>ERZ772878.243-NODE-243-length-71555-cov-6.16909_pt1 | contig 71555 bp, 59 predicted proteins | sample MGYA00580578_ERZ772878 | MGnify/ENA primary metagenome ERZ772878 (study PRJEB29015, sample SAMEA2737686) | human gut metagenome | biome: human gut; feature: human-associated habitat; material: faeces | place: China | collected 2012 ...
CGCCTCCACAGTGGACTTTCACCACCTAGATGTATGCCATGCTTGGCGTACATAAAAAGAAAAGAGGTTGCCCTCTTAACCTTTTCTTTGCATTTTTGCCATATAAAATCCATCGCTGTTGTATTCAAATGGGAAAATCGTTCTTTCTTCTAACAATATAAAATCCTCATGTTCCTTTAAAAATTTCGCTACTTGCTTTTCATTTTCTTTTTTATTTAATGTACATGTTGAATAAACCAAAATACCACCTTGTTTTACTTTTGCAGATGCACATTGAAGAATACTTTGCTGCAAAGGAAGCAAAGTATCCATATCTTCACTTTTCATATGATATTTAATATCACTTTTTCTTGATAATACACCATATCCACTACATGGAACATCACATAAAACACGATCAAAATCTTCTTTCACTCCATCTAATACGGTCGCATCCATGCATTTTGCGTTTACAATCTTTACTCCTAGACGCTGCGCACTTTCTTCCATAAGTTTTACACGATGTTCATGAATATCTCCACAGATTAGTTCTCCTTTGTTTTCCATTAACTGTGCAATATGCATAGATTTTGTACCTGGAGCTGCACATACATCTAAAATACTTTCCTGAGGTTTTGGATCTAGGACTTCTGCCACAAGCTGGCTTGCTTCATCTTGAATAGCCAGTTTTCCTTCCTTATACCAGGTTGTAGAAGCAATGGATGTTCCTTTATAAACAACTGCATATTTCGCCAGTTTTCCTTCTTCAAACATAGGATCTTTTAAAACTTCTTCTTTCGTTGTTTTTAAGGTATTCACTCGTGCACTTTGCGGTTTGGTTTCCATATTACTGAAGCATATATTTTTACAGATTTCTTCTCCATACTGTGCTTTCCACATTTGTACGATCCACTCTGGATGGGAAGTTTCAAGTGCCAGTTTCTCCACAAAATTACCACTAATTTCCTTTTTTCCCTGCTTCATCACATTACGTAATATCGCATTTACCATATTTCCAACTTTTGCATGACTTTTTTTCTTTGCCAGCTCTACTGCATCGTTGATAATCGCATAAGATGGTATTTTTTCCATAAACAAAAGCTGATATACGCTCATATCCAGCAATAATGCAATTTTATCATCTGGTTTACGCTTAACAAAATCACTCCACTCATATCGACATAAGCGTGCATTTTGAAGTGTTCCATAAATGATCATTGTCGCAAGTGAGCGATCTGCTTCCTCTACACTATCCAAATGTTTACGTAAATATAAATTGCTGTATGTATTTTCTAAACAGATCGCACATAATGCTTCCCATGCAAATTCTCTAGCTTTCATAAATACCCTCTCTTTCGAAACCAGTAACGATATACTAAATACATCGTATATGTTATCATAAATCCAACTGCTGTATCACTTAAATAATGAGCTCCCTGTATCATTCTTGATATCGGCATTGCCAATAACAATCCCCAAATAAGAAAGAATTTCCATTTTGGCACTTTCTCATAGGGATTTTCCTTCCATTCCAGAAAACATAAGATAGCTGAGAATGCGGTTGTATGTCCACTAGGAAAAGAAACATTTCCGCCAAACAAACGAATCTGATACCATGGTACAAACTGCAAAGCATGTTCCAATTGCCGATAGCGAATTCTTCCCCAAACCATTTTTATAACTGTTGTAAGAAGCATCGCACTTAACAAAACACACACATAAAACTGAAACCAGTGTATGCGACGTTTTATAAAATCATAGGAAAGCTGTTTTGTTAGTATATGTAGCAAAAACCATAAGACAATAGCCAATACAGCAACACCACTCCAAATAAACAGGTTATCATAAGATATCCAATATTTTTTTAAATCCCATAAAGCATAGATACATGTGATAAAACTAGCTATTTCCCATAATTTATTTCGATAAAAACGTGCAAATAACGCAAAGGAAAAAGCTGCCATGACAATCAGCGGAAATAATGCGATCTTTTCAAAAAATATTCCGAAATAAGGCATCTTCTTATATAGAAAATCCGTAATTGTATAATCGTAAAATGTTCCAATCACTAATGCCAGGCATCCAATTGCATATGGAAGCCATATCCACTTTTTATTACTCATAAACCACTCTCCTTGTTAATCCAGCATATAAGGGGATAAATCTATATCCAGCCTTGCTTTTTGTTTTGTTTGTAAATGTTTATCATATACATCTTTTACATAATGTATTAAAAGCTGTTCATCTTTTCCTTTTAATAAAATACGGCAGCGCTCTTCATCACGTATCTTATGCAATTGGGCAGGTCCCAGTATTTTACAGTTTTCTTTTTTTGAAAGTATACGCATCGCTGCTTCTGCACTTTGCTGTATATCCTGATTATTTTTGGAAGAAAAGACCATAGAAACCAGATAGCGATAAGGTGGATAGCCCGTTAGATGACGATACTGCATTTCCTGTTGAAAGAAAGATAAATAATCATGATGAGCAGCACATTGAATTGCATAATGATTGGGATCATATGCCTGTATGATAACTTCTCCTTTATATTCTCCTCTTCCACTTCTTCCACTTGCCTGTTCCAGCAAATCATACGTCATTTCCGCACTTCGATAATCGCTTCGATTCAACAAGGCATCTCCATTAACAATACCTACCAGTGTAACTTTTTCTATATCCAATCCTTTCGCAATCATCTGTGTTCCTAACAAGATATCTGCATGCCCTTCATCAAAACTTTTTAAGAGATTTTCATGTGCATGTTTTCTTGTGGTTGTATCGGCATCCATACGCAAGATTCTAGCATCTGGAAATTTAATTTGGACAAATTCTTCTAATTTCTGTGTACCTAATCCCAAATATCTCCAGCTTGCTTCATGACAGTTTGGACAATGGGTTGGTACGTTCATAGAATAACCACATGTATGACATTTTAACACCTTTTCTTCTTTGTGATAAGACATAGCAACATCACAATGTGGACACATCTGTACATAGCCGCAGGAAATACATCGAAGAATAGGAGTATATCCCCTGCGATTCAATAAAAGAATGACTTGTTCTTTTTTTTGTAAACGATCATAGATAGCATCTAATAAGGCATCGCTTAGTAAATAGCTTTCCCCTTTCGCAACTGATTTACGCATTTCTACAATACGAACGGATGGAAAATTTCCATTGATACGATGTGGCATCTGCAAAAGAGCATACACCCCTTTATGTGCTCTTGCATACGATTCTAAAGATGGAGTAGCACTTGCCAGCAAGACTTTCGCATCATGATATTTTCCTCGATATATCGCAATATCCCGACAATGATATCTAGGCGTAGAGTCCTGCTTATAACTTGTATCATGTTCTTCATCCATAACGATCAATCCAAGACGATCAAAAGGCATAAAAACAGCACTTCTTGTCCCTACAACAATTTGTACCTTATGTTCTTTCACAAGCTGATACTGCTCATATTTTTCCTGTGCATTTAATCCTGAATGATAGATTGCCACATGTGCTCCAAAACGCTGTTTTACCCTTTTCACCATCTGCGGTGTTAAAGAAATTTCCGGCACAAGAAGTAAAACCTGTTTTCCTTTTTCAATTTCTTTGCTTGCCAGACGCAAAAAGACTTCTGTTTTTCCACTTCCTGTTACTCCATGCAGCAAAAATACACGATGATGCTTTTCCTGTTCCACCTGTGCAATTACTTTTTTCTGATCTTCCTGTAAGATAAACTCTTCTTCTTTATTTTTTTCTATATTTTCTAGAATAGCTTTCTTTTCTTTTTCAAATACTTCTACAAGACCTAATGCGATAAGTTTTTTACCTGGTATTTTCCATTTTTCATAAAAAACAGAACGAAGCATTTCTTTTTCTTTCTGTAAATCTTCATAGGCGCTTTGCTGTTTAGCAGTTAATTTAGTATCATTCTGCTTACATATTCTTACCCATGCTTCCATACGAATTGACCCATGTGTAGAACTTGGCTTTAACTTTGATGGAAGCATACATTGAAAACAGCTAATTTTAGGGGCAATATATCTTTGTGCCATCCAATTACCTAATTCATATAATTCCTCATTCAACAAAGGAAACTGATCAATTTGCGAGATGATAGGCTTTAGAGTGTAAGGAAAACGACGTACTTCCTCATCACCTATGTCTTCTACTTTTTCCACGAATCCAACGATAGTTTTAGAACCAAAAGGTACTTGTACACGCATACCGCGAGTTAATGTATATCCATCTGCACAATAAGTAAACGTATGGTCCAAATGATGAATTGGATGTTCCACAAATACATAAGCCAGTTTCAAACAATTACCCCCTTTTTTCGTATGCATATTATACCATGTTTTTTTATTTTCAACGCCTATTCTAAAGGATTATAAAAAAATAACAAAAGATATATAAGATATGATAGAATAAAGATAGATAAAAGGAGGAAGCTTTTATGTGGAATCGCAAACAATTAAAAAGCAATGCGAAAGCATTGATGAAACGCTCGTATTTAATGATGTTTCTTGCTAGTTTGATGATCATGGTTTTATCTGGAGATTTTTATACTACCTTTATTGAGACAAACTTTTCTGTTAATGTTCCCTATCAAGATATTACGATACAACTTCCTTTTTATGTAGATTGGTTATCTCCTGAAAAGTTCACATGGATTGTAAATAACTTTTTAAAAGTTACTTTTATCACTTCCATCATCTCCATCATTTACACAATTTTCATCGCAAATCCTTTACGTATCGGTAAAGCTCGATTCTTTATATTGAATAGAGAACAAGAACCAAGTTTAAAAGAATTGTTTTCTATATTTGATGGACAGTATTTAAATATCGTAAAAATTGCTTTTATTACAGATGTCAAAATCATCTTATGGTCACTTCTGCTTATTATTCCTGGAATTGTAAAGTCTTATGAATACAGCATGATTCCTTATATTCTGGCAGAGAATCCATCCTTAAGTACCAAAGAAGTATTCCAAAGAACTTATGAATTAACATCAAATAGAAAAATGGACTTATTTATTTTAGATTTATCATTTTTTGGATGGTTATTTCTGTGTGGTTTAACGATGGGTATTGGCTTGGTATTCCTGCAACCATATATGGATGCCACCCAAGCAGAAGCGTATGCTTTTTTGAAAAAAGATAAAGATGGAAATGAAGAAAAAATACCAGGAGAAACCATTCTAGATAAGATGTCACATATTCCTGGAGCAGAATAAAGCAGATATATATTTTATTTTCAAAACCGATTTATACTTAAAGCACTTTTCATGAGTGCTTTTCTTTATTATTACACCATGATAAATATATAAAAAAACTGTAAAACAAATTTTCCTGCTTAGGGTACATCTTTGTTTTACAGAATATATTTTGTTATGGATATCTGCTTACATAACATCGTATCCACAATCTTCAATTGCTTCCTGAATCTTTCTTGCATCAAGCAAGCTTTCATCATAGATAACTTCTACTTTTTCTTCTTTGTGATCGGCATGACACTCGTTTGCACCAGATAAAGCTAAAACTGCTTTTGTAACACGAGATTCACATCCTCCACACATCATACCTTTTACATTATATACAATTGTTTTCATAATAGCACCTCCTGTAAAAATATTTTATCACAGACTTCTATTTTCGTATATTTATTTGCCAGCGTTACACGCTATAACCAGGAGGTTTATCATGAAACTAAAATTACTATTCTTATGTTTGTTATTAAGCATTCAGCCTCTACAGGCCAAATCAAATGAAAGTTATCTTATTGTAAGCAAAGATATGCCTTTTAGTATTATAGCTGTCATAGACAATAAGGAACATGTTACTATGCATATCGTACCCGACCAGCTGATTCTGCCTTATAAACAATCTACTATACAAGTAAAAGACACAAAAATTACGCAACAATTTAAAGAACTGCTGGAAACAACTTTTCATTTATCTGTAAATCATATCGTTCAATTAAATTTAAAAAATATTTCTGAAGATATGAATGTCCCTTATACAAAAGAGAAGGTTTCCTCTTTTTCTTCCCTGTGTGATTATTTTAAACAGGTAAAAGATCATGTTTGCATACAGGATGTACTGCATTATAGTGATTACTTAAAGAGTAATATGAAAATAAGCGATTATTATGATTTATATAAAGTTTTTAAAAAAGAAAATATAAAATTTGATTATAGCTATCTAAACTACATAATAGAAGAAAACTTTTATCTTCCACTAGATTTAACATTTCATAAAAAGGATTAATATATTCCTTTGAATTTCCAAGGTAAAGAAAGTGAATATCAATTCTAAACTTTATTTACTAAGACCAGTCAATTGTAACAGTTTAGAAGAAATTATCTTTTTAAATAGGATAAAAAAGGCGTTTTTGAACTCTTGTTCATACGCCTTTTTATAGTAACTGAAATTACAACATAATCATCTGCAATTTCAATTTATAATGTTGTTTCTTGAATATATAGACAATTTATTCAGGTTCTACTGCGATAAACAAATGATCTCTTTCATCAATGTTATAGTTTTTTTCAAAGAAATCATACATTGTCCAGTTATAATAAAAGCGTTCAGCAGGAATGATTCCATATCCATCTTGATTATGATCGGTAGTATCATAAGAATCCGCAACAATGATCACATCGTCTTGCGTAGTTTCTGTTCCTAAATCATCATAGCCTATAATCGTCTGCCAATGACCTCCCCAGTCATTCCATGCCACCATGACAGGGATACCTTTTTCTAAATATTGACGAATCATATCTAGATTTATTTTTTCACTTGCCTCTTCTTCAGAATAATCGTAGGTTGAATGAATTTTCATTCCTCCAACACCCTCAAAAATATTAATCATTGATCGTAAACTAGTTGCTTCTGCTTCTACTTTATTTGTACGAAAATTCGCAAGTGATTCTTCTGTATAACTTCCTAATTTATCATAATAATTCAAAACCATCAATGCACTGTCAACACCACAACTCCATTCAGATGACTGCTGCAATGTTTTGAAATTACTTAAAATAGTCAATGAATCTGTTGATTTCATATTATAAAAATCTGGGTGTGCATAATAAATAGAGTCTTCATGATCGCCATCTCTTTCAACACTATCTGCACCATCTTCTTTTGATAAATCAATCGGATTATTAATTTTCATTTCATCACTCATATTAACTTTGGCAGAACCACAGCCAGTCAATACAGCTGTAGATAATAACATTAAAAATAATTTTTTCATTAACTTACCCCTCTCACATATAGAACTCTTGTAACTGCTGATTATATTGATAGTATTCAATTTTTATCAGATTTATGGAGCTTTCTTTAGCATATTTTAATACTCTTATTGATTCTACAAGTATGTGCTCATAAACTGAGATTTTAACCCGCAATAAGACTGATTTTGTCATCAAATCAGCAATGACCTTCTAAAATACAAGCGCATTTCAAAGAATCAATTTTATCTATTTGCTGGAATTTCTCAATAATGTCTTCATTTCTTTCAACATCGTTAAGAATTACTTGCGATAACTTTTACTTTACTAAATAATTCAGAAATAGTTTTTCTTGTTTTATCATCATATTTAAATACTTCATCATTTTTATTTCCAGTTCTTGGAATGTACGCATTGATACCTTCATAATCTCCACCTTCACCAGATAGTTCTTCCATAACTTCTTTATTTGGAGAAGTATATCCTACCTCGCTGGAATTATCCATTGCACCTTCATAGCTGGATACAAAGTTAATAAATTCATGAGCTAGTTCTGGATTTTTTGCATTCTTAGGGATTACCATCGCATCACTCCACAAGTTTGTACCTGTTTCTGGCATATAGAATCCCATATTTTCATTTTCACTCATAACATAAGCTGCATCTCCAGAATAAATTAATCCTAAAGCTTTTCTTCCCTGTGCCATGTTATCAATGATCTCATCCGTAACAATTTCAGGCTCCATCGTTTCTACACATTTTACAAGCCATTCATATGCTTCTTGAAGTTCATTTTCATTTTTTGTATTCATAGAGTAGCCAAGAGCTTTTAAAGCCATCATAAAGCTATCACGTTCAGAATCATATAAGTAAATATCCCCTTTGTATTTTGTATCAAGGAAGATATTGAACCCTTCTTTTTCCAAATCTTTGATATCCACTTTTGTTTTGTCATAAACAATTCCAACCGTTCCCCAGAAATATGGAACAGAATAATCATTGTTTGGATCATATGGCAAACCTTTTACACCATCTGATAATAAATCCATACAGTTTAATTTACTCTTATCCAGTTTCTGCAACAAGTCTTCACTGATTAAACGTTCAATCATATAATCACTTGGCACAATAACATCATAAGAATCCCCATTTGCCACCTTGATATACATTTGTTCATTGGATTCAAAATTTTCCATAACAACTTTCGCACCTGTTTGTTTTTCAAACATAGGAATGACTTCCTGCCCTGTATATTCTCCCCAGTTATACACATAAAGGGTTTGCCCGGCATATTTTTTATCCTCGTTACTAGAAGCGCATCCAGCCATCCCAAACAGCAGACTTACTGCCATAAAACATGTAAAAAATTTCTTCATTGTAAAACCTCCCCGATGATTCATATTACTAAACTTTTAGTTTCATAAAACGAACAAGCATAATTATACACATTTTATTTTTTTGCACAATACCTTTTTTTTGGTATCCAAAATAGCAAAATGAATAAAAAAGATGCTAAAAAAAGAAACAGAAAGATCAGCGTTATCCTTATTATATATAGGACTATTTTTGAGTTTTAAAAATATGTGATTTTTTGTCTTTTTTGTTTATTTATACTAAACAAAAAATTTTATATTTTTTTCGAAAAAAATAAGAATTTTCTTTGCACTTTTCAGATTTTTTAGATTTAACTTATAAATAACATACTAGAAAAATGATTCCAGCACTTAAATCAAGTACTATTTTTCGTAAAGATTTATATAATTTAAGAAACTTTATCGCTGTTCATCTCACATTAAAACCATATTCCTTTTACAACGATTAAACAAAATAAAACATATCTTTAATCAAAAATATCATAACGATATCACTTATGAATATGAAATTTATTTTATCAATACAATTGAATAATAGGATCATACCAATAAGAAGCAAATACAAAATAGTATTTTTCTAACTTAAATAATTCTGATTTTCAAAATACAATTCATATGGAAACTTTAAATATAAATTTTTTTAAAAAAAAGCTTGCAATTCCTGAGATATATTATATAATATACGAGCACGAGGGGTCGTGGCGAAATAGGCAGACGCAACGGACTTAAAATCCGTTGGGAGTTAATCCCGTGCGGGTTCAAGTCCCGCCGTCCCCACCATTTTTTTTATGGTTCCGTAGCCAAGTGGTAAGGCAATAGACTGCAACTCTGTGATCATCGGTTCAAATCCGATCGGAACCTCCATTTTGATTAGTATGACACGAAACGAAAGTTTCGTGTTTTTGTTATATTCTTAAAAAAAAGCTTGCAATTTTTCAGATATGTTATATAATATACGAGCACGAGGGGTCGTGGCGAAATAGGCAGACGCAACGGACTTAAAATCCGTTGGGAGTTAATCCCGTGCGGGTTCAAGTCCCGCCGTCCCCACCATTTTTTTTATGGTTCCGTAGCCAAGTGGTAAGGCAATAGACTGCAACTCTGTGATCATCGGTTCAAATCCGATCGGAACCTCCATTTTGATTAGTATGACACGAAACGAAAGTTTCGTGTTTTTTTACATTCATTACATTTCTTTCTTCTATTGTATGTGCGTATTGTGTGTGCTATAATGCAATTAGTTGAAAGCTCAACCAATTGAGGTGATAACATGGATAAAAATAATTATTTTTTAATCAACATTTCCCTCTTGCATCGATGCGGGCAAAAATACTATGATAAACTTTTGAGCGATACAAACATAAATGCTTCTCAGGTCCCCTTTCTAATTCTGATATATGAAAACGAGGGAATCAGCATGCAGGAACTTGCAGCACGTGGCTGTTTCGATAAAGGCACCATTACAAAAAGCATTCAGAAATTAGAAGAAAACGGCTATGTGCAAAGTGTTCCAAGTTTTACAGATAAGCGGATTCGAAATTTATATACAAGTGAAAAAGCAAAGAACATCATACCTCAAATTTATATGATACGCAAACAGTGGTGGGAGCGTTTAACCGCAGGTTTAGACACCAGTCAACAAGAACAATTTTCTTTCTTATTAAATGAAATCAGCGAGAAAGCAAGAACTTATAACGAGGCAGATGAAAAGCAATCACTTCCTATCTTCGGAATTCAAAAATTAACGCTTCTAGATTATCCTTCAAAGATGGCTTCTACTTTATTTTGCGGAGGCTGTAATATGCGATGTCCGTTCTGTCATAACAAAGGCCTTGTATTTTTAGATGAGACAATGCAGAAATTAGATAACGATGACATTCTTTCTTTTTTAAGAAAAAGAAAAAACATCTTAGAAGGAGTATGTATCAGTGGCGGTGAACCACTTCTTCATGATACTTTAGAGCCATTTTTACGTATTCTTAAATCCTTTGGATACTCCATCAAATTAGATACAAATGGAAGTTTTCCTGAACGTTTAAAAGATTTGATTGAAAAAGGTTTGGTTGATTATGTTGCCATGGATATAAAAAACTGCATATCCCGTTATGAGGAAACGTGTGGTGTTAGTGATTTTGATGTTACACCAGTAAAAGAAAGTGTTTCTTATCTTATGGAACATCGTATTCCCTATGAATTTCGCACAACACTTGTAAAGGAATTTCATGATGAAAAAGCCATTCAAGAAATTGGTGAGTGGTTAAAAGGAGCAGACCACTATTATCTTCAAAACTTCAAAAATTCTTCCAGCGTCATTCAAAGCGGACTACATAGTTTTGAACCAGATGAACTATATGCATTTAAAAAAATTTTAGAGGAAACTATACAGCAAGTAGATATTAGAGGAATTGATTAGAGAGGAGCAATGTATATGTATCGGGTTATTAAAAGAGATGGAAAAATTGTAGATTTTAATATTTCAAAAATTACACAGGCAATCACCAAAGCTTTTACTTCTGTAGAAAAGCCATATCATCCAGATGTTATTGATATGCTGGCAATTCGTGTTACCAGTGATTTTGCGAACAAGATTCACGATAACAAGATTTCTGTGGAAGATATTCAGGATAGTGTGGAAAATGTTTTAATACAGGCTGATTATGCAGATGTTGCGAAATCGTATATTTTATATAGAAAACAAAGAGAAAAAGTGCGTAATATGAAATCTACGATTTTAGATTACAAAGAACTTGTGAACAGCTATGTTAATGCGACCGATTGGCGTGTAAAAGAAAACTCTACGGTTACCTATTCTGTTGGCGGTCTTATCTTAAATAACAGCGGAGCTATTACCGCAAACTACTGGTTATCTGAAATTTATGATACTGAAATTGCCAACGCCCACAAAAGCGGTGATATGCATATCCATGATTTAAGCATGTTAACAGGATATTGTGCAGGCTGGTCATTAAAACAGCTAATACAGGAAGGTTTAGGGGGAGTAGAAGGCAAGATTACCTCAAAGCCTGCAAAACATTTAGCTACTTTATGTAACCAGATGGTTAATTTTTTAGGTATCATGCAGAATGAATGGGCTGGAGCGCAGGCATTTTCTTCCTTTGACACTTATCTTGCCCCTTTTATTAAAGTTGATCAATTAGATTATGAACAAGTTAAAAAATGTATAGAGTCCTTTATATATGGTGTAAATACACCAAGTCGCTGGGGTACGCAGGCACCTTTTTCCAACATTACACTTGATTGGGTCGTACCTGCAGACTTAGCAAACCAGCCTTGTATTGTTGGTGGAAAAGAAATGGATTTCACATATAAAGACTGTAAAAAAGAAATGGATATGGTCAACAAGGCATTTATTGAAGTCATGCTGGAAGGAGATGCAAATGGAAGAGGATTCCAATATCCAATTCCTACCTACTCTATCACTTCTGATTTTGACTGGTCAGAAACAGAAAACAATCGTCTTTTATTTGAAATGACTGCAAAATATGGTACTCCTTATTTTTCTAACTACATTAACAGCGATATGGAACCAAGCGATGTACGAAGCATGTGCTGTCGATTACGTTTGGATTTAAGAGAGTTACGAAAAAAATCTGGAGGATATTTTGGAAGTGGAGAAAGTACAGGTTCCATTGGGGTTGTTACGATCAATCTGCCACGTATCGCATATTTAGCAGAGAATAAACAAGACTTTTATGTTCGATTGGATCGTTTAATGGATATTGCGGCACGTTCTTTAAAAATTAAGCGAGATGTTGTAAGCAAACTTCTTAAAGAAGGTTTATATCCTTATACAAAACGTTATTTAGGTAGCTTCTCCAATCACTTCTCTACGATTGGTCTTATTGGGATGAATGAAGCCGGTTTAAATGCGAAATGGCTGAGAAAAGACTTAACCCATGTAGAAACACAAGAATTTGCGAAAGAAGTCTTAAATCACATGCGTGATCGTCTTGTATTGTATCAAGAACAGTATGGTGATTTATACAATCTAGAGGCAACACCTGCAGAATCAACAGCTTATCGTTTAGCAAAACATGACAAAGAACGTTATCCTGACATTATTTGCGCAAACGAAAATGGGGAAGCTCCCTACTATACAAACAGTTCTCATTTACCGGTTGGATTTAGTGATGATGTATTTGAAGCTTTGGATATTCAAGATGAACTTCAAACACTTTATACATCTGGAACAGTATTTCATACATTCCTTGGGGAAAAACTTCCTGACTGGAAAGCTGCAGCCTCTCTTGTTCGAAGCATTGCACAAAATTATCGTTTACCATACTATACGATATCCCCTACGTACTCCATTTGTAAAACACATGGATATTTAAGTGGTGAACAGTACCAATGCCCTATATGTAAAGAAAAAACAGAAGTATGGAGTCGTATTACTGGATATTATCGCCCTGTTCAAAACTGGAACGAAGGAAAAGCACAGGAATTTAAAGATCGTACAGAATACAAAAGCAGCAATCAGACTTTTGATGAAAGCTGTCATCAATTAAACGCTTCAAAAACAATTCAAACCTTAGAAAAAAACAAAAAAGCAGACACACTGCTTTTCACAACACCTACCTGTCCAAATTGTCCTGCCGCAAAAAAAATGCTGGATGATGCAGGAATCAACTATACCGTAATTAACGCTATGCAAAATAAAAAACTTGCGATAGAATATGGAATATTGCAGGCACCTACCCTTCTTATTTTAAATGGTGAACAAAAAAGTATGTATTGCGGTTTAGAAAAGATCATAAAATATATTCATGAACAGTAAGGAGCATAGAAACATGCTCCTTTATTCTTTATAAGTGTTATAACTGGGTACTTTCCCACTAATTACTTGAACAACCAAAGGTATTTCACTGCTTTCTTTAAACGGAGTGATTGACATCATCGTGATGGCTTCTGCTTCAATTTCTACTTTTAATATGATAGATACAAGAGAACTATTTACCCCATATGGTTCTATTTTGGTTTCTATTTCGCCTCCCACATCATTAAACATACGAATATGAACTTTAAGTTTAGGTCCTTTATTCGCAAGAAAAAATATATTGCTTAAAGAACCAATTGGAATCTCATACACAATTCCATCCTCATAGTAAACAGATTGCGTAACAGGATCCTTTTTTCCATCCTGTGCAGCCTTTAATGAAGTATCAATCGTATCCAAAGCTTCATATAAGAGTTGATTTAATTGATAAGAATCAAAAACAACCTGCGTTATCTCGCCATTTTCCCCTATTCTTGTCTTATACAGGTTCTCTGGATCATACTCTAGATTATTTATTACCTGTTTCACAATATTGTTGATCGCAAAGCCTGCATGTTGACGTGCAAGTGCATTTAACTGCGGTTCTATACAGCGATTAAAAACTAAAAACATGCCGTATACAAGAAAACCTGCAACAGCCACAATAAGAGTTCTTTTAACATTTTTATATTTTTTTATGCGTACTCTTCTCACAAAGAAGCAAGGCTTCCTTTCCTTTCATAGCGGTATTTACCCCTATTTTCTGTGCAAAACCATTATATGATACAACTTCACTATCAAGTAAGTTTTTAAAACCCAAAGAACTCTTTACCAATATAAGCGCTACTTTTTTATCTAAACGATCAAAATATTCTTTAGAAAAGCAGAGCGGAGCCAATATAACATGCATGGAAACAAGAAAATAGATAGGATATTGCGGCAATTTCATATAAATACCCAAAAAAGAATATTTCTCAACAGCAATACTGTGTATTTCTATCATGATTTTCCTCCTATACACAAGTATATGTATATACCACAATAACTTTGTCAAAAAAAAGAGCGCTTCTTACGCTCTATTCTATAAAATCAAGTTGTCCAATTTCATCAGAACCACTAACAATCACAATATGATCCTGGGCTTCAATACGATAATCAGGATCTGGACAAACATTCATATGATCTTCTAAATATCCACGAATCCCAATAACATTAATACCATAACGTTTACGCAAATCAAGTTCAATCAGCGTTTTTCCAACCCATGCACCCGGTGTTGGAATTTCCACAACACTATATTCATGGTCTAGGTCAACAATATCAACGATATTTTTACCCAATACGCTTTTCGCAACCATTTCTCCCATTTCTTTTTCAGGACGAACAACCTTATTTGCACCTAATTCCTTAAAAATCTGCATGTAACGTTTATTTTTAGCTTTTGCCACAATATAAGGAACCCCTAATTCTTTCAGGTTAATGATTGCCATTACACTTTCTTCCAAATGAGAACCCATACTAACGATTGCAATGTCACAATCCTGTATACCTGCCGCTCTTAACTGGTTGATATCTGTAATATCGCACTGTATTGCCTGTGTTACAATATCCGCCATGCGATCCACACATTTAATATCTGTATCTACCGCAATAACTTCACAGTTAAATTTACTTAATGTTTTCGCAACTGTTGAACCGAAAATCCCAAGACCTAAAACCGCATATTGTCTATCTTTATATTTTTTCATACCCATTACTCCTAACCTACAATAATATTTCCTGTTGGATAAGAAACCTTATTTGACGCTGTATTGCCTGATTTGTGTCGTAAAATCGATATAAGAAGCGTAGAAATACCAATACGTCCAATATACATCATCATTATAATAACGATTTTTCCCAAAGACGTCAAATCCGCTGTAATACCTAAGCTTGAACCTACTGTTGCCAGTGCACTGGCTGCTTCAAAAGCAATTTTTATAAACTGTGCATTTTCTACGATACAAAGCAAAAATGTACCTGTTAATAGTGTTAACAAATTCAAAAAGAAAATCCCCATCGCATGTGTTACTAAATTTTGTCCGATTGTACGTTTCCATACAACCATTTTCCCATTCCCTTTCAGGGCACTCACAATATAGATAACAAGCAATGCTACTGTTGTTGTTTTTACCCCACCTGCTGTTCCACCAGGAGAACCGCCAATAAACATGACCACGATCATCAGCAGCGATGTTGCACTTTGAAGTCCGCTGTAAGCAATCGTTGAAAAACCAGCTGTACGCAAGGCGATGGACTCAAAAAAAGCTGTCATTACTTTTTCAGGAAAAGTAAACGTCCCTAGTGTTTGAGGATTCTTATATTCCAATATAAGAATTAATAGAGCAGGTACAAGAATTAAAACTGCACTTACAAACAATACAATTTTCGTATGCAAAGACAAAGAATGACGGAATTTATGAAATGTTATCTTCCTTTTTAATAAATCTTTAATTTTATCTCGCATATCAAACCAAACCGCAAACCCTATACCACCAATAACAATTAATGCCATTATTGTCAGACAAACAAGTGGATCATGTGCATATGCCTGAAGACTTGTCGAACCAAGCGTATCAAACCCAGCATTGCAGAAAGCAGAAATAGATAAAAATATAGATTTAAAGATTCCATCCCACACTCCATAATCCGGAATCATACGAAATGCAAGAAGAATCGCTCCTACACCCTCAAAAATAAGTGTGTAACGAAGAATATCCAGCAAGAATGTTTTTGTATTCCATAAATTTTCCTGATTTAACATTTCACGAACAACAATTTTTTCATTTATAGAAAGCTTCCTTCTTGTCGCAATAATAAAGATTGCCATAAATGTCATCAAACCCAAACCGCCAACTTGAATCATCGCAAGAATAACGATCTGACCAAATAAATTAAATGTGTCCGCAACCGTTACCGTTGACAACCCTGTAACACACGTAGCACTTGCTGCTGTAAACAAGGCATCTAACGGGTTAAAAAATGAACCATCCTTTGTTGAAATCGGCAAAGTCAAAAGAATCGCACCACTCAAGATCACAATCAAAAAACTAGCCGCAATCTTTTGCGCAGGAGACATTTTTTTAAACCCTAATGCCGAGTGAATAATATTCGTCATAATGTATATGTATCACCTAATAATCCTTTCTAAATTAGAAAACTTGATGTATTAAAATAACATATCACATACATTGTACACATTTAAAATAAATTTACAACATCAAATTTAAATTTAATATAAGAAAAGAGCCTTTCGGCTCCTTTAAATTAATAATTTTCTTTTCTAACTTCAAAATATGCACGAGGATGATTACATACTGGACATACTTCTGGAGCAGTTTTTCCTTTGTGCAAATGTCCACAGTTCAAGCATTCCCACACAATTTCTTCTTCTTTTTCAAATACAGTTCCATCTTCAATATTGCTCAATAATGCCGCATAACGTTCTTCATGAGTTTTTTCAATTGCTAATACACCTTCCATAACAGCTGCAATTTCATTAAATCCTTCTTCACGAGCTTCTTTAGCCATACGTGCATACATATCTGTCCACTCGTAATTTTCACCAGCTGCCGCATCTTTTAAATTTTCCATAGTATCTGGCATACCATTATGCAGCAGTTTAAACCATAGTTTCGCATGTTCTTTTTCATTGTTTGCAGTTTGTTCAAAAATGTTGGCAATCTGTACATAACCTTCTTTTTTTGCCTTAGAAGCATAGTATGTGTACTTGTTTCTAGCCATTGATTCTCCAGCAAAAGCTTCCAGCAAATTCTTTTCTGTTTTTGTACCTTTTAAATTCATGATTTTCCTCCTTCTGTGTGTTTTTTCACACTTTATGATTTCTTACTATTATTATACACCTTTTTTTCTAGTTCGTATACGACAGGTCATATTTTTTATTTTTAATATTTTATGTCTCTTTTTAAAAAAATTAACTGAATTTTCTAATTATTTTTGAAAATTTATGATCAATATTAATTTTTTTAATAAAATTTCTATACTTTTTTTTAAAAATGAAGTAATATTTCTATATAGGAGGAATTTTTTGTATGACTAACAAACACCCTTTTGATGATTTTGGTATTAATTTATTTAGTGAAAATGTGATGAAAGAATGCCTTCCTCATCCAATATATATGAAATGGAAGACCGCTACACGAAAAGAAGATGCACTTGATCGTACAACTGCAGATGCAATTGCGCATGCAATGAAAACCTGGGCCATGGAAAAAGGTGCAACACACTTTACACACTGGTTTCAGCCATTAACTGGAAGCACTGCCGAAAAACACGACAGCTTTATAGAACCAGGAGAATATAATCAGCCGATTTCTCGTTTTTCTGGAAAATCTTTAATAAAAGGAGAAGGTGATGCCTCTTCTTTTCCAAGCGGAGGACTTCGTGCAACTTTTGAAGCACGTGGCTATACATACTGGGATTGTACTTCTCCTGCTTTTTTAAGAGACAATGTTTTATGTATTCCAACAATTTTTGTTTCTTATAATGGAGAAACCTTAGATAAAAAAGCACCTCTATTAAAAAGTGCAGAGGCTATCAGCAAACAGGCTACTCGTATCGTAAATTTATTTAAAGATAAGGATATTAAACAAGTCAATGCCATGGTAGGTCTTGAACAGGAATATTTCTTAATTGATAAAGAATTATATAAGCAAAGAAAAGATCTTGTACATACAGGAAGAACTTTGTTTGGTTCGATGCCTCCAAAAAGCATGGATATTCGCGGGCACTATTTTGGCAGTATACCTAATCGTGTACAGGCGTTCATGAAGGATGTAGATGAAGAACTATGGAAACTTGGTATTTATGCCAAAACAGAACACAATGAAGTAGCACCCTGCCAGTTTGAAATTGCCCCATTGTTTATCGACGCCAATGTAGCCGTTGATCAAAACCTGATCATCATGGATGTATTAAAAAAGAAAGCAGATAAACATGGACTTGCCTGCCTTTTACATGAAAAACCATTCCAGGGAGTAAATGGAAGTGGAAAACACAATAACTGGTCTCTTGTTACAGATGATGGTCAAAATTTATTAGAGCCGGGTGATCGCCCTCATGAAAACATTCGTTTCTTATTATTTGTATGTGCCATCATTGAAGCTGTAGATACCTATCCAGAGCTTCTTCGCATGGCTGCCAGCTGCTATGGAAATGATTATCGCTTAGGTGCTGATGAAGCTCCTCCTGCAGTTATCTCTATCTGTATGGGAGATGAATTGGAAATCATTTTAGAAAAACTTAGAAATGGAGAACATGAATTAAAAAATGTAGTAGAAACACAACCTTATGCGATAGCGAACTTATCTTATGTACCAAAAGATACAAGCGACCGAAACCGTACTTCCCCATTTGCCTTTACAGGAAACAAATTTGAATTCCGTATGGTAGGAAGCAGCCGCAGTGCTTCTACAACAAATATTATCTTAAATTCTATCGTAGCAGATACCTTACGCAAAATTGCCGATCAGCTGCAGGAATATAAATATATTGATGATATCCGCAAAAAATCATTAGACATTTGTCGCGACATTTTACAACAGCACCATCGTATTTTATTCTCTAAAGATGGTTACAGCAGTGAATGGCTGCAAGAAGCTGAAAAGCGTGGTCTTCCAAATATTCCTTTCTATGTTGATTCCATTCCTTCTTTAATTAATGAAAAAGCTATTCAGATGTTTGAACGAAATGGCGTTTATAATAAACTGGAATTAGAAGCACGTGTGGATATTCTTTTCGATGAATATCGCAAATCCGTAAAAGCAGAAGTATTAACGATTTTAGATATCAGTAAAAAAGATTTCCTTCCTGCACTTGTAAAAGAAATTAAATTTTATAGCGATGCTCAAAATTCTTTAGGATTTAAAAATGAGTATTACGAAAGAAAAATTAATTTCTTAGTAAATCTGTTAAATTCACTAGACGAACAGTATCATACGTTAAAAAATAAAATGATGGAAAGAAATCAATATGAATCAAGCATGGAAAAAGCGCAATATTTAAACCAAGAGGTACTTCCGCAAATGCATAAGCTTCGCCATATTCTAGATACTATTGAGGAAGCTGTTTCAAGTGAACAATATCCATACCCAACATACGATGATATGTTTACATCTGTACAATAACTGCTCAAACGAGCAGTTATTTTTAATTGAAATTTTACAATTATTTACTAAAAATTGATGAAATATAAAAAATTAACAGAATTTTAACATTTCCTTAACACAATTAACATGTTATCTTTACCAAGATTTAATATACTAAAATCATAACTTATAAAATTACAGGAGGAAAATAACATGAATTTAACAAGCCTTCTAGGTTTATTCGGTGGGCTGGCACTATTCCTTTATGGAATGCATATGATGAGCAACGGATTAGAAAATGCTGCCGGAGACAGAATGAAAACAATCTTAGAAAAACTAACGAGCAATCGTTTCCTGGGACTTTTGGTAGGAGCTTTAATTACTGCTGTTATCCAAAGTTCTTCCGCAACAACTGTTATGGTCGTTGGATTTGTTAACTCTAAATTAATGACTCTTCAGCAGGCTGTCTGGATCATTATGGGTGCTAACATTGGAACTACGATTACTGGTCAGCTAATAGCATTAGATGCAAGTAAGATCGCTCCAGTTATCGCATTTTGCGGTGTTGTCTTAGTTACTTTCTTAAAAAACAAGAAATTAAACTCTATCGGAGATATTTTAGCAGGTCTAGGTATTTTATTTATTGGTATGGATATGATGAAAGAAGCAATGGTTCCACTACAGGAATCACAAGTCTTTATTGATGCCATGACAACCATCTCAAATCCAATTCTTGCCATTTTATTAGGAGCTGGATTTACTGCATTAATTCAGAGTTCTTCTGCTTCTGTTGGTATTTTGCAGGCATTGGCATTAAGCGGCTTGATTCCATTAAGCAGTGCAATCTATATTATCTTTGGACAAAACATCGGTACATGTATTACAGCTGTTTTAGCATCTTTAGGTGCCAATCGTATGGCAAAGCGTACTACGATCATTCACCTTTCATTTAATATTATAGGGACACTTATCTTCATGCTGTTTATCCAGTTTGTTCCATTTGTTAGCTGGATGGAAGCAATCACATCAAATCCAGCTGCACAGATTGCAAATACTCACACAACTTTCAACATTGTAACAACTTTAATTCTTCTTCCATTTGGTAATTACCTTGCAAAACTTGCAGAAATTATCATGCCTGTGAAACCGGAAGAAATTGAAGATGCGAATTATGATGTACCATTAGTATTTGTTGATACCAATAACATTGGTTCATCTGCTATAGCAATATCTTCTTTAAGAAAAGAAGCTTTAGCAATGTTAAAACTTGCAGAGACAAACTTAGAAACAAGTATCGAATCTTTATATACACCAAATACTGATTTCAAAAAAATAGAAAAGCGTGAAAAACGTATTGATTTTATCAACTATGAAATCACAAATTACATGTCTAAAGTTTCTCAAATCAATATGAATGAAAATGAAACCATCACAAGCAATGCTTTATATAAATGTTTTTCAGATATTGAACGTATTGGCGATCACGCTATCAATATTCTTCAATATTCAAAAGAAGATTCTGAAATGCGTTTAACAAACACTCAAGAAATACAGGATGAACTTTCACAACTGTTAGAACTTCTAGAAAAAAGCTTCTCTTTACTGTTTGCTTATCGCTTAGATTCTAATGATGACTGTTATAGTAAAATAGAACGTATTGAAGATCGTATCGATGAATTAACTGCTACATATCGTCAAAAACAGATTGATCGTTTATATGAAAAGAAAGTTACCGCAAAAGACTGTGTTATTTATTCGGAAATTATGACAGACATTGAACGTGTCAGTGATCATCTTATCAATATTATTCAGGAATGTAAAAGATGCAGTTTTACATTAAGTGATGATTTATTTACAAGTGGCTTCAGTGCTGTAAATCCTGCATCCTAAATAAAAAAAGTGAAAGGAATATATGCTCCTTTCATTTTTTATATACAAGATCATATTTTATTTATTAAAAAGATACAATCTCTATAAGAAAAAGTAACTTTTAAAAACAAATCATTAATTTGTGTTGTTTTCTAAAGAGACAACATCACTTTCACTTGCATCTACCCCTTTTTTCTCTAAGCGATAATGAACAAATTCTTTTACAGCTACATAGAAAACCGCAAAGCAAGGAACACCGATAAACATTCCAACTATTCCAAACAGCCCTCCTCCAATGCATACCGAAAATAAGATACCGATACTTGGAAGTCCCAATTTATCTCCCAAAATCATAGGTCCCAATACATTCCCATCAAACTGTTGAAGAGCAAATACGAACAAAGCAAAATATACAGCCGTTATAGGATGAATTATAAATAAAATAACAACTCCTGGAATAGCCCCAATAAAAGGTCCAAAAACAGGAATCATATTCGTTACGCCAACAAACACAGACAGCAGCAATGCATAAGGAAATTGGAATATTAAAGAGCCAACATAGCATAAGATACCAATAATCAAGGAATCTATTGCTTTTCCAACAATAAAATTATTGAAAATTTTACTGCTTAATAAAGACATACGATGAAAATATTTTGATACTTCTTCAGGAAAAAGCGCATAATTGATCTTTCTAACATAACGAAGCAGTCGTTCTTTATCCATCAACATATATAAAGCACTTACAATACCAAGTACGATATCTAATAATGTACTTCCAAATGCATACGTATATTTCAGCATCTGTGGTAAAGCAACCGTAACAAAATCTGTCATTTTTCCAAAAATATCTATTTGTTCAAAATAATTTCCTACTTCTTCAGCCCGAATTCCATGTTCCTTAATAAAGTCCTGAACAAACACCTCAAAGTTTTCCATATATTCTGGAAAGGAAGAAATCAAAGACAAAATACTGTCAATCAATTGTGGAATTAATAAAGCCAGGAAACATGAAACCGCCACAATTCCTAATATAATTGCTAGCAGTGCAGCGAATGCTCTTTTATGATTTTTCTTTAAAGGAAGATGAAGAAATAATTTTTCCTCAATCAATATCATTGGTTTATTTAATAAAAAAGCAATCGCGAAGCCAATAATAAAAGGCGTAGTTAAAGAAAGAACCTTTTTAAACAGCCCAAACAAGACATCAAAACGATAGAAGCAAAAGAAAATAGAGATAGCAACAAATATAATTACAGCTGCCAGCCAAACTTTATTTTTCATTTCCCCTGTCATTTTTACTTTCATTTACATCACCTCAGTGCTTTCATTTTACCATGAAAATCCGCTTTCATTTCTTAAATTTTAGAAAGTTTTATTTTTTTCTTTTTCTGATGCCTTATTTCGTTTATAATAATGTCGAAATGAGGTGCATCATGGAAAATTATATCGTAGAAGGAAATATTTCCGTTAAAGCTGTATTACTTGCAAACAGAAGAAAAGTAGAAAGAATTTATGTAGATCCTAAGAAAAAAGATCGAGATACATCATTTATCATTCGCAAAGCAAAAGAGATGCTTGTTCCTGTTCAGACCTTGCCAAGAGAAGAAATTGATGCATTGGCACAGGGAAAAACACATGGTGGACTTCTTGCGGTATGCTCAGAAAGAGAATATCAAAATTTAGAAGATATCGTACAAAAGCCAGATTTATTTTTAGCTTTAATTGAGGGAGTAGAAGATCCATTTAACTTTGGCTATATTTTGCGAACCTTATATGCGGCTGGCTGTGACGGTGTTATTATTCCACCAAGAAATTGGACAAGTGCTGCCGATGTCGTCACTAAATCTAGTGCAGGTGCTAGTGAATACATCAATTTGTTCCTAGCAGAAAACATGGAAAAAACACTTCAGTTATTAAAAAAACATAAAATTTCAATCGTATGTGGACAAAGAAGTGATGCTATTTCTTTATACGAATATCGTTTCCCACAAAAAGTATGTATTGCGATTGGTGGAGAAATGCGAGGATTAAGCAAACTGGTACAATCTCAAAGCTCACAAAACTTGTTTATTCCCTATCATGCTGAATTCAAAAATGCTTTAACTGCTGCATCTAGTAGTGCTATCTTCGCCTTTGAATATTTACGTCAAAAAGAAGCAAAGACAAAAAAACTCGATAAGTGATCATCGAGTTTTTTATTTTTCTACTTCATATTCCCAATAGATAATACCGCCAATATTATATACATTGGTTCTTCCTTGATCCTTTAAAAAATTCACATAGGCATTTGAACGCTGTCCGCTTCTACAATATACATATACAGGCTTATCTTGTGGAATCACATCTATCTGCTGTTTTGCCTTTTGTAAAGGAATACAAACAGCTCCTGGCAAATGACCTTCTTCATATTCATCCTGTTCTCTAACATCCAGTAAAAAGAAGTCCTTGCCTTCCATCATTTCCTGATGCACTTCACTCATTTCTTTATCAAATTTCATTCTAAAAAACATAATTTACCTCTTTTAATCCGCAAATACAAAACCACAAAAAACATAAAGCATGTACATGTAAATTCCTTCTAATCCAAAAAAATGAAGAAACCTGCTTAACGGTGGCAACTGTAAAATACCCAGCTGTAAAAACAGCAAAAGCAACAATACCACAATAGAAAATACTTTCGGCATCACTGCATTGGAGATTTTCTTATATTTTGCATTTAAAAAATAACCAAAGAAAAATAAGGCTGCACATAAAAAGATAGTGTGAAATGTCTGTGTATAACTTCCTCTTAAATATGTATCCATCAGTCTTTGTAATAATGCACAAACAATTAAGATAGAAAAAGGTATCCCCAGACGTTTTAGTGAATCCATGAATTATTCTTCCTCCAGAATAACCACTTTCTCCATAACATCTCCATTCATCATGTTTCTTACTGCACCCATATTATCTGTTACTTTACCAAATACAGTATGCACACCATCAAGATGAGGCTGTGGACAATGACAAATAAAGAACTGACAGCATCCAGTATCTTTCCCGCGATGCGCCATAGACATACTTCCTGTTTCATGGCGATGTGGATTATTAGCCGTTTCACAAGGAATGGTATAACCTAAATCTCCTGTTCCATTTCCATAAGGACATCCACCCTGAGATACAAAGTTTGGAATTACACGATGAAATGTTTTCCCATCATAATACCCTTCTTTTACCAGCTTCACAAAGTTATTTACAGTAATCGGTGCATCATCTGGATACAGTTCAAAAGGAAGTTCTGCACCATTTTCCATTACGATTTTTCCATGTAAGATCATATAAAATTCCTCCTATTTAATTCCTAACTACTATACAATACTTCCTGTAAAAAAACAACTACACAACAAAAACATTCATATCTTTATCCGGTCTACGTGTATCAAAAAAGAAGTGCTTTTACCAAACACAACACAACACTTCTTTTCCTGTATATCGCTATTTTTTTACTGCAGGAATCATAATTTGATTTGCAGCATATTCTACATTTGATTTTACATCAAACACATACACTGGCTGATAATACCCTTTACTATCCTGTTTATATCCAATATGTACTTTTCCAACATCTAACGTAATATCTTTATCGTAAAATCCAAACTCTTCATCATAAAGCTTTTCAAAGGCTTCCTGTTGAGAAATCAGCGGAAATTCTTTATATGGATTAGCAACAATGATTTCATTCCTAATATTATCCAATTCTCCATTTTCATAATAGGTACATTCCAATTTCCCATCATATAGCGTATCTCCAATTTTGATTTTATCCGCCTCAAAGCTGTATGTTTGACGTTCCTTGTTTATTGTTAAAGTAGTTCCTTCAGGTAAAAATATCCCATATTTCGATAATGCTTTCTCTAGTGTTTCTCTGCTTGCCTTTATACTTTGCTTGTTCTCTTCATCTCTAATATTTAATGTATTAATATTAATATTCCCGTTCTTAAAATAAATCCAAATATTATACTTTTCATCCACATCTTCATAAATAACACATTCATCATAAACCATGACACTATCTTCATTGATTTTTGTATGCATTCTATCAAAAAAAGAAATCGCCACCTGTTTCGCTTCTTCTTTTGTATAACCTTCCATCTTATAAACCATTTCATTTACTTCCTTTGTATCGTATGTTTCTGATGAATGAATCGTAACATCAATATTATGTTTCATAGTGATATCCAAAGGATAGGTTGGTATATTTCCTAATTCCTGCATTTGATAAACGATATAAGTACCACCAAAGCCAGCAATACAAAGAAATAGTGGGATTTGAAATAATATCGTTTTCATGATAGAAATTTTTTCTTTTTTCCTTGCACTCATAAAGCAAACAATAATTTTGTAGAATCCATAACCAATACATACCCCTATCGTATTATTTAATAAATCTGCAGTTTCAAAAATTCCTAAATGGAAAAACAGCTGTATAAGCTCAATAGTTAAACTAAACAAAAAGCCTGCAAGATATGTTTTCCAAAATGTTTGAAATTTTTTATTTCCTAGTGGCAGCAAGAATCCAAAAGGAACAAATAACACGATGTTTACAACAATCAATCCCCACGCAGCAAAAGAAGCACTCATCCATGCTTCCTGATATGCGAAGAATGGAGAAAGAAGCATAGCACCATCATGATAGGAACCCCTTGATAATAATGTTCCTAGCACTACCACAAGAATATAACATATAAAAACAAACCACCACAGCAGTTTATACTTATCCGCTTTTTTCTTTCCTTTGCCAATCTTTCGATAAACCAAATAACCAATACCAAAGATAGCAACAAGCAACACAGTCAAAAAAATTCCTATAAGTAGAAAATCTTTTCCCATACCTAATATGTCTCTTAATTCCATAAAACCTATATCCCTTTCCTCTATAATAATTACACTAACAAGATCATAGACTTGCTGTTAACAAATCGTATTCTTCTTCCCTTAAAAACTTCATTTCCAAACACACCATCAAACGTAAAACGATCAAACATATCCACTGGTCCACTGATGGTATGCGTTAATTTAATTTTTGCACGATCTACATAAACTTCTACATTCTTAAACATTTTCATCTGCATAGACTCCATGCCATGCACACCAAATCCAAGTCCCTTAACTTCCTGTTCTTCTTCCCAGCCATGTTTTCGCATACTGTCTTCCCCAAACCAGCTTCGCTTTGATCCACTGTCAAAACCAAAGGTCAAAACCTTTCCTTTTTCATCTTTCACAAGAAGAAATGGGAAATCTCCTGGAATCATATTTGGATTTGGAAAACGAAAGCGATTTTTCAAAACTTTGCATTCATGAGCAATATCATCCAATTCAAAATCCAGGGTGGATAATACATCCCATCCTAAAAGACCATCAAAGGATAACATGTCTATATTGCCAAAGCGCAAAGAAAACGCATCCTGCGATAAAACGATCATTGCCTTGTTTCGATATGCGATACCACCAAACTGCATATCATCTATGACAATACTATCCAGATGTTTCTGTTTCCCACCTATGCTTCCTACTTCTATCGTCTGATTTTTCTTTTTCAAACCTAGTTTATCCAAGGTTTTCTGGCGAATCGTTGAAATTTGTGCTCCAGTATCCAGTATAAAATGACATAAGCAATGATTGATATATACAGGTACAACAAGCAAACCAAATAGATTACGTTTCATGGGAAGTGTAAATGTATCCTGATAAATTACTTTTTCCTCTTTTATACTTCCTAATATACTTTCCCTTGCCTTTTGTATAGAATCTGAAAAACTTCCATTTCGTGTTATCTCCTGCCATTTTTGATAATCACAAGTATCTATAATACATGGTGATACACTTGTTACTTTACATCCCATAAAATCAACTCCTTGTTTAAGATTATATCACACTTTATGCTTGGATAATGATATAATTGAACCGATGAAAGGAGACGATATCATGAAATTAAATAAGACCCAACTGCCAATCATGAGCGTACAGGGAAAAGTGGATCATCCTGGTATGAATGGAAATCCATCCCGTGCTGGGTATGATGGCTATTCCAGAATTCCTATGGCTACTGGAGGCATTACATATAATTATAAAATTGGAGATTCCTGCATGGGAATTGCGGGAGATCATATTGAACCGGGTGTAAGTTTAAAAAATCCAGCAGATAAAGAAAACAATGCTTTACAGGCATTCGCATGCATTGGAAACAAGGCAAAAATTATCAGTGGCGATGCGAAAGGAAGATGTGGCTATGTTACCGGTAAACATGGCGGTATTGATCATGTCATGGTATATTTTGATGAAGAAACACTTGATTTAATGACCTGTGATGATAAAGTGTTAATAAAAGCCTGTGGACAGGGATTAAAGATGCTTGATCATAAAGATATCTTTGTGATGAACATTGATCCTGCTTTATTAGAAAACATGGCAATCCAAGATAAAAAAGACTATATAGAAGTACCTGTTGTAACTAGTGTTCCTGCTTACCTAATGGGAAGTGGATTAGGGAGTGCATCTACAATGCTTGGCGATTATGACATCATGACACAAGATAAAGAAGCAAACAAAACGTTTGGTATTGATAAACTTCGTTTTGGAGATATTGTCATGATTGAAGACCATGATAATAAAAATGGTCCACATTATAAACAAGGAGCCGTATCCATCGGTGTCATCGTACATTCTGACTCTTTCACAAGCGGACATGGTCCAGGTGTAACAGTTATCTTAAGTGGTACAAAAGACAACATAAAACCAGTAATTAAGGAAGATGCGAATATCGCAAATTATCTTAATATCAAATAACACAGAGGATATGTATAAAATAAAAACTTATTTTGTACATTCCTCTTTTCATTTAAAAAATTTCCAATACAATACTCTTATCTTTATTTCCTTTATCTAAGGATTCCAAACGAAAAACAAGATTATCATCTAAATCCTTTCTTTCTAGATTTGAATATGTTTTTGTTTTTCCATCCTTTCCATCTATTGTTATATTATATACTTCTATCTGCAACCCCTTTTTATCAAAATATTTTTGCAGCATTTTAGCTTCTTGAACAGCCTGTGCAAGACTAGTTGAAACATCTACATGCAAACCAAACGTAAGAGGAATATCTTTAAAACTCTCAATTTCATATTCATCATTATTGTTATATTTTAATTTTAAATACGCACTTGTTTCCTTTGTGTTTAATTCACCAATCACAACATGATGTTCTTTAGGTAATAGATTTTGAGTAAGAATTTCCATTTCCTTTTGAAATTCATCTATAAAACGCATAACCATATTATCTTCATTCTCAATATTTGAAAAGCTATCCTCTACCTTTTCAAAAGTAGTCCAGCTAATTGTAAAGTGCTCATCTTCTCCATCTTTACACAATTCCATCGTATAGAATGTTTTCCCCTCAATATCCTTGCTTGCATAATCAGTAGAGACTTCTATAACTTTATAACCTTGAGCACCTTGAATCCCTTTTAAATGCTGGTTCATCAAAAATCTTCCTAAAACCTCATGAGATAAAGAACTGCATAACATACAGACAAGAAAAAGAAAAATCCCCCCGCCAACAACAATAGATTTCCATCTTTTTTGTATAAATATCTTCACTTTCTTCATAATATAGCTTCCTCCTTTAAGCATGTATATTATAAAATTTATAAAGTGATGATCTATAAACATTACATAAATATTTGCTTAAGAAATCTTCCATAGTTACATAAAAAAAGATGAACTTTCCAGTTTAGAAAGATCATCTTTTTTTGTTGCGATTAATCTCTATTTCCTAACATACGTAAAATATAAAGGAAGATATTAATAAAATCAAGATATAACTCAAATGCAGAATAAATCGATATCTTTTTCAGCATTGTTTCATCATGTTCAAAATGAAAATACAAGGCTTTTACTTTCTGTGCATCATAAGCACATAAACCTGTAAAGATAAGTAGTCCTATGAAAGACATAACCATTGTATTTGTATCAATGTTAAATAACATCATCACAACAGAAGCAATAAAAAATGTTAATAAAGCATCAAACAACAATGGTCCAAAGCGCAGTAAATTCATCTTTGTTCTTGTACCAATTACAATCAAGCTTCCAAAGTATACCAAGCTAACTAAAAAAGCAATGGAAATAGAACCAAGATCATATGCAAATGCTAAAGTAGAAAGTGTAATACCAAGCAATGCTGCATATGTGAAAAATAATATTTTGGCAGTTACCGTTGATAATTTATGGAGTCTAGCTCCAAACATAACCGCAACCACAAGCTGCACAATTAATAATACAGTAGAAAAAAATGGAATTGAAAATAAAGTAAACAGCATTCCTGTTTGAACTAACAAAAATGCAGATACAAAAGATACAAGGACACCTGCCATCATCCACATATACGTATGAACAATATGTGTCTGCAAGGTTGTTCCACCTATCGTTCTTTGAAATTCTAAATCATGATTATCATACATAGTAAACGCCTCCTTTATTTAGTATTTCCATTATCCTTCTTGTTCATCACGTTGAATTTGACGAATAATTTCATAAGAATCACTTTCTTCATCTAACAAAGATTCATACTTTTTAAATATACGAAGTGTTTTTTCTACATCATCATCGATATAAGCCAAACCATAATGCAATACGACTTCTGTTTTATCACGATATGTTTTCAACATATCCAAAAACATCTTTTCTCCTTTTGAAGAATGCATTGCGACATAAGCCTGTGCCTGTTCATAGAAAAGCATCATTTTAACCATTTCACTAGTATTCGTAAAAACCTGAAGATATTTCTCTACAAACTTTACAATTCGCTCATACAAAGAAAAATCATTTCTTCCTTCCTGCATCATAATATCCAGCATATATGCCAAAGTACCAAGCATATCCATACCATCATTCACTCTATATACCAGACCCTCTAAAGAAGTTTCTTGAAACTGCTTAGCACTTTTCATTAAGCTTCTAAACAATGTTTCCATATCATCAATTTTTTTATTCTCAGGTATTTGTTTCTCTAACAGTTCACTTAATGCATGTGAAATTTTTCCATAATGCTGAAAAGAAAATTTCTCTCTATTTGCTATTTCAAGCACTGCTTCATCTATAAAATCAATAGAATAACAGCTATCTGTATCATCGATCTTACATTCTTCAAATATTTTATCGCTAACACTTAAGTCATTTAATGTATTTGCTAATTCGTTATAAATCCGTTCATAACTCCAAGTACATCCAAGTTCTTTTAAATGCCTGCAAATTTCTTCTTTTGACATCTGTTTTAGCTGTTCACATGCTATTGAAAATGCTACTTTTTCTTTTGCCATACAACACCTCATTTATTATCATATTTACAGTATCATTTTTTTTAATTATTTACAAGAAATAAACCTTGCGTATGTTACACAAGGCTCTTTTTTATATTTTTTCTACAAGATGTGGCTGGTATCCATTTTCTTCCAGCAAGTTTAAAACTTCCTGAATATGTTCATGGCTATTTGTTTCGATTACCATCCCAACCCTACACTGATTCGCAAGAATTCCCGGTTGAGAACGATTATGTTCTATAGATATGATATTCACATTACAGGATGCAATTAAATCAATGACACGACTTAAATTTCCTGGCTTATCAATAACATTTAGATTTAAAATAGCTTTTCTTCCTGTTTTTATTAAACCTAAATCAATAATCTTACTTAATAGATTTACATCGATATTTCCCCCGGATAAAACACTGACAACTTTATGTCCTTCCATATCTACTTTCCCAAACATAGCTGCCGCAACACTTGTTGCCCCAGCACCTTCTGCTACCATTTTCATTTTTTCCAGCAATACCAAAATCGCAGCAGCAATTTCTTCTTCGCTTACCGTTACTACTTCATCTACATATTTCTGACACATTGCATACGTTAAATCCCCTGGAGTTTTTACCGCAATTCCATCTGCAATCGTAGAAACAGAATCTAATGTTATCATTTTATTTTCTTCCAAGGATTTTTTCATACTTGGCGCATTTTCTGCCTGAACACCAATGACACGACAATCTGGTTTTAAAGATTTAATGGCACATGCAATTCCGCTTATTAATCCACCACCACCAATTGGCACGATTACGGTATCTGCATCTGGCATTCTTTCTAAAATTTCCAAACCAATCGTTCCTTGTCCTGCCATAACATCTTCATCATTAAAAGGTTCAATAAAGACTGCACCGGTAATTTCCTGTAAATTCTTTGCATATGCATAGGCATCATTAAAAGTATCTCCCTGCAGTTCCACATCTACTCCATAAGAACGTGTAGCTTCAATCTTGGATAATGGGGCAGTTTTTGGCATAACAATCGTTCCTTTAATCCCCATTTTCATACAGGCATAGGCAACTCCCTGTGCATGGTTTCCTGCACTAGCCGCAATAACCCCTTTTGCTTTTTCCTCTTCACTTAATTTTGATAATTTATAATATGCTCCACGCAACTTAAAAGCACCTGTTCCCTGTAAATTCTCAGCTTTGATCCATAAATTATCATGAATCTTTGTCGCATGAACAATTGGTGTTTTACTTGTAATATCATTTAATACAACTTTTGCATCTTCAATTCTAGTGATATCCATACTTCTATCCTCCATATGATTCTGCTTCTATTTTACACTGGAAAAGAAAATATGAAAAGGCTTTTTTTCTATTATTTAGAAACACTTTTATATAAATGTTCATAAATCATAAACATTTGAATAAAAAAGAAAGATGTTTCTTACGAAACATCCTAATCTTTTTCAATAAACTCTAGTAACTGTTTTGCGGCAAGATTTATGCCATCTCTATTTTCTTTACTTAATCCCAAGTGCGTATAAATCTCTCCAACAAAGACACCGTTATCGCGTAATGCTTTAAACATTTTATCAATTAAAGGATCACAAACTTCCTGCTGCTGCATTGGTCCAAATGGATTCGCAAAATAGGTAGTAGATATACCAACTTCCTGCGTTGTTCCTTTCGCCATACGTTTTCCTTCAACACAAGTAGCCTTTGCATCTTCAATATTATCAAAACGATGAAGTCCTAATTTATCATCATAGTTATTTGCATAAGCAAACAAGTCAATGCGATGGTTCATCGCAACAATCTCATAAGGAGCAGCTGGTGTAATAACACGTGCATTGTTGCTGGATTCTGGATTCATGAAAATAGAACGGTCCATATCACGATATGGAGTACCTGGATCTAAATCGTCCAAACGAATAAAGGCACCGATTTCAGTTCCCTGACCATAAGGAATACCATCTTCCAAATGAATTGTTCCCATATCATCAAAAACAACCTCGATATCTTTAATAACATCTTTTCCCGCAATCTTTAAGGCTTCAATAGATTCTGATTTTCCAGCACCAGAATCTCCCATCAACATGATCCCTTTACGTTTTCCATTTTTTAAAGTAATATTCACAAATGCCCCATGAATTGGAAGCCATCCATGCTGCATCTTACGAACATTATGAAGCGTTAAAGACATTTTCTTTAAATATCCAAAATATTCAATGCGCTCATTATAACTTACACAACCAATCCAGATATCTTCTTCTTTATCATAATGGAATGTTGTCTGGTCTTTTCCATCTTCATTTCCAAACAAACAGATCAAATCCGGTTTTTTACGACATTCATCAACCGTTGCCAATTCAAACAGGTTTCCTAAAGAAACTGCTGAAGAAATAAAATCCCGATGGAAATAAACAAAAGCCAACAAACTTCCGATTTTACATGGATAACAGAACCATGTGTCTTTATCTCCGCTAAACTCATGAATTGGATTGTTTTCTGTTTCTGTAAACATTCCTGTACGTTTATTTGATTTTGGATGTAAAATCATTGGAGTTCTCAGCATAACTGATGTAATGAATGGAATATCCTTTAATGCTGCATACGTATCAGACAATTTTACATTTAAATTCTGCACAGAAATTGCCGCATTCGTACCAGCCTGCATCTGACGATATACTCGATTTTTTCGTCCCATGATTTCTTCTTCCAAAGAACGATATACTGCTAGAATTAAATTATTAAAATTAGAATCTGCCTGTACAAAACTTAAATCCTGTAAAGCATTCCCATTTCCACTATGGATAACAGAAAATCTTTGATGACGTTTCCAAAAGTTGTACATTTCTTCAATAAGTTCCAACAAACGACCTTTATCATGTAAATAAGGTGATTCAATTTCATCAATTTTAAAAATTCTTAACATACGGAATAATTTAATTAATTCTACCGTAGATTCTCTTGCTGTTTTCCCATTAATTACATAGTAGTATAAATCTTCATCTGCTTCTTTTAAATAATCAATGTAGTTATGCACATAATTTGAAAACGTACTAGACTTTAAAAGTTGTTCCGGATTTCTTGCATATCCTGCACTATAATTTAAAATAGCGAGTTCCTTGTTTAAATATAAAGTTTCTTTCATTTTGTTCTGCTCCTTTCGCTTATCGCGTTATCGCAAAATAGGGCAAAGGCCTTATCGACTATATTATACTATAGGTATAGTAAATAAGAAAGAAAAACTGTTTTCAAGGTTCATCATTTTTGTTTCATTTAACAATCATTTGTTTCATAAAAATCAGATTTTATTGTTTATCATCTTTCTGCTTTTTATCCAGTAATGTATTATATATATCTTTTGTTTCTTCTTCACTTTTTTCATTAAAGATAATCGTTTCTTCATCTGTATACATAACAACAAAATATTTTTCATGATAATAAACATACGCTCTGCATTGACCTATATCTTTAAAATCCGCATCGCCGGAAAAATATCCATTATTCGAAAAACCCGCTCCTTTTTTTCCACCATGTATTTCAAAATCATCCAAATATTCAATTTTATTAATCTCATCAAAGTCCACTGTATCATGAATAAATCCATCTAATTGTATAGATTCATTACTTATATCAATTTTAGCACTCATATCTTGCATAGAGAAAAGAAATATAGCTGCGAAAACAATGAAAAACCCTATTCCAAAAATCAAAATACCAATAATTTTATACGTTTCTTCTTTCATATTTCATCATCTTCCTTTCTTTTGAAAGAAGATACACTATCTTATCTATAATGATATCACAAAGAAATACTGTTTCAATATAAAAAGACAGGCACAAGACCTGTCTGAATTTATTTTTGTAAAATTGTTTGTAGTTTTGTTACAACTTCATCAAGTTTCACATTTTCATTTTCGCTTGCCGTACGTGCACGGAATTCCACATTGCCTTCAGAAATACCTCTTCCTACTGTAATACGATATGGAATACCGATAAGTTCCATATCTTTGAATTTAACACCGACACGTTCCTTACGATCATCTAATACTACATCAATACCAGCTTTTTTCATTTCTTCATATAAAGCATTTGCAACTTTCATTTGCTCTTCATCTTTGCTGTTAACAACAACCACAGCCACTTCAAATGGCGCAATAGATGCTGGCCAGATAATTCCTGCCTCATCATTATGCTGTTCTACAACTGCTGCCATCGCTCTTCCTAACCCAAAGCCATAACATCCCATTTCTACTGGATGAAGTTTATTATTTATATCCTGGTATTCCAAACCAAGTGCTTTCGCATATTTTGTACCTAATTTAAATGTATTTCCTACTTCAATTCCTTTATCAAACGTTAATTTCTTTCCACATACAGGACAAATATCTCCTTCCTGTACCTGGGCAATATCCGCAACAGTTTCTACAGTGAAATCTTTCAAATTTACATTTTTAATATGATGATCTGTTTTATTTGCTCCTACAATAAAGTTTTTCATATGACTTATTTCACGATCCATGATAACTGGGCACTCAATTCCAACAGGACCGGCAAACCCAACTTTTGCATGTGTAACACGTTCTACTTCCGCAAAATCTGCCAATTCAATTTCTGTTGCTTTTAACAGTTTCAATACTTTAGTTTCATTTAGTTCTCTATTTCCTCTTAAAAGAAAAGCATATGTTTTTCCATCTACACGATAAATCAATGTCTTAACAAAATCTTTAGCCTGTTTCCCAAAAAATGCCGCAACTTCTTCTATTGTTTTCGCATTTGGTGTTTCCACTGTTTCCATTTCTAATTCTGCTTCATCACTGTCTTTTAAAACATCGACTACTTCTGTAACTTCCAGATTGCTGGAGAAATCACAGCCTTCACATCCAACAACCACATCTTCTCCAATTGGTGTAATTGCCTGGAATTCTTCACTCAAACTTCCTCCCATGGCACCAGTATCAGCCTTAACAATTTTATAAGTTAGATTTAAACGATCCATGATGTTTTTATATGCATTAAACATTTTCATGTAAGATGTATGTAGTCCATCTTCATCTACATCAAAGGAATATGCATCTTTCATAATAAATTCACGTACACGAATCAAGCCATAGCGAGGTCGTGTTTCATCTCTGAATTTTGTTTGAATCTGGTATAGATTATATGGGAAATCCTTATAAGAACTTCCTTTCATAGTTGCCGCAATTGTAAATAGTTCTTCATGAGTAGGCCCCATAACATAACGTTTCTGATAACGATCTTTTAATGCGAACATATTTGCCCCAAATGCTTCTCTACGACCACTTTTTTCATATACTTCCTCTGGAATCAAAACAGGCATCAATAATTCCTGTGCACCTGTTGCATCCATTTCTTCACGTACAATATTTTCAATCTTTTGTAAAACTCTTTTCCCCATTGGCATGATCATATAGATACCAGCACTGCTTTTTTTGATCATTCCTGAACGCACAAGCAGATTTCCACTTGTACTATCTTCATCTTTTGCATTTTCACGAATTGTGTAAAAGAAACTATTACTTAATTTCATACTTTATCCTCTTTTCTTAATAAACTTCTCTTCGATCTTTTACCATGACTTTACGAATCATAGCATCTTTTTCCATTTTACAAGGCACTTTTGCCTTAATGATCTGCATTGGTGTTTTTGCGACTTCCATTACATTTCCATCCATATCATATAGATCATTAAACATAAAACGTGTCGTTGTGATGGAAGGTCCAAATACCTCTGCTTCTATATGTCCTTTAAAGTTATTTCTAACTTCTAATGTTGCTTCTTTCGTTTCTTCATTATAATCTAGTACATACGCAATGAATTCCTGTGTAACACCAGCTCCATTAATTCCAAAAAGCTGACCGCTATAACGCGGCTGTCCTTCAAAGAAACCAACTCCTGTCGGTCGATTTTCCGCCTTTGCAAGTTCATCATAATACCATTTCATGCGTTCAGGCGTTAATCTTCCTTTTTCATAAATTTCATCAATCAGCAAGCGATACGCTTTTACAAGTGTCGCAATATAGTAAGCACTTTTCATTCGTCCCTCTATTTTTAAACTTGCTACACCTGCTTCTATCAAGTCAGCTACATAATCTGCACCCATTAAATCCTTACTTGACATAGAAAATAAATGCATATCATCATTTAGCTGACGATCTTTTTCAAATAAGCGATATTTCCAGCGGCAGCTTTGTGCACATCCTCCTCGATTAGCATCTCTTCCCGTCATATTGTTACTTAAAACACAACGTCCTGAATAAGAAATGCACATTGCTCCATGAAGGAATACCTCCAAAGGAACATCACTATTTTTAGCACTTTGTTTAATTTCTTCCAAAGTAGCTTCTCTGGCAAGCACAACACGATCCATTCCTTTGCTTTTCCAGTAATTTGCCGCAGCTGAATTGGTAGAAGAGTGCTGTGTACTCACATGCACTTCCAGTTTTGGTGCATATTTTTTAGCACACATCATAATGGTTGGAGATGCCGCAATAATTGCAGTTACTCCCACTCTTTCAAGTTCCATCAAGTATTCTTTCAATCCATCCATATCTTCTTCATGCGGCAGCATATTTACCGTTACATGTACATGGGCATTATGTTCTTTCGCAAATTGTACACCTTTCGCAATATCTTCAATATCAAAATTGCTGGCACGGGAACGTAAAGAAAACTGTTTTCCTCCAAGATATACGGCATCCGCTCCATAAAGAATCGCTATTTTTAAACGCTCTAAGTCCCCTGCCGGAGCTAAAAGCTCAATTTTCTTCATGTTCTTAGCCCTCCTTCACTTTACTTGTTTTTGTATAGTAGAAACCATGTGTTACATGATCTTTTTCATATTTCTTTTTGTATGCTTCAAACACTTCTCTTCCTTTAACCTCATCCTGTAAAATAGACTTGTATAGTTTTAAAGCTTCAATAACATAATCTGCATCATGGAAAATACCATCAATGCGAAAATGACGAATTCCTGCATGCACCATATCTTTGATTTCATCAAAACTGGATAACGTAAATCCAGTAAATACATGTGTTCCTGTTTCATCTTCCACAATTGGCATATGCTCATCTCTATGCTCTTCCATAAGATACAGATCCATCTTATTTCTAATATCTTCTTCTTTTCCTAAAAAAGAAAAATAATTACTTAATAAATTACGCTTACTGTGCATCATATTTAAGCGACCATGGATAATGACTTCACACTCTCCCTGCACTTTTTTCGCAATAGCACAAATTTCATCCAAAGTGATTTCTTTAGAAATCGTAACCATAGAAATTCCTTCATCTAAATAATACTGTACATCACTATGATTTGTTATTAATGTATCTGGATTGTAAATCAAACGATTTTCTATACCTAGTGCTTTTGCCTCCTGATAAACGCCCTCATCACCATAATAAATACCATCTACATCCAAGTCTTTTAAACGTTGTAAATGTTCACGTAAAGCCTCTAATTCTTCTTCCACAAAGAAGCGATTTACCAGTACATACATACGTAATCCTAATTTATGACATTCTTTCTTTACTAAAGGAAGTTCTTCTACAGAAAAATCATGTACGTTTCTAACAGAAAAAAACGGAGTTCCAATCACCACACTCGTACTTCCTGCTTCTTTTAATTTCTTCAAGTCTTCTAAAGAAAACGGGGTTGTAATAAAATCTATCATAACTCTCCATCCTTTCTGCATAGCATACCTACTATAATATAAGAAGTTTCTATCTAAATGTCAATTCTTTTCCTCTTTCTTCCTTGTAAAAATAAATAAAAAAATTACATACTAGAAGATATGTAAAAAACATGATATGGTTATAACTGGAAAGCAGGGATAGTATGATTCGAATCATTGTCGCAACAGATGAAAATCTTCTTATAGGAAATCCAAATGGATATTATGGCATGCCTTGGCATAATGATGAAGATTTAAAGCATTTTAAAAAAACTACACTGCATAACACTATTTTAATGGGATCTAAAACTTTCCAAACAATTGGGAAAGCTTTATCGGAAAGAAAAACAATTGTAGTATCAAAGAAAGGTGTTTCTTATCCTGATGTAGAAGTTGTTTCTTCATTAGAAGAAATACTAGAATCTTTTAAACAATCAGGGAAAGATATCTATGTATGTGGAGGTGCATCTATTTATAAACAGGCACTTCCCTGGTGTGATGAAATTCTATTATCACGTATACCTGGTCATCATGAAGGAAACATTTATTTTCCAAAAGAGTTTCAATATTATTTTACATTAGTAAAAAGAATACCTTATGAAACCTTTACCTTAGAAATTTACCATCGCAATTAAATTTAAAACATTTCATTTATACCAAAAACAAAGAAACAAGATATCAAATAAGATATTTAGTTTCATTGTTTTTTATATTCTATTTCCCTGCATACCATTAAGTACTCTTTTATCATAAAAATCATTTTACATCATCTTGTAATACCCCCATATCCTTTAAGGTATTCTCTATTCCATCTGCGATTTCTTTCGCAAATTCAGTTTGTTTTTCTTCTACCAACAAATACTCACAATCTTCTTTACTTTCTAGAAAACCAGCCTCAATCAAGACTGCAGGAAGTTCATTATAATGAAGCACGTGCAAAGGAGAGGTTTGTTCATCTTTTATTCCTCGATCGGTAATATAAGGAAGTGTTACGACCTCCTGTTCTATGTTTTCTGCCAGTTTCTCTGTTTGTTCGTCACTAGTTTTCGCCCATATTTCAAATCCTTGCCCATCTTTTGTTTCTGTCGCATTTGTATGGATAGATATAAATAAAGAAGCTCCACTTGTATTTGATATATGTACACGTTCTTCCAAATCCTGTAATTCATCACTTGGCCAGTCTACATGATCACTATCTCTTGTATATGTAACTGGAATATCTCTTCTTTCCAATTCCTCCCCTACTTTTTTTGTAATTTCTAAAGTAATATTTTTTTCATACACTCCATTAAATTCACTTCCTACATCATAACCTCCATGCCCTGCATCTAAAACAACCAATGGTTTTTCTTCTATAAAATCTAAAATAATTTCTGAAACAGGATTTCTAGGAAGAATATATACAAAACATAATAATAACAATACGATAACAACCAATTCTAAACAAATGATTTTCAACAAATGTTGAATCCGATTATTACGTTTTCTTTTTTTTCTCATTCTTTGACACCTCTAGTGTAAGTATAGCAGAAACAAACGCAATTTCCTATAAAAAAAAGAGGACCGAAGTCCTCTTGATTCGCTTACTAGATATCTTCTTTAGCGATTGCCAATAAACGTCTGTGACGTTTCTGAGCATCTTTCTTAGTTTTTTCAAACATTTCGTAAGCTGTTTCACCTTTTAATTTAGGTAACTGAGCGAAACGAGTTTCTGTTAACATGAAGTCTAACATTTTATCGTAATCTGGTTCTTTAGAGTCAATAGTCAATGGCTGTTCTTTTCTTGGATCATAACGATATAGATCTACATATCCACATTCAACAGCTTTTGCCTGTGTTCTCTGGTGGTTAGCCAATCCACCTTTAATACCGTGTTCAGCACATGGTGAGTAAGCTAAGATCAAAGATGGTCCATCATAGCTTTCAGCTTCTTTCAATGCTTTCAATGTCTGTGCTTTGTTTGCACCCATAGAAATAGAAGCTACATATACATGTCCATAAGCCATAGCAATCTGTCCTAAATCTTTCTTAGCTGTTGTTTTACCACCAGCAGCGAATTTAGCGATAGATGCAGCCTGACTAGATTTAGAAGACTGTCCACCTGTATTAGAGTAAACTTCTGTGTCTAGTACTAATATATTTACGTTCAAGTCGTTAGCTAATACGTGGTCTAATCCACCGTAACCGATGTCATAAGCCCATCCGTCTCCACCAACGATCCAGATAGATTTGCTTACTAAGTCATCTTCAGCTAATTCTTTAACTGCTTCAACACTTGATTTAGCAGCTAATTCTTTAATTGTTGGAGCTACTTCTCTTTCAGCTTCACGATCTCCGTGAACTTCGATATATTTAGCAAATGCTTCTTTCAATTCTGGTTCAACAGTTTCCATGTTGTCTTCCATAATTTTTAGAATACGTGCTTCTTTGTAGTTCTGTGACAATGCCATACCATAACCGAATTCAGCATTATCTTCAAACAATGAGTTTGCCCAAGCAACACCTTCTCCGTTTTTGTCATTAACAAATGGAGTTGATGGAGTTGAAGAACAGTAGATCATTGAACATCCAGTAGCATTAGCAACTAACATGTCACGTCCGAATAACTGAGAAACAAGTTTGTAGTATGGAGTTTCCCCACATCCTGGACATGCTCCACTTACTTCAAAGTAAGGCATTAAGAACTGAGATCCCTTAACTGTATCTTTAGGGAAGAATTCAGTTTTGTAATCAATCTGTTTGAATAGGTAATCTGCAAGTGGTTCCTGATCAAGTTTTTCGTTGATATCAACCATTTCAAGAGCTTTGTTACCTGCTTTACCTGGACATTCAACAACGCATAGACCACAACCTACACAGTTTGCAGGAGTAACCTGAATACGATATTTCATGTTTTCTACACCTTTACCCATTGCAGGAACTGTTTTGAATTCCATAGGTGCATTTGCAACTTCTTCGTCAGTCAACAAGAATGGACGAATAGTAGCATGTGGACATACGAAACTACAGATTCCACACTGGATACAGTTTTCTGGGTGCCAAGTAGGTACCTGTACAGCAATTGTACGTTTTTCTTCAAATGCAACATTGTTACGGATAGATCCATCTAACAAGAAGTCTCCAGTAAATGCAGATACTGGCATATCATATCCTTCAAGACCATTGATAACTGCAACATGGTTATCGAAGTATTCATCACCAGTCAATTTACGAGTTGAATCAAATGGAAGTTCAGCCCAAGCTGGATCTACAGTTACTTCAACGATTCCATCTTTACCAGCATCGATTGCTTTGTAGTTAAGTTCTACAACAGCATCACCTTTCTTAGAATAAGATTTTTTAGCGAATGCTTTCATCAAATCTACAGACTGACTTAATGGCATGATCTGTTCGTTCAATGCGAAGAATGCAGACTGTAGAATTGTGTTTGTTCTACGTCCCATACCGATTTCCTGAGCAATCTTAGTTGCATTGATGATATAGAATTTAGCATGTTTTTTAGCTAACTGAGCTTTCATACGGTTAGGCATATGCTCAACGATTTCTTCTTTAGAGAATGTTGTGTTCAACAAGAATGTACCACCATCTTTGATGTTTCTTACCATGTCATATTTGAACATGTAAGCATCTAGTGAACAAGAAATGAAGTCCGCATTACTGATATAGTAAGTTGAACGGATTGGAGATTTTCCAAAACGCAAGTGAGAACGAGTTACCCCACCAGCTTTTTTAGAGTCATATGCAAAGTAAGCCTGTGCATACATATCTGTGTTATCACCAATGATTTTTACTGTTGATTTGTTTGCAGAAACAGTACCATCAGAACCTAATCCCCAGAACAGACAGCTTGTGTAGTCTGCAGGAACATGGAATGTTTCATCACAAGGCAAGCTTGTGTGAGTAACATCATCATTGATTCCAATTGTAAATCCGTTTTTCAATTCAGTTTCATTTAGGTGATCAAATACAGCTTTAATGTGGTAAGCCTGTGTATCTTTAGAACCTAAACCATAACGTCCACCGATGATTTCGATGTCTTTATCTTTTAATGCAGCAAGTACATCCAAGTACAATGGTTCACCGATAGAACCTGTTTCTTTTGTACGATCCAATACAGCAATTTTCTTAACTGTTTCTGGAAGCACAGCCAATAAGTATTTAACAGAGAATGGACGATACAAGTGAACTTTGATCATACCAACTTTTTCTCCGTTTGCAGTCAATGCATCGATTGTTTCTTTAGCAGCTTCTGTAACAGAACCCATAGCAACGATAACACGTTCTGCATCTTTTGCACCATAATATGTAAATGGAGCATATTCACGTCCTGTGATTTCACTGATTTTTTTCATGTATTCAGCAACAACATCAGGAACTGCATCATAATGTTTGTTTCTAGCTTCAACACCCTGGAAGAAAATGTCATCATTTTCAGCACCACCACGAGTAACTGGGTTTGTGTGTGGGTTCAAAGCATTTTTACGGAATTTAGCCAAAGCTTCTTTATCAATTAAGTCTTTGAACACTTCTGTATCCATAACTTCGATTTTCTGAATTTCGTGAGATGTACGGAATCCATCAAAGAAGTGAATAAATGGAACACTTGCTTTAATAGCTGACAGGTGAGCAACACCAGCCAAGTCCATAGCTTCCTGTACAGAATGAGAAGCTAACATACATACTCCACTCTGACGAACAGAGTAAACATCTTCGTGATCACCAAAGATGTTAAGTGCTCTTGTAGCTAATGCACGTGCAGCAACATGGATAACTCCTGGCAAACATTCCCCAACCATTTTGTAAATGTTAGGAATCATCAGCAATAACCCCTGAGATGCAGTGAATGTAGTAGCTAGAGTCCCAGCCTGAAGAGCACCATGAACTGCACCAGCAGCTCCTCCTTCAGATTGAAGTTCAGCGACTTTTACAACACTGTCAAAAATATTCTTGCGACCCTGTGTAGCCCACTGGTCAACAACTTCAGCCATTGGTGAAGATGGTGTAATAGGATAGATCGCAGATAATTCGGTAAATGCATAGGCACAATGTGCAGCAGCAGTATTACCGTCCATTGACATAAATTTCTTTGTCATTTAGTTTTTCCTCCTTGCTTAACCTTTACTTTAATATTATAAAACTAATTTTATTATTTTACTAGGGATTTTTTTAGAAATCCTCTGTATATCCTCATCATTTGCACATTTTTTCACAAATTATGTTTCATTTTTCTTAAACAAAAGAAAAACGGCGCTGTCAAAACGCCATTTCTCTTAAAATACAATATGAATGTCTTCGTGTTTTTTTTCAGATATGTCTGCTTTGTTAACAGCTATAATTTCATGCATTTTTTCATCCTGAACATCAATCACAGCTCTTCCATTTAGAATCTTTCCATCCATTATCCAGTACATAAAATCTTCTGAATTTTCATACAGTACATACCTTCCATAAGGCAGATTGTTCAATTCACTTGTAAAATTATTTTCATCATCCAATGTTACATCATGAGAATATCCTGCACTCTCATTTCTTACTTCTATGATATAACTGTTCATTTTATCCGGCTGATTTTGTCCTTCTACTTTTTTGCTTATACGCATGCTGCCATTTTGCACATTGTTTCGATAATTGATGATACCAATAATATTTGTTTTTCCTGGCTGTGCCTCAAAAACAGCCTGATCCTGTAACACATCGCTATTTACAAAATACTGTACACGATAAGAAGAACCTATTTCCTTGACCTGGTATGTTCCGCTTGGATATTGTGTAAGAGTTATGTGCCAGTTGTTATTAGCATTCAATTCATAACGTTCAAACACACCTTCTCCTCGCAGTTCAAAATAGAATACTTCATTTTGATTAGGGGCGATAAAATTCCCATTTTTCTCCAGCATATACTTAAAGATTTCCATGGTATTTAAATTTCCAGCACGTTCATTAATGATTTCTACGACCTGATTACGTTCTTTCAAATCAACACTGGCCTGGCTGCTTTCTGCCCCTCCATTAACACGATATGTTACTACAAAATCTTCCTTGCCCACTTCTTCGATTTGATAAACACCACTTGGCAAATCTCTTAATCGCGCTGTAAAACTATTTCCATTATTTAATTCTACCTGCCGTTTCACACTTTCTCCTGTAATATTTACCAAAAAGACATCTCCACTAACCGGTCGCATCAAATTTCCATTTCCCTGACGGATAAATTTTGTAATTTCCAAAACCGTAGCTGGTGCTTGAATAGAATTGATAATTTGAACCGTATGCACATTTTCCTGTACATCTATGATAGCTTGTGTACTTTCTGCGCTGGTATCTACAACATAGCTGACCTGATAATTATGTGCACTGATTTCTTTTACCTCATATCTTCCCGGTGCAAGCCCTGTGATATCCTGCTGCCAGTCATTATCCTCATTTAATTCATACTGCATTGAAAAATTATTGCCAGTTACCAAGATACGGAAAATCTCTGCATCTGATGGAGGAACAAGCTGTCCCTGCATATTACGCATAAATTTAGTAACTCTTAAAAATCCATAGGAGGCATCCCGATTTTCAATCACTTCTACAAGATTATGATTTCCATGAACTTCTAAAGTTCCATTTGTTTTCTCACTGCCTTTGTTTACGATATAGCTTAATGGTTCCAATGCATCTACACTGCTAATAACATATTCTCCATCTTCCAATCCATACACCATACATGTATACGAGTTATCTTTGCATAATGTAAAGATTTCATTATATCCAGGTTTTGATATGCGTATTTTACAATCCTGATTGGAAGGCTGCAATTGTTTCTGATTCCCTTTGCGCACATATTTTTCAATGCGTATACTTCCTTTGTTTTCTTTCTGTAAAACGATTTGCAAGGTATGATGATCACTTTTCATTTCGATATGAGAATCTTGTTTTTTATTTGTTCCATCCAATATATAGAATGCTTTGCCATTTTCCTGAAGTTCTAAATCATACATACCATCTTCTAAATGCTGCAAGCTTACATAGAAATGATTCTCTGGATTCAGCTCTATCATTTTATGCTGTATACCATGATGAAGTACTGCATGATATACCTGTTTTGGATATACCATATTTCCATCTTGCTGTTCCATCATACAGATTTCAAGTGAACTTTTGTGTTCCTCTAAATTTCTTCCAGTAACAATTTTTATATGATGGGTATCATTTTGTACATGGATTGTAACATTTCTTGTTTCTTCTTTTCCATCTACCATATAAGTGCACATCGTTCCACCAATTTCTTTTACTTCATAATTTCCATCCTTTAAATTCGTTACTTTCACTTTCCATCCATTTTCTTTATTTAACTCAAATATTTCATGATAATTTTCACCATCAATACCTACCTGATAACAATCATCAACAGAAGGCTGTCTATAACTTTCACAAGAATCCATTGCTTCTACACACTGTAAATATACTTCCCCTTTTACACCTTCTTCTTTATCCTCCGGCACAATTTCAACAAAAGTTTCTTTGTCTAATAAGAATCGAGCCTGCTGCATTTTAGAACCGTTTACGATATAAGATACAGGAATACCTTCCATTACCTCTAAAGAAATATCGCCTTCTTTTAAAAGTCCCAGCATCTTCATCCACTCATTATCTTCTTCCAGCATAAAGGTATGCGTTTTTCCTCTGTGCTGCATACGTACCTGACAGGATTCTTTGTTTTTAGAATGATATTGAACAGTCAAAGGAAATTCTGTTTTCTTTGTAACAATTACTTGAATATCAACTTCTTCTCTTCCTATTTCGATACATACTGCGTCATGGAAAATACCATCTGCTGTTTCAAAGCGAAGTTCTTCTTCATCGATACCTGTTAATGTGTAACTTCCACATTCCAAATCTTCTAAGCAAACACAACCCTGATTTTCTTTATTTAAGGAAATAGACCAGCGTTTTCCAGCTCTGCATAAAACAAGTCTGATTTCTTTTTCGATACTTTTTTGTATACTGTTTTCTTCTATCAAACCATGAAGACAAAGTTTCGCACCCATTCCTCTGGCATTTCGCAAGACTACATCTGCACAGTTTTGACATAAAGTAACACATGCCCGCTCACAAACTTCTCCATTTACTTCATAACACAAAAGCGTATCTTCCTGTTTCTGATATATTTCATAATATCCATCACACATACTATAAAGCTGTACACAGAAATGATTATATTTGTCCAAAACTACACTTTCACAAACACCTTCTCCTTCGATAACCACTTCATAACAGGAGTTTTGATTTGGCTCATAAACACAATTATCCTCTTCTTCATAAGCGCTAATTTCAATCATGTTCTCATTTCTTGCAAGTAAACAGATTTCCTTATCTTCTCCATCAAAGAAGAAACATCCATGATCTTGTTTCAAGCCATCCACAACAAATCCTTCAATTCCATCATCTACGCAGATTTCATACTCCTGCATGCATAAATCATGCAGACACACACAATAAGAATTCGATGCATCTAATACAATGTGCTGATGTGTATCACAGGAAGTAAGCTCCACTTCAAAACAGCCGCATAAATTCCAGTTTCCATTTGGACATATTTTTAAAAGAACTACACCATTTTCTTCTTCCTGCATGATATCAACATTTACATCTTCACATCCTAAATTGATGATTTTTTCTTCTCCTTCTTCATCACATCCATTTTTTCCATAACTTCTTATCTGATAACATCCCTGAAGCAAATCCGTAAAACATACACAGAAATCATTTTGTTTACATAAATATACCTTTTCATGCACTCCATTTCCAAACAATTCTACAGGATAGACATTTTCACAAAATGGCATATGTGCATTCCCATCCTGATTTCTCACATACTGGGTAAGAATTAACTTTCCTCCCTGCTCACGCATATCACTGCGTATTCCAATTTCTCTATCTCTTTCATCCATATATATACAAAGATCTTCATAGTACTCTTTATCATTGCATAGAAAAATTGCCTGAGCTGATTGTAATCGATATTCCCCCCAGTACAATCCAGAAACTTCAATACACCAGTTATTCTCTTCGCATAAGGTATAAGTTTCTTCAAAATCTTCTTTGCACAAAGATACTTCAAAACTATTTTCTTTCTTTTTACACTCCTCATAAGCATAAATTTTCAAATTTCCCGCTTGTCTTTTACAAGTGCTCATAATACATACTTCCTGCATCCGATCATCAATATATATTCTGGCGTTTTTTTCTCTTCTTCCATTTACCAGATAACAGATACAAGAGTCACTATCTCCTTGTTCAACAAGTTCATAAGTTCCATAGGGAAGATCATCAAAACAAACACACCAGTTATTTCCCTCGTTTAATTCTATATCATAGCTATGAAAACAAGAGGATAGTATCACATGGAAAATCTCTTCCCTGCAAGGTTTACATACATGTTCATTTTCTTCATATGCCTCTATTCGAAGTTTCCCTTTCTCTTTATAAGCAGTAATAATTTGTACCAGATAACAATGTTCATTTTCTACCTGCACCTGTGCACAAGAGGTTTCTTCTCCATCCACAAGATAACAAATATCTTCATTTGAAAGTTCCTTTACACGGTAACATCCCTCATTCAAATCATGAAGCACGATACAAAAATCATTTTCGCCATCCAATACGAATTGTTCACAAAAATCATTACCTTCCACTTCTATCGTAAAGCTCTCATCATCGCAGGGTTTCCATAATTCTCCATCTTTTTGAATTGCTTTTTCTATACGTAAAATACCGCACTGAACAGTTGGAAGTTCACATTCCTGTACGATCTCAATACAAGCATGTTCCGCTTTTTCAAGACAGATGCAGGCACGATCTTCCTGTATTACTCCATTCACACAATAATACGTATCCAATCCATCTCTGTCTACCAGATAGATGTCATAACAATCCGGACATAAATGGGAAAGTGTTTGTGAAAATCCATTCTCACAATTCAGTTCTATTATTTCATCATAATACAGTGATACAATTCGTACATACCATACTTCTTCTCTATCCATTTCCAGACATTTCCCCTGTGGGGTTTTTCGTGTTAATGATAACTGCAGTTCTGCATCTTTTCTTTCCCGATAAAACATATCCAATCGTGTATCTTCATCATCCAAAACCAGACAGTCTTTTTCCTGTCCATTAACTAAAAACCAGCTATCATATCCCTGCTGCTGTGTTTCCACATAATATTTTCCTCTTGGTATTTGTATGCATTCTTCAAATGCATTTTCTTTCTTTAAAGTTATATCCCATTTTTGATCTGTATCATCTTGTATACACACATTGTATTCATCATTACAGTCATCTTCATACTCTTCATTTTCAAAAGACAGCCTGTGCTTTCTTATATGAAGCGTCGTTTTCTCTGCATTATAATGTTCCAAACGTACATACACCTCTTTTTCACTTTCTTCATTTTTTATATCCACACTATCTTCAATAATTTCTTTCTGGTTTACTATCCATTTTCGCTTATAACCCTCAACTGGATTTCCATATTCATCACATTCACTTATATGACATCCACAACCTGAAGCATGTTTTACACAAATACTTCCTGTTTTTTTCTGAGGATTCATAAGAATCTGTGCAATACAAATCTCTCCATCCTCATATTCTATTTTTATAAAATAATGATCCAGGCATGGTTTTTCATCCATATCTTCTACTTCTACATGCAGCTCCATTTCTTTACTGGAATCTATGGTTTCTAGAAAGCTGACATGCGTAAATGCCGCAAACACTTCCTTCAGTTTCATTCGCATATTATTCCTCCTCCTATAAGCAATTCGCCCTTATTCACTCTAGTATATGAGCCTAGTTTAAAATTGTTCATAAAAGTATAAAAAAAGACAGCAAATCGCTGTCATTAATTTAAAAGGGGCTGTACTTGAATCGTCAAAAAATTTTCTCCTTCTACTTTATGAATGTGAAGCTCAACTGCTTTACAGGACTCTTCCCACTGCAAGGAAACTGCAACTGAAATTTCATATTCTATCTGCATAAACATCACCCTTTACAATATTATACGTTTACATCTCCATCATGAATACATGCCATAAACATGTAGTAGAAACATAAAGCTCCACATATAAGAATTCCATATACAAAGGAAAAAATCACTGCCATCAATACATTCATATTTCCTCCAATTTCCGTTATATATGTACATGCAATCATAAACGGATTCATGGTCATGATATCGATTACGGCTGAAAATGGATAAAACGTATACCCTATCCCAAAAAAAGCACTGGTTAAACTGTAATATAAAGCCACAATTACAACAAGCAGTAAAATACTATAAAAAACAGAACGATAATGAGTAAAAATCGTTTGAAAACTTGATTTAATTACAGAAAAAGGATTTCTTTTACCATCATATATATGAAAAGCTCCAAATATCTGTACTGGAATATAAAACATCAAAAACAACATTAATATTACATTTACGATCATATTAGCCTGCTGCATATCTTTTTCAATCAAATACAATGATAAAAAACTTCCACCTGCCATCAAAACAAAATAAATACTTTGTACCAAAACCAAAGGAAGTAGAAATGTTCGAAACTTCACTTTCCGTATGTCTTCTCTTTTGGTTTTTAAAAAATTCATTAGAATCATCATATAGACAACACCAGAAAAGACTACGATCAAATACAATGCCATGTAATACAAAACGGAATTATTCATCATAAACAATATACGCATTACCAACGTATAAAAGGAAGAATACAAAAGACTCGATACAACCAAAACAAGAAGTGCCGATTTCCACTCTTTTGACAAATTTGTAAAATCCAAAAAATCTTTAATCGTTTTCATAAATTCCCTGCTTTCTTTCATCATTATAACGTATGTAAATTTCTTTGCAAATACCTGTAGTTAAAAAAACAGCATTAAATATGCTGTTCATGAAGCTCCTTTTTTGTTTTCTCATCATCAACAAACTGAGAAAACCAACGCTTTATCTTCTTCTTTCCAAGACACTTTAAATCTACATGTTCCCTATTTTTTAAAACAATATGCAATTCATCGAGATCATTTCGACTCTCGCTAATATTCCATTTTAATATATCATTCCAAAACAAAAGAAAACACTCTTCATTTCCATTATTTAAATAAAAAACGGCATATTGATCATAAAATTCTATTAGCACAACATTTTTTACAAACAGCAGATAATAAAGAAATAAAATTACCAATACGATTCCAAAAAGGTAAAAGCGAGTAAACAGTAAAAAAAATCCCAAAACAATGCATATACATATGATCATATATGGCTTTGTTCCGATAGAATCTAATTTTTTTCCATCTTTAGGAAGATTTCGTGTTTTTAAAATTTTACTTTTCACATTCACTCTTACACCTTCTTGTCTAAGAATATTATATATGATTCTTTCCTAATATCAACCGTATCACATAATTCCACTTATTTATGATACAATTTCATGCAATGAAAAAATGTATATTTTTTATTGATTATATAGACGAAAACCGTATTATAACTTTATGCAAGTGTCTATTGAATCAAGGAAAAAGCCTGTATTATCAACAGTTTCCCCCATTTTTGCTTGTATCATCTCATATTGCCATATAAGTTGGTTTTGTTAAATTGGGCATCATTTTAGCATCACAAATAAGCCAATACACAGAAGCATAGGGCGATGTTAACACACCTACAAAGGAAATTTAGAACAACCTTGTTTTACACTTTTGTGTTACGCATTAGAGTTTTAATAATCTTTATAGGAAAGATATTACAAGCACTAAAGCTGATAAGGTAATGTTTTTATATCTTTTCCCAAAAAACGCTCTTTAACTGCGTAACATTTCAAAATAAGTTGCTACCTGTTCGGATTATCCATTTCTTTCCACTCCCTTGTGAAAAGTTCTGTAGCAAGCACAGGAAAGGGGTACCCTTTCCGTAAAAATCACTCGTTTCCGTCTGCGATAGAAAGGGAGATTTTTGATTATTGGGAATATCCCAAACCCTTGCGTAAACTGGGATTTACCTATCTGCTCAATTCGGCGAAAATGAGAGTTATAGCACTAATTGAGAAGAAGCAGATTCTTCATTCTCACATTCTTCATAATCAATATTTTTTACATTTCTTTGAGTGGCATATTGAACAATTCTCTCTTGAATTATTTCATATACAATTATTTTTCCACATTCAGGACATATTTTTGCTGGTACATTAGTGGCATGATATGTTATACCGTTATAAACTACATCTGTTTCTGTTGTAGTACTTTTTAACCATTTTTTACATTTTGAACATCTAAACATAAACGTTTTTCTCCTTTAACTTCCAATTTGTTAATTTGTCTACTCAGATTATAACACTCATATATGAATTTCTCTATTCTATTCCTATTTGAACGTAGGGTTTTTCCTTATATTTGTCCGCATCATTTTATATCTCCATAGGAAATTCGAGCACCATTTGGGCACCAAAAAGCAAATAACATTGTTATTTCAAGTTACTAGATCTCTGAAAGGGTCAGTATTTTCAATGGTTTTCAGGATGTAGTGCTTTTTAACAGTTCAAAAATAAATACTATTTTTTATAAAAGAGAGAAAGAAATCTAAATATATAACGATCGTGCAAACATTGTTCCATCACTTAATAGCTATGAAAGATAAAAACATGTTATAATCTAATAAATGATATAAAAGGAGTAAGCTATGGATTTTTCAAAAGAAGAACTGATAGAAGCAAAACGACAGATACATTCAATTTTACACAAATTGAATGCATCCATTATTACATTAGAAAATAAAGAAAATGCACATCGGTATAAATCACAGATAACCCTGGCAAAACGAAGAGTACAGGCAATGGAAATTGCGGAAGTACTCATTACAAAAGAAATGGAGGAGAATTTATGAACATCGTATTAAAACCATGGACAAGAAAGGACAAAGACATTTTAAAAGATTTATGCAATCACATTGACAGAAGTCATCTTTCTGATCGAATTCCTTCCCCTTATACAGAACAAGATGCGATATGGTGGCTGACTATGGTGGAAGAACACGAAGGAAAAGATGGAATTTTCCGCGCAATTGAGGTGGATGGAAAGATTGTCGGAAACATATCTGTAGAACAAGATAGCGATGTATATAAAAAAGATGCAGCAATTGGCTATTTCTTATCTAGCGATTTATGGGGGAAAGGCATCATGAGCGAGGCTGTCAATGAAATCTGTAAAATTGCTTTTCAAAAACTGGACATTCTGCGTATCAGCGGGCTTGTGTATTCTAAAAACATCGCCTCTCAAAAAGTATTAGAAAAAAATAATTTTGCACTTGAGGGCGTAAAGAAATGTGCTGTATTTAAAAACGGACAGATTGATGACTTATGCATATATGGGAAATTAAAACACTAATGTATCTTGGAGAATAATATGAAAAAATGCAAAATTACCGTTATGAGAATGGTTTGTCACAAAGACTTGATGGAAAAATATGAAAATCCAATAGAACATGCCTGTGAACTGAAAGTAGGTCAGATTTTTATTACGAATGGATGGGAAAAACCAGAAGGAATGTGCGAAAGTGCATGGAATAGCCTATCTCCTTTTGTCATGACATTATCGCATGGGGGAGAAAATCTTTATAACGGATGGATGAAAAATCCAAAATCTGCCATGATTTCCTGTAACGATGGTTTTCGACCTGTCAGTTTTTTGATTGAAGCTTTAGATGAAGAAGCGCAATAGCTTATTGCGAATTTGATAGATAAAAAAGGTTCTAGCGACGAGAACCTTTTTTATCTTTTTTTCTATTTTTACGAATACTTTCATCTGCTTTTCTGCGAGAGTGATTTCTTGTATTCTTTTTATCTTCATTCGATTTCTTATCTTCTTTGCGACGATTTCTTTTTCGTTTTGGAGCACTGTCAATTTCTACCATAACTTCCTGTTTACGAATACGACTTCTTTGCATGCTTGTTAAAACAAGATCTACTTTTTCAGCCGCGATATCTACCAAAGAGAATTCTTTTCGTACATCAATATGTCCAATTGCTTTCGAACTAATACCACTTTCTTCACTAATTGCCGCAACAATATTTCCCGGTTTAATTCCATGTGCTCTTCCCACATTGAATTTTAAAGTAATGGCATCAAATTCAGAAGCATAATTTTTTACTTTTTCTTCTTCCTCAATATCGATTACTTCATTTTTGTATGTCATGGAAATAAGTGCAGAAATAATATTTTCTAACGCAATACCATCTGCCATCAATTCATTTGCAATTTCCATACTTTCTTCTGTTACACCTTCATCACATGCTTCTTTTACTTTCGCAAGGAAGGCATTGCGATTTGCCTCCATCATCTGTGCAGAAGTAGGTAAAGCATGACGAACGATATTCGTTTTTGTATAGTGAATAATATCACGCAATGCTTTTCGCTGTTTATTTCCACTAATTAGTGTAATCGCAACCCCTTTTCTTCCCGCACGTCCAGTACGCCCAACACGATGAATATAATATTCATTATCCTGAGGAATATCATAGTTGATAACCAAATCAATATCATCCACATCAATACCACGTGCTGCTACATCTGTCGCAATCAAAATTGGGAAGTTCCCGCTTCTAAACTGTTCCATTACACGACTTCTAAATTCCTGTTTCATATCTCCATGCAAAGAAATAGATTTAATTCCATGATTATTTAACTCATCATTTAATTCATCTACCATTTTCTTTGTATTACAGAAAATCATACAAAGCTCAGGATCATAATGATTTAAAAGTACACGCAGAGCATTTGTTTTCTTGCCACGCGGTGCTTCATAATACACCTGTTCTACCGTATCAATGGTTCTTTGTGCACTCTTAATTTCTACACGTATAGGATCTTTTTGAAACTGTTCTGTTATTTTTAAGATATCCTGTGGCCATGTAGCAGAAAATAAAATCGTTTGATGTTCTTTGTCTTCTGGCATCATGGAAAGAATTTCTTCAATGTCTTCTTTAAATCCCATGTTTAACATTTCATCTGCTTCATCTAGGATAACCATATTTGTATCTACCAGTTTTAATGTACGGCGATTTAAATGATCCATGATTCTTCCTGGAGTACCTACAACGATACCACAACCTCTTTTCAGCAACTGAATCTGACGTTCAATTGGCTGTCCTCCATAAATAGGAACGATTTTAATTCCTTCTTTATATTTGGAAAACTTTCTTAATTCTGTAGCGACCTGTGTTACCAGCTCTCTTGTTGGACAAATAATCAAAGCATTTGGATACTTGCATCCCGGATTTACCATTTCAATGGCTGGGATACCAAATGCGGCTGTTTTACCTGTTCCTGTATTTGAACGACCTAGCACATCTTTTCCTTCCAAGATACATGGAATGGCACGTGCCTGTATGTCGGTAGCATTTTCATATCCCATCTCTTCAACAGCTCTTTTTACTTCGCTGCTAATGTTCAATTCATTAAATGTTGTCATTGTTACCTCATTTCTGTTATCAGAAGATAACTTTGATAGTGTAACACACCTGCTTTGGTGCGTCAAATAATTTTCAAACAATCTTGCAAAGACCGTAAGCTTATATATTCTTATTATTAATTTTGATTACGATTTTATCCTTTATATGGAATAAAAAATAAGATTAAATTCCTATGCATCAAACATAAGAAACATTTGTACCTATGCATACTATACTATCCAAAACTTAAAAAAGGATGAAATCCTTGAAATTTAACATGTGATTTCTCCTTTTTATAATATATGTGTATTTAAATAAACGGCAACCCCATCTTCTTCATTTGTTAACGTATACGCATTTGCGACCTCTTTCGCATCTTGTGTACCATTGCTCATCCAGACACCAACACCAGCATCTTTAAGCATTTCTACATCATTGCTTGTATCTCCAAAAGCCAAAACTTCTTTCATGGAAAATCCTTTTCTTTCACACAACTGTTTTAATCCATAACTTTTATTCACTCTGGGATCTACAAATTCAAAAAGATTAGGAGCACTTTTAAAACATGTGCAACTATCACTCTGATATTCTTGTCCGTGTTTTTCTACGATTGACATATCTTCTGGATCACATTCAACAATAAGCTTAGTAAATGGACGGCTGCATAAAGCAAACATATCTGTTTGAACTTCTATTTCACCAAATACTTCAGCTGCTTTTTTCGTTTCATCGTCACTATAATTTACATAGCGAATGTTTTTATCAAACAAGTAAAATCGAACATTCATATTTTCATAGTGCTTCATTATATTTTTAATCACGTCCGCAGGCAACTGATAAAAACTTTCTTTATCCTTCGTATGACAATCAAAAATCTCTGCACCATTCATCGCAAGAACATAGTCACAATGTTCTTCAATTCCCCATTCTTTCATAAGTTCTAAGACAGGTTCTAAAGGTCTGCCACTTGCTATTGCAAACTGCATCCCTTTTTGTCTGCAAGATGCAATTGCCTGTTTATTCGCAGCACTAACTTTTTTATCTTCATTTAAAAAAGTTCCATCTAAATCCGTTACAATCAACTTTATTTCTTGTTTCATTATGCAACCTCCTCATTGACATCTATATATACTATTATACATAAATGTATCAGAAAAGAATTAAAAAATCTAACATTTATCTTTATTTAAACCTTCCATCATAAATTGCTGCAGTTCTTTTTTGGTATCAAAATCGAACACCTCATCTTTTTCACATGGCACACAAATTACATTCTCTTTATGTACATAAGCAATTTTTTTTGCACCTTTATCTCCCTGCAGCTGTAATAATTCCTCATAGTACCTTTTTGGAAACAACATCGGATTTTGAAAGTTATCATGATTTCCAACACAAACAATATGTTTTTCATCTGCTTTTTCTAATATGTTTTGTAACGTAGTTTCCTTTAATAATGGCTGATCTGCTACCATAAATAGAATTCCATCATCTTCTTTACAAGAATTCACAGCTAAAACAATGGAATGAGAAATACCTTTTTCTGGATGCTTATTATGAATGATCTCATATCCATAAGATAAAGCTAGCTTTTCAACCTGTTCATGCTGTGCAACGACATATCTTTTTGATACAGGTAATTGTTTTCCCTTTTGCAGTGCTATTTCCAGCATACATGTAGTATTGATTTTATAAAGCAGTTTATGTTCAGGAAAGCGGCTGGAATTTCCAGCCGCTAAAATTACCAAACTATTCTTCATCTTTTTTCATCAATACTTTTTCTGCTGTAATTGGAAGTGTTCTTACATAGACTCCACTTGCATGTGCAACAGCAGAAGCCAGTGCAGGAGATGGTGTATTAATAACAACTTCTCCAATGGATTTTGCCCCAAATGGCCCACTGTTTTCATAACTGCTTTCAAAATCTACACGGATTTTCCCTACATCCATTCTTGTTGGAATTTTATATTGAAGGAAAGAATTGTTACGCATTTTCCCTTTAGAAGAATATGTAACATCTTCATAAAGTGCCATACCAATCCCCTGCGCAATACCACCTTCTGTTTGTACACGTGCTAAATTGGTATTGATAACAGTTCCACAATCTACTACCGCAACATAATCTACAATAGAAATTTCTCCTGTTAATTTATCTACATCAACTTCCGCAATACCTGCCATAAATGGTGGTGGAGATGTTGGAGATACATGAGAAGCCTCCCCAATCAAAGCCTTTCCTTTTCCCCCTTCAAAACATTTGTTCGCAAAATCTTTCAAAGAAATTTCTTTACCTTCTTCAACAGCCATGATACGCTGTCCATCAAAAGTAATATATTCTTCTTTCGTATCCAATAATACAGAAGCTTCTTTTATCAATTTTTGTTTTAGTTCATCACAGGCTTTTACAACTGCCATACCGGTTACATAAGTAGAAGCAGATGCATAAGATCCTGTATCATAAGGAGAAGAGTCTGTGTCAACAGGCTGTGTAATGATCTGATCTACGTCACATTCCAGACATTCTGCAGCCATCTGTGCCAAAATCGTATCGCATCCCGTTCCCATATCGGTTGCCCCAATTGCAAGGGTATAGAAGCCATCATCCATGAGTTTAATAATAACAGATGCAATATCTACATTCGCAATCCCACTTCCCTGCATAGAAAGTGCAACCCCTAAAGAACGTACCTTATCTCCCATATCTTTACGCAATGGTTTATTTTTCCAGTCAATCATTTCCATCGCTCTTTTTAAACAGCGATCAAGTGCACAGCTTTGTAAATATTCATTATAATACTGCGACATGACTTCTTTTTCCTGTACCATGTTTTTCAAACGCAATTCACAAGGATCCATATGAAGTTCATCCGCAAGCTCATTTACAATGCTTTCCACCGCAAATTGTCCCTGTGTTGCCCCATACCCGCGATAAGCACCTGCCTGCATCGTATTGGTATAAACAACATCATAGGTAAATCGACTTGCTTTTACATGATTATATATAGGCAAAGATTTATGACCGGATAAACCTACTGTAGTAGATCCATGTTCTCCATAGGCTCCGGTATTAGACAACGTATGCAAATCGATTGCCAGAATTTCCCCATCTTTTTTCGCACCAATTTTTACATGCATTTTCATTTCATGGCGAGAATTGCTTGCCATAAACGTTTCTTCTCGTGTATAAACGATTTTACTTGGTTTTTTTAATTTCCATGTTACAAATGCCGCAAAGATTTCACAGCATCCTGTCTGTTTTGCCCCAAAGCCTCCACCAATTCTTGGTTTTGCTACTCGGATAGAAGACTTTGGAATTTCCAAAGCATTAGACACCATACGGCGTACGTGGAAAGGAACCTGAGTGGAACTGACAACATTTAAACGATCATAAGTATCAATATAGGCATAAGAGCGGAAAGTTTCCATCATTGCCTGTGCATTTGCTTTTGTATGATAATCTCTTTCCAGGATAACATCACATTCTTTAAACACTTCATCTACATCGCCAACAACACTTTCACCTTTGGAACAAATATTACGCATACGTTCATTTCCAATATCACAAAGCGTTTTATAATCATCTTCTTCATGCACAATAACTGGATGATCAATTGCTTTTGTAAAGTCTAGCAGTGCAGGTAAAACTTCATATGTTACCTTAATCAGTTTCATTGCTTTTTCTGCACATACTTCATCTACACCAACAATGATGGCAACCTCATCTCCTACATAACGTACAATTTCATCTAAAATCTTACGATCATAAGGAGAAGGTTCTGGATACGTTTGTCCAGCTAATGTAAAACGACTTCCAGGTACATCCTTATATGTATAAATTTCAACAATTCCAGGAATACGTTTTGCGGCTGTTGTATCAATATCTAAAATACGTGCATGTGCATGAGGAGAGCGTAAAAGCTTTATGACTAAACAGTCTTTTAATGCTAAATCATCACAATATACCGGTTTTCCACTTAACAATGCATAAGCATCTTTTTTTACAACTGGCTGATTTACATATTTCATCTTATTTTGCCTCCTTATCACGGTTCAAAAACCCTTTTAAGGCACGAAGCTGTCCCATATAACCTGTACAGCGGCAAAGATTTCCTGCTAGATAACGATTGATTTCTTCTTCACTTGGATTTGTTAATTCTTTATCCATTGCTAAAACATTCATGATAAACCCTGGTGAACAAAAACCACACTGTTCTGCTCCCTGATTTGCCATATAATCCGCAAAGATTTTTGCCTCTTCCTGTACACCTTCCAATGTTGTAATACTATGTCCACTTGCTCTAGCTGCCAGCATACTGCAGGATAAGATAGGTTTTCCATCCATCCATACGGTACATAAACCACAATTGCTTGTTTCACATCCACGCTTTACACTGTAACATCCATGATTTCTTAAAAAATCAAGCAGCAGCAAATCTGCTTTAATTTCCTCTTTGATAAGTGTTCCATTTACCTTAATATTAACCAGCATATGAATCCTCCTCTATTGCAGCTAATGCCTTTAAAGCACAGGCATATACAAGTTCTTTACGATATTGTGCACTTCCTCTTAAATTCGATGCACACTCTACTTTTTCTTTTAAAGAAGAAGCAATTTCCTCTTTTGACATATCCAGTGAATAACTGTAGCGTTTTGCACATTTTGGAGTAGCTCCAACAACCATGCGATATTCATTTTCTGTACGAGCAGCTGCTACATTTAAAACAGATAAATCTGTAGCACTTCTTCTTACACAGCGAAAAGCTGCTTTTAATGCTTCTTTTTTAACAAATACATGTGTTACTATATCTCTTTCCCCATGCCCTTTTACAAAGTCTTCTATTTTAACTGCTCCTGCATGATGAAAATATACGGTTGTATCCAATGCCAAAAATGCACATAAAACATCGGAGAAACCAAAACGTGAATACAAGCTTCCTCCTAGCGTTGCCATATTTCTAAGCTGTACCCCCACAATATCTTTCACACTGTCACAAAGCATATTTTGACACCATGCATTTAGTGCAGGATGAGTTTCTAACGTTCTTAAGGATGTCATTGCCCCAATAAGAAATCCATCTTCCTGTTCAATGATTTCATCGCTTAAAAGATCGCTGCAATCAATTGCGACAGGAATATTTCGATCTTGCATCTTTAACCAAATCATACCACCCAGAATTTGATTGTTACGATTTTTTTGTAAAAGTTCATACGCTTCATCCAAAGAAGCACTTTTTATATATTGCTGAATCTGCAGCATAAAACCTCTCCTCTCCTTTTACAAGTATTCTCTATTTTCATTATACAATATCTCATGTGTTTCCACATAAAAAATTAAATACGTACAAAAAGGAAGCGCATGAACACTCCCTTTCACTCACTTATTTTTCTTTGCTTTTTGGAAGAATTAAATTTAATACAGTCGCAATCACAAATGTCATAATGATTCCATTCTGTGCAAAGATATTTCCAACCCATGCTGGAAGCTGATCCAATACAGCAGGAACATTTCCAATTCCAACTCCTAAACCAATCGCCAAAGCAACAATTAGACCATTTCTTTCATCAAGAGCTTCTCTTGTTAAAGACTGAATACCACTTACTAAAATCATAGAGAACATAATAACTGCCGCTCCCCCTAAAACAGATTGTGGCATAACAGAGAAAATAGCACTCAATTTCGGACAGAATCCACAAAGCAGCAGGAAGATTGCCCCTGTCATAATCGTAAAGCGATTCACAACTTTGGTTACTGTAACAAGACCAACATTTTGAGAAAAAGAAGTATTTGGAAGAACACCGAAGAAAGCCGCAAAGATACTCCCAAGTCCATCTGCCATAACACCACCGCAAAGTTCATCTACAGTTGCTTCACGATTTAATCCACCATTGGTAATTCCACTAATATCACCTACAGTTTCAACCGTTGTAGCAATAAACATAATTCCCATCGCAATGATAACTTCCCAGTTAAATTCAAATGCTACCGGCATGAATTTTGGAAGAGCAAACCATGATGCATTAGAAACAGCACTGAAATCAACCATCCCAAGACAAATTGCCAAAATATAACCAGCAACGATTCCAATCAAAATAGAAGCATTGTTGATAAATCCTTTAAACTGTTTCGCAATCAAAATAACGATAATAACAAATGTACCAACAGTTAAATGCTGCCAGCTACCAAAATCCGCAGCACCACTTCCACCACCAAAATAATTAATTCCAACTGGAAGTAAGGATAATCCAATTGAAATGATGACTAAAGAAGTAACCACTGGAGGAAACAATTTTTTCAATGGTTTGATAAAATATCCAAGAACCATTTCAAAAATACCGCCGATAAAACAAGCACCCATCAATGCTCCATATCCATATAAAGCACCCATAGCTTTTGCTGTACCGATAAAACCTGAACTTGTTCCCATTACGATTGGTAATTTAGCACCAACCTTCCATACAGGATATAACTGTACAAGTGTAACTACAGCTGCAACAAACATCGCATTTTGAATTAGATTTGTTTTCAAGCCTGTTGCCATATCCAGCATACCGCAAATAATTAACAATGGGGAAATATTTCCCAAAAACATTGCTAGAATATGCTGAATTCCTAAAGGCAATGCCTTTTTTAGCTCCACTTTCCCATCAAGTTCATAAATAGAGCCAGTTTTCTTTTCTTCCATTCTTTTCTCCTCCAATAAAAAAATTCTCGTATTTCGCGAGAATCAACTATTGTATTACAAAAAGCTGATTCCGTAGTCTCGAAATAACGGTTCGAGCTAGAAACATCTGCACCATAACAGCAGAACTATACGAAACGTGATTCATTTTACCATAAATTTCACATAAATGTCACGTAATTTTTACATCTATTTTATTTCCTGCCTAGTACATACCCAATAAGCTATAAAACAAATGATATTTAAAGAACATTTTTAGAGATACTAGTATTCCATACAAGCTGTTCTACCATTTTTACTCATGCTATACTATAAGCAGAAAATGGAGGAAAACACACATGGAAAAAATATATACAATCAGTGAGATAGGAAAACTTCTTGGATTAAGCAATGATGCCATTCGTTTTTATGAAAAGAAAGGACTGGTTCATCCAGATATCAATCCAGAAAACAAATATCGCATGTATACGATACAAAATGTACTGGAGCTACTGGATATTATTTATTATCGCCATCTTGATTTTTCTGTTTCTGATATTTGTGAACTTTCCAAATCCTTAGACCCTAAACGAGTATATACACTTGTTGAACAACAAAGAAAAAATGTAGAAAGAAGAATTCGCTATGAACAGCAGCTTTTAAAAAAAATCACATATATTCAATCTTTATTTGAAAACATTAAAACAAAAGAAGGCGTATGCAGTTTACAGGTTTTCCCTGCCTCCTTCATTCTTTTTGAAGATAAAAACAAGAAACAGTTTTTTCATCACGAAATACAGCATATTTCTACTGATCAATTTGTCTTATGTTCGATATATCGACATTATCTTATGAACGATGATACCTTAAAGAAAATATATACATACGTAACTCTTGATGAAGCAATTATAAAAGAACTGGATATGCATATAGATAAAGCAGAAAATAAATTTCTCTTTGAAAGAAAAAGCATTCATATGAGCGTAAAAATGGAAAATGGGAATATCCAAAAGAAAGATATTGCCATCATGCAGGAATATGCCAGAAAGAAGCACCTAGCTACAGAATCTTTCTTTTTTGCTCGTGAAATACCTTTAACGTTTTATCATGATACAAAAAACTATTATGCAGAAATTTATCTCCCTTTAAAAAAATAAAATTTTAGCTTGACCCTAGTCTTACTCCAACCTTTATACTGATAAGCATTGGAGGTTGACAGTATGCGAAAAGAAATAATGAAAAAACAGTTTTGGAAATATGTACTTCCTTCTATGTTTGCCATGTTATTGAGCGGTTTTTACTCCATCATTGATGGTTTATTTGTAGGAAATGCCGTTGGAAATACAGCACTTGCGGCAATTAATATTGCCTATCCAATACAAGTTGTATTAAACGCCACTGCTATTGGAATAGGAATCGGAGGGGCTGTTACGATGTCCTGGTTTCGTGGAAAAAATCAAGAAAAATACTGTGATCAAACCATTGGAACATCCTTTAGCTTATTAGTATCAGCAGGAATCCTTCTTCCTCTTGTCTTTTATATGATAACTCCCCAGCTTCTGCATTTGCTTGGGGCAAGTGGGGAAGTTTATATAGGAGCATACGAATATATTGCAGTCATTTTAATCGGTGGATTGCTGCCTGTTTTAGGAAATGGATTAAACCCATTATTAAGAAATCATGGAAAAACGATTCATGCCACACTTTGTATGAGCAGTGGTTTGATTACAAATATCGTTTTAGATTATGTTTTGGTATTTAAAATGCAAATGGGACTGCATGGAGCTGCGCTGGCCACAATTATTGCCCAAGGTGTCGTTGCATGTTCCACTTTGTCATTTTTATGGTATTCCAATATACGTCATTTACCAATCCGTTATTTTTTTCCTTCTAAAAAGCTCATATTACGAATCCTTCGTATTGGAATTTCTCCTTTTGGACAAACCCTTGTTCCTTTCATCGTTATCATTCTGACAAACTGGATGTGTTTAAAGTATGGCGGAAACGATGCCGTTACAGTTTTCTCCGTCGTATCCTATGTACTTGCCAGTGCACAGCTTCTTTTACAGGGGATTGGAGACGGTGTACAGCCTTTATTAAGTTTTTATCATGGGGCAAAGGAAGAACATATCATTCATGCTTTATATAAAAAATCTTTCTTCCTATCTATCGGTTGTGCCATTCTGCTTTCTTCAGGTGTATTCTTATTTGCTACACCACTAACTGCATTGTTTGGAGTAAGTACTTCTATTTATGAAGAATGCCGCATTGCCTTGCTAATCACTGCGCTTTCTTTCCCTTTTATCGGCATTACTCGTTTAACATCGGCTGTTTTTTATGCAACAGGAAAGTCAAAAAACTCCTCTTTACTGGTATACATAGAGCCATGCATTATTCTTCCTGCATGTCTTATTATCCTTTCTTCCACTTTTGCATTAACTGGCATCTGGGTTGCATATCCAGCAGCACAAATTATTTTAAGTTCTATTGCCTTGATTTTAAAAAGTCCCGCTTTAGTAGCACACCCTATTACACCCATTACTCAACTTTAATTTAATTGTTTTATCCACCTGCTTTATGGCAGGTGATTTTTATATTTCTTCTGTTATTAAAGATAAAAAAATGCCCATATATTTTATAAGAATTCAATGTGTATGAATTTTAATTTGAGTATACTTCTTATGGTATTTCTATGACAAGCTTTTACGTATAACAGCTAAGATTTCTTGTATAAAAGACATTTTGTATAAGAAAAAGCCATGAAAACATTATTCATGACTCCTTCTAACATTATTCCTCTAATAAACTGGTATATCCTACCTCTTCTATCAAATGCTGTCCCTGTTCTGCTTTTATCCAATCCAAAAGAAGATCGATATTTGGATTTGTATGATTTTTCAAGGTAACTGCATAAAAATCATTTGTAATAGGATACGTTTTATTGATGATATTTTCTCTTGTTGGCTGTACTCCATTTATCGCAAGATGACGAATCTTTTTTTCTTTCACAAGCTCTGTGGAGTAGAAACGAAAGCTATATCCAATCGCATTTTTATAGTTTTTATAATTTGCAGTTTGATGAATGATACCTCCCATTCCTATGACAACATCTTCTTCCAGTGGCTTTATTAATGTATGACCTTTCATTAAACGAAGAAGTGCAGACTGAGAACCACTGCCTTCTGGTCTTTGGAATGCACGAATACGCTCATCATTTCCTCCAGCTTGTTTCCAGTTTGTTATTTCTCCACTATAAATCTGCTGTATTTGCTTTACAGTTAAATTATCCACTGGATTTTTCGTATTGACAAAAAACACAAAGGCTTCTTTGCCAATTGGAGTTAATTCCAATTCTACTCCTGCTTTTTTCGCATCTTCCAGCTGCTTATCACTTGGTGCTGCCACAAATATTATATCGGTTTCCTTATTTATTAAACGATCGTATGCATTTGGTGTCTTACTGCATACAACAAGGCTTTCCTCTTCTTTGGAATACTCTTCTCCATATTTCCATGGAAGATACTCTCTATTTGGATATACATTTTCTGCAATCGAAGCATAGACAGGATATAACGCTGTTGCCCCATCCAAACGAGGAAGATTTTCTTCTAATTTTAAATCTGAATTCATTTTTACTGTTTTATTTCCTTCTGTAAATGGCGTATAGTTCGTAAAAATCAATTCATCATCATCTACAACACGTGGTATGTTTTTATCATACAGGTACAACATTTGATAGGAAGCACCAAATATAATACAAACAAGACTACCGATAAAAGCAGTTAGCAAAATCTTTTTTCTAGATGATTTTGAAAGAAACATAGAAACCGCAATTTCAAACAATACGACACCAGCACTTACACTTCCATAAGCCAGCATAGGTACACCGCTCCATGAGCTATATAAAGAATATACTAATAATCCATATATCGTAGAAAAAACAACCAATATGCATAAAACGATTTTCCCTATTTTTTTCCACATTCTCCTATCCTCCTGTTTCTTTTTTACCTATTAGGTATATCATTTCATCGTTACCTTAATCTGTGTATCTTTGCTTATCGTTTTTCCTGCTTTTACATTTTGCTTCGTAACACTTCCATTCCCTTCCATTTCGATTGCTATCCCTGTTAAATTCCAAAAAGCAGTAATATCTTTTTTCGTCCACCCTTTCATATCCGGCATTGTTATCGTATTTCCATCCGTAAGAAGGAATACTTTTCCATTGCTGTTTATAGAAGTATTTTCTTCTGGAAACTGACGAAGTACACTTTTTCCATTACCGATTTTTACGATATTGACATCTATTTCCTTTAATTTTTTCTCTACATATTCTGTGCTATGATTTACCAAAGAAGGCATTTGATATTCTTCCCACTTATTTGAAGAAGAAGTATTTTGCTCATTGCTTTCACTTTCTGATTCTCCGCTAATATTGCTGGAAACAAGTGCTGCTTTCATTGTTTCTTTAAAAGGAGTTCCTGTATCATTAAATAAATAAGGACTCTCAAATATATAATAAACCATAACTTTTGGATCATCAGCTGGTGCTGCGGCCATAACAGACTGCGTATATGTATCTCCATACTGTCCTTTATCATTGGCAATCTGTCCTGTACCAGTTTTCGCAATAACTGATACACCATCCATTTTATAACGCTGCCCGCTTCCCTCTTTGTCCTCTACTACCATTTTCATTAATTTTCTCATATATTCACTGGTAGATTTTTTTATTGGATTTCCTACAACTTTTGTATCATATTCCTCTACAACTTTTCCAGTATTTGGATCTTCAATTCGCTCTACAACATAAGGACGAACCATTACACCATCATTTAAGATTGCTGTATAAGCTTGTGCCATCTGTAGAGAATTAACAGAAATCCCCTGTCCAAAACCAGTATTCAGTTTTTCTGAAGCATAGGTAAAATTCATATGCCCAGGTGTATTCTCTATAAAAGGAATATCTACTTTTTTTGTAAAATTAAATTTATTAACAACATAATCTTTAAAAATATTCGGATCTAAATATTTTGTCAACAATTCACAAATCCCAATATTGCTTGATACTGCAAATCCTTTATCAAAAGTAATTGTTCCATGATCTTTCTTTAAGGCATCATAAATAGGAGGTAAACCCGTCTTTGTTTCACTTCGTATAATTTTTCCATTATCATCTGTGTAATAATTAAATACACCACTTCTAAATGTTTTGTCATACGGATAATTCCCAGAATCAATCGCTGCAGCATACGTAATACCTTTCATTACAGAACCTGGTTCATATAAATACTCACTTGGTACGTTTAAATAATCTTTGATGTTTCGCTCATTTAAATCAAAGGAAGGCGTAGAAGCCCATCCTAAAATCTTTCCAGTTTCTACTTCCATAACAAGTCCCCAGGCTTTTTTTGCCTTGGTTTCTTTCATTGTTTTTTGAAGGCTGCTTTGTAGTGCTAATTGTACATTGCTGTCTAATGTCAAATATACATCATCTCCATTTAATGCATATTTTTCTGTATGCTTTGTACCTGCCAAAACATTTCCATTTACATCTTTCTGATAAACTTCAAGTCCATCTTCTCCACTTAGATAATCATTTAAGGTCTTTTCCAAGCCCATCTGTCCCTGAATCTCTTTACTTTCTTCATCATAACTTGCAAATCCTATTAAATGTGAAGCAAATGTTCCTTGTGGATAATTTCTTTTTACTGTTTTCGTAAAAGTAATTCCTGGAAGTTTCATGGCATCTATTTTTTCTTTTGTCTCTGCTGACAAATTTTTTCCACGCAATCCCAGCTCCGTTTGATAAAGTCCATCTTCTCTTGCATCTCTTAAGATCTTGCTAATCTCAGTTTCTTTCAAATCCAAAACTTTCGATAACTTATATGCTGTATCATCAATATCTTTTACATAAGCCGGTGTATTATTAATTCCTTTTCTATTTTCATCTAAAATAGCAACAAGTGTATATGTATCTTCATCTTTCGCAATAACTTCCCCATTACGATCATAAATCGTTCCTCTATTTGCTTTTAATACATTGCTGCTGTATGTATCTGGTTCCTTGTATTCTTTTACATCTACTCCACTTCGATAATGTTTATGTGTAACCATAGTAAAAAGGACATTCGAAATAATGAGTGCCCCTGTTATAATCATTACCAGCAGCAATACTGCCATTGTTTTATTACTGCGCTTTGGATTCATTCTGCATCACACCTTATTTATCTTCCAAATCCTCTCCCATAACAACAACCTGTTCCTGATTCGTTTTCAATCCTTTTTTTTCTGCCATCCCTACAACTCTATCTCTTCTTTGCAGATTAATAACTTCATCTTCTAATTTTCCAACTTCATTTTTAAGATCTGTTACTTTCTCTTCTGCCTGTGTCGCAACTTTCTGCAGACCTTGATTATATGCCTTTAATCCACATTTTGCCCCTAAATAAACAACAGCAGCAAGTACAAACAATAAACCTGCGATTCCTTCCAATCTAATTCTTCTTTTTCTTTTTACAATTTTTGCTTTCGCCACTGTCATCACCTAATCCTTTCAATTATTCTAAGCTTTGCAGAATGAGAACGATTATTTTCACTTAATTCTTCTTCATTTGCTAATATTGGTTTTCGATTAATCAATCGATAAGAAACTTCTTCCATGTCTTGAGGCAAGATAGGAATTCGTTTGTCAATTTGTTTTGGCTTACTATAAGATGCAAAAGTTTCTTTCACAATACGATCTTCTAATGACTGAAAGGAAATAACACATAACCTTCCACCAACATGTAATAAATCCAATGCATCTTTTAATACCGTTTCCAACTCGCCCAATTCATCATTAACCGCAATACGTATTGCCTGAAATACTTTTTTTGCTGGATGTCCTTTTTTATTTAACACTTTCATAGGAAGTGCACTTTTAATAATTTCAACAAGTTCCCCTGTTGTTTCTATTCTTTTTTTCTCTCTTGCCTGTTCGATTTTTCTAGCAATCTGTTTCGAAAAATTTTCTTCTCCATAGCGATAAAAAATAGATACCAGTTCTTCATAGCTCCATGTATTTACAATCGTATAAGCACTTAATTCCTGACTTTGATCCATTCGCATATCAAGAGGGGCATCAAAACGATAGCTAAATCCTCGATCAGCTTCATCAAATTGAGGAGAACTGACCCCCAGATCAAGAAGCATACCATCCATACCATCAACACCAAGTTTATGTAACTCTTCTTTTAGGTTGGAAAAAGCACTATGGATACATGTAAAATTATTTCCGATTTCCTGCAAGCGAGGAGTAGATTCTTCAATAGCGCTAATATCTCTGTCAAAGGCATACAGATGTCCCTTAGGAATTCTTTTTAAAATTTCACTGCTATGTCCTCCTCTCCCCAAAGTGCCATCTACATAGATGCCATCTTCTTGAATTGAAAGACCTTCAATACACTCATTTAACAATACACTATAATGTTTCATCATAATAAAAACTCCGTTAAATTTTCCGCAATATCTTCAAATACTTCTTCGCCATCTTCATCAAATTGTTCCCAGCGCTCTTTTGACCAGATTTCCACATGATTTCCAGCACCAATAACCATGCATTCTTTTACCAAATCTGCCAATTTAATCAAGGAAGATGGAAGCAATACTCTTCCCTGCCCGTCAATCTCACATTCTGCAGCCTTACTCGTCATTTTACGAACATATAAACGAACATCTTTTTTTGTAGCAGGCAGTTTTAACAGTTGTTCATATATGATTTCCCATTGCTGCTGGGTGTATACATTTAAACACCCATCCAGCCCTCTGGTAATGATCACTTTTTCACCAAGTTCATCGCGAAACTTTGCAGGGATAATCATACGCCCTTTTTTATCTATATTGTGTGCGTATTCTCCCATGAACATACCATTACCTCCACTATCAACCACTTTCTGCTACTTTATACCACCATTATAGACCATTTACTTTTAATTTGGTAGTAAAAATTTGTTTTTTTGACTAGAAAAAAAAGGATATCTTATCACAGATATCACTTTTCATTGCTGCATATTTTTTTAAACTGATGTCGTATGTAGGGGGTATCCTCATCATCCATCAATACAACAAGAATATCCCCTGTATATAAATTTGTATCTCCTCGAGGAATCAATTCCTTTTCTTTTCGGCAAATACTTACCAAAAGACAATGCTTTGGCCATGAAATTTCAGATACTTTTTTCTCACAGGCAAAGCTATTTAATTCAATTGCAAATTCTTCTAAATGTTTTTCTCCATGAAAACTATCCAAATTTACACCATTTTTTATTAAAAGCCGTTCTAACAAGCTTTCATATATCGGTTTGCTGCGACAGGCATCTGCTACTATATAAGAAACAAAGGAAACAGCAACCAGTGGAAGCAATTGCTGCAGTGTCCCTGACATTTCCGCAATCAGAATAATACCTGTAATTGGTGCTCTGACAATTGCCGCAAAAAAGCCAGCCATACCCAGTATAATAAAATTAGATAAAAACGTCGAATCCATACCTGCATATTGAATAAAGAAAGTAGCAAAGATTGCTCCCGCATAACTACCAAGAACTAGCAAAGGAAAGAAAATTCCTCCTGGCGCTCCGCTTCCAAAGCAACAAAGCGAAAATATAAACTTAATCATCAAAAGCCCAAACAAAATCGATAAAGAAAGTGTTCTTTCACTTAACAATTCTATCATGAAATGTCCACCACCAAGAACAACAGGTACAAAATATAACAAAATTCCTGACAATAAGAATGGAAACAGAATACGATAACATGGTTTAACAAAAGAGAATTTCTCATATATATCCTGTACTTTTAAAGTTGCTGCATTATATACAACACCTAAAATTCCCATTAAAATACCAAGAATAAGAATCCATCCATACATATGCAAAGGCAAGGTCTTTTCTATTGCAAAATGAAAAACAGGTCCAAGCCCAAATACATTTCTAGATAAGAAATCACCGGTAATAGAGGAACACATAACACAAATTAATACAGAAGGACTAAAATTTCTATGTATTTCTTCCAATGCAAACATCACTCCTGCCAAAGGAGCATTAAAAGCAGCTGATAATCCCGCCGCCGCACCACATGTGAGAAGCAGTTTCTCTTCCATACGTATTCGATGAAAAATGCGAGATATCCCTTTTCCAGCCATAGCACCCAGCTGTATACTAGGTCCTTCTCTTCCCAGTGATAGTCCTGCAAACGCACTTGCACACCCGCCAATAATTTTATACAAAAGAATTGTATACCACTTCTGATCAAGAAAAGAAAGCATTTCTCCTTCCACCTGCGGTATTCCACTTCCTCCAATCAACGGTTCTTTTTTTAATAACCACGAAACTAAAAGTCCTAACAAAATAAGTACCACAAACCATTGTATAAAAGCAAAAACATGTTCCTTTATATAAATAGACAAGAAACTTAAAAACTGTTCACAACTACTTAAAAGTATGCGATACACAATCGCAATCATCCCTGCAAAAGCACCGCATAAAATACCTTCCACTACTAATTTATACTTGAAATGGTATCTAGTATGCAAGACATGCGAAACACTTCCCTTTTTATTATCCATGCAATCCCCTCATTTCTGTTCGATTATATCACTTTACCTTTCTTCTTACAAATAAAAAAGCCTCTTCGTATAGTAGCATACAAAGAGGTTTTTCTGTATGTAATTCTAATGTAGAAGGATTCCTGTTAGTTTTTCAATCAAAGCATTGTCAAATCCTTCTGCCTTCATTTTCTCTGCTATTTCTATTTTTTCATTTTCTCTTCCTTCAAGAATACCTTCAGCCTTTCCTTTTGTTTCACCTTCTGTTTTTTCTTTTAGTTTTAATCTTTCAATTGCTTCTTCAGGTGCAAGGTTTTCTTCTCCTTCTTTTCTTACTCCCATCATGTTGATGACATCATTTCTTATTTTTTCTTCCCACTGTTTCGTTGCTTCACACATATT
>ERZ772878.249-NODE-249-length-70894-cov-268.679_pt1 | contig 70894 bp, 66 predicted proteins | sample MGYA00580578_ERZ772878 | MGnify/ENA primary metagenome ERZ772878 (study PRJEB29015, sample SAMEA2737686) | human gut metagenome | biome: human gut; feature: human-associated habitat; material: faeces | place: China | collected 2012 ...
TTATGTGTATTTGGAATTTCTCATTTTGGCTTGTACTATTTATATTCTAGCACCACATTTACTTATACAGATGCTAAAGAGGCAATATTTGAGACTAGATTTGATTCATCATCTAGTCCAGCAGGACATCATTTAATGTCAATTCAAGAGCTAGCCAGACTAACCCAACAATCAGTCACTTTGATTCCAAAGCCTGTCTTAAATAACAAAGGGCAAGGAGTGGCATTCAAGGAGTGGTTTTTAAAGAACATTAAGGGTTCCGGTGGTATCTTAAACAGTGGAAGTAGTGGTTCAAACAAAGGTCATACAGGCAGTTCCTCGGGCAGTCATACAGGAAGCACTTCATCCGGTAGCAGTTCATCCGGTAGTGCAAAAGAGTACAATACATACATGGATTTACCACAGGAATTAAGAGATAGCATTACAGACTCATATCCTATCTTAAAGAGTGATCCTAGTTATTATGCACCGGGTTTGAAAGATTTGAAACCGAATCAGTTAAAAGCAACATTGGAAAGTGAATTAAATGTAGCATCAGCGATGTATTTAGAATATGCAAGGATATTTGCAAAGACATATAATGCGACAAATAAGATTTTAACAACAGACATGATAAAAAGAGCTGCTGCAATGTACACATTAAACCGCTTAGGTGCAAGTGATGATACAAATAAATTTGTAGTAAATTATACATATTGTAATGTAAGTATAAATAGTGCAGTAAAGCAACCATCACAGCAAGAAAGCTTACTAACCCAATCCATCCCTCTAGCAAAACCAGATACAGAATACACAGACACCTCTACAGAAGGATGTCCAGCCTTAATCTTTTTAAACAATACAGCAGCGATTCAAGTAAGTGGTTATGCAAGTGCAATGGAGGCAATGTCCAAAGGCAATTACAATCTCATCATAGAGCCTATCACTTGGTTACATATAAGTACCGGATCAGCATATGAATCATACAAAACATATGGAAGTTATTATAATATAGCGAGAAAATGGGTAAGTAAAGGTGGAAAAGATAGTGGAAGTTTTTACAATTCATATATGGGATCGTTAGGAAATAATTGTTTAGTAGTATCAAGAGAAAGTAAGAGCATGGATGGAAGTAAAGAGATCAAGCCAATAACATCAGCAGTGCATCGAAAAATCAGTGAAACAGTAAGTCTAATAGAAGCAGGATATGGTTTATCAATGCATATGTATAGCAGTAGTGACTTCGATGAATCCGGCACCCATACCTATGACCCTATCCTAGGTACTCTTCCAGGACCAGCCCCAGACCCATCAGACTTACCACAAGACAGCCCAGACAAAGGTGGCAACACCATCACCATTATCAAAAATTATGTCACTGAAACGAATGGAACAGAGCAGACTGATGGTAATTACACACGAGTAAAAAACCCACATACAATCGAAATAGAAGATGAGCCAAATTATAAAGTAGTAGAGTGGAATACCTCAACGAAAGAAGCACCGAGTATACCAGATGGTTCCAAGACCCCATGGAGTACACTCATTCAGACATCAACAAAGACGAATACAGGCACCACACCTACAGCAGTAGAATTAAGTAATAAAGAGAAAGTAATGTATATAAAATTAAAGAAAGCAGATGGTATCAGTGAAAATCCGGAAGTAACAGGTGACTGGGTACTAAATGAGAGTGAGCTCACCACCTCAGTAAGTAGCAAACAGGCTACTATTTTTTTGCATAAAATTTAGGCAGAGTTATACAAAGAATATCCAAGTTACACAAATCAAATCCTTCAACTCAATCACTTCAAATCATCAAATCACTTCACATAAATCAGACCACATAGTAAAAATTTAAAGAGCAGGGATGTTTAGTAGTGTGGGGTAAGTAAGACTTGTTACGGTCTTATTCGTATTAATATAGTAGCAAGTATACAATCGCTCAATCAGTAAAAATTTAATTCAAATCAGAAATTCTTTTAGCAACAATCCAAGTATCAAAATAGCCATCAACAGAATCATGGGTAATAAGGTAATTAATTTTGGGAGCATTATTACGTACGACTTGTTTGGTATGCTCGCTTAATTGTGTGTGCCTGCTATCTGTAGGAAAAACTAAGTCATCAAATACACCATTACGTCTTAGGTATTGAAAAGCAGTAGGCATAATATTAGAAAGTGGATATTGTTTATTTTTTTCAAGAAGCTGTGCAAGGCACGCATAAGCTTTTGTAGGATTAGACCAAGAAGTTAAAACAACATTCCTGCGTAAGCCTTTGGAATACATATAACCTTTTTGACCACATAAATCACTGACAGCAACTTCATCCATATTAGTGATGCAATAGCTTACAACAGTATCAAAACGGCTGTGTTTTTCAACACCTTCAGTAGAAGTCATACCAAGCCCCCAGATAGGTTGTATTTCTACATTAGTAACATCTAAAGGCAAATTACAGATAATATGATAATGCCAGTTAGCATTTTTCATCCTAGAAAAAGTTGCAATATATATAAAATCAGAAAACTTGCGTTTAATGCGTTGGATGAACTTTTTAAATTCTTTATGACAATTGTCAATAACAGTCCAATCAGTATTACTTTTATTAGGATCAAAAGTAAGAGTAATGAAACAGACATTAGGAACTTTAAAATTATTATAAGAAAGTTCCCGGAACGTGCGTCTTCTGGTAGAAAGGCGTTGAGTATAGTTTGCCTTAAAATATTTGCTTTTAGATTCATCAGAAGAATCTGAAAGAGCAGTATTATCTTCTGAAGAACTAGAATCTTCGTTTGTAGATTCCAATTGTCCAAGTCCGGGAAAAGAATAATCAGACAATTTCGTATTTTTAAGTTCTTTTCCAAGTTGAAGCATACGTCCGAAATCTTCAGCAAAATTTTCTTCAACATTAGTGAAAGTTGTAATCTTAGTACCGGATGCACCAATCTCCAGCTTAAAATGATCAGCCATAAAAAGAACCCCCCCTAACAGAATATAAGCAGATTATAGCATAAATCAACCATGTAAGGCATTAAAAAGAAAATAGATAACAAAAAAATCATCATTAAAATTATATATATATACTATATAAAAACTGAAAGTGAAGTAAATAGTAAGATGACAGTGCTTATAGAAGAAAAGGCTTGCAATTCACTGTAAAGAGCGTTACTATCTCCACACTAAAAAATAAGAAAGGGGAAAGACAAAATGATGTTAGAAGAATTTTTATTTAATATAGCAATGTTATTCTTAGCACTTGCATGTGTAATTTGGATCCAAAAGCAAATAATCAAAGTAATTATCTGGTTTCTAAAAAATGAGGAGTAGAGTAGTAGGAAAGTGTTTGTCAGAATCATCCGGCAAGCACTTTTCTTCTATATAAGAACTAGTTAATAAGAATAAAAAGCAGAAGATAGAGAAAGAACTAGTTAGCAGATAATAAATGCATGTATCATTAGTAATCAAGAAAAGTCAAGAGCATTGGTATGTTAAGAAAAAGCAATTTTAAATTTTAAAGGAGAAAGAAAAAATGATTAAAAGAGCGCGCAAAATAAGTTTAACAGTCTTAACAGCCATGCTAATGGCAGTGACAACCATCTCTCCTGCATTTGCAGCAGATGATGTACAAACAACAACAGAGGCAGGTACAAAGCAGACTACTGTAACATATACACAAGACAGTAGCTTTACAGTAACGATTCCAAAGAATATTGCCTTAAATACATCTAAAGAAGCAACATATGATGTAAAAGTCCAAGGAGATATCAAAGGAAATGAGGCAATCACAGTTACCCCGGATTCTACAGTAGCAATGAAAGATGCAAAGGGTAAATCGGATGTTACAGCAACAATCACCCAGACAAAGACAGAGTTTAATTCAACAGAAGTCAATCAAGCAGATGGAGCATCAACAACAGGAACTGTCTCAGCACCAGACTTAACAGCAGGTAGTTGGGCAGGTGCATTAAATTTTGCAATAGCAAATACAACAAAATAAAAGCATAAGATAGGAGAGATAACAAATGAAAAGAAAAGCAATATCAAGTTTATTATGTGCTTTAGCAATCATACAAATGTCAGTCACCCCTGCTTATGCAACAAACATAACACAGCAAACAAGTACACCGGGAAATCAATCTGCTACAATAACCTATGACCAAGGCAGTAAATTCACCGTAACAATACCAAAAACCATCGCTTTAGACAAGACAAAAACACATACCTATAATGTTAAAGTTGAAGGAGACATTTCCGCTGATGAAGCAGTCACAGTTACTCCGGATGCTACAGTAGCAATGACAGATACAAATAGCAAAAATTCTGTTACAGGAACAATAACACAGGAAAAGACGAAATTTGTTGCTACAGAAGTTAATCAAGTAGATGGAACAACAACAACAGGAAATATATCAGCACCAGACTTAAAAGCAGGCAACTGGTCAGGGCAGTTTAATTTTTACATCAATGTAGATGCAAATAATTCTGGTAATGATAATCCTGTAACACAGGAAGCTGGCTTATATGATGCAGATGGTAAATTATTATGTACATGGGAAGATTCTGGAATTAATATTGAAAAAGACTACATTGCTGCAACTAAAGATCCAAATAGCTATGCAACATCAAAAACATCAGCATATTATGTATTAAATAATACATATCCAACAGCTACAAAGATTGTTATTCCAGAATCTGTTACAAAATTAGGTAATTCAGCATTTTATGAATGCGGACAAAACTTAACAGAAGTCGTTATTCCTAATACAGTGACAAGTATAGGTAATCTGGCATTTGGATCTTGTTATAAATTAACCAAGGTTAACATACCTAATGGAGTAACAACGTTGGGTGTTAATACGTTTAGTAATTGTCATAGCTTAACAAGCATATCTATCCCTGAAGGTTTAGAGAGTATACCATATGGTACGTTTAACAGATGTCTTAAACTAACAGATGTAAAGCTACCAGATACATTAAAAGAAATTGGTAATACAGCTTTTTGTGATTGTCCAGAGTTAATTAATATTACAATACCAAATGAAGTAACGACGATAGGCGATGGAGCATTCAAGAAATGTACAGGACTAACAGATATAGAACTTCCCGAAAGTGTAACAACTATAGGAATAATGGCATTTGAAGAATGTACAGGATTATCTACTATTGTGTTACCAGATGGAATAGCAACTATAAGCAGAAGCACGTTTGATGGTTGTACATCATTGGAAAGTATTAATATTCCTAACAGTGTAATAAGCATTGAACATAGTGCATTTAGTGATTGTAAATCATTAAAAAACATTACAATTCCAGAAAATGTAAAAAACATTGGATATTTTGCATTTTTTAATTGTAATAAATTAACAAGTGCAATATTTAAAACAACCACTGGGTGGTACGTAAGTACAACTGAAGGAAAACGAGAAACATTGCTTAGTAGCTCGGATTTGGCAAATCCTGTTACGGCAGTCAAATATCTAAATTCTTCACACTATAACAAGTACTGGATACGATAACATGATAAGAAAAGTCACACAACAAAGTGTGGCTTTTCTTTATGCCCTGCAATCATCATTCCATCAATTTATATAAGCATTATCAATTCATAATAAATACATAAAAATCAACAATAGTTTGATTGTCAAACAAATTAATTTTTAAAGAAAGAGAGGAGAGGGCAATGTGTAACAGAGCGTTCGAATTAATATTTAATGACAAAGGATATTTAGGGTTACAGAGTAAACAGGCAATAAAGCCAGCAAGTGGAAAAGGGAGGGCAAGGCAGGAAATCGTGCTTATGGCATGGCGTAGTCCTCATGCAACAAAAGAACAGAATATATGGTTAGAGAAAAAGATGCAGGAAGTGTATACAAAGTATTATCTGAAAGTCTTAGTAGGAAGTTTAGGGGAATTTTGGGATGGTTTGGCAACACAGAAAAGTTGCAGTAAAACACAATAGATTGAAACAATAAAAACAGCTATAAAAATGAAAAGCAATGAAAGCAGGAGGAAAGAACAATGTTAATGAACAACATGAATGTATTTCAGAGTAATGGACTGTATTATGTATTTAATGAGCAGGGAGAATTAAAGTCAATGATCTATTTACCGCATGATGGACAGTTACTGGCAGATTTCAAAACATTAGATCTTATGACAAAGGCAATGGCTTATCGTTGGGGAATCTTAAAACCTTCAAGGAAACGCAGTTAATTCAGATATATGTAGCGTATATAAAAAATTGAGACAAAGCAGGTGGTTTATCAGAGCAGTAGCAAAGAAAAAACACCTGCTATTTTTATGCCTACATATATTTTCTATCATTTCAAGGACTAGTTGAGAGGGTTTAACATCCAATCTGCACATCCTGCAAATGTACTGATAAAAGCATAGTAGAAAAATCAAGAGCAGTAGGTATCAAATCAAAGAAATTCAATAGTAAAAGACAGAGAAGAGAATATAAGGATAGCAGTGGAAAAAATAACAATTGAGCCAATTTAGAAAATGGAAGATAAAAAATTATAAATAAAATTAGAAAAATAAGGGTTCAAAATTATAAGTGGATAAAAAGATATAAAAAGGTTGAAAAAAGTGGTAAAAGTGGTAAAAAACAAAGGATTTTAGGGGAAAGAAGCAGGAAGAAGAGAAAGAAAAGGCAGTAGCCGGACTGGAAGAAAAGCAGAATAGTTTAAAAGCATAGAAAGCAGTTTAATAAGACCCATCCCATCAAAAATGACAATCAAAGCATATCCTATAAAAAAAATTCCCAAGAGCAAAACAAAATCTCTGAAAAAGCAATGAAGAATATACCCATAGCACCTACATCCCATGCAAACCAATTCATACAACAAAATCACAATCCTAAAAACCACACATGCATAAAAATACAAACAAACACCTCAAACAAAGCATAAAAATACAAAAAACATAAGAAGAGTACAATTTTCAATAAAAACCGAAAACACAAACCACATTATAAAGAAATGAAAGATAAAAATAGTTTAGTAAGAGATAAAAAATCGCATAGGCAGATAAATAAAAAATCCCCTTAAACACATGCAGATAAATGAAGAGAACATCCCCTTAAAAACCATATCATACTGACTCAACAACGTGTCCGTATGAAAGGCATCTTAATTTTAAGGAGGACAATAGGATGCATAAATATCTACGGATGAATATGTATAAAAATGCCTTGACACAGGCATTAGTCAGCGTTCCAATACATAAAATGTTTAAACTCCCTAGGAGGATAAGCATATGGAAAAAATAAGGAAAGAGGAAAGAAAAGGTTGCTTGCAGGTATCCGGTTTAAAAGCACCTGCAATTGCAAAGGCAGCAGAAACAGAGCTTATCACCAATATTTTATACATGCTTATGGAAGATAAGGTAATTACAGAGGCAGAGTATAAAAAGATCGTAAACAAAGATATGGGGAAACAGTATGGAACAGGTAAATAAATTTTTAGGATACAGGACAAAATTACTCTTATTTCCATCTGGAACAAGAGTAGCAATCTATAACAGAGTATCAACAGAGAAGCTGGCACAGTTAGAAGCCATAGAACATCAAGTTATAGAATCAAGACAGATAGTAGAAGAGAGTGGCTTGGAACTTGCTTTTCAATATATAGAAACAGAATCCGGTACATCCATTAAAAATAGGGAATACTATCAACAAATGTTGACAGACATGGCAAATGACAAGTTTGATATTTTAATGATAAAGAGCCAGGACAGAATGATGAGGGATCAGGCAGAGTGGCATTTATTAAAAAGGGCAATTAATAAATATCATAAGATTTTATATTTTTACATGGATGATGAGATTTTCAATCAAAAAGAAAATGGAATGAAGCATGATGTACAGGCTATGTTAGACGAGTATGAATCAGAGAAGAAATCAAGCAAAGCGATCCATAGTCATAACAGGCGTCAGACGACATATGAAGGACAGGATTGTTTAAATATCACCAGACCAGTCTATGGGTGGGATAGGAACGTGGAGTTAGACAGCAGGGGGCATAAGAAAATATGGTTTACTGTGAATGAGAAAGAAGCAGAGAATATAAGAGAGGTATGCAGGCTGGTAGAAGAAGGAAAAGGCTTTTATACAATCGCAAATATCATGTATGGGAATGGAGTATTGAGTAAGCCTACATATGGAACAAAACCACAGTTGCCGCATAAAATATCCGGCACTGCATGGAAGAAGGTCATAAGATCACCACTGCTTCATGGAGATGCAGTGTTTAATAAAGAAAAAACAGATTTTTATACAAAGGATAGGCAGAAAGTACCACAGGATCAGTGGATATACAGGGAAAATGTAATAACACCTATTTTATCAAAAGAGTATCATCAAAGAATTATAGACATCTTGGATTCAAGAAGTATATATTATGATAAGGACATATCCATGAAAGGAAAACATTTTTGGAGTGGTAAAATAATATGTTCAAAGTGTGGAAAAGCGTATTACAGATATCCTTGTAAATCATGTAAAACAAGAGTGCTTGAGAACTGGAAGTGTTCTACCGGGATTATGAGTGGAACAGAGGGTTGTCATAATATCATTATAGAAGAAAATGAACTTAGAAAACAGTTGAGAGATACAGTGTCAGAAAAATATCAGGACTTGTATGGAACAATAACAGACGGTTTAATAGAGAAGATAATAAAAAAGATAGAGCAGGGTTTATCTGGAAGCAGCTTAGAGAGGGATAGGGAGGAAGTTGAGAAAGAACTGAACCAGCAGTATCAGTTTAAAAACAACTTATTTGATAAATTATTAAAAAATGTAATATCTGATGCAGACTTTCAAATATATAACAAAAAGCTTACTGAAACAATCAATAGCCTTGAGGATAAAAAAGCTGAATTAGAGAAGCAGGTAGATATCTATAAAAATAAAGAAGAAAGGCTTATAGAAATCAGAGAAAGCATGAAAAAGAAAGCCTATGGGAAAGATGCAATAAGTGATCTTATCATAGGCTGTATAGAAAAGATTTTAGTGTACCCATCCGGTAAATTAGAAGTCATGGTAAATAAGAAAGCAATGGCAGGAAAGTTTCCTATTGTACAGTATTTATACTCTGATGAACAGTATCAGTTTCGTCTGGTTTATTATAGAAAAAATATAGTAAAGCAAAGAAGAGAAAAGAACACATTGAGGATACTGGAAGAAATCAGTAAAAATGGACATAGAACGATTCCGGAGTTTGCAGAGATAATAGGACAAAAATATACATACACATGGTCAATTATCAAAGACTTAAGACAAAGTGGAAAAATAGAATATGTGAAAAAAGGATTCAGCCATGAAGATTGTTATTGGCAGATAAAAAGTTAAAAGTACCAAAAAACTAATAGAAAAAGCATATAAAACTAGTAAAAAAGGCAAGGAGACTTTATAAAGACTACTTAAAACGAACACTTGCAACCCGGTTTTTATGGAACTTGGCGAGCGGTTAGGCGCGGAGAACTTTGTCGGTTACTTCAAACAGTTCGGGCTGTTATCCAAAACGAATATTGATCTTCCGGGGGAAGCGGGAACAATCATGCATAAGACGGAAAATATTGGACCGGTGGAACTTGCGACAATCTCGTTTGGGCAGTCGTTTCAGATTACCCCCATCCAGCTTGTCACGACGGTATCTTCTATTATTAATGGGGGAACGCGCGTGACACCACATTTTGGCGTAAGCGTGCAGGATGCGGACGGAAATACAGTAAAAACGTTCTCCTATGAAACGCATGAGAATATCTGCACAGCAGAAACTTCGGAAACGATGCGCTATCTGCTGGAGAAAGTGGTGTCAGAGGGAACCGGAAAAAATGCCAAAATTGAGGGCTTTTCCATCGGCGGAAAGACAGCAACCTCACAGACACTTCCAAGAAGCGACCATAAATACATTTCATCGTTTCTCGGATTTGCGCCCGCTGACAATCCGCAGGTGCTTGTGCTTGTTGTTATTAACAATCCGCAGGGGATTTATTACGGCGGAACGATCGCTGCTCCTGTGGCGAAGGAAATATTCGAAAACATTTTGCCTTACCTTGATAAATGAGATGAAATAACGTATACTAGTTAGGCGAATTGAACGTTAGAAAAAATACAAGAGGTGTTTAGTCATGGATTATGAAATAGTGATACCAGTTTTGATTTCTTTTGCAATTAGTGCAATTTTAGGACCGATCGTGATCCCCTTTTTGAAACGGTTAAAGGTGGGGCAGACGGAGCGTAAAGAGTTGGAATCCCATTTGAAGAAAAATGGAACCCCGACTATGGGTGGACTTATGATACTGGCAAGTATTATCATTACCTCCCTGTTTTATGTCAAAGATTATCCGAGAATTATCCCAATCCTTTTTATGACCGTAGGATTCGGTGTGATCGGTTTTCTGGATGATTATCTGAAGGTAGTGCTCCGCAGATCAGACGGATTGCTCCCGTGGCAGAAGATGATCTTACAGTTTATTGTGACAACAGTATTTGCAGTTTACATGGTGCGTTATTCCGGAATTGAACTTACTATGTTGATCCCATTTTCCGGCGGAAAGTACTTAAATATCGGATGGCTTGCGATTCCATTACTTTATTTTGCAGTGATCGGAACCGTAAACGGTGTGAATTTTACCGATGGTGTGGATGGCCTTGTGTCAAGTGTTACCATTATGGTTGCAACCTTTTTCTCCGTTGTGGCAATCGGAACGAATGCAGGGATTGCACCAATCACCTGTGCAGTAGCAGGAGCCTTGCTTGGATTCTTATTATTTAATGTGTATCCGGCAAGTGTTTTCATGGGAGATACCGGTTCCCTGGCACTGGGCGGCTTTGTTGTGGCAACTGCCTATATGCTCCAGATGCCATTATATATCCTGATCGTTGGACTGATTTATCTGGCAGAAGTCATATCTGTTATGGTTCAGGTTACTTATTTTAAATACACTAAGAAAAAAACAGGTGTTGGAAAGCGGATTTTCAGAATGGCTCCGCTCCATCATCATTTTGAGCTTGGTGGATGGTCAGAGACGAGAGTTGTCGCAGTGTTTGCAATCGTGACAGCACTGCTTTGCATGCTTGCATTATTAGGCTTATAAATCGCATTGGAAAATTGCAAAATGACCTGCCGGATTCGGACAGGAGATTGGAAGGATAAGACGATGAATTTAGAAGGAAAAAGAGTGTTAGTAGTAGGTTCTGGAAAAAGCGGAGTTGCAGCCGCAGAACTGCTCAGAAAAAAAGGAATCACATTTGTACTTTTTGATGGAAATAAAGATTTAGATGTGACAGCATTGATCGAGAAAAATCCGGTATTTGCCGGAGCAGAGATCCTTTTGGGAGAACTTGCACCGGAAGATATGGCGCGCATTGATCTTGTTGTGTTAAGTCCGGGCGTGCCGACAGACCTTCCGATGGTCAATGAACTTCGAAACAGACAGATTCCAATCTGGGGCGAAATTGAACTTGCCTATCATTTTGCAAAAGGAAGAATTATTGCAATTACCGGAACAAACGGAAAAACTACGACAACTTCGCTTGTGGGTGAGATCATGGCGAATTATTTCGATGATGTGAAAGTGGTCGGCAATATTGGAATCCCATACACATCGGTAGCGGCAAACACGACAGAGGATACTGTGACAGTCGCAGAGATCAGCAGCTTCCAGTTAGAGACAACACATGAGTTTGCGCCGGAAGTGACAGCTATTTTAAATATCACACCGGATCATCTGAACCGTCATCATACGATGGAATGTTATATCGAGACAAAAGAGAGCATTACAAAGAATCAGACCGCCGGGGATACCTGTGTGTTGAATTATGAGGATGAAGTGCTGCGCAGGTTTGGCGAGACACTTCAGACAAAAGTTGTATTTTTCAGCAGCAAGCGCAGACTGGAAAAGGGACTTTATCTGGACGGAGAAGATATTTTTTATGCAGACGGCACAACGGACACAAAAGTGATCAACGTAAACGAGCTGAATATTTTAGGAAAACACAATTATGAGAATGTCATGGCGGCGGTCGGAATGTCGGTAAGCTTTGGCGTACCGATGGATAAAATTGTGGAAGTGCTGAAACGTTTCCAGGCAGTCGAGCATAGAATTGAGTATGTGACAGAAAAACGCGGCGTGAAGTTTTACAATGATTCCAAGGGAACAAACCCGGATGCGGCAATCCAGGGGATCCGCGCGATGAACCGTCCGACACTGTTGATCGGTGGAGGTTATGACAAACAGTCTGAATATGATGAGTGGATTGAGAGTTTTGACGGCAAGGTGAAGAAACTCGTGCTGATCGGTCAGACGAAGGAAAAGATTGCGGAATGTGCGAAGAAACATGGCTTTGAGGATGTCATACTCTGTGATACATTTGAGGAGGCAATTGACACCTGTTATGCAAACGCAGTGAGCGGGGATGCGGTATTGCTTTCCCCTGCATGTGCAAGCTGGGGCATGTTCGCAAACTATGAGGAGCGCGGACGCATTTTTAAGGAATACGTGCGCAATCTGGCAGAATAAAAAATGTCAGGCATAATGGCATGACGTGCAGTAAATAAGAAATGAGGAATTGGAATGGCAAGAGGTCAGCAGACGGAAAAGAAAAAAAAGCCAATTAAATATTTCGATTACAGTCTTTTGTTTCTGATCATTTTTCTTTTGTGTTTTGGATTGGTCATGTTGTACAGTACCAGTTCCTATGCAGGCTCCAATAAGTTTGGGGATGCTTCCTATTTTGTAAAAAAACAGTTGTTTGCAACAGGGCTCGGCATTGTAGGTATGTATATTGTATCGAAAATCCCATATCGGTTCTGGATGAAGGTGAGTTCCATGGCGTATCTGGCAGCTATCGTGCTCTGTACCGCCGTTATTTTTATTGGTACAGAGGCAAACGGTCAGGCGAGATGGTTAAAAATCGGGCCGTTATCTTTCCAGCCGTCAGAGTTTGCCAAGTTTGCGGTTATTATTTTTCTGGCAACGGTTATTTATAAGACACCACAGAAGATGGGAGAGTTCATGAGCCTTGTCAAGATAATGGCAATTGTGCTTCCAATCGTTGCAGTGGTCGCCTACAATAACTTAAGTACAGCGATCATTATACTTGGAATTGCAGTCTGTATGTTGTTTGTTGCCAGTCCGAAGTATTCCCACTTTGTGTTGATGGCAGCGGCAGTCGGTGTGGTAGGTGTTGTTTTCATCAGTTTTGAGGCATACCGGATGGATCGTATCAAGATCTGGCTGAATCCGGAAGCCTACGAGAAGGGTTATCAGACCTTACAGGGACTGTATGCGATCGGTTCCGGCGGTTTATTTGGAAAAGGGCTTGGCGAGAGTATGCAGAAGCTGGGATTTATTCCTGAGGCGCAGAATGATATGATTTTCTCTGTTATCTGTGAGGAACTTGGACTTTTTGGCGCGGTGTGCGTGATCTTATTGTTTCTGCTGATGATCTGGAGATTTATGATCATTGCCAATAATGCGTCAGACCTTTATGGGGCGCTGGTCGTGGTTGGTATTATGGCGCATTTGTCCATCCAGGTTATTTTAAATATTGCGGTTGTGACCAATACGATCCCGAATACCGGTATTTCACTGCCGTTTATCAGTTATGGAGGTACTTCGGTTTTATTCCTGCTTGCAGAGATGGGGCTTGCGCTTTCCGTGGCAAAGGGAATTAAATTTGAGGTTAATTAAATATGATAAAAGAAGAGAGAAGAAGAAAAAAGCGCAGAAAGATAGGATTGTACATCCTGTTGATATTGATTCTGCTTATCGCAGCGGGCGTTTTCATTGTCATGAATGTTTTTACCGTGGAAAACGTTGTCGTGGAGGGAAATGAACTGTACAGCTCCACACAGATTGAAAACATGGTGCTGAATGATGAATATTCCTGGAATTCCCTGTATGTAGATCTGAAATACAGATTTGTGGATATCGGGGAAGTTCCGTTTGTAGATACGATGGAGGTTTCACTGGACAATCCCCATACCGTACATATTAAAGTATACGAAAAAGGAATGCTCGGCTATCTTTATATTAATTCCATTGGTCAGAATGCTTATTTTGACAAAGATGGATTTGTAGTCGAGACATCTACGGAAGTGATTGACGGTGTGCCAAAGATCACAGGAATCTCCTGTGAGGAAGTGGTACTTTATGAGAAACTGCAATTAGAGAACAGTGATATTTTGCGGGATTTACTGAACCTGACACAGACTTTGAAAAAATATAATCTGCTCCCGGATGAGATCCAGTATGACAGTAACATGGAGCCGGTGCTTTACTATGGAACAATCCAGGTGAAAATTGGTTCTGAGGACAACCTGTCGCAGAAAGTTGTGAGGTTATCCATTATTTTGCCACAGCTTGACGGACTTAGCGGCACACTCCATTTAGAGACATGGACACCGGAGACGACCGACATTATCTGGGACAGGGCAGAAGAACAATCGGAAACAGAAGAGGAGACGACAGAAGAGCCTTCTGAGGAGCCGTCGGCAGATACACCAGCGGAAGAACAACCTGCACAGGATGTGCCGGCAGAGAATACACCGGTCGAAGAGCAGCAGCCAGCCGAAAATGCACCGGCGGAGGATATGCCGCCAGTGGAACAATAAAAACCGTAAAAAAACTTGATTTTTTTTTGAAAAAGCGGTTGATTTGTTGTAGGAAAAATTATATTATAGTTTATAAGAGTTAAAAAACGCAAAATATAGTATGATTTCGAGAGTAGATAACTAAACAAAGTAGAAATGGGCTTGTCTGGTTATCATATTTGACATAAATATAGGGAGATATGAAGGAGGAACTACCTTGCTGGAAATTAGAACAACAGAAGCAGATGCCAGTGCAAAAATTATCGTGATCGGAGTTGGAGGAGCTGGTAATAATGCTGTAAATAGAATGATCGATGAAAATATTGGCGGTGTTGAGTTTATTGGTATCAACACAGATAAGCAGGCATTACAGTTATGTAAGGCACCGACATTGATCCAGATCGGTGAGAAGCTTACCAAAGGACTTGGTGCAGGAGCACAGCCTGAGGTTGGACAGAAAGCAGCGGAAGAGAGCGCAGAGGAGTTATCAGCTGCAGTGAAAGGTGCAGACATGGTTTTCGTTACCTGTGGTATGGGTGGTGGAACCGGTACAGGTGCCGCACCAGTCGTTGCCAAGATTGCAAAAGAGCAGGGAATCTTAACGGTAGGTGTTGTTACAAAACCTTTCAAATTTGAAGCAAAACAGCGTATGTTGAACGCAACCGGTGGTATTGAACGTTTAAAAGAGAGCGTAGATACACTGATTGTCATTCCAAATGATAAATTATTAGAGATCGTAGACAGACGTACTACAATGCCGGATGCATTGAAGAAGGCAGATGAAGTATTACAGCAGGCAGTACAGGGAATCACAGACCTTATCAATTTACCTGCACTCATTAACCTTGACTTTGCGGATGTTTCCACCGTTATGAAGGACAAGGGACTTGCACATATCGGTATTGGTTCTGCCAAGGGAGACGACAAGGCGATCGAAGCTGTAAAACTTGCAGTTGCCAGCCCATTGCTTGAGACAACTATTAACGGTGCAACACACGTTATTATTAATATTTCCGGAGATATCTCCTTGATGGATGCAAATGATGCAGCAAGCTATGTACAGGATCTTGCAGGAGATGATGCCAATATTATCTTCGGTGCGAAGTTTGATGAGTCTATGACAGATGAGGCAACCATTACGGTTATTGCAACAGGACTTGAGACTGCCGGTGCAAACGCAGCAAGCAAAATTGTTCCTAAGATGCAGTATCAGAACATGGGAACTGTTCCAAGACCAACAGCACCTGTAACACCAAGACCAGCAGCACAGGCTGGTTATACAACTCCGGTACAGCCAAACCCGGCACCAACTTTCTCTGGTATTCAGAAACCACGCCAGCCAGAAAGCTCTGTACAGCAGATGGATATCAAGATTCCGGATTTTCTTAAGAATTCCAGAAGATAATTACATAAGAAGATGACAGGATCGTTACATGAAGATCATAAGGTTTTCGTGTAACGGTCTTTTTTTGTCAGAAAAACTGGATGAACTTCTGAAAGTAGAGGGAGTGTTTTGACAAAAAAGATGGTTCTAAAAAAATATAATGTGACTATGGAGAAGGAAAAGGAGGGAGTGGTTCCAAATATATATTTTTTATGCAGATGTCTATCTGTTACAGAATCTGTGGATGGATTTTATTGCGCTTGCGGGCGCAAATTGTCTTTTGCGGCGCAGGGTAAAGGGAAGAAGACTGTGGTTTATTGCATTTCTGTCATCCATAGGAAATCTGATCATTACATTGACCGTTACGGAGCCTTTTTGCAGGGCGATTCTGATTCACTTCCTGCTCAATACAGGAATGGTTGTTCTGTGTTTTGGAAAAAGTTCGTGGCGTGAGTTTTTAGAAAACTGGGCAGTCATTTATCTGATGGTCATTTTCCTTGGCGGGGTTATGGAATTATTGAGAAGCAGTGCAACAGGAATGACATTTTTCTGGATTCAGGCGGTCATTGCGGCACTGGTTCTGTCGGTTGTCACATGGTATCTGGGACGTAGAAAACAGTTTGGAAATCAGCTTTTTCCAGTGACATTGGTGCATCGGGGGCATGCGATGGAAACTATGGGATACTGGGACAGTGGAAATCAGTTGAGAGATCCATATAATCATAGACCAGTATGTATTTTAAGTAAAAAAGTGGCCGCAAAGATCTTAAATCCGAAAAAGGACAGGGTACATTTTATCCCTTATTGTTCCCTGGGGCAGAAGGAGGGGCTTTTGCCGGTGACAGAGATCACATGCATAAAAATTCAGAATGGAAGGCACGAAGTCGAGATAAGACCGGCAACGGTTGGAATTGCAAATGAAGGATTATTGGAAGGAAAAGAATATGATATGATTCTTCATGCATCTATGCTGGAGTGTCAGGAAAGAGGAACAAAACATGATCATGAGACTTGTACTGCCAAGATATGAAAAGGTTCATTTTCTGTCCGGGATTTGCAGCCTTTTTTTGCGAAAGGAAGATGAGGTGCACTATATTGGAGGTGCAGAGATTTTGCCGCCACCGTTGGAGGGAGAGCGGGAAGCATACTGTATCCGGATGCTCGATGGTGTGCATGCAGAGCGGGCGAGAAAGGAGCTGATCGAACACAACCTGCGGCTGGTTGTATACATAGCAAAAAAGTTTGATAACACAGGGGTCGGAGTGGAGGATCTTATCTCCATAGGAACGATCGGTCTCATCAAAGGGATCAATACCTTTAATCCGGACAAAAATATTAAATTGGCCACTTACGCATCGCGCTGCATTGAAAATGAGATTTTAATGTATCTGAGGAGAAACAGCAAGACAAAACTGGAGGTGTCCATCGATGAACCGTTAAATGTGGACTGGGATGGAAATGAACTGCTCTTATCGGATATTCTGGGGACGGATGAGGATGTCGTGGGGAAAGACATGGAAACGGATGTAGAGCGGAAACTGTTAAAGACTGCGATCGAAAAGCTGTCCGGAAGGGAACGGATGATCATCGAACTGAGGTTCGGACTGAATACTTCTGATGGGGAGGAGAAGACACAGAAAGAGGTGGCAGATATGCTTGGAATCTCCCAGTCCTATATCTCAAGACTTGAGAAAAAAATTATGGGAAGATTGAAAAAAGAAATTGTACGATTTGAATAACAGGAGTATAATTGTGTTATAAATTAAAGGAGAAGTCGAACTATTTGACAATGGGAACAGACAGTGGACAGATGAGACAACATGCAGCAGATGACTGCATGGGGATCAGATGAAAACGGACTGGAATTTACAGACAGGGGGAAGGACAGATGCAGATAGAATTTTTGGGTGCAGCGCATGAGGTGACAGGAAGCTGTCATTATGTAACATTCGGGGATAAACATGTACTGGTGGATTGTGGTATGGAGCAGGGACCGGATCTGTATGTGAATCAGGAGATTCCGGTGAATGCAGCAGCGGTGGATTATGTGTTCGTGACACACGCACACATTGATCATTCCGGTCTGCTGCCGCTATTGTATAATCATGGATTCCGGGGACAGATTTTTGCGACAGAGGCAACAACGCAGCTCTGTAATATCATGTTAAAAGACAGCGCACATATCCAGATGTTTGAGGCAGAATGGAGAAACCGGAAAGCAAAACGGGCCGGAAAACCGGAAGTGGTACCAATGTACGATATGAATGACGCAATGGGGGTGCTGACACACTTTGTGCCGTGTGAATATAACAGCATTGTGGAGATCTGTGACGGATTAAAGGTACGGTTTGTGGATGCAGGACATCTGCTCGGCTCATCAAGCATTGAGATGTGGATCAGAGAGGATGATGAAGAAGTCAAAGTTGTATTTTCGGGGGATATCGGAAATGGTAATCGTCCACTGATCAAAGATCCACAGTATATCAAAGACGCGGATTATGTTGTAATGGAGTCCACGTACGGTGACAAAGAGCATGAGACACCGCCGGACTATGCAGTCGCACTTGCAGGGGTATTGAAGGATACCTTTACAAGAGGTGGAAATCTTGTGATCCCTGCATTTTCCGTAGGAAGAACGCAGGAGATGCTTTACTTTATCCGAAGGATCAAGACGGAACATCTGTTGCCGGAGTTTGAAAATTTCCCGGTGTTTGTCGATAGTCCGCTGGCAGTGGAGGCAACTACGATCTTTAATAAGAACGTGGAGGACTGTTTCAGCGAGGAAGCGTTGGATCTTGTGCATCAGGGAATTAACCCAATCGGTTTTCCAGGACTGCGCATGGCGATCACGAGTGATGAATCCAAGATGATCAATTTCGACGAGCAGCCGAAAGTTATTATTTCCGCATCCGGTATGTGTGAGGCAGGACGTATCCGTCACCATTTAAAACACAACCTCTGGCGAAAGGATTCCACGATTTTATTTGTTGGTTATCAGGTTCCCGGAACACTTGGAAATTCTCTTTTAAATGGGGCAAAGCAGGTAAAGCTTTTTGGTGAGACCATCGAGGTACATGCGAAGATTGAGAATCTTCCGGGAATCAGCGGTCACGCAGACCGGAATAATCTGACAAAGTGGATTGGGGCATTTGAGACACCACCGAAAAAAGTGTTTATTGTGCATGGGGACGACAAAGTGACGGAGAATTTTGCGGCGCATGTGCATGAAGTATATGGGTATGACACGTATGCACCATATAGCGGCGATACGTTTGATCTTGTGACGGGAGAGCAGATTGCGGACGGAAGCAGAGAGATGATTGAGAAGAAGAAAAATGGAACATCCAAAGCTTCCAGCAATGTATTTGCGAGACTTCTCGCAGCAGGACAGAGACTGCTTGAGGTTATTTACAAGTGCGAGGGACTGCCGAACAAGGAACTTGCAAAATTTGCCGATCAGATCAACGCATTATGTGATAAATGGTCGAGATAATGTTATAAGGTAAGATATTGGCGGATGGTTTTCAATGCAGACTTTTCCAGACGGCTGACCTGTGCCTGGGAAATATGGATCTCATCCGCCACTTCCATCTGTGTTTTTCCTTCAAAAAAGCGGAGGTTGATAATAAAGTTTTCACGCTCTGACAGACGGTTCATGGCATCACTCAGTGAGAGTTTTTCCACCCAGTTTTCTTCTTTATTTTTCTTGTCACTGATCTGATCCATGACATAAAGGGTATCGCCACCATCGGTGTAGACCGGATCATAGAGGCTGACCGGACTCTGGATCGCATCCAGTGCGTACAAAATGTCTTCTGCGGCAACTCCGGATTCTGCTGCGATCTCCTGCAGGGTAGGTTCCTTAAATGAATTCTTGGACAGAACTTCCTTGGCATGGATCGCTTTGTAGGCAGTGTCGCGGAGGGAGCGGCTCACACGGATACTGTTGTTGTCACGCAGATATCTGCGGATTTCCCCGATGATCATAGGTACCGCATAAGTGGAAAATTTTACCTGTAGATCAGGATTAAAGTTGTCAATGGATTTGATCAGTCCGATACAGCCGATCTGGAACAGATCATCAAGATTTTCATGGCTGCCGGAGAAACGCTTGATCACACTTAACACAAGGCGCAGGTTGCCTTTGATATACATCTCTCTTGCTTCCTGATCGCCCTGCCGGATCCGTGCAAACAGGGCTTCTTTTTCGGTTTCTTTTAAAATTGGGAGTTTGGCGGTATTGACGCCACAGATTTCTACTTTATATGCAGGCATGTTGCTATCCTCCGGTCTTTTCTAAAATCAGGATCAGCTCCGAGGTCTGTCGATGTCGGATGCTATTAATGAGGATGTGGCATTTAAGAAAAAATTATACAGAAAGAAACTTTTTTTTATTGGAAAAAAATGCTATACTATACACGGTAAGAAAATCGTTTCAGTAGAGACGGATTGTTTTAAAAAAGCATAATCAAATGGGATACGAAGAATACAACAAGAGGCTGGTGCATATATGAAAGATTTGATCGATGAGAAGAACAGACAGGAAAAAATGAAAAGAAGTATCATAAAATACTGGAATGTTTCCTATGGTTCCCCGGAAGCAATTGGTGGCGAAGAGGAAGAAAAAGAGCGGGAACATGCCGCCGGCATATATCCACAGGAAAATCATGTCTATGACGAAGAGTCAGAGTTAAAACAGGCAGAGATCGAGGCAATCGATGAAGTGTCACAGACAAAAATCCAACAGATCCTGCATGAGAAAGATGACAGATTACAGAACCTGATCGAACATGAGCAGCATGAGGGATAGGAATCCTGAAGCTGTTTTGGCAGGGTTGCGGGCAGATGCACATTTTGCAGTCTGCCACATAATGTAATAGTAAGAACAGGCGATGGTGGGATCGTTTTGGTTACATTAAAAAAGTATCACGGTCTTGGGAATGATTATCTGATCTATGATCCGAATCAGAACCGTGAATTATTACAGGAACGGCAGATACAGCTGTTGTGCAGGCGCAATACCGGGGTGGGAGCAGACGGTATTTTATCTGGTCCTGTGTTTGAGAATGAAAAAATAAAAGTACGTATTTTTAATCCGGATGGAAGTGAAGCTGAGAGAAGCGGCAACGGCATCCGGATTTTTTCAAAGTATTTGAAAGATGCCGGATATGTGAAAGAGAAGTGTTATGAGCTCTGGACAAAGGCAGGACCGGTACAGGTGGAGTTTTTAGACGAGGATGCATCGCATATGAAAGTCGATATGGGATACGCCGCATTTGGGGCAGACAGTATCCATGCGGTAGGATTTGAGGGAGATATGATCAATGAATCCGTTTTCTTCTGTGATAATTTTTACAATATCACCTGTGTGTCTATGGGAAATCCGAACTGTGTCGTGATGATGGAAGAAATCAGCAGGAAGAAAGCGCTGCATTTGGGACCATATGTGGAAAATTCAAAATATTTTCCAGACCGGATCAATATGCAGCTCTGTCATGTAGTTGACCGGGAAAATATCCAGATTGAAATCTATGAGCGGGGAGCCGGGTACACATATGCGTCCGGTACAGGAGCCTGCGCAGCGGCATCTGCAGCACATAAACTCGGACTGGTGGGAAACTGTGTGAAGGTTCATATGCAGGGCGGAGATCTGCTGGTGGAATTTGCAGAGGACGACCGTGTGTTTATGACAGGACCTGTGGTTTACATTGGAAGTATCACGCTGGCGGAAAATTTTTTTGCATAAATTGGAAAATTTCTTGATGTTGTGAATACCGCACAGCAGGGCATATGGGAACCATCATAAAAAAGTCTTGCAATTGCAGGCAGAATATGATAGTTTATAAATCGTTGTGTGAGGAACACAACGATTTTTTCATGCAGAGGTACAATTCTGCAAAAACAAACGTCAGTTCGGAACCTTCCTGACGAAAAACAAAACTAAAGGAGAAAAACATATGAGAAACAAAAAGGTATTATTTCTTACCCAGGCTGCAGTGATCGCAGCGATCTACGTTGTGCTGACTATTTTTATCAGTGCATTTAACTTAGCTTCCGGTGCCATTCAGGTACGAATTTCCGAAGCACTTACCATTTTACCATTTTTTACACCGGCAGCGATTCCGGGACTGGCGATCGGGTGTCTGTTGAGCAATCTGCTGACAGGGGCAGCGGTTTATGATGTCGTGTTCGGAAGCCTTGCAACATTACTCGGTGCAGTCGGAACATATTTACTGCGGAAACATAAGTTTTTGTGCACGCTTCCTCCGGTGATCGCAAATATGGTGATCATTCCATTTGTATTGCGCTACGGATACGGACTTGCGATGGAAGTTGGTGGACATGATGTCGCAATTCCTTTTTACATGCTGACCGTCGGCGCGGGAGAAGTGATCTGCTGCTGTATTCTTGGCTCTATCTTATTGAATGCATTGGCAAAAATGAGAAATGTTATTTTTAAGAATGAATAAATGTGAAGGTTATAAAAATGCCATGTCAAAGAGATAAAACTCTCTTTCTCATGGCATTTTAATAATTTTTAAGAAAATATTGACGATTTCTGAAAACGCAAGTAAACTATATAGTTAGCAGTATCTATAAGAGAGAACGAAAGGAAAAAGTTATGAAGAAAATCTTGGATTTGATCACAGATGAAGTGACAAAAGCATTTACAGAATGCGGATATGATGCAAAATATGCAAAGGTTACTTTATCAAACAGACCTGATCTTTGTGAATACCAGTGTAACGGCGCCATGGCAGCCGCCAAGGAATACAAAAAAGCCCCATTTATGATCGCAGACGAAGTGGTGGAAAAACTTGCTGCAAACCCGATTTTTGCGATGGCAGAATCTGTAAAACCGGGCTTCCTCAATCTGAAAATTGATGAGGCATACCTTGCAGATTATGTTGCAAAAATGCAGGAAGATGAGGGACGTTTTGGATGTGAAAAGACAGAAGCACCAAAGACCATTATGATCGACTATGGCGGACCAAACGTTGCAAAACCACTCCATGTAGGACATCTGCGTTCTGCGATCATTGGTGAGAGTGTGAAGCGTATCGGCAAATTTATGGGACACAATGTGATTGGTGACGTGCATCTGGGCGACTGGGGACTTCAGATGGGACTGATCATCACAGAGTTAAAGTTAAGAAGACCGGAACTCGTTTATTTTGATGATGCTTACACCGGAGAGTATCCAGAAGAAGCACCATTTACAATCTCTGAGTTAGAGGAGATTTATCCGACTGCCAGCAAGAAATCCAAAGAGGATGAGGCGTATAAGGAAGCGGCCATGCAGGCGACTTTTGAACTGCAGCACGGAAAACGCGGTTATCAGGCACTTTTAAAACATATTTTAAATGTGTCCGTGACAGACTTAAAGAGAAACTATGCAAACTTAAATGTTTCCTTTGAGCTATGGAAGGGCGAGTCTGATGCACAGCCATATATTCCGGATATGGTTCAGAAGATGAAGGACGATGGCTTTGCCTATATCAGCGACGGTGCTCTTGTCGTGGATGTCAAAGAGGAGACTGACACGAAAGAGATCCCTCCATGCATGATCTTGAAATCAGACGGAGCTTCTCTTTATAATACGACAGATCTTGCCACGATGGTATGGAGAATGAAAGATTACAATCCGGATGAACTTATTTATGTTGTGGATAAACGTCAGGAATTGTATTTCACACAGGTATTCCGCTGCGCGAGAAAAACAGGTATTGTAAAACCGGAAACAGAACTGAAGTTTTTAGGTTTTGGTACGATGAATGGCAAGGACGGAAGACCATTTAAGACCCGCGATGGCGGTGTGATGCGTTTAGAGCATCTGATCTCCGGTATTAATGAGGAGATGCTTGCAAAGATCCAGGAGAACCAGAAGACAAAGGAGAACCTTGGGATCAGCACAGAGGAAGCGGAGAACACTGCAAAAATGGTCGCACTTGCAGCAATCAAATACGGTGATCTGAGCAATCAGGCAAGCAAAGATTACATCTTTGATATTGACCGCTTTACTTCTTTTGAGGGAAATACAGGCCCATACATCCTGTATACGATCGTCCGTATCAAATCGATCTTAAACAAATATCACGGTCTTGGAAAAGATGACAGCGGTGCAGTCATCGAGGCGGCGCACTCTAAGAGCGAGAAAGATTTAATGTTAGAACTCTCCAAGTTCAATGCAGTGATGGAGAGCGCTTTTGAGGAGACAGCACCTCATAAGATCTGTTCCTATATTTATGACCTCGCCAATGCATTCAACAGTTTCTATCATGGAACCAAGATCATGTCCGAGGAGAATGAGACAGTCCAGAAATCGTACATCCGTCTGTTAGAGCTTACAAAGTCCGTTCTTGAGACTTGTATCGATGTATTAGGATTTTCTGCACCGGAGAGAATGTAAGAAAAGAATAGAATAACAGTCATAAAAAGAAAGACAAGTCATAGAATTAGTCATGGGAGAAAACAAACTCCCATGGCTTTTTTTCTTTAAAAAAAGAATTCCGTGAGGATGGAACAGAAAGTGAGGTGCCGCCTTGTGTGAAATAAGATTGTTGTTTCCGGTACATATGAGAACATTTTTTCAGGACGATACATGGCAGAGCGGGTTGGAGGAGATCCGGGTGAGAGTCGGACAACCAATCGAGTTTTGCTATGGAAGCGACAACTGTTATCTGACCGGCAAAGAAAAAGAACAAATGTTCTGTAGCGAAAAGGACTACAGAAGATGGGAAAAAGATCTGTACCATGCGACCGAGGCAGATCTGCGGGAAATGTTGAATTATATCAGCAATTATTCGCTGTACGCCTACAAAGAGGAGATTAAGCAGGGGTACATCACGATCGAGGGAGGACACCGGGTTGGTGTGGCAGGGCAGACCGTTCTGGTGGATGGAAAAATTGCAGGGATCAGTCCGATCATGTTCTTAAATATCAGGATCGCCCATGAAAAGTGTGGATGTGCCAGAAAAATACTGCCGCTGATCCGGCAGAGAGACAGCATTTATAACACGTTGATCCTGTCAATGCCGGGAGCCGGGAAAACAACACTTTTGCGTGATTCCATCCGGGCATTGTCGAATGGGGAGGCATATGGGATCAGGCTGAAGGTGTGTGTGGTGGATGAACGCTCGGAGATTGCGGCAAGTTTTCACGGTGTGCCACAGAATGACATGGGACCGAGAACCGATGTGATGGACGGCTGTGGAAAGGCAGAGGGAATGCAGCTTCTGATCCGTTCCATGTCACCGCAGATCATTGCGGTGGATGAACTTGGAGCCGAGTCAGATTTTTATGCGGTAGAGCAGGCATTAAACTGTGGGAGCAGAGTGCTTGGCACGATCCATGCAGGGAATATGAAAGAACTGTCGGAAAAACCGTATCTGAAACGGTGGATGGAGCGAAGACTTTTTCAGCGGTTTATATTTCTGGAAAAAGAAGCCGACGGGAGGAGAAAAATGCAGGTTTATGACGAGCATATGGAGCGGATCACATGTTAAAAGTGCTGGGAAGTATGTTGATTCTTCTGGCAAGCGTTGGTTTTGGATTTCAGATCCAAATGGATCTGAAAAATCATCTGCGGCTGCTTTATGAAATACGAAAACTGCTCTTTGACATTGCAAATGAAACAGCGTATACGATGGATTCCATGGAGGTTGTGCTGGAACATTCGATACATAGCAGAAATCCATATCTAAATGAGATCTGCCGGGAGATGGGAGAGGGATTACAGAAGAAGGAAAGAGGATGTGGACAGGAACTCTGGCAGGAGCGGATCGAAGCGTGGCAGAAAACGTTAGGTCTCACTTCGGAGGAGAAAGAAATTTTTGCAGGGGCAGGATGCGCCTTTTTCGGAAAAAGCATGGGAGAAAATGAAAAAAGCCTGGAACATTATCTGAAACGTCTGGATTATGTGATCGATCAGGTGAGGGGAGAACAAAAGGAAAAACAGAAAGTGTATCAGACCGTCAGTGTGATGTGTGGGCTGATCATCATTCTTCTGTTTTTGTAAAAGCTCCGAAAGCTGTGGAAAGGCAGGAACTTTATGAGTGTAAATTTGATTTTTAAAATTGCTGCGGTTGGGATTTTAGTGACCGTGCTGAGTCAGGTGTTAAAACACAGTGGACGGGAAGAACATGCTTTTTTGACCAGTCTGGCAGGACTTATCATCGTGCTGTTCTGGATCGTGCCTTATATTTATGAACTGTTTGAGACGATGCAGTCGCTTTTTACGTTATAGATCATATAGCAGTTACAATCTGGCAGGGAGTGAAAAAGACATGGATATCATAAAAGTGGGGATTTTAGGTGTCGCAGCGGTTTTGATGGCAATTCCGCTGCGCAAAGAGAAGCAGGAATACAGTATGTTTTTAAGCATGGCAGTCTGTATCTGCATTTTTATTTATATTATCACAAAGGTTCAGATCGTGTTGGAATTTGTGGAGAAGTTAGAGGGGATGATCGCCATTGACAGTGCTTATATTGGTCTGGTGATCAAAATGGTGGGCATTACCTACGCAGCAGAATTTGCAGTAAATGTGTGCAGAGACTCCGGTTATGGTGCGATTGCAGGACAGATTGAAAACTTTGCCAAAATGTCGATCCTTGTGGTGAGTCTCCCGGTACTGATAGCATTTATTGATACGATAGGGAGCCTTTTATGAGAAAAGAGAGATGGCGGTGGAGCGTTATTCTGTTTCTGATGCTTGCAGGGCTTTTTTGTCCGGTGAAGGTTCATGCAGAAGAGACAGGTAGTTATCTGGATGGACTTTCGGATGAGATGGACTATGGAAAATTGGATACATTTTTAAAAGACTATGGCGTGGAGCAGGTTTCTTTTTCCGGCCTGGTGGAAGAACTGATGCAGGATGGGGTGAGCACAGCGTGGGGAGAACATGTGTTTTCTGCGATAAAAACATCGCTCGTTGGGGAGATAGCAGCTAACCGGAAGATGCTTTTGGAAATTGTACTGCTGGCGTTCTGTTTTTCGGTTCTGAAAAACTTTGCGGGTGCATTTCATGCGTCGTATATCTCGGAGCTATGTTTTCTGCTGGTGTATTGTGTCATGGCAGTCATGCTTTTGCAGACATTTCTTCTCTTTCAGGAGGTCGTGTCAAAGTCATTGGAAAGCTGTGTGGAATTTATGAAAGTCATGGTGCCGACGTTTTGTCTCAGCATGATGTTTGCCTCAAATGTGAGCAGTGCTGCGGGATTTTACCAGACCGCATTTCTGGTGATCTATCTGGTGGAGTGGCTGTTTTTAAATCTGCTGATGCCTCTGATCCATATTTATGTGCTGTTGGAAATGTTCGGTCATTTTGTGCCGGAGGAGCGCTTTTCAAATCTGACGGAACTGTTTTCTGAGGTGATCAACTGGGGAATAAAAATCGCAGGAGTGCTCGTATTGGGGCTGAATGTAGTACAGAACCTGATCGGCCCGGCAAAAGACCGGATGGGGCATGGGATTTTTGCAAAAACGGCTTCTGTGATCCCGGGGCTTGGTAATGCGGTGGGCAGCGTGACCGAACTGCTCCTTGGCGCAGGGATCGTCATGAAAAGCTGCGTGGGGACAGCGGGACTTGTGGTGCTTGTCCTGATCAGTCTTGTTCCGCTGCTCAAGGCGCTGTGCCTTGCATTTTTTTACAAACTGGCAGCGGCAGTGACAGAGCCCGTGTCGGATAAGCGGATCTCCGGCTGCTTAAAAGGTCTGGCAAACGGAGGTATGCTCTATGTAAAACTGCTGGGATACAGTGTGCTGTTGTTTTTTGTTACGATCGCACTGACGGCGGCAGCGTCGGGATTTATTTATTGAGGATAATGGGAAGGAGCCGATGAACGGGATTTTTAGTTATCTGAAAAGCTATGTCATTCTTTTTCTTGTGCTCACGATACTGCTTGAGATGGTTCCGAAGGCGGGCATGCAGAAGTATATCCGTTTTTTTTCGCAGATGATCCTTGTCTTTGGACTGCTCTATCCGGTTTTGGGATGGATGGGAGAGAGTGACGCTTTTCTGGAAAAAATTGAATATCAGTCTTTTTTACAGAAGATGGAGGAGGTCCAGTCAGATGCAGAAAAAATCACTTATCTGGACAATGATCACTATGTGAAAAAGTATGAGGATGCCATTGCGCTTGATGTTACACAGATGGCGCAGGAAGAAAATTTTGCAGTGAAGGAGATCGCAGTGGAGATGACAGAAAATTATGAGATCAAATGTATCCGCATGACGCTGGCTAATCCGGTAAAGGAAGGGATTGTGATCGGAAAAGTCGTGCTGGAGGATGGACAGAAAAAACAGGCTTCTGAGGATGGCGCATATAAAAAATTAAAAGAAAAGCTGGTGAGTTATTATCAATTATCGGAAGAACAGTTGGATATCCTGTATGAATAGACTGCGGCAGCTCAAAAAAAGTGACTGGATCGCAATTGCACTTACAGGTGTGCTGATCCTGATCATTGCAATGCCGTTATCACCAAAGCAGTCAGATAGTGAGAGTACGGAGGGGCAGGAGACAGCTGCAGCGGTTCTGGATTCCGGGAGCATGCAGGGCAGCCAGAATGTATATGCGGCTGCGATGGAAAAGAGGCTGAAGCAGGTGCTTGGGCAGATGGAGGGGGTAGGGGAGACAGAGGTGATGATCACGCTGTCAGACTCCGGTGAAACGATCGTGGAGAAAGATCAGAAAGAACAGGAAAACCGCATCGAGGAAAGTGATGCCGGTGGAGGAACCCGTATAACGACGGAGCAGGAGACGGAGGAGACAACGGTATATATGGAAAACGGCAGTGAAAAGCATCCTTATGTGACAAAAGAAGTGCTTCCCAAAGTGGAGGGCGTTCTGGTGGTGGCAGAGGGCGGGGATGATCCCAGGGTAATTTCTGATATTTCCGATACAGTAATGGCATTATTCCGGGTGGAGGCACATAAAATAAAAGTAGTGAAGATGAGTAGTTCCAGGGAGTAAACAAGGAGGAATCACATGAAGAAAATATTTCGAAAAAATCAGCTGGTGATCACGGCACTGGCACTTATGATCGCTGTTGCAGGGTATTTCAGTTACATGAATAACAATATGGATGACGGAAAACTTCAGACAGCGGCGGAGGCGGCAAACGCAGAGGTGAGTGCAGGGGAACTGGAAGAGGATTACGACATTTCGGATGAAGATGTTTTGCAGAATGAGATTTTTACGGCGGAGGAACCGGACGGGACGGAGACAGCGGCAGTAACGGATGGAAGCGCAGAGACAGCGGCGGGCACGGAGGGAGAACCTGCAGCGGAAGGAACAGTGCAGACAGTGGCAGATGGAACAGCAGGGGCAGAGGAAGTCGTCAATCCGGGAGAGGCGGTGCTCACCAGTACGACCGTTGCCAATATCGACTATGCTTCGGAAATGAAATTAAACCGTGAACAGATCCGCTCAAAAAATAAGGAGACTCTGCTGGAGATTGTAAACAATAATGCGATTTCCGATGAATTAAAACAGGATGCGATCAATAAAATGATCGCGATGACGGATATCGCGGAGCGCGAGAATGCGGCAGAAATGCTTTTGGAGGCAAAAGGATTCACAGATGTGGTGGTAAGTATCACCGAGGACAGCTGTGATGTTGTCTTAAATATGGGAGAAGTGACGGATGCAAAGCGTGCACAGGTGGAGGATATTGTGAAACGCAAAACAAATGTTTCCGCGGAAAATGTGATCATTACGCCAATTGTAGTAGGCGAGGTGGACACGGAATAATATCAGATTTTCCTTGATTTTCTTCGGCTATCGTTATATCCTTATAAGGCGGCAGTCTGCAAAGCAGGCTGTGCGGTGTTACAATGAGACATGACAGCGGTCTCTTGGGACTTTATTTACACATTACAGGTTCTTTTTGAGAACCGCTGTGCTTTTTATATTTGGAGGATATATTTTGGCTGATTTAAGAAAAGAAATAGAAAAAAGACGTACATTTGCGATCATTTCCCATCCGGATGCCGGTAAGACAACATTGACAGAGAAGTTCCTGCTTTACGGTGGAGCAATCAATCTGGCAGGATCTGTAAAGGGAAAGGCAACTGCCCGTCACGCTGTTTCTGACTGGATGGAGATCGAGAAGGAGAGAGGTATCTCTGTCACTTCTTCTGTATTACAGTTTAATTATGGCGGTTACTGTATCAATATTCTGGATACGCCGGGACATCAGGACTTCTCGGAGGATACGTACCGTACTCTGATGGCAGCTGATTCCGCCGTCATGGTCATCGACGGATCAAAGGGTGTTGAGGCGCAGACAAGAAAACTGTTTAAGGTCTGTGTGATGCGCCATATCCCTATTTTTACGTTTATCAACAAAATGGACCGCGATGCGAACGACACGTTTGATCTGTTGGATGAGATCGAGAAAGAGCTTGGAATCGCAACCTGTCCGGTCAACTGGCCGATCGGTTCCGGAAAAGGCTTTAAAGGTGTCTATGACCGCAATACAAAAGAGGTTATGACGTTCTCTGATACGTTAAAAGGAACAAAAGAGGGAACGGAGAGACACATTCACATTGATGATCCGGCGCTTGTAGATGAAATCGGTGAGGCAGCAAAAGAAAAGCTGTTAGAGGAAATCGAGCTGCTTGACGGAGCAAGTGCAGAGTTTGATATGGATCTGGTGTCAAAAGGTGAGTTGTCCCCTGTATTTTTTGGTTCCGCGTTAACAAACTTTGGTGTGGAGACATTTTTACAGCACTTTTTGAAAATGACGTACTCTCCGCTTCCGAGAAAAGCAGATATCGGGGAGATCGATCCGTTTCAGGAAGATTTCTCTGCGTTTGTGTTCAAGATTCAGGCGAATATGAACAAAGCGCACCGTGACCGTATCGCGTTTATGCGTATCTGTTCCGGAAAATTTGAGGCGGGTATGGAAGTTACCCACGTACAGGGTGGCAATAAAAAGATCAAGCTTTCCCAGCCACAGCAGATGATGGCGCAGGAGCGTCACATTGTGGATGAGGCTTATGCCGGAGATATCATTGGTGTGTTTGATCCGGGTATTTTCTCCATCGGTGATACCCTGACAACAGCAAAACCTTTCAAGTTTGAGGGAATCCCAACCTTTGCACCGGAACATTTTGCGCGAGTGCGTCAGGTGGATACCATGAAGCGTAAGCAGTTCATGAAGGGAATGCAGCAGATCGCACAGGAAGGTGCAATCCAGATTTTCCAGGAATATAACATGGGTATGGAGGAAGTCATCGTCGGCGTTGTCGGTGTGCTTCAGTTTGACGTTTTAAAATATCGTCTGGAGAATGAATATAACGTTGAGATCCGTATGGACAACCTTCCGTATGAGCATATCCGCTGGATTGAAAATGAGGATATCAATATGGATAAGATCGTTGGAACTTCCGATATGAAGAAGATCCAGGATCTCAAAGGACGTCCATTATTACTGTTTGTCAATTCATGGAGTGTCGGCATGGTACTTGACCGAAATGAAGGACTTGTATTGTCAGAGTTCGGACGCGAATAAATTCACTGTTATCAGATAGCTGCGAAACTCTTCATAATCTTCTTTAAATTGTTCAAAATTAACAAAAACATTCAAGACACGCTCTCGCTACGTGTCGCTCGCAGCGGTACTAAGAAGCCAGGCACAACTTACCGTTGTACCAGCCTTCTAAGTGCCGGCGGCTCCCCAGTGTCTTTCATGTCTTTTGTCAATTTTTCACAATTCAATTTAGGTTTTTATGAGTTTCGAATTGTCTGATAACTATTAAAAACAAGGAGAGAAAGATGGCAGTTGTAACGATTACAAAGGATAATTTTGAGGCAGAAGTATTGGGATGTAAGATCCTGGTTGTGCTTGACTTCTGGGCAGAATGGTGTGAACCATGTAAAATGCAGTCTACGGTTATAGAAGAGCTTGCCGCAGAGTTGGATGGAAAAGTAAAATTCGGTAAGGTGAATGTGGACGAAGAGGCTTCTCTGGCACTGAATTATCAGATCATGAGTATCCCGACATTGGTTGTGATGCATTATGGTCTGTTTCAGGGAAAAGCAATCGGCGTGCAGGGCAAAGATGCGATCCGTGAAATGCTTCAGGGTGTTTTGTAAAACACCTTGACAAATTTCTATCTATCAGTTACAGTCAATCTTGCAGATAGCAGAATCTTTTTTTATCAAATAAAATGTTACAAGAGTAATTATTTCAGCCAGATCGGCATGAAATCCCGGCAAAAAATAGAAAGTGATGGTTTAAATAGGGGGAAAACTGTCTTAAAAGGATGAACAGGGACAGAATTGTTTCATGTTCGTAGTTGACATTTAGGGCAAAGTATAATACTATAAGAACAAGAAAACGAACATAAGTTCGTATTGGAGGAAAGAAAATGGCAAGAGAAGATAAATTGAAAGCGTTAGATGCTGCAATTTCACAGATTGAGAAACAGTATGGTAAGGGATCTATTATGAAGCTGGGTGATAATTCAGCACATATGAATGTTGAGACAATTCCAACCGGATCTTTGAGTCTTGATATTGCACTTGGTCTTGGAGGACTTCCAAAGGGAAGAATTATTGAGATCTATGGTCCGGAATCCAGTGGTAAGACAACGGTTGCCCTGCATGCGGTTGCCGAGGTACAGAAAAGGGGCGGAATCGCAGGATTTATTGATGCGGAGCATGCACTTGATCCGGCTTATGCCAAGAATATCGGTGTGAATATTGATGAGTTGTATATTTCACAGCCGGACTGTGGAGAGCAGGCGCTTGAGATCACAGAGACGATGGTTCGCTCCGGGGCAGTGGATATCGTAATTGTTGACTCTGTTGCAGCACTTGTTCCGAAAGCAGAGATTGATGGAGATATGGGAGATTCCCATGTGGGACTTCAGGCAAGACTTATGAGCCAGGCTCTCCGTAAATTAACTGCAGTCATCAGCAAGTCGAACTGTATTGTTATTTTTATTAACCAGCTGCGTGAAAAAGTTGGTGTGATGTTCGGTAATCCAGAAACAACAACCGGCGGACGTGCATTGAAATTCTACTCATCTGTGCGTATGGATGTCCGTAGAATTGAATCTCTGAAACAGGCAGGAGAGGTTGTCGGTAACCGTACCCGTGTGAAGATCGTAAAGAATAAAGTGGCACCTCCATTCAAAGAGGCTGAGTTTGACATTATGTTTGGTAAGGGAATTTCCAAAGAGGGAGATATTTTAGACCTTGCTGCAGACTGTGGCATTATTGTGAAGTCCGGTGCATGGTATGCCTATAACGGAGATAAGATTGGTCAGGGACGTGAGAATGCGAAAACTTATCTGAGAGAGAATCCACTCGTATGTGAAGAGGTTGAGGCAAAAGTCAGAGAAAAATTCCAGTTAGATGGTACTGCAGAAGAGACGGATGCTGAGGGAGAGCCAGAAGTATTAGAGGATGAGGAATAAAAATGAGTCTTCAGGTCATGTCGGTCGTACCTCTTGAGAAGGGAAAAGCAAGAATCCGGTTTGATGATGGGACAGAAGTTGTTCTTTATAAAGGAGAGATTCGAAAGCTTGGGATAGAGGAGGGCTGTGTTGTCACAGAGGCTGTCTATGATAAGATTCTGAATGAAATCCTTGGAAAGCGTGCAATCAAGAGGGCAATGCATCTGTTGGAAAAGCAGGACCGGACAGAGCGTCAGCTTTATGACAAACTGAAACAGAATGGATATCCGGAAAGTTGTATTGAATCCGCAATTGCCTATGTAAAAAGTTATCATTATATCGACGATTTTCGTTATGCTTCTACCTACATCCGTTATCATCAGGAGAAGAAAAGTAGACAAAAACTTAAGATGGAACTGATGGCAAAAGGGATTGGAAGAAATCTGGTTGATGCAGCATTAGAAGAAGAGTATGTTTCGGATGATCAGAAGAAGATTGCAGAGTTACTGCAGAAGCGGCATTATTCTTTTGAGGATGCAGATGTCAGTGAACAGCGGAAGAATTATCAGTTTTTACTCCGCAGGGGATTCAAAAGCAGTGATATCCTTCATGTCATGAAGCAGGAACGGCAGTAGGAGCAGGCCGGAGAGAAAAATTTTGTTTCAGAGAAAATCTGACAAATTTGTACAATATGTTGTATTCTTATTTTTGAGTCATTCAATATTATGCATATTGAACAGTAATTGACTTGACATAAGTATGAAAATAGAATAAAATTAACCTGTTGTTAATTATGACAGAAAATTAATCTAATTATATGTTATATGTACAATGAAAATTTCATAAAGGAGGTGCTCCTGTGCTGCAGATAGTGATCGCTGTTGTTATAACACTTATCGTTACTGCGGTTCTGACATACTTTATCACAACTGCTTACCACAAGAACGTAGCAAATGCTAAGATTGGTAATGCGGAAGATAGAGCACGTGAGATTATCGATGAAGCGGTAAAGACAGCAGAAACCAAAAAACGTGAAGCAATGCTCGAAGCAAAGGAAGAGTCCATCAGAGTCAAAAATGATCTGGACAAAGAAGTAAAAGAGCGCAGAGCAGAGATTCAGCGTAGTGAACGCAGAGTCGTACAGAAGGAAGAAAACTTAGACAAGAAGTTAGAATCCATCGAGAGACGCGAAGCCGGTTTTGCTGCAAAAGAAGAAGAAATCAACAAGCAGAAAGCTCAGATTGCAAAGCTCAATGAAGAGCGTTTACAGGAACTGGAAAGAATCTCTGGATTAACCTCCGAACAAGCAAAGGAATATCTCTTAAAAACCGTTGAAGAAGATGTTAAACTTGATACCGCAAAATTAATCAAAGAAATGGAAAACAAGGCAAAGGAAGAAGCTGATAAGAAGGCCAAAGATTATGTGGTAACTGCCATTCAGAAATGTGCAGCAGACCATGTGGCAGAGACAACAATTTCTGTTGTACAGCTTCCGAATGACGAGATGAAAGGTAGAATCATCGGACGAGAGGGACGTAATATTCGTACGTTAGAGACGATGACAGGTGTGGATTTAATTATTGATGATACACCGGAAGCAGTTATTTTGTCTGGATTTGATCCAATCAGAAGAGAAGTTGCCCGCATTGCTTTGGAAAAATTGATTGTAGATGGACGTATTCATCCGGCTAGAATCGAAGAAATGGTAGAAAAGGCACAAAAAGAAGTTGAAACAATGATCCGTGAGGAAGGTGAAGCAGCAACATTAGAAGTTGGTGTTCACGGAATTCATCCGGAACTCGTTCGATTACTCGGCAGAATGAAGTTCAGGACAAGTTACGGACAGAATGCATTAAAGCATTCTATTGAAGTAGCACAGCTTTCCGGATTATTGGCAGCGGAAATTGGTGTAGATGTAAGAACTGCAAAACGTGCAGGTCTTTTACATGATATTGGTAAATCTGTGGATCATGATATGGAAGGATCTCATATTCAGATTGGTGTTGATTTATGTAGAAAATACAAAGAATCTCCAATTATTATCAATGCAGTTGAGGCTCATCATGGTGATGTAGAACCTGAGTCTTTGATTGCTTGTATTGTGCAGGCTGCTGATACAATCAGTGCGGCCAGACCTGGCGCAAGAAGAGAGACACTTGATACTTATACCAACAGATTAAAACAGTTAGAAGATATTTCAAACGGATTTAAGGGAGTAGAAAAATCATTTGCTATTCAGGCAGGTAGAGAGATTCGAATTATGGTAGTTCCAGAACAGATCAGTGATGCTGACATGGTATTATTAGCACGCGATATTGCAAAACAGATTGAGTCTGAATTGGAATACCCTGGACAGATTAAAGTAAATGTGATTCGCGAGTCACGTGTAACGGATTTTGCGAAATAGCTTGACAAAGAGAGCATAAAAGAAGATTTGAAGAGGATGATCCTATTTCGAATCTTCTTTTTTGTTATGACGACCGCTAATCAGAGCGAGATTCGCAGAGCGTATCTCGTCTCCATATATGAAAAATGCATTCGATTGTTATAAAATAATCATAGAATCAGAAGAGGCAGGAGGAAAGAAAGATGAGTGAACATGCAAAAAGAATGAAGCGGGAATTAGTGATGAAAGGTACCATTCTTGATGTATACAAAGACACAATGGAACTTCCAAATGGCAAAACAGAAGAATGGGATTTTGTCTCACATAGAAAGGGAGCTGCGGCAGTTGTTGCAGTGCGTGAGGATGGAAAACTGCTAATGGTGAGACAGTACCGGAATGCTTTAGAGCGTATGACGTTAGAGATTCCTGCCGGAGCGAGAGACAGTGTGACAGAAGATACCAAAGTGTGTGCTGCAAGGGAACTCGAAGAGGAGACCGGATACCGGAGTGAGAATCTGTCATTTTTGCTTTCACTTCGAACGACAGTTGCATTTTGTGATGAATTTATCGATGTGTACCTTGCAAGAGATTTAGTGAAGAGTGAACAGAATCTGGATGAGGGAGAAGCGATTGATGTGGAAACACATGATGTAGATGAATTGTGTGAAATGATCTATGCAGGTAAAATACAGGATTCCAAGACGGTTTCCGCAATCCTTGCCTATAAGAATTTGTTGAATAAGGATTCTGGAAAAGCATAGATTATTAGTAAGATAGATTTTTGGTAGAAAATTGTGATTCAAAAAAATAGGATTATCTATGCACTATGTTTCCTTGCCGGAATATTGCTTGTCAATCTTATGGGAAACGGTTTACTGAACACCTATGGTGTGACTTCCTTCTGGGATCAGTCAGCGGTCACTTTCTGGAGCATGTCCTATGACCAGTATTTCTGGTATATTTTTTTCCTGCGGACGAAAGGGCTGATTCTGATCCTGCTGCTTGGCACAATATTTGGCAGGAGGGTCGTGACAAGGGTTTTTCTGGCACTGTTTCTGTTCCTGACAGGAACATTTATCACAATGTCAGTGATAGAACGGGGGCTGTCAGGAATCGCAGCAGTTTTACTGGCAATGCTTCCGCAGTGGATTTTTTATTTACTGGCGTTCACTGTGTATGAGAGAGGAAGAGAAAGAAAGATAATAGTTGTCTGTGTTTTGCTCGTTGTGCTTGGGTGTCTTGCAGAGGGGTATATTTCACCATTTTTCCTGAAAAAAGTACTATGACAGCGAAAATGGGGCAGATTATGTAATATGTATGTAAAAAAATTGTAATGAATAATTACAACATATGGTAAGACAGAAATTACAAAAAACGACATGTTGTATATGGACAAAAAGAAACAAAAAACAGGCAAAAATACTGATTGCAATTTGATTTCTGAATCATTATAATAGGGAATATACCTCGAAAATGAGGTATTTTTTCGGCTTGAAAGAGTTTACATTGAGAGAAAAGAATTGGGGCAGGTAATGAGCATGAATCAGGATATACATAATTTTATCCAATATCTTCATCAGGAAAAACAAACTTCAGAGAATACAGAAGTATCTTATGAGCGAGACTTAAAGAAGATGACTCTGTATTTAACAGCACATGGAGTGGATAGAATTGACGCTGTTACCCCAGAAGTTCTGAATTCTTATGTGATAGAGTTAGAACAGTCAGGATTAAAGCCTGCAACAGTATCCAGAAGTGTTGCGTCCATGAAAGCATTCTTTCACTATGAAGAGTTAGAACAAAGGACAAGCGCAGATCCAGCTTTTGAACTGAAAGCTCCAAAGGTGGAGAAGAAAGCCCCAACTATTCTGACAACAGAGCAAACAAACCGCCTGTTAGCCCAGCCGAAGGATAATTCGGCGAAAGGTCTGCGTGATAAAGCAATGCTTGAATTGTTGTATGCAACAGGAATCCGTGTTTCTGAATTGATCTCTTTGAAATTAACAGATGTGAATTTTGATACCGGGTATATTACATGTGTAGATTCACACAAGGAGCGTATGATTCCAATGACTCCGGTGGCAAAGGACGCACTTGTCAGATATATCAAGGATGGACGTCCACAGTTGGTGAAGGATGAGAATTCCATCTGGTTGTTTACAAATTGTTCCGGGGATGCGATGAGCCGTCAGGGATTCTGGAAGCTGATCAAGGCCTATGGAAAGCGGGCAGGAATAGAGTCCGAGATCACTCCGCATATGCTGCGACATTCTTTTGCTGCACATCTTGTGTGCAGCGGGGCAGACTTAAAGAGCGTGCAGGAGATATTAGGACATTCCGATATTTCAACAACACAGATGTATGCACATATGAATCAGACTGCAAATGTATAAATAGGTACCGTGTAGTCTGCAGATATACACATAACATAATAATAGATAGAGTGTTCAGGATAAAATCCTATTGGGATTTATTTGCATATCAGTCGAGCAGATTTCGTACATCTTCCAGGGAACAGCCCTGTTTGAAAGCAATTGCTTTTAAATCTTCAAATTCCGGTTTTTCATGGTTTACATGATAACCGGAATTTTTTTTTATGCGGATTTTTCCGTAAGGAGTTTCTTTTGTCTCAAACGTGGAGACAAGTTTTGCACGTTCGTAAACAGCATAACGGATGCCGCGGGTGGTTGTGTGCTGAAAGAAAAGGTTTGTGAACTTTTCTTTTTCAGACAGCGGACAGAGGCAGGTCAGGATAATCCCTGGTCTGCCTTTTTTCATCTGGATCGGGATCGTATATACATCGAGTGCGCCGGCATTTAAAAGGGTTTCCGCAGCAAAGCTTATATCTTCGCCTGTCATATCATCCAGATTGCAGGAGATACTTAAAATTTTATCATCATAACCGTTCGCCTGAACATCACCGAGAAATGTCCGGACACAGTTGGCGGTTTCAAAGTTTTTTTGTCCCATGCCGTAGCCGATATGTTCTAAAGTCATAACAGGCATTTCTTCAAAACCTTCCACATAATGACGAAGGATAGCGGCACCGGTTGGCGTCAGAAGTTCGCCCTTTATGGAACCGGTATAAAAAGGGATTCCTTTTAAAAGCTCTACAGTCGCAGGAGCCGGAACCGGGAGGATGCCGTGGGCACATTTTACAAATCCACTTCCGACATGAAGCGGGGAAGCGAATACTTTTTCCGGTGTAATCAGATACATGAGAAGAGCACAGCCACAGACATCAGCCAGCGCATCCAAAGTTCCAACCTCATGAAAATGGATCTGTTCTAATGTGGTGTTGTGTACGGCAGATTCTGCTTCTCCGATCAGGCGATAGATAGCAGCGGCATCTGCTTTTACCTGGGCAGGAAGCTGTAAGTGTTCGATCTGTGCGAGGATGGACTGATAACTGTGATGCGTGTGCGCATGGGAAGATTCATCATGATGATGTTCAGCTGCCTCATGCTTGTTCGTGTGTACATGTTCTGCTTCTGTGTGATCATGGGTATGTGTATGTACATGTTCATGTACATGCACGCCTTCCTCTTCTCCGTTTATCATAACATGCATATGTGTGCCGGAAATGCCGCACTTTTTTGATTCTTCCGCAGAAATCTGAATCCCATATTCCGAGAAAGCCTGATTCATCGTCTGCAAAAATAATTCTTTCTGGTCGCATATTTCATAAAGGGCAGCCATGAGCATGTCTCCGGCAGCACCCATCTTACATTCAAAATATAATGTTTTCATAGATAAAATTCCTTTCTGATAGTAAAAACAAAGGTCAGAATTCTGTTACATGTTATGTAAAAAGAGGTAACGGAATGTGCCTGACTTATTTTATTTTAATCGACATTTTCATAGTATGCAAGCAGGGATTCCTGTTGGTAAATTTCTACAAAAAATGGAAACTAATTTTGTGAAAGTAGTTTCTTGTGAGAAAAACTGGAACATGTTACAATAATGGAAACGGAAATATTAAAAATAGTTTCCAAGCAGAGAACATGGATAAAATAATGCAGACAAATGAAAGAGCAAGAGTAAGAAACAGAATACAGACGAAAAGGGGAGAGAACATGGAGTTACGGGAGACCATTTTAGAGGGAACGATTCAGGCATTTAATAAAAAGGGATTGAAGTTTACGATGGATGATATCGCCGCCCTGCTTGGAATCAGTAAGAAAACGATTTATACCGTATTTCAGGATAAGAATACACTGGTGTCAGAGATGGTGGATTACTGTTTTGATTCCATCAAAGAGAGCGAGCAGAAAGTACTCTCGGATACTTCGCTTGATACGGTTGGGAAGATTAGGGCAATTTTAGGAGTGCTCCCGGAGGGTTATAAAGACATTGATTTTCGGCAGCTATATTTATTGAAAGATAAATATCCAAAAATTTATAAAAAAGTGGAGCAGCGGTTAGAGACAGGATGGGAGACAACGATCGCGTTGATCCAGCAGGGGATTCATGAGGGCACGGTCCGGCCGATTCAGATTCCGATTTTGAAAACCATGCTGGAGGCAACTCTTGAGCAGTTTTTCCAGAGAGATATTCTGATCACAAATCAGATTTCCTACAATGAGGCGTTAGAGGAAGTAGTCAATATACTGGTGGATGGAATTACAAGGTAAAAGATAGCATGGAGTTCGTTACACAGAAGAACAGAGAGGTGAGGATGATGTCAGAACGTATTTATTTGAATAATGACTGGAAGTTTGCAGAACAGTTTGAAGCTTCTATGACAGAGGCAGCTTATGATGACAGTACAATGCAGAATGTCAGGCTTCCACATACCTGTAAGGAAACGCCGCTTCACTATTTTGATGAACATTGTTATCAGATGATCAGTGGTTATCGAAGAGTCATCGAGGCAGAGAAAGAGTGGGAAGGAAAAAAGATATTACTGACAATCGATGGTGCCGCCCATGACAGCGAAGTATTTTTAAATGGGGAGAAAGTGGGAGAACATCACTGTGGATACACAGCTTTTACGATGGATATCAGCGGAGCACTCCGCTATGGAGAAAAAAATATCCTTGTCGTGAAAGTAGACAGCAGGGAGGACTTGAATATTCCACCGTTTGGTTATGTGATCGACTATATGACATACGGCGGCATTTACCGGGATGTCTATCTGGATATTAAAAATAAAGACTACATCGAAGATATTTTTATCAGGACAGACATTGGACAAATGGACGGACAGAATGCAGAACTCATCTCTGAGGTGACGGTGCAAAGAACGCAGGAGGGATTGTTTTTAAAACAGAGTCTTAAAAATAAAAAGACAGGAGAGTATCGGCCATTAGGGGAGAGTGAAATCTCCGGCACTTCCATGCAGCTTTCCTATCCGGTAGAAAATGTGATTCTGTGGGATCTGGAACATCCGGAACTTTATGAAGTTAAGACAGAATTAATCTGTGATGGAAAGTTAATGGATGAGAGGATAGACCGAATCGGATTCCGCAGGGCAGAATTCAAAAAAGACGGATTTTATCTGAACGGCAAAAAAATAAAACTGAGAGGTTTAAATCGTCACCAGAGTTACCCGTATGTTGGATATGCAATGCCAAAATCCATGCAGCGGTTGGATGCGGATATTTTAAAGAGGGAGCTGGGGGTGAATGCAGTGCGCACCTCCCACTATCCACAGTCCCATTATTTTATAGAGCGGTGTGACGAAATAGGACTTCTTGTTTTTACAGAAATTCCGGGATGGCAGCATATCGGTGATGCTGCATGGAAAGATCAGGCAGTGGAAAATGTCAGGGATATGGTGAAACAGTACCGGAATCACACTTCGATCATTCTCTGGGGCGTGCGTATTAATGAATCGCAGGATGATGATGCATTTTACAGAAGAACAAATGAGGCGGCGCATGAATTCGATGATTCGAGACCGACAGGTGGTGTGCGTGCAAACAGAAAAAGCAGTCTGCTGGAAGATGTGTATACCTACAATGATTTTGTGCATGATGGAAAAGCAAAGGGATGTGAGCCGAAAAAGAATGTGACATCGGATATGGAAAAGCCATACCTCATCAGTGAATACAATGGGCATATGTATCCGACGAAGACTTTTGACTGGGAAGAACACCGGGCAGAGCATGCGCTCCGCCATGCAAATGTTTTGGATGCGGTGGCAGCCGAGGAGGACATTGCAGGATGCTTTGGCTGGTGCATGTTTGATTACAACACTCACAAGGATTTCGGAAGTGGTGACCGCATCTGTTATCACGGAGTCATGGATATGTTCCGCAATCCGAAACTGGCAGCGGCGGTCTATGCTTGTCAGCAGGAGAAAGAGCCGGTGCTGGAATTAAGTTCTTCCATGGATATTGGGGAACATCCGGGATGTAACCGCTGGGAAACCTATATTTTTACGAATGCGGATAAGGTGCGGATGTATAAAAATGACCGGTTCATTAAGGAGTACAGTGCCGCAGATTCTCCGTACACACATCTGAAACACGGTCCGATTCTTATCGATGATTTTATCGGGGATGCCCTGCAGGAAGAACATATGAAACCGGGACAGGAAGCCGGTGTGAAAAAAGCTTTGAATGCGTTTACAAGGTTTGGGTTCGCAAAGCTTCCAAAGTCCATTTATGCAACGGGAATATGGCTGATTCTTCGCTATCATATGAATATGGAAGAGGCAGTCCGGTTGTATAACAAATACATTGGCGACTGGGGTGGCACCTCCACAACGTATCGTTTTGAGGCGGTGATGGTGGATGTATCTACAAGGCAGGAGCGGGTGGTGAAAACAATCATCAAAGAACCGATGACAGAGCGGAAGATTTCAGCAGTGGCGGATCATGAGAATCTGATCGACGCAGAGAGTTATGATGTGGCTGAGGTTCGGATTCAGGCACAGGACGAACACGGCAATATCCTTCCATTTTACAATGAACCACTTACCTTTGAGACAGAGGGACCGATTGAAATCATCGGACCAAAGACGGTGGCTTTGCAGGGAGGAATGGGCGGCGCTTATGTGAAGAGCAAAAGGCTTCAGCCAGGAGAAAAGCAGAATGCGGCACTTATCATACGGGATTGTGACACGGAGATAAAAATCGGTTTTACGGTTCAAAGTGAGAGGAATTTTTAAAGTTTGGAGAGAATGAAAACATGACAGACAGATCAAGCGTGATTTTTGGAAATAAAATGCCGGACAAGGTTTACAAAAAGGCAGTGAAGTCCAAAAAGAAATATATGAAAAAATTTGGAGATGATTCCCAGAAAAATTATGAGGTGGCGGTCGAGAAGAACCGTTATATCGGAGATTCCCTGGGGGTTTATAATATTCTGGTTGGAAATCTGGCAGAGAATGTACATTATGATGTCAATGCACATGCGGAAAAAGGTACATTTGACACAGAAAAAGGGATCATTGTCGGAAATATCCGTATGGGATTCGGACACTACCGCATTTCGATGGCGATGGCGTCTGCGGCGAAGGCGATGGGTTATACGCCTTACTGGATGGACTTAAATTCCTATGGAGAGACGACCTGCACGAAAGTGATCGGCGCACAGAATGATCTGTATTCACTCGGCTCAAGGCTTTCGAAAAATCCAATCTTCAACAAACTGGTCTGGGAGCCAATGAATTATGAGGGATTCCGGGCATTGTCCTACAATGCGGCAGACCAGAAAAATGCGGAGCTGATGGCTCCGGTGTACCGCAATGTGCCGAAAGATATCCCGTTGATCGGAACACATGTCTGGCCGGCGCAGGCAGCCGTACATGCCGGAATGAAATACGTGGTGAATGCGATCCCGGATAACTGGCCGATGGCACTACATTTGTCAGAGGGAAGCGTGCATACGATCCAGTGTCATAATTCCTATATGGGATACCGCATTTTAAATGGCATGAATAAAGATAAAGTAAATAAACCAATGCCATCTGACAGCCTTGTATACACAGGACATTACATTGACCATGAACTTGTGCAGGGCATCGAAGCGGACTGTGCGGCGCGTATCAAAAGAAAAGAGAATGGCGAGCCGATGCGTTTCCTTTTAACGATTGGCGGGGCTGGTGCGCAGAAGGAGATTTTTGCAGCGATCATCAAATTCCTGCTTCCATATATTGAGAAGAAGCAGGCGGCGTTATACGTCAATGTGGGCGATTACAAAAATGTCTGGGAATCATTGCTTGCAGAGATTCCTGAGATGAAAAAATATGCAACAGAACACTTTGATCACTGGGCAGATACGGAAGCATTTGCAAAAAAAGCACTGGATGAGAAGGAGAAAATCGAGGGAATCCACGGATTCTGGCACAAAAATATTTTCGAGGCGGTATACTGCACGAATCTTCTCATGAGAAGCTGTGATGTCTTAGTGACAAAACCGAGCGAACTCGCATTTTATCCGGTGCCGAAACTGTTCATCCGCCGCGTGGGAAAACATGAGATGTGGGGTGCGATCCATTCTGCGGAGGTGGGAGACGGAACGTTAGAGTGCCGGGATATTCCGCACACGATCCAGATGCTGGAAATATTTTTACAGGACGATACTTTCCTTTCAGATATGTGTCAGAACATTGTGACGAATAAAAAATCAGGTCTTTATGACGGTGCTTACAAAGTTGTGGAACTTGCAATGGGATTAAAAAATAAACAGAAATGATGAATTTTCAATGGAGAAAAAGGAGATTTTTACGATGGAAGCAAAGAGAAGTTTGAGCGGCAGAGAGAAATTTGCCTATGGAATCGGGGCAGTGGGAAAGGATATGGTCTACATGCTTTCCGCCAGCTACATTTCCATTTATTTTCTGGATGTTATGGGAATCAGCGCAGCAGCGATCGCAGTTCTTTTGATGGCAGCCCGCGTGTTTGATGCATTTAACGACCCGATCATGGGTGTGCTGGTTGCAAAGACAAAAACGAGATGGGGAAAATTCCGTCCGTGGCTGCTTGTCGGTACAGTCACAAACGCAGTTGTACTTTACCTGATGTTCACGATCCCGCCGGAATTAAACGGTGCAGGGTTAGTGGCATATGCGTCTGTTACCTACATTTTGTGGGGCATGACTTACACGATGATGGATATTCCATTCTGGAGTATGATTCCGGCATTTACCGAGGCTGGAAAAGAAAGAGAGGGATTGTCTGCATTTGCACGTTCCTGCGCAGGTGTCGGCTCCGCACTGGTATCGATCGTCACAGTCATGAGTGTTGCCGCACTTGGAAAAGCATTCGGCGGAACGACAGACAATGAGATCAACCGTATCGGATACAGTAAATTTGCACTGATCATTGCAGTGTTATTTGTGATCTTCATTCTGATCACCTGTCTGTGCATCAAAGAAAAATCAACGGTCGATATGAAGAACGCTTCCATCGGTGAGATGTTTCGGGCGCTGATCCAGAATGACCAGGCAATGACGGTTGTAGTCGCAATTGTAATGATCAATACGGCCTTATATATCACCCAGCAGCTGGTTTACTTTTTCTTAAAATATGATTTCAGCCCAAGTACTTATCAGGGAGATTTTACGCTGTTTAATATGGTCGGCGGCGGATGTCAGATTTTGGCGATGATGATCCTGTTTCCGGTGCTCCGCAGATTCATGGACACGATTAAAATTTTCTATACCTGTTCTGGAATGGCAGTGACCGGATATATCCTGATCATTATTATTTCAGCAACCGGAACAAGTTCTGTCGTATGGCTGTTTATTCCGGCGGCACTGATCATGGCGGCAGTCGGTGTGTTGAATGTAATCATTACCATCTTTTTAGCAAATACGGTAGATTATGGTGAATTTAAAAATAACCGGAGAGACGAATCCGTCATTTTTTCCATGCAGACGTTTGTTGTCAAGCTCGCCTCAGGAATCGCCGGATTTATATCTTCGATGGTTTTATTTGTGTTCCATATCAGTTCAAACAAAGAAGCGGTAGTAACGGAACCGATCGCAGCATCCTCCCGCATGGGACTGCGTTTATCCATGACGATCATTCCAATCGTTGTGCTGGTGATCGGATTTATCGTATTTAAGAAACGTTATATTCTGACAGACCGGAAGTTAGCCGAGATCTCCAAAGAATTAGAGAAAAAACATCAGAATTAAAAGAGGAGAAAATCATGATTCAGACAGCCAATGATATTTTTGTGTTACATACAGCACATACGACCTATGCGTTCCGCAAATTGCCGACAGGGCAGTTGGAGCATTTATATTATGGAAGAAAAATCCATGTGTGTGAGCCTCTGGATGAAAATGCAGTCGCACCTTTGATCGAAAAACATACCTTTCAGCCGGGCAACAGCTGTGTCTACGACAGGGAACATGACGCCTATACGTTAGAGGATGTGTGTCTGGAAATGTCCGCTTATGGAAAGGGAGATATCAGGGAGCCGTTTGTGGAACTTATCTATGAAGATGGAAGTTTTTCTTCGGATTTTGTGTATGAATCGTCTGCCCGGTTTGAGGGAAGAGAGGCGAGAGATGCAGAGGATGCATTGCCAGCTTCCTATGATGAGAAAGATCAGGTGGAACATCTATGTGTGACGTTAAAAGACAACAATTCTGCTTTGAAATTAGAACTTCATTATTATATTTATGAGGACTGTGATGTGATCACAAGAAGTGCAAAACTCATTAATGACGGTGAAAATGCGGTGCAGATCCGGCGTTTGATGAGCTGTCAGGTTGATTTCCCGACATCGGATCATGTGTTTACCTCATTTCATGGCGCGTGGGCGAGGGAGATGCGAAGATGGGATGTCCCGGTGGCGGCGGGAAAATACGTGAATGCTTCTTATACCGGAACTTCCTCAAGCAGAGCGAATCCGTTTGTGATGTTAAGTGGGAGAGAGACCACGGAGGATACCGGGGACTGCTATGGATTCAATCTTGTATACAGCGGAAACCATTATGAGGCGGTCGAAGTGAACAGCTATGGAAAAACAAGGTTTGTCTCTGGGATCAATCCGCAGAATTTTTGCTGGCAGCTTCCGGCAGGGGAAAGTTTTGAGACACCGGAGGCAGTGATGGCTTATTCCAGAGCAGGATACAATGGTATGAGCCAGTGTATGCACCGTTTTGTGCGGGAACATATTGTGCGTGGTGCGTGGAAGAAAAAAGTGCGCCCGGTATTGTTGAACAGCTGGGAAGCTGCGTATTTCGATATTAATGAGAAAAAACTGCTCCAGCTCGCAAGAGCCGGAAAAGAAGCAGGGATTGAACTGTTTGTGATGGACGATGGATGGTTTGGTCACAGGGACAATGACCGGTCATCGCTCGGAGACTGGAAGGTGAATACGAAAAAGCTTCCGAACGGGTTGGCTGGTCTCTGTAAAAAAATCAACGATCTCGGTATGGATTTTGGTATATGGGTAGAGCCGGAGATGGTGAACGTGGACAGTGAACTTTATCAGGCGCACCCGGACTGGGCGATGGATATTTCGGGCAAAAATCACTCCGAGGGAAGAAATCAGCGGCTGCTCGACCTGAGCCGGGCAGAGGTGCAGGACTATATCATTGGGCAGATGAGTGACCTGTTCTCATCTGCAAATATCGCCTATGTGAAATGGGATATGAACCGGATCGTGACCGATTATTATTCAAAGACACTTCCACCAGAGCGGCAGGGGGAGGTAGCACACCGCTATGTGCTTGGACTTTACCGGTGTATGAGGAAGTTGACAGAGCGATTCCCGGAAATTTTATTTGAGGGATGTGCAGCAGGTGGCAACCGGTTTGATCTTGGAATCTTATCGTATTTCCCACAGATCTGGGCGAGTGATGACACAGACGCACTGTGCCGTGCGGAGATTCAGACCGGATACAGTTATGGTTATCCGATGTCCGTGGTGAGCGCACATGTCTCATCCTGCCCGAATCATCAGACGCTCCGCGTGACACCGCTTGAGACAAGATTTCAGGTGGCAGCGTTTGGAGCCTGCGGATATGAATGTAATTTCTGCGATATGAAAAAGGAGGAATTTGAGGCGGTAAAAGCGCAGATCGCACTTTATAAAGAGTGGCGCAAAGTGCTGCAGACAGGTTCTTTTTACAGGGGAAGAAATTTTTCGGATCAGGGCAGCACCGGCAGTTTGTCAGGTCCGCTGACCGGAAATATCCAGGAGTGGACGTGTGTATCGGAAGACCGGGAAAAAGCGGTTGGCTTTTTGATGCAGAAACTTGTGTCGCCGAACACGCAGTTTGAATATTATCGTCCGAATGGGTTAAACCCGGAAGCCAGATATCATTTTTACAACCGTAGTTTAAAATATAATGTAAAAGAGTTTGGTGATCTGGTAAACACCGTGGCTCCGGTGCATATCAGGCAGGATTCTGTCGCACATAATCTGATCGCAAAGTTTGTGAAAATGGATGGTGAGGCAGAAGATTTCTGTGCATATGGCGATGCACTCATGTATGCCGGAGTAAAATTAAAGCAGGCATTTGGAGGCACCGGCTACAATGAACAGATAAGGCATTTCCCAGACTTTGCATCCAGGATGTACTTTATGGAGCAGATGAACGATTGACGGAGTGAAAAATTTGGAGGTGCGTTTCTTCCATGGCTTTTAACGTACAATAAAAAATGAAATGGCAAGAGGTGCTCTGTGAAAATAGCTCGGATTGTTTATTTATCCATGGTTCGTTTTAGACTTCTTCGATTGTTTATGTTCATTCAAAAAATGGACGTCTGGCTCTCTGTGTCCGTCTACGGAAAACTCTCTTTGCAACTTTATTGTGCGCAAGTTACATGTCAGAAAATCAGCAGAGAAGTAGGGCAAAAATTATCCGGGTATTTTTTAATTTTTGCCCTACAATAAACGATGCTGATTCTGACATTTACTTGCGCTAAATAAAGTTGCAGAGAATTTTTCGTAGACGGACACAGAGAGCCAGACGTCCATTTATGAATGTACATAAACTTAAAGTCTAAAACGAACCATGGATAAATTTACACAATCCTCACAATATTTTCACAGAGCACCTCTTGCTATTTCATTTCTATCAACACACAGAAGCCATGGAAGAAACGCACCTCCAAATTTTTCATTCGGTCAATCGTTTTTTCGCTTCGTCGATCACATCCTGGATGAAGCTTTCTGTGTCGTCGCGGACGGTCTGCCAGTCAATGTGTTCCATGTCTGGCGAATCGAGGTCGGCGCCACGGAAGACATCCGGCAGATTTTTTTCTTTTGTGATCGTTCCGATAAAGGAAAAAGTGCCAAGCAGTTCATCGCCCTGCATGACGGAAAGATTCTTGACATTTATCTGACAGCCGTTGTCGTCTGGCTGGGTGGTGATATAGCCGCTTGCTGTAAAATTGTCGCCCTGATCTGTCTCGTAGAGGCAGTCCATGTAGATAAAATTCACATGGGTGACAGACGGATTGCGGACATAGGTGAGTGTCAAGCGTTCTCCATTTGGCATTTCATAACTTAAAATACAGGTTCCGACATCTGTTCCGTCAATGATCATGGAAGCACCTTCTGTGATATCGGACAAATCGACCTCCATACGGCTCATCCGGCACAGGTCGGTCAGATACAGGGAAACGCGGATGTCATAGTCCGGCGTATCCATGCCTAAAAGCTCCCAGATAAAACCACCGGAACCCTCCGGGATCGTGACGAGGTATTCGTGGCTTTTTACATCATCGGAATCTGTTCTTGTTTTTCCGGTTTCCTCAATCTGAATCTGTCTGGTCAGTTCGATAATATTGGAGAAGTTGTCGTGAAACCATTCCTGATCAATATCATGTGTCAGCTCCGGTGCTTTTTTGAAATAAGTATTGCTGGTGGTCATGGCATAAGAAAGATTGTCTAACATTGGAACCATGAAATAAACGGTATTAGGATTCATATAAAAATCCATCTCGCCTACATTCAGCGTCAGAACATCCATATCGGAGATTATGGAAAGTTTCTTCTGCGCAAAAGAGCTCTCCCCGGAAATGTCCATGGAGGAGGAGTATTTAAAATTTTTGATATCGTTCAGGTAGGCTTTTCCCTCAAATGAGATATCCCCATTGAAGTAATCCTGGCATAATTCCATAATGTCAATGTGGTAGGCAATATAAGCCGGATCTTTCAGGGTATCCTGCATAAAATAAATGACAGACAAAAGCATTCTGGCACGTGGATTCTTAGAAATATAAACAAAACTGCAGAGAAACAGAAAAAGCAGACATGCAAAAAATATGCCACATCTGCGAAGAGGTTTTTTCTTTTTTCTGCCCGGATCTGTTTTGCTCTGCTCCATAAAAATGCTCCTGTTGTTATTTGTAATGGTCTATTCATTATAATATGAACGCAAAAAATTAACCACATAAAATGGATGATTTTTATAAAAATTTAATGTACAATATAAAAGACATAAATACCATTTTAAATAATTACAAAACTCAACATAACGTAAATTGATTTCGCACAATTCCAAAAACAGTAAGGCGATTTTGTAATTATGACAGGAGAACCAGAAGATGATGAACGAATTTTGCAAGGGCGGAGGCTGCACGGCGAAGCTTGGACCGGGAATTTTGGACAAGGTATTAAAAATGATACCGAAAAAAGCTGACCCGAATCTGCTGGTCGGTTTTGACCATTCCGATGATGCGGCAGTGTATCAGCTTACGGACGAGCTTGCAGTGGTGCAGACGCTTGATTTCTTTCCGCCGATGGTGGAAGATCCTTATCTCTTTGGACAAATTGCAGCCACCAACGCATTGAGCGATATTTATGCGATGGGAGGAGAAGTTAAAACAGCATTAAACATTGTGTGCTTTCCGGAGAGCATGGACGCCAACATTTTAGGACAGATTTTACTTGGTGGAAATGAGAAAGTGACGGAGGCAGGCGGCGTGTTGGCAGGTGGTCATTCCATCAATGATGTGGATGTGAAGTATGGACTGTCTGTGATGGGCACGATTCATCCGAAACGTATTCTGGAAAACAATCACTGCAGAGAAGGAGATCTGCTGCTTCTGACGAAACCGTTAGGAGTAGGGATCGTCATGACGGCATCCCGTATGAGAGCAGTGTCTGAAGAAGCCTTTGAACAGGCGGTGGAATCGATGACTACTCTGAATAAATATGCGGCAGAGATTTTTAAAAAGTATGGGATACATGCCTGTACGGACATTACCGGATTTGGATTGCTGGTACATCTGGGTGAAATGCTGGGCGAAAACTTTTCCGCAGAGGTGTGGACATCACAGATTCCTTATATTAAGGCGTGCGAGGATTATGTGGAAGAATTCTACATTACAGCCGCAGGACAGCGCAACCGCAATCATATCGGTGCACAGGTGGCATTTGAAAATTGCAGTTTTGCGATGGAAGAGATTTTATTTGATCCGCAGACTTCCGGAGGACTTCTTGTGGCGATTCCGGAAAATGAGGTCAAAAAGGCGCTGAAGGAGATCGAAGCACTCGGACTTGACTGTGGAATAATAGGAAGAGTGACAGAGAAAAGGGAAAAGAAAATCTATGTCCTGAAATAAAAAAATACAGCAGCAGCTGCCGGTTGAAAAAAATTGTAAATAAGCAGATGGAGACATGAAAAATGAATATTCAGATTGATGCAAAAGGAAAGCAGTGCCCATTGCCGGTGATCGAGGCAAAAAATGCAATTTCCGGCATGACAGAGGCAGGAATCGTGGCAGTGACCGTGGACAATGAGATCGCAGTGCAAAATCTTACCAAAATGGCAGACCATAAAGGGTTAAAAGCAAAGAGCGAGAAAAAATCCGATCAGGAATATACGGTATGGATGGATGTAACGGAAGAGTTTGTGAAAAATAATATAAAGGATGGGAATGTTTCCACAACACAGTCCACAGAGGAGAATTGTCGCCCGGATATCCGGAAGAATAAGACAGTCGTTGTGCTCGGTGCAGACCATATGGGCGAGGGGGATGAAAAGCTTGGAAAAATGCTGATGAAAGGATTTGTCTATGCGCTGACGCAGTTGGAGAAACTGCCACAGACGATTTTACTTTATAATTCAGGTGCATATTTAAGCTGTGAGGGTTCTGATTCCGTCGAAGATTTAAAGAGCATGGAGGCGCAGGGCGTGGAGGTCATGACCTGTGGAACGTGTCTGAACCATTACGGGCTGACTGAAAAACTGGCGGTCGGTTCCGTGACCAATATGTATGTGATCGCGCAGACAATGATGGAGGCAGATCATATCGTAAAACCGTAAAGGACAGGGAAAATGAAAAAAAATATCATTACCGTCCGCGGCGGCGGGGATATCGCCACGGGCACAATTTATAAACTGCACCAGAGCGGTTATCCGGTTCTGGTGACTGAAATTGCGAATCCGTCCGCAATCCGGCGCCAGGTTGCTTTTTCGGAGGCGGTCTATGAGAAAAGTTACACTGTGGAAGGCGTTACATGTTATTTTGCAGAGAATCTGACGCAGGCATATGACCTCATGGAGCATGGAAAAATTGCGCTGATGATCGATCCGGTTGGAGCGGTGATCCGGGAGGTAAAACCAGCGGCAGTGGTCGACGGAATACTTGCAAAAAAAAATCTTGGGACTACAATAGATATGGCACCATTTACGGTTGCACTTGGTCCCGGATTTACGGCAGGAGTGGACGTGCATGCGGTTGTTGAGACAATGCGGGGACATAAGCTTGGCAGGATCATTTATGAGGGAGATGCGATTCCGAATACCGGGATTCCGGGTGCTATCGCAGGTGTTGCGAAAGAACGCGTGATCCATGCGGAGTGCGCAGGTATTTTATATGGAGAAAAAAAGATTTCCGATTACGTGCAAAAAGACGAAGTGATCGCCTGCATTTATCCGGATGCACAGGCGAAGGACGCTTCCGGGCAGAGGAAAAAAGACGGTGCAGTTGCTGTGAAAGCCACTATTTCCGGGATTCTCCGTGGACTTATCCGTGACGGTTATCCGGTGACAAAAGGGTTTAAAATTGCAGATATTGATCCGAGAGAATCCGAGTATGAGAACTGTTTTACAATCTCGGATAAAGCAAGATGTATTGCAGGAGGCGTGTTAGAGGCACTGCTTCATGCGGGAATCCTTCCGGAGTGATGGAAGTAACACAGTCATTCAGATAAATTGACAGTGGGAAAGGCGGGAACGGCTGCAATGCTATACTTTGACAATGCCGCAACCACTTTGCAGAAACCAGAGGAGGTTGCGCAGGCGGTAAAAGAATCATTTTCTTATATAGGCAACGCGGGAAGAGGGGCAAATGAGGCTTCGCTGTTTACATCAAGACTGATTTTTCAGACGCGGAAACAGATTGCAGAGCTGTTTCATATGGAAGATGGGGAACAGTCTTCTGCGGCAGAGCGCGTGGTGTTTACCATGAATGCGACCGAGAGCTTAAATATTGTGCTGAAAGGATTATTGCATCCGGGCGACCATGTGATCACTACTGAGATGGAACACAACAGTGTTCTGCGTCCACTTTATGAACTTGAGGAGAAGGGCGTCAGTGTCACGATCGTTGCCTGTGAAAAAAATGGAACAATTTCCTGCGAAAAAATACAGCAGGCAATCGGTAAAAATACAAAAGCAATCGTGTGTACGCATGCTTCCAATGTGACAGGTGATGGAAATGATATCGCACAAATTGGAGCTTTGTGTGAAAAATATAATCTATATTTTATTTTAGATGCCTCCCAGACGGCAGGAGCGGCCGGGATCGACATGGAGCAGGATCATATTTCTGCAATCTGTTTTACCGGGCATAAAGGACTGTTTGGTCCGCAGGGAACCGGTGGGATCGCACTGGCAGATGGAGTGTGTGTAAAACCGCTTTTATCCGGTGGAAGCGGCGTACATTCATTTGAGAGAAAACATCCCATGGAGCTGCCGGCTGCTCTGGAGGCAGGAACGCTGAACGGACATGGGATCGCAGGACTCCATGCTGCTCTGGACTGGATCAAAAAGACCGGGATCGCAGCTATCCATGAGAAAGAAATGGCGCTGGCTGAACAGTTTCAGAGAGGAATTGAAATAATTCCGGGCATTCACCTCTACGGAGGTGAAAAACGGGTGGCAGCGATCGTATCGTGTAATCTGGCGGATCTTGATTCCGCTTATGTCAGTGACTGCCTTGCAGAAGATTATGGGATTGCGACAAGGGCGGGGGTACACTGTTCACCTCTGATGCACACCCATTTTGTCACAGAAAGACAGGGCATGGTACGATTTAGTTTCTCCTGTTTTAATACGACAGAAGAGGTGGAGAAAGCAGTCAGGGCGATGCAGGATATTGCGATGGAAAACCGTGGAAAAGTGACGGCGTATGTCGGAGCCGGCGGAAAGACGTCAAGTATCCGAAAGCGTGCCGAGACATTGCGCGCAGAGGGAAAAAGAGTTTTGATCCTCACGACAACTAAGATGATGGTACCACAGGAGCAGGAGATATTTGCAGCGTATGAGCAGACCGGGCAGGAGAGCGTGATTTTGGATACCGGAGCTGTTTCAAAGGAGTGCAGGGCAGCAGAAAAGCAACTGAAAGAGCGGGTACAGTCTGTCCTTGACACATACGGCTGCTGTGTTGCAGGGAGCCTGATCCCCGGCACGGAAAAGTTTGGAATGCTGCCGGAAAAGCTGATGGAGGATCTGCTATATCTGGCAGATGAGATCCTGATCGAGGCGGACGGTTCCGCACATATGCCGGTCAAAGCCCCGGCGGAGCATGAACCGGTTCTGTTTCCTTATATGGATGAAGTGGTCATTGTCATGGGCGCACATGCAATCGGAAAACCGCTGCAGAAAGTGTGCCACAGAGTTGACTATGCAAAAAAGATTTTAAAATGTGACGCAGACAAAATTGTGACAGCGGCAGATATCAGGGCGCTTGCGGAGCAGGGATATGCGATCCCGATTCAGAAACAATTTCCATGGATGAAAATTTCGAAAGTAACTGGAAAAGATATTAAGCTGTGTCTGACAGCTGAAAAGAAAGATAAAGTGAGGGACAAACAATGATTCGATTTAACAGTGACTACACAGAAGGATGCCATACGGCAATTTTAGAGAAGTTAGTTGAAACCAATATGGAGCAGACAGCAGGCTATGGAGAAGATGAGTATTGCGGACAGGCGAGAGAGCTGATCCGGAAGGCATGTGGGGATGAGCGTGTGGATGTGCATTTCCTGGTGGGAGGTACACAGACGAATGTCACTGTGATCTCAGCTGCATTAAAGCATTATCAGGGAGTGATCACGGCAAAAACAGGGCATATCAATGTCCATGAGACAGGCGCTCTGGAGGCATGCGGCCATAAATGCCTGTGTATTGAAACACCGGATGGAAAGCTGACGGCTGAGCAGATCGCAGCGTACACAGATGCACATTTTGCAGACGAGAGTTTTGAACATATGGTACAGCCGAAAATGGTATACATTTCCAATCCGACAGAGATCGGAACGATTTATAAAAAGGCGGAACTGGAAGCAATTTATCAGGTGTGCAAAAAGCGTGGGCTCTATCTTTTCATGGATGGGGCGAGACTTGGCTATGGACTGATGTGCAAGGAAAATGATCTGACACTTTCTGATATCACAGCCAACACAGACGTATTCTATATCGGCGGAACAAAAGTGGGAGCACTTTTTGGAGAGGCAGTTGTGATCCGCAATGAGGAACTGAAAAAGGATTTCCGTTACAATATCAAACAGCGTGGCGGTATGCTGGCGAAAGGCAGACTGCTTGGAATCCAGTTCCTGACCTTGTTTGAGGAAAACCGGTATTTTGATATTTCCGCACATGCAGCACGATTAGCAGAAAAGTTAAAGGACGAATTAATAAAAATGGGAGTGAAATTCTATATTAATTCGCCGACCAACCAGCAGTTCCCAATCCTGCCGGATGCTGTGCTTGCGGAACTGAAAAAGAAATATAGTTTTGCTTATCAGGAGCGTATGGATGAGACACACAGTGCAGTCCGTTTTTGTACCTGCTGGGCAACGAAAGAGGAAAACGTAGATATGCTTCTTGCAGATATTCGTGAGCTACTTGCCTGATTGAAGGATTATACTAAAAAAGACTGATTTATTCAGAAAATTTAAATGAAAATGAATATGCAGATCAGTGACAATAGGAGAAATGCAGCATGTCAGACAGAAAAAACATTTTACTCATCGCAACAGGCGGAACGATCGCATCAAAAAAATCAGACAACGGATTAAAACCACAGATCTCACCGGAAGAGCTGATGCAGTATATCCCGCAGGTGAAAGATATCTGTGATTTTCATGCTGTCCAGCTTTTAAATCTGGACAGCTCGAACATGGAACCGAAACATTGGAAAATGATGGTGCATACCATCCGTGAAAATTATGAAAAATACGATGGCTTCGTCATCGCCCACGGTACGGACACAATGGCATACACTGCGGCGGCACTTTCCTATATGATACAGAATTCAAAAAAACCGATCGTGATCACCGGCGCACAGAAACCGATCGACCTTGAGATCACCGATGCAAAATCAAATCTGCTTGACAGTTTTTTATATGCATCCGATGAGAACTCGCAGGGGGTTCAGATCGTTTTTGACGGAAAAGTCATTGCGGGAACGAGAGCGAAAAAAGTCCGGTCCAAAAGTTATAATGCATTTTCCAGCATTGATTTTCCATGTCTTGCCATGATCCAGGATGGAAATATCATGCGTTACATTCCACCGGTTCCGTATGAAGAGGAAGTATGGTTTTATGAGGAACTGGATGAAAATGTGTATCTGATCAAAATGATTCCGGGAATCAAGCCGAGAATACTGCGCAGTGTCTTTGAAAATTACGACTGCATTATTGTAGAAAGCTTTGGGGTGGGTGGTATCCCACAATCGATTGCAGATGATTTCTATAAGCTATGTCAGGAGTTCCCGGATCGACTTGTGGTGATGTCTACACAGGTTGCACATGAGGGCAGCGATATGACGGTCTATGAAGTGGGGCACGATATGAAAAAATATTGCCGCTTTCTCGAATCTTACGATATGACCTTGGAATCTGTCATTGCAAAAGTGATGTGGATGTTAGGCAACCGGGAGGCATTAGGCGGTAATTTAGAAGACATCTTTTATCAAAATGTGAACTATGATGTCATTTTTGGGAAAAACAGGAAGTGTTGACAGAAGTATCATCTCCCGGACAGCCCAGAGGGAAGAGAGAGGGGCGGCATGAATCTGCGTGCCCCCTGTAGGCTATACTATTGATTGGCTTTGAGAATTTTTACATCATCCAAAGATACACCAGAGAAAGCAGCAATTTCTTCCAGGGAAAAGTTGTTAGTTTTCAACATACGTTTGGCAATTTCAATTGCCGCATGTTTTTCACCCTCTGCAAAACCGTATTCATATTCAGCTTTCCGTAACTTCTTTTCTTCCAATTCTTTATCATACTCAAAAATACTCATACTGATAACCTCATTTCGGTTTCGGGCAAGAAATTCCGCCAGAATCCCTTCCCGGATGCATTCGTCCACAGCACGTTTTACAGCCTGATTTAAAGGCATGTCTGACGCATAGTGGCGCACTCTGGCAACATACTGTGCATATTCTTTTAACATACTGCAATGCTGCATCAACTCTGCATTGTGTCCTTCATTGACATTCAAAACAGTAACAATTAATTCGAGCTTTGGTTCACCTGACAGATGTTCAAATGCTGAGGAAAGCCGAAGCTCTGTACAGTCAGCAATTGCCGTCGAACCATTGTAAAACTCGATAAAATTTGGTGCAAGGATTTTCTGTAACGTGGAGGAGAACAGAGATTTCTTATCCACGAGTTTCTGATATTCACTGCAAATATAAAACAGATCACGAAGAGGCATATTTGGATTGTAGGTTGACTGATGCTCATACAGATATAAATTGGTATCCATAATAAATGCCAGATCGTTTTTCATCCCCATATAAATAGCATTTTCTAATGTCACAATTTCCAACTCTTCCGGGTTTTTATAATCACTTTGATTGACCGCATTGTAAAGTGAGAGCAGATTCTTCCGGTCAGAAAATAACATACGAAAAACGGTGTCCTTGTAGTTCCTGTTTGCTGTCGGTGTTTTAACGGTGAAGTTTCGCTTTGCTCTGTTACGGTTTCTTTTACATTTTGCCAAAATTGTTTCCTCCTGATATGTGGCAGAACAGCCTATGTTTAAAACGGTTCTCTGCTTGCAGGAGAATAACAACTGTTTATGATTCCAAGTTCATTTCGTCTCCTGCTTTTCAATTGTTGATGGGTAACAAAAAGCATAGATACGAATGAAGTACACAGATTCTAAAAAAACGAATCTGTCGTTCTTAGAATATAGATGACAAAAATGTCATGAAGATTTTGTAAAATATGCTTTTAGTCATTGTAACACAGAAATTATATTGGAAGCAAGAAAAATTGGCTGTTTACTTCAACTTTTTTGTAGAGTAAAATAATAAAATTATAATTAGTGAAAATTTTGGGGGAAAGATTTGCATCTTATGCTGTATGGTATCATAATGGTGCAAAGGAAACTTTGGAAAGGTGGTTTGGACATGAAATTTGGACCGATTGAAATCAAGGATAAAAGTAATCGTACGATCGTACTGAGAAATGCAACGCCGGACGATGCAGAAAATTTAATCACGTACTTAAAAGTCACCACAGCGGAAACACCATATCTGATCCGGGAACCGGAAGAAGTTGTCATGACACAGGAGCAGGAGACAGCGTTTATCAATAATTGTCTGAATTCGGACAGATCCTTAATGTTAATTGCAACGTTGGATGGAAAACATATCGGAAACTGTTCTTTCAATCCGGTTGGAAACTATAAGAGATATCGGCACAGATGCGAAGTGGCAATTGCTTTGTATCAGGAATTCTGCGGATATGGTATTGGAAAAATCATGTTGGAAACGGTGCTGAAAGCAGCAAAAGAGAGTGGATTTGAACAGGCGGAGCTTGAAGTGATCTCGGATAATCAAAATGCAATTACATTGTATGAAAAACTGGGTTTTCAGAAATATGGCACATTTCCAGATAACATGAAATATGCAGATGGGCATTATGCGTCTGCAGACTGGATGATGAAAAAATTATAATTGCTGAAATATATTTTAGATAGGTTAAGATGATATGGACTTGAGAGTGTTGCACTACTTTTTGACAGTGGCAAGAGAACAGAGTTTTACAAAAGCGGCAGAACAATTGAACATTACACAGCCAACGTTATCCAGACAGCTTGCAGCGCTGGAGGAGGAACTTGGTGCAAAGCTTTTTAACCGCGGAGGACATCAGATCACGCTCACAAATGAGGGACTGTTGTTAAAAAGGCGTGCACTTGAAATCGTAGATTTAGAGGACAAGATCGTCAGCGAGTTTAAAGGAAATAACGATTCTATCGAGGGAAAAATAACGATAGGCTGTGGCGAATTTCTGGCAGTGGAATCGCTGGCAAAAATCTGTAAAAACTACAGGGAAAAATATCCGTTAGTCCAGTTTGCAATCCACACCGGAACGGCGGACAATGTTCTGGAAATGATGAACAAAGGGCTGGTGGATATCGGACTTTTTTTAGAACCGGTCAATACGCAGGGACTTGACTACATCCGAATGCCGGAAAACGACCATTGGGTGGTAACGATGCGGCCGGATGATCCGCTTGCAGAGAAAGAGGTCATCACGAAAAATGATCTGCTGGATGTGCCGCTGATCCTGCCGGAGCGCATGAATGTGCAGAGTGAGCTGGCAAACTGGTTTGGAAAGGATTTCGGGAAGCTTCACATTGCATTTACGAGCAATTTGGGAACCAATGCGGGAGTGATGGCGCTGCACGGGCTTGGCTATCCGGTTTCCATTGAGGGAGCAGCAAGGTACTGGCGGAATGATCTGGTCGTTCAGAAAAGGCTTTTCCCGGAACTTAAAACTAGCACAGTGATCGCATGGAGGCGGAATATTCCGTATTCACCGGCGGTAAGCAGGTTTATCGAAGAACTGAATTAGAAAATGGATGTGCTATAAAACGATAGCAACAGCAAGTTGCTTTCCACAAACTGAATTTATCTGTATGATATGGGTAAAGGAGGCAGCAGCTATGGAAACAAAGAATATCATTTTGAAACTTCGCATGCAAAAAGGACTGTCACAGGATGAATTAGCAGAGAAAATCATGGTGACAAGACAGGCAGTATCCCGCTGGGAGAATGGCGAGACAGTACCAAATACAGAAACATTAAAACTTTTGTCAAAGGAATTTGATGTTTCCATTAATACACTTCTCGGAGAACCAAGAAAACTTATCTGCCAGTGCTGTGGAATGCCGATCAAGGATGATTCCATATTGGGGCGCGATAAAGATGGTACACTGAATGAAGAATATTGCAAGTGGTGCTATGCAGATGGAACTTATACCTACAGCAATATGGATGACTTGATCGATTAAATGCACTTGTAGGCAAATATGTGAATCTTGAATACAGACTGCCAAATGGACGGAAAGTGAAATTTTTAGATGATCAGAAAACTTATCTTGGAAACCAGTTGGAATCTGAATTAGGAGGCGAAAGATGTTTTGGAATTGTTGCGGATATGGATTTTATCATGACTTGTACCTATGAGAAAGATGGTACAGATCCGGAATTACTCTTTTATAAAAAGAGATAAAATATTATGCCTAAAGGGCATAACGAAACATACATTATAAGTATTAGACATAATAGAAAAACCGGTTATATAATAGGTGTGTAAGATATGACAGCATATTTTATGCATCTTTTTTTGATTAAAATAGTTAAGATTCTCAGGAGGTGTCAGCAATGAAGAAAACATTAGTTGCATTTTTCAGTGCAAGTGGAACAACAAAAAAGATTGCGGAAATGATCGCAGAGGCAGCAAATGCTGATCTGCATGAAATTGCACCAAAAGTATTGTATACAAAAGATGATTTAAACTGGATGAACAAAAAATCCAGAAGCAGTATTGAAATGAGTGATAAATCCATCCGGCCGGAAATCGCAGATTCTAATTTGGATATGGAATCCTACGATGAGATTATTCTTGGTTTTCCAATCTGGTGGTATGTTGCACCGACCATCATCAATACATTTCTGGAAAAGTATGATCTCACAGGCAGGAAAATTGTTTTGTTTGCAACTTCAGGCGGAAGCGGTTTTGGAAATACAGTGAAAGAATTACAGCCGTCAGCACCGGGCGCGGAGATTGTGGAAGGAAAACTTTTAAACAGAGCGAATAAGCAGGAAATCGAGAACTGGGTAAAGACTTTATAAAAAGGAGTGTACAAAACTATGGCAAAGATCACACAGACAGCAGGAAGATATGCACTCGGAGAATTTGCTCCGGAGTTTGCGCATTTTAACGATGATGTATTATTTGGAGAGAACTGGAACAATCAGGACATTGATGTAAAGACAAGAAGTATTATTACGGTCGTAGCGTTAATGGCTTCCGGTATCACAGATTCTTCCCTGAAATTCCATTTACAGAACGCAAAAGCACATGGCGTGACACAGAAAGAGATCGCTGCAATCATCACACATGTAGCTTTTTACGCAGGCTGGCCAACGGGCTGGGCAGTTTTTAACCTGGCAAAAGAAGTATGGGATGTAAACGGGGGCAATCTTCCATACGAAGATGAAGCAATGAGAGCACATGCCAAAGAGATGGTATTCCCAATCGGTGCACCAAACGATGGTTTTGCACAGTATTTCAGTGGAAAGAGCTTCCTTGCTCCGGTATCTAAGAGTCAGGTTGGCATTTTTAATGTGACATTTGAGCCGGGCTGCCGCAATAACTGGCATATTCATCATGCAAAAAATGGCGGTGGACAGATCCTCGTATGCGTTGCCGGACGTGGCTATTATCAGGAGGAGGGCAAGGAAGCAATCGAGATGAAACCGGGCGACTGTATTAACATTCCAGCAGAAGTAAAACACTGGCATGGAGCAGCACCAGACAGCTGGTTTTCACATCTTGCAGTGGAAGTACCGGGTGAGGAGACATCCAACGAGTGGTGTGAGCTGGTATCGGATGAAGAGTATGCAAAATTGAAATAGAACTTTAAAAGGAGATTTAAAATGTATCAGAATACATTAACATTAAATAATGGAGTAAAAATCCCACAGTTAGGACTGGGAACATGGTTTATTGATGACGACAAAGCAGCAGAAGCTGTGAAAGTAGCCGTAGAACTTGGTTACAGACACATTGACACCGCACAGGCTTATGGAAATGAGCGTGGTGTCGGAGAGGGTGTCAGAACCTGTGGCGTACCAAGAGAAGAATTATTTGTGGTATCCAAAGTAGCAGCCGAACACAAAACCTACGAGGAGGCCATGGCAGGAATCAATAAAACATTAGAGATAATGGGACTCGATTACCTTGATATGATGATCATTCACTCTCCACAGCCATGGGTGGAAGTAAACCAGAGTGAAAACCGTTATGTAGAAGGAAACAGAGCAGCATGGAAGGCATTAGAAGATGCATACAAAGCTGGAAAATTAAAAGCAATTGGTGTATCCAATTTCCAGATTGGTGATCTTGAAAGCCTGATGGAAACTGCAGAGATCAAACCAATGGTAAATCAGGTGCTCTGCCATATCAGCAACACACCAGCTGAATTAATTGATTACTGTCAGAAACATGACATTGTGGTTGAGGCATATTCCCCAATTGCTCATGGCGTTATTTTAAATCAGCCGGAAATCAAAGCGATGGCAGAAAAATACGGTGTTTCTGTTCCACAGCTCTGCATCCGTTATACGTTACAGCTCGGTGTAATTTCTCTTCCAAAGACTGCAGATCCTGCACATATGAAGACAAATGCTGAGGTTGATTTTGAAATCAGTGCCGAGGATATGGAAGTATTAAAACATTTCAAAAAAATAGAAAACTATGGTGATAGCAGTGCGTTCCCCGTATATGGAGGAAAAATGTAAGATGAAGAAGCCATACACAATCTGTCATATGATGATTTCCATTGACGGAAGAATTGACTGTGCCATGACATCCAAACTTCGTGGTGTGAATGATTATTACACAACACTGGATGAAATCAATGTACCTACGACCGTGAGCGGAAGAGTGACGGCAGAACTGGAAATGGCAGAATCGGGAACTTTTGTCCCGAAAAATAACGAAAGTTACGGACAGGAAGGTTTTTCGAAACAGGCAGAGGCAGAAGGTTATGAAGTCGTTGTGGATTCGAATGGAAAACTGCGCTGGCCGGATGCTTCAGGCATGAGTAAACCGTATCTGATTCTGACAAGCAAAAAGGTGACCAAGGAATATCTGCAATATCTGGACGAACAGCATATCTCATGGATTGCATGTGGAGATGAGCATGTGGATCTTGTGCGTGCATCAGAGATTCTTTTCGAACAGTTTCATGTAAAGCGGATGGGAATCGTCGGTGGTTCCAAGATCAATACCGCTTATTTGGAAGCAGGACTTCTTGATGAGATCAGCCTTCTGATCGGTGCAGGGATTGATGGAAGAGGCGGTATGCCGGCAGTTTTCGATGGTCTTTCCATGAGCCATGATGCTACAGCGTTAAAGCTTATGGATGTACAGAAATTTGACAGTGGAGCGGTCTGGATCCGGTATCAGTGTTAAAAAGAAATCGCTACATTCTGGGAAACCAGGGTGTAGCGATTTTGCTGTTTAAAATTGTATTTTAACATAAAAAAGTTATAATTCATAAAACAAGTCAAGATGGAGGGAATATGAATTATCTTAGTAAAGTACTTGGAATAAACGTTAGTTATGAGAGGTCTGATTTGAATCATTATCCAAATTTTATATGTACGAGATATTGTTTACGGATAGTATCGTTAGAATGTCAAAGAGTCGTTTTTCTTTATCCTAAGACAGAACTAGAGCGGATTGAAACATTGAAAAAACATATTGAACGGATAAAAAATACGGAAAAGCGGATATTCGGCATTGGCGGAATATTCTATGCTAAATGCACCCAATATAAAATGCTACTCATCTGAAAAAATTTCCAAATGGAAGGGAAGTGCAACGAATACTCTTCATGATTCAAAAATGCAGGTGGCAGTTGAAATGTGGAGATATAATCCATGTAAATTATCAAATGGAAGTGTTGTAGATGAGCTTTCGCTGGCATTGGCTTTAAGGGAGGATGCAGATGAACGTGTCGAAGAAGCAGTAGAAGAAATGCTTGACAATTTGTGGAGGAGGATAGATGGTTACAGGAATGGATGGATATGACAGATCGCAGGGCAGTAGGAGAGCATGTTGATAGCAAAAATATCAAAAAACATAAAAATGATGTATTCCGAAAAAAGCAGATATAGAAATGGAAAAGATTTTCTGAATCTGAAAACTGCCCTCGTTTTTAACAAAATCCATCCGGTATTGTTAAGGATACCTAGTGGATTTTCCATTTTCTGCAATTTATAATAATGTTAAAAATAATTGCAAAGGTGGTAAAAATATGAGAAAGTTATACATAGACAATATCAGATGGATCACAGTTGTGCTTGTGGTTTTGTATCATGTTATTTATATGTTCAATGGAATTGAAACATTTGGAGTGATCGGACCATTTTCGGATGTGCAATATCAGGATGAATTTCAGTATATCGTATACCCATGGTTTATGCTGTTGTTGTTTGTAATATCAGGAATGAGCGCAAGGTATGAGCTGGAACATCGCTCAGAAAAAGAATTTATAAAAAAAGGACAGGAAAATTATTGGTTCCATCCACCCTTGGGCTTTTAGTGTTCTGGTGGATTTTAGGATACTACAATCTGCTGATCGGCGGTGGATTAGAGCAGATGGCAGCAGTTCCAAAACAGGTTTTATTTATCATCATGGCAGTCAGTGGCATCGGACCGCTATGGTATATCCAGATGTTATGTTTTTTTTCAGTACTGCTCATATGGGTTCGCAGAGTGGAAAAAGACAGATTGTGGAAGCTGGGAGAGAAAGCAAACGTTCCATTTCTTGTGCTGTTTGCAATTGTGATCTGGGGCGCAGCTCAGATTTTAAACACACCAATGATTGTGGTATATCGCTTTGGTATCTATGGGGTTGGATTCTTTGTGGGATATTTCATTTTCTCACAAGATGAAGTGATGGAACGCCTGGAAAAATGCTCATGTGCGGTAAAGTAACACACAACAATTTGATAGGCAGCAGCTCCCCTATTCCTAGTGCCAGATACAGCTATTTTTAATAACTGTATCTGGCAATTTTATTTTGAGGATTGACTATGATTATATATATGTTATAATGTACTTGTACATTAAGTACAATTCAAAAGCAAAGGCGGTGAGTTATGGAAATCATCATCAGTAATAACGCCAACAAGCCGATATATGAGCAAATCACATCACAGATTAAAGCTATGATAATGAGTGGGGAGTTACAATCCGGAGACGCAATCCCCTCAATGCGCGCATTGGCAAAATCAATCCATGTAAGCGTCATTACTGTTCAGAAAGCCTATGAAGATTTGCAAAGGGACGGTTTCATAGAAACCACAGTAGGCAGAGGGAGTTTTGTCTCAGCACAAAACAAGGAATTTTATCAAGAAGAACAACAACGTATTGCAGAGGAACATTTACAAGCCGCCGCAGAGATTGGACGGACAAGTAATATTTCCCTTGAAAAATTGACGGAGTTGTTGGCTTTATTCTATCAGGAGGACGAATGAGCATGGAAAATATTTTAGAATTACAGCAAGTTTCCAAGACATTTCCCAAGTCAAATTTCACATTGAAAAATGTGACCTTTTCCTTACCATATGGGGCTATTTTAGGATTTGTCGGAGAAAATGGAGCAGGAAAAACTACGACGATTGGTTGTATTCTGAATACAATCACGAAAGACAGCGGAACAGTAAAGCTGTTTGGACAGGAAATGCTGGACGCAGATACAATCTTGCGTGAAAAAATTGGTGTTGTTTATGACGGCGACAATTTTCCCCCTTACTGGACAGCAAGGCAATTATCCGAAGTCATGGAGGGGCTTTATACACAGTGGGACAATTCCCTGTTCCAGAAGTATTTAGAGGACTTCCAACTACCAGCGAAGCAAAAAATCAAACATTATTCCAGAGGAATGACAATGAAACTGGCGATTGCCGCTGCACTGGCGCACCACCCGGAATTATTGATTTTGGATGAAGCGACCAGCGGCTTAGACCCAATTATGCGTGATGAAATGTTGGACGTTTTTCTGGAATTTGTACAGGAAGAAAATCACTCCATTCTGTTATCTTCTCACATCACAAGCGATTTAGAAAAGGTTGCGGATTATATCACTTTTATCCATAATGGCAAACTCATTATGACCGTATCGAAAAATGATTTGGTATATAACTATGCTGTTATGCGCTGTAAGGAAAGTCAATTCCTTGCATTAGACCCGAAAGATATTCTTGCTTATCGGAAACGTGATTTTCAAATTGATGTGCTGGTTTCTAACGGGAAAGAAGCACAGAGAAAATATAAAGGCGTTGTCATAGACCATGTTTCCGTTGATGAAATTATGCTGCTTTTAGTAAAGGGGGAACGAGTATGAAAGGGCTACTTAAAAATAATTACTTTGCTGTACGTTCAAATGCAAAGGCATTTTCCGTGTTTATGTTGCTGTTAGGCATTTTTGTTGTCGCTGTTATCAGCCCCTCTTTGCTTATGGGTTATGCGCTGTTAGGAATGATTGGCTTTTCCCTAAATGCGATTGCGGGTTTGAGGAAAGAAAGCTCTACAAAATGGAGCAAATATAAGTTGACTGCTCCTGTAAAACGGTCAGACATTGTGAAAAGCTATTTTATAAGTCAAATTCTATGGTTGATTGTGGGAATAGCTTATGCGGGAATTGGCGTGGCACTTTCCATTATGCTGCATGGCGTTACCCTTGACAGAAATGTAGATATTTTCATGCTGTTCGTTGTCGGAATCGGAATTAGTCTGTTTATGGGAGCAATATTTTTCCCGCTGTTTTATTTGGGCGGAGAGGAACGAAACGAAGTTTTTCTGATAATCAGCTTACTTTGCGGTATTGGAATTGTTATGGGGCTTTCTACTCTCATAAATACGTTATTTCCCAAGATGACTGCACCGCAGCTTATATGCGGAGGAATTGCTATACTTGCCTGTTCGTTATTGGTATATGTTTTATCTTATCCTTTGACCGTTAGTATTTTCAAGAAAAAGGAATACTAAACGAGATAGCAAATCCAGCCGAGCCAGTCAACGGCAAGTAAATGGGCTTCGCCCACCGTTGACAGCCCCGCCTGTCTTTGCAAATATGCAGCCAAGAGGACGATAGCCCAAAGTGCTACCACCCTCTTTTATTATTAACAACTGAATATCCCGCCACCCCACAGAAGGCAAAACGCAGCTTCCGAGCTGCCGGAAAATCGTGTTTTTGCAACGATGAAATTTTTTTTGGGGGGGATGGATATTATATTTTCGCCAAAAGAGCCGATTATATTTATAAAGAATTGTTATTTGGAGGTGTACTTATGACGATTACAGGAATGACACGATTTGTGCAACAAAATTATAAGGTTCAAAATTCGCACTTAACCCATAAACTTCCAAATGGCTCTTTACCGCCAAAGGAGCATGTTAACCCATATTGTCCGGAGGGAATGGATATTACAGGTCGAACAGATTTTCGCCGCATTGTCCCTGTTGACGAGGGCGTTGCAAATAAGATAAAATCTTTGGTGTTTGAGAGCATGGAAAAGAACTGCGGCATGAGTGATGGAGAAATTGAAAGCGAAATCATAAGAAATTATGTTATGTCATTGCCACCCGAAGAACGAGCTGCCGCTGGGTGGACATTAAATCAGATTAGTCTGCAAGAGGCTGACCGATTGGGAGAATATGTACATCAGCGAGACCCCTCATGGAATTGGGGAAAGCCAGTCAAGCCCGGTATCTTGGATGACTACAAATCAGGCATGAATATACTAATATGATGTAGTTGTAATAGTAATATTGCAATTTTCCATTTGTAGAGGGGTAGCCCAAAGTGCTCCCCCTCTTTTATTATTTACAACTGAATATCCCGCCGCCCCACAGCGGCACAGGAAGCAGTAAATCCGAAAAAGATTTGCTGCTTTTTTTGCGCCCGTTTTTGGCAAATCGGGAAAGTGTCAGTACTGATAAGTGAACAGAGGGAAATTCCCGTTTTCTATCAAGCAGCGGGCAGAATACAGCTTTCAAAACGCCTTATTGTCGGGAAAGAATGAGCCGCCGGAAAAGTTTCTGCCGGAAAGTCCGTCATTTTCGCTCTTTTGTGGTTTGTAGGGAGTGAAAGGGAAAATGTTACCGCTGGAAGTTGGCACATTTCCCGCCTGCGGCACTAAGGAGATTGAACCCAGCCGGACACAGCGGAAAGCGGCAGTTTCTTAGAGCAAGATTCTACCGCAGTACCAAAATTCGCTTTTCGCTCATTTTGCCCCTGCGGGAATCTTGTTGGGGAGTGCCTTCCCCAAACCCTGCTTATGCGGCTTGCGCCGCTTAAAAATCCCTCAAAATATTTTTTCGGATTTTTCAAAAACAGTTCCGCTTCACACCCCGTTTTTCTCCTATTAGTGAGAGGACACCACGCACAGAAAGGAGGTTTTACCATGCGAAAACGATACAACACACCGCACCGCAGCCGGGTAGTCAAAACACGCATGACCGAGGAAGAATACGCCGAGTTTGCCCAACGGCTTTCTGCTTACAACATGAGCCAAGCCGAGTTTATCCGGCAAGCCATAACCGGGGCAGCCATACGCCCCATCATAACCGTTTCCCCCGTCAATGACGAGTTGCTTGCCGCTGTCGGGAAGCTGACCGCCGAATACGGCAGGATCGGCGGCAACTTAAACCAGATAGCCCGGACGCTGAACGAGTGGCACAGCCCCTACCCGCAGCTTGCCGGGGAGGTACGGGCGGCGGTTTCCGACCTTGCTGCCCTAAAGTTTGAAGTCTTGCAGAAAGTGGGTGACGCTGTTGGCAACATTCAAACATATCAGCTCTAAAAATGCGGACTATGGCGCAGCGGAAGCCTATCTCACATTTGAGCATGACGAGTTTACCATGAAGCCCACCCTTGATGAAAACGGGCGGCTGATACCGAGGGAGGATTACCGCATTTCTTCCCTCAACTGCGGGGGCGAGGATTTCGCTGTTGCCTGTATGCGAGCCAATCTCCGCTATGAGAAAAACCAAAAACGGGAAGATGTGAAAAGCCACCACTATATCATCAGCTTTGACCCACGGGACGGGACAGACAACGGCTTGACCGTAGACCGGGCGCAGGAGCTGGGCGAGCAGTTCTGTAAAGAGCATTTCCCCGGACACCAAGCCCTTGTATGCACCCACCCGGACGGGCATAACCACAGCGGCAATATCCATGTGCATATCGTCATCAACTCCCTGCGGATTTATGAAGTCCCGCTTCTGCCCTACATGGACAGACCAGCCGACACACGGGAGGGCTGCAAGCACCGCTGCACCAACGCCGCTATGGAATATTTCAAGAGTGAAGTCATGGAGATGTGCCACCGGGAGGGGCTTTACCAAATCGACCTCTTGAACGGCAGCAAGGAACGGATAACCGAACGGGAATACTGGGCGGCAAAGAAAGGGCAGCTTGCCCTTGATAAAGAGAACGCCGCCAGAGAAGCCGCAGGACAGCCGACCAAGCCCACCAAGTTTGAAACGGACAAGGCGAAGCTGCGCCGGACGATACGGCAGGCACTTTCCCAAGCTACCAGCTTTGACGAGTTTTCTTCCCTTTTGCTGCGGGAGGGTGTGACCGTCAAGGAGAGCCGGGGGCGGCTTTCCTACCTCACGCCGGACAGGACAAAGCCTATCACAGCCCGGAAGCTGGGGGACGATTTTGACAAGGCTGCTGTCCTTGCCCTGCTCACGCAGAACGCCCACAGAGCCGCCGAACAGACCACAGACATACCCGAATACCCACACACCCAAAAGGAACGCTTGTGGGAGGAAAAAGCCGCAAAAACCACCCCGGCAGACAACACCTTGCAGCGCATGGTTGACCGGGAAGCCAAGCGAGCCGAGGGCAAGGGCGTGGGCTATGACCGCTGGGCGGCAAAGCACAATCTAAAGCAAATGGCAGCTACCGTTACCGCCTACCAGCAGTACGGCTTTTCTTCCCCGGAGGAACTGGACGAAGCCTGTTCTGCCGCTTATGCCGCCATGCAGGAAAGCCTTACAGAGCTGAAGCAGGTGGAAAAGACGCTGAACGGGAAAAAGGAGCTGCAACGGCAGGTGCTTGCCTATTCCAAGACCCGCCCTGTCCGGGACGGGCTGAAACAGCAGAAAAACGCCAAAGCAAAAGCAGCCTACCGTCAGAAGCATGAAAGTGACTTTATCATAGCAGACGCAGCCGCCCGCTATTTCAGGGAGAACGGCATTTCCAAGCTGCCGAGCTATAAAGCCCTGCAAGCAGAGATTGAAAGCCTTATCAAAGAGAAAAACAGCGGCTACAACGATTACCGGGCAAAACGGGAGGAATACCGCCGCTTACAGACTGTCAAGGGCAATATCGACCAGATTTTACGCCGGGAGCGCAATCCTGTGAAAAAGCAGGAACAGGAGCGATAAAAACCGCCCCCCAAATGTACCCGAACCCATACAGAGCAAGGGGGCTGCCCCGTACCCTATCTGGCAATACCAAAGGATTTTTTAACGGGCTTACAGGGCAGAAAAACCCCGAAAATGATACCGAGATGATACAGAATTACCGCCGATACCGCCACACCAGTGGAAACGGCAGAAAGGAGCGCACCCATGCCAAGAATGAGCAAGAAACGGCGGCTGGAATGGTCTTTTTTCCTGCGGCAAGTAAAAGCCGGGAATACCACCTGCGACCGTATCACATACAACGACCTCTGCCGGGGCTGTACCCATAGCTGCAAGCAGAGCTTCCGGGCGGTTATCATACTCTGCCCCCGCTACTACTCCAAACGCCGGAAAAAGGAGGACAGGGACAATGGCAGATAACCGCAAGTATTACTACCTCAAGCTGAAAGAGAACTTTTTTGACAGCGACTCCATTGTGCTGCTGGAAGATATGAAAGACGGGATTTTATATTCCAATATCCTCTTGAAGCTGTACTTAAAATCGCTGAAAAACGGCGG
>ERZ772878.257-NODE-257-length-69243-cov-262.618_pt1 | contig 69243 bp, 75 predicted proteins | sample MGYA00580578_ERZ772878 | MGnify/ENA primary metagenome ERZ772878 (study PRJEB29015, sample SAMEA2737686) | human gut metagenome | biome: human gut; feature: human-associated habitat; material: faeces | place: China | collected 2012 ...
AAAATGGGGAGAAATTTCTCATTTTAACTTGTACTAAATCTTGACATAGGACCAAAAATCCTAACTCATATACTAATGGTCTCATTCTATCTTCTAACTGCTTGTACAACTCATTAAACTGTTTCAGTCCTTCCGGGTCATACTGTTTTAACATTCCTTTTATCTGATATATAATTGTGTCAGTGTCAATACCATTTACAACATTGTTATCTATGCAACCTACCTTCGGCAATTCTTTTGCAATCGCCTGAACATATATAGGATTTACCTGCTTATCCTCATTCGTTGCACTGCTCAATCGCTCTGAAAACTTGCTCATAGCCTACCTCCAATAATCAAATAAAAATAAATTTTTTATTTTTCTTACTGGCACGCAGACACTCAAGCATCTATTTTCTTCTCAACTTGTTATTATCACTTTTTACTACTGTACTAATTTTTTCACCTTGTTTTTCTATGCCATTTCATTAGGCTCTCTGTTTTCTATGAAATATTTCATAATTGCTTTTCCTATTTCTATGAAACAACTTTCCAACCTTTTTATGATATTTCACTTGCCTATACCCTATTGAAATAAAAAATACCGGCTATCTTTATTCTGATAGTCGGTATCTATATTTCTGTTATATGTCTTATTTTTATTCGAATTGATCTTTGACTTCATCATTGTAGAAAATGCCACATTTGATATTTGCTTCTTCTAATTTTCCTTTGATATATTCAAAGATTGTTGTGTCTCCTGCTTTTGCTTCGCTTGTAGTTTTAAACCAATCCTCGTATGCCTGTTCGGCTATCTGCTTTGCCCGGTCTCCATCTTCACTTTGGGATAAAGTGATCACAAAATCTATCCATGGATTTAATTCACTGTAAACATGTAAGTATGTATATTTCTCTACCATCTCTGCTTTACTCCTTGTATCTTATTTGCTTACCTAGTAAACTCACTATGATTTCTACAATCGTATCATGGAATATAATCACAACTAAAATTGCTATGATTAAAATTTCTATTATCTTTGCTGTTTTCATCTGTTTTCTCCATATTTTTATTGCTGGGGATACAACTTTCATTGCATCCCCAGACTTCTTATGCAATTGTGATTTTATCTGTTGTCCGATTGTATATGTAAACATTATTGCTTAAGATATCTTGGTCACTTACTACGGTTTCATTGACTTCTTTTACCATTTCTCTTAATTCTTCGGTGTTCTTAGGTTCATCCTCTGCATTGATTATTAAACATTCATGTATACTGCTTGGTAAAATTGTCAAGGTTTCTTTTTTCAGTTCATCTGAAAATTGTTTCAGTCTGTCTTTCTGTAACATTGCTACTGCACCATGTAATTTCAATCTGTTTGTGATTACATATATGTCAAACAATTTTTTAGTATTTCCAAATAATGACATATCCACATACTCACTCATGTCTGCTACAACAACATCCCCCTTAATATTTTCTAAGGCAGTATCAATCATTTCCTCTGTGTCAACTTTCCAAGTCTGTTGTAAATTATTCTTTACAGTGATCGTTGCATTTCCCTCTATCTTTTCTTCCATTTCCAAAGCTATATATGCAACGATTGCCAGATCTAAAAATCTTCTATGCGGTACTTCTTTCAGAAATTCTCTGTTCAACTCATAGTTAATAAGCTTTGCTCTTAAATTTTCTTTGATGCTCTCATAATCTAAAATCTTACTAATGTCAAAACTCTGCTCCGGCTTGTTTTCTTCATAAACCCTTTCCAGTCTGTCTACAATATATTCCATGCCAGTATCCTCATATACTTCGTAATACGGCTCAAGATATATTGTCGCACTTATATTGATTTCATCTTCCAACACTGTTAAACCGTATAACACGATTCCATTGTTCTTATTGAGCTTCTGTACGATCACACTCTTCTCAATCCTTTTCTCAAACTCTGTCCTCACTGCCTCTGCAAATTCTTCCATGGTTTCAAATCTCTTTTCATTCATTTTTTTAATCTCCTTTAGAATTATTATTTTTTAATTCTCGTGGAGGGTAACGCTGAAAATCAGATTGTTCAATAGTTATTTTAGACGGATTTTTATTCTGATTTTAGGATATTTTTTATATATTCCATGCTACCCTCTGCCTTTTTTTCTAATAAAATAGAGTGCCAATCATGACACCCTATTTTCTCTGATGATTACTTTTTATTTGATTGTATCTTTCTTTGCTTCTACCTGCTTTTCTGTTTTTTCCGGCTTTTCTGTTTTTTCCGGCTTCGCCTCTGCCTTTGCTGCCTTTGTTTCTTTCTGCTCCGGTTTCTTCTCTGTCTCTACTGGTTTTACTTTTTCCATGGATGCTACCACAATCTTTCCATCCTCTAACTTTGCACCACCACTAATGATTTTTAAGTCTAATAATGTTCTTACTTTTTCTTCTGAAAAGACTGCCTGCTCATATCTTGATGAAACTACTTCATATACCTGCTTATTTTCTTCTTTATGTGTTCCTACCACAATATAATACAAGTTTGCTAAGCTATCACTTTCCTCAATCGGTACTAAGGTATTGATATGAAGCTTATTCATCATATTTGTTGTAAACCATCTTTCTCTGTCAAACTCTAATTCATCTGTATCTTTGTTTACAACCAAGCCATATACTTCATCTGTTCCATGCTTAATCGCATCTTTTAACTGCTTCGTTGTCAACTCAATGACTTCTCTCTTAGGAAATGAAAAACACTCCCAACCTAACTCACGACTTCCAAGACTTAATTTGTTTACTACTACTAATTTTCTGCACATAATTTTTTCCTCCTATGCATTTGCTTTTTATTAAGGACTTTTTCTTATGTCCTAACCACAAATACATATTAACGCTGAAAAAATGTGGTGTCAGTGGTGTAAATAGCCGGAGATTTCACTTTAAAATTAGTGATAGTGTAGATAAATAAAAGGACATTCACTGGGGAGTGAGTGTCCTTGATTTTATTTTTCTATCTTTTATACTTTTGCTATAAACTTTAACATATCATCAGATGACTTATTAATTTCAATGCTATACGCCTCTTCTATAAACTCCTTTGACTCAAGATATAACTTAGTTGATTCATCTTTTAATAGTTTAAATAATTCTGTTTGCATTACATTTATATATGCTTTTTCTTCATTTACTTTGCGTATGTCCATATCAAATTTTACTAAGCATATTATTTTCGACTGTATTGCTGATTTTATTTTGGTTTCTTCCATATTCTATATGTCTACCTCTCTTTTATTATATAATATAGATAATCCTTTTGAAGTTCCGATAAAAACCTGTGTGCCTAAATTCTCTACTTCCAAGTTTCTAAGTAGTGTTTGCTTTGCACCTTCAGAACCAACAGGTCCATAAACTCCCTCATTGTACATGTTCAAACATAATGAAGTGTCATCATCAGCTGTCGGTCCGATAACAACATCAAATTCATGAGGTGTATTTGGACTTTTTCGGCACATCAATATAAAATCAAGCCATTCTAAATCTGCACTGTTGAACACCTTTACTCTACATTTTTCGAGGTTATCTTGAGATGTATCAAATGCATATAAAATTTTTTTAATAGCACTTTGCTTTCTTTTTAATGCTATTTTATAATTCTTATTAATAATTCCTATTGACTGCGCTTTGTTATAAGCCAAATAAAATCCTTTTCCAAAATCTTTGTATCCACGTCCTGCTGTTAAATCAATGTTGTCTATATCTGATATTGTTCCATGATAAATCGTACTTTTAATTTTAAATTTGTTCACCTATAAACTCCTCTGCCTCATTGAGCATCTCTTCTGGTGGTAGTCCATCGAATACAGATGGACACTCGGATATGAATCCCAATAACCCTGTTTTACTGTTTAATTTCAAAAATTCCTCTGTACTTAGCTTATGCTTTTTCATATAAAGTTCTGTTATAATATTCATCAAGTATATACTGTTATTTAATTGCTTCTCTGTTTTCAATTTCCTCACCTCTCTCTTTCTTTTATTATAACTCGTACCTACTGCAAAATCTACTCCAATTTCTTCCAAAGTCTGCTCCCCAGACTTCATACTGACCCCTATTTTCAAATACATGTTTGCAGGAGTTCATGATCCCTGTCTCGAATGTTTCCGCCCCGTGTCCTGTCGTTCTCGCACACCGGATTCTTCTGTCCTCCACTATTTTATAGCCCGGGCAGAAAAATGCATCGTCCAGTTTTACCACTCCCTCTTCTAACGCTGCCGCTGCCGTAATAATCTTAAATGTGGAACCCGGCTCATAGGTATCACTGATGCACTGGTTTCGCCACATTTTATTCAACAGATTCTGTTTTTCTTCCGCTGACACAGCTTCCCCGTTGTCCCCAACCAGTGTAAACGGATCGTTCAGGTCAAACTCAGGATAATTCACCATCGCCATAAGTTCGCCGTTCTGCGGGTTCATCACGATCACGGAAACACTGTCCGCTGACTTTTTTGTGCAGACTTTTTTTGCCGCCTGCTCACAGTACATCTGAATATTGTAATCTAATGATAAGCAAAGGTCATAACCGTTCATGGGTTCTAATCTGCTCTCCCCGGCATTCTCAATCTCAATTCCTCTCGCATCGGTTAACGTGAGGATTTTTCCGTTGGTTCCCTGAAGGTATTCATCATACTTTACTTCAAGTCCCAAAATGCCCTGATTGTCGGCCCCGGTAAATCCAAGTACTTTGGAAGCAAGCGTCCCATAAGGGTAATATCGTTTATAATCCTCATCCACTTTCACTCCGGAGAGTCCATAGGCTCTGATTGCATCCCCGGTCTCCTTTGCGACATTTGTTTTCACTCGCTCGATGGAACTGACTTTCTCCACACGCTTTCTAGCAGTCTCTTCCGAAATGCCAAGTTCTTTCACAAGCATAGCAATGACTTTTTCAGGTTCTTCCATCTGGTTATGGATCACGGAGATCGTGCACACAGATTTGTTTGTAGCAAGCACTGTGCCGTTTGCATCTAAAAGTTTTCCCCGTGCCGCCTTAATATCTCGCTCCCTCTCATGAAGATTCTCCGCTTTATTTCCATAATATTCGGAGCAGAATATCATCAGATAGACCAGTCTTCCAATCAGAAACATCATAATAAAAAAAACTGCCACGAATACGATCATTACCTTTTTGCGATTAAAGGTCTTATTCCGATACATAAAACAAAAACCTCATAAAAGTCTTCCTTGCATTTTATTCCAACTTTTATGAGGTTATGTTTCTATTCACTGTTATCGGATGTTGTTCCTGCTTCTTCTGCATTTACACCATCATTTTCGGCGTTTTCTTCGTTGTTTTCCTCGGCTCCCGGAATATCTTCCATGGTATCCGGCACATCATCTGTTCCTTCCGGTTCTTCCTCCGGAATATTTTCCATATTTCCTGTCACACGGTCTGTCACAGCGGCTGCGCCTGTATCTGTTCCGGTAATATCCCACCCAGAATGTAAGCCTGTCGTCTCCTCATCCGGATAAATATTCATATAAGGAAGTACTTCTTCTAAAATCTCCCTCACAATATTCTGTGCAAATGTGCTGTGTGGCTGATCCTGCGAGTTCGGCTCATCCACAAAACAGTAGATCATTAACTGAGGATCGTCCACCGGTGCAAAACCGATAAAAGAAACCAGATAGTTCACACCATCACGCGGCACTTTCTGTGCCGTTCCGGTTTTACCTCCCATGGAGTAACCGTCTACTTTTGCCGTATTTCCGGTACCGGATGTCACGGTTGAGTACATGTACTGTTTTAATGTATCACTTGTTGTCTTAGATACAGTTTCACGCAGCAACGTCGGAGAAATATCCTGAATCGTATTTCCATTCTGATCCGTGATCTTGCTTACCACTCTCGGCTGATATAACTTACCGCCATTGACCAGAGAACAGAAAGCAGTTCCAAGCTGGATCATCGTGGTATTAAAGTTCTGTCCGAAAGCATTGGTTGCAAGACTCAGCTGTGATGTTGTATCCAATGTGTAAATCAGGGAATCTGTTCTCGATTCTCCCGGAAGATCAATGTTCGTTTTCTGTCCAAATCCAAAAATCTGCTGGTACTCCGTGAAATTCTCTGCCCCGATCCGGTAGGACATCTGCATCAGGGCATCATTACAGGAATTCATCAATGTCTGTTCCAAAGTCTGCATTCCGTGTCCACCTTTTCTATAGGCAACACATTTTACGGTAAATCCGCTGAGCTGTTCGGCTCCATCACAGAAAAAGGTATCATTGGTCGACAGTGTTCCTGTCTCAAGCCCGGCTGCAACCGTAAATGGTTTTGCCGTTGATCCCGGCTCATAAGTATAGGTCAGACATATGTTCTGCCACAACTGATTTAACGCTTCGAGTCTCGCATCATCATCCATCGCATCGATCTCTTCCTGTGTATAATACTCAGATAAATCCCATGGATTGCTCAGATCGTAGTTTGGATACTGTGCCATTGCAAGGACATCGCCATTGTCCGGTTTCATGATGAGCACGCCGATTCTTGTTGCTCCGCCCTCACCCTCTCTGTAACCATCTGTATAGGCCTCATTAAACTCCTGTATTTTCTTCTCTACCACCGACTGGATCGTCGCATCGATCGTTGTCACTAACGTATTGCCGTTGACTGCCGGTTTGATCGTTTTTTCAAAATTACTGTCTGAATTCAGATATCCATACTGTCTGCCGTTAATTCCATTTAACGTGCCATCATAATAATTTTCCAGTCCATTAATTCCAAGGTTACCGGATGTTGTGAACCCGATCACGGAACTTGCCAGTTTTCCATATGGATATTGTCTCTGGTATTCTTTTTCAAACCAGACACCCTTGATATATGGATTGACCAGTTTTCCCTTTTCATCCCGCTCCTCCTGCAGATTTACAAAAGGCTGGATCGTATCATAGGACAAACGCTTGGCAAGCACAATGTATCTGCTGTCCGGAGAGTCCTTCAGGTAAGAATAAAGCTGTTCACTTGTCAGATCCGGGAAGCAGCTTACAAGCGCATTGATCGTCGGCTCCACATATTTTTCATCATCATTTAAAACGGAGCAGTCCAGAATCACATTATAAACTGCGATACTGGTTGCCAGCACAGTTCCTTTTGCGTCTACAATGTCTCCTCTCTGATAAGGAATTGTCTGGCTGTCATAGCCCTGCTGTGCCAGAACGATTTTCTCATATTTTTCTCCACTGGTGTATTCAATATACATCAGTCTTCCGATGAGTCCGATCATAAGCGCTGCAACAACCGTAAACATGACGATCATTTTTTTCTGCATACGCTTTGGAAACTTTAACATCGGCTTTTTCGGTCTTCTTTTTGCCATTCTACCACCCGAATTATTTTTTTGCCTGAAAATTCCCTCTATTGCGGGATTTCATTATACTGATTCATGTAGTCTGTCTTATCTACAGAGTAGTAGACGATCTGATCCTGTGTTGCATAAAACATACCAAGTTCATTGATTGCCTTCTCCTTGATCGCATCGAGATCTACTGCGGTATTAATTCTCTTGTAAGCCTCGTCATTGTCAGCCTTAAGGTCTGTCACCTGGCTCTCTAAGCTTGCGATTTTTTTCATTCTTGCCGTTACATCGGACTGAAGCTTAATATAAGCTCCACAGAAAATGCCAAATACGGTCACTGCCATTGTCAGGAATACAACATAACTTTTGCTCATGCGAAGCGCTTTTTCCTGATTTCTGGCTGCGGCACGTCTGCGTTTTCTCAGCTCTTCCTCGCGTTCCCGCTCCTGTCTGTCTCTGCGCTCTTTGCGGTAATCCGGCATCGCCTCCATACGGCGTACGGTGTTGCCATCTACCTGATAGGCTGCTCTATTTCGATTGTTGTGATTTACTGTTCTGTTCGGCATCTGCTACACCCTTTCAAAAACTCTTAATTTTGCACTCTTGGAACGGGAGTTCACTTCTAATTCTTCCTCGGAAGGAAGGATTGGTTTTCTTGTAACTACCTTTCCCTTGGATTTTTTACCACATACGCACACTGGAAAATCACTCGGACAGGTACATGGGTTCTCATTTCGTTTAAAATTCGTCTTTACAATACGATCCTCTAAGGAATGGAACGTGATAATACAGATTCTTCCACCCGGATTCAAAAGGTCGATCATATCATCCAGATTATTCTGCAGTACTTCTAACTCTTTGTTCAGCTCAATACGGATTGCCTGAAAGGTTCTTTTTGCCGGATGTCCACCGGTCACCTGAACTTTCATTGGAATGGAAGCCCTTATGATTTCTGTCAGTTCTCCGGTTGTCTCGATCGGTTTCTTTGCCCTCTCCTGCACGATGTGTTTTGCAATATTTTTTGCAAACTTGTCCTCACCATAATCACGGATGATCCGGTAAAGATCCATCTCACTGTATCCGTTTACGATATCTTTTGCAGTCAGGCTCTGTCTGTCATCCATTCTCATATCAAGTGGAGCATTCTCATCACGGTAAGTAAAACCTCGCTCCGGTGTATCTAACTGAAACGAAGATACGCCAAGATCCAACACGATTCCATCCACCTTTTCCACGCCAATGCGGTGAAGTTCCTCTTTCATGTTGGCGTAATTGCTTCGGATAATGGTGATCTTGTCACCAAATTCCTTTAATCTTTCTCCGGCGGCTGCGATTGCATCCGCGTCCTGATCGATTCCGATCAGCCTGCCTTTTTCTGATAACCGTGAAGCCACCTGGTAAGCATGTCCGCCACCGCCAAGTGTTCCATCCACATAGATTCCGTCAGGCTTGATATTCAAATTTTCAATTGTCTCATTTAGTAATACTGAATAATGATTAAATTCCATTGTGATCCTCTCTGCCTGACTTTTGCTCTGGCTCTCTTTTTTTATTCTCTGTGGATCAGATGCTGAACCCTAAATCTGCCATGTGTTCTGCAATCTCATCCATCTCATCTTCATCATATGTATTCTCCTGCCATCTGTCTTTGTCCCAGATTTCCACTCTGCTTAAGACTCCGACTAAAACGACATCTTTTGTCAGATTTGCATATTCTCTTAAAACTGGTGGAAGAAGGATTCTTCCCTGCTTGTCCAGTTCACAGGAAGCTGCTCCTGCAAAAAAGAAACGTGAAAACTTTCTTGCATCCTTGGAAGTCATGGAAATGTTTCTGAATTTCTCTTCGATGTTGTGCCATTCTTCTGACGTATACACAAATAAGCATCCATCAAGTCCCTTTGTCACTACAAATTCATCGCCAAGCTGCTCTCTGAATTTTGCCGGAACTATCAGTCTGCCTTTTGGATCAACTGTGTGGTTGTATTCTCCCATAAACATGACACAATCACCTGCCTTTGTGCGGCAGCTGGTTCCTCTTGATTTTCCATTTCTGTGGTCATTTGCCACCACTTCGAACCATTCTCTACCATTTTCCACCACTTTTAAACATATATTAGACTATTCTTAAGAAAAAATCAATATTTTAGCGCAAAAAAATAATGCCAGACCAGTTATTTCCTGATTTGGCATTATTTTCCATTCTTCTCTACTTACTTCTTTCTGTTTCCTCGATATACTCTTCAATCAGCTGATCGAGTTTTGTACTTTTTTGATAGTAATTATCAAACTTATCCTGTCGTAAAAGTGCCTGATCCAGTTCAAATCGAACGGATTCGATTTCCTGCTGTAACTCACTCAACTTTCTCATATGAATCCTCCTGATTTCCTCAATGGAAAATGCAATTTTACAAATTCAAATTTCTGCTAATTGCCGGAGCAGAGAATAGTCCCTTTTTCTTTTCCCCTTTTTCTTTTCCTCTCTTTTATATTCTCCATATTACTATCCGCAGATTCAAAAATCAAATGAATTAGGTGATGAGTTTTCTCCAAAATTCGACATTTCCAAACGGATTTTTTCACAATTGCACGTATTTCCTACAAAAACAGCGCATCCATTTTTCGACTTTGGATGCGCTGTTCATAAAAAATTAATATTTGATTCGTATGTTTTCCTATCGTTTTTGTATGTTTTTCATTTTTCAGGAATGTTTTAACCGGAATTCTGCCCTTTTCTCGGCGAGTAAATGTATCATTGTCTCCATTGCCTTGTAGTTCACCTCCACAATGTGATGGATATCATCCTCCACATCATGCTTTCTCACAAGATAATCATCATGGGATTTCTGGATAAAATCGCAAAGATTTCTGGCACTGTTAAATTCCAGATGATCTGCTTTATGCGGTTTTGCAGCGTCCGTCCTGATATATCTCCGCAAATCCCGCTTTAACTTCTCCTCGTAAGAACAGTGATCCTTCAGACTTCCCGGATAGATCTTATTGTGAGGATAGGTAAAATAGTCTGCCAGATAGTGGCTGATCTGTCCAAGATCCATGTAATACTTGCGCCCTTTTTTCTTCTCCACCAGTTTCCTGCCCTCGGAAAGGCGCTCAATATGGCGTCTGATATCCGGGTAAGTTCCTTCCATCTCATGGCGCTTATAGACGAAAGATGGCTTAATGTCCGGCAGGACACTTCCGATGTAAAAAGATAATTTATGTTTTTTCAGATCATTGTCTTCCATATTATTTACAATGTAACGTGCCAGTGAAATATGTGATTTTTTTCTCATAAGTACCGCCTCCAAACAGGAATCTTTTTGTTTTTCCAACTCCCATACTACATCTCCGCGGCAAAAGAAACAAGGGTATCTTTGTAAACTTTTTGTGTAGTTTTTGTGTTTTAAAGCACTGGAATCCTGCTTTACAGATGTAAATTTTCTTATCCTGCTTTTTTATGGTCTGCACAAATGGAGCATGTGCAGACCAGTTTCATACCTGTATTAATTATTCATATTTACAGTTGCACTCGAAGCTTGCGCACTCTGTCTCTCCACAGGTGCAGGCTCCGGCACCGGAAATACCGATATGATCTGCGTGACATTTCTCATTTTCATTGAAACGGCAGTGTGTTGCCTCACACGCAACGTCGATTTCCTTGGAAACATCTTTTAATGCGTTACAGGCTGCACCGTTTGTTCCGCGGTCTTTGAAACTTCCGCAACAGGTGCTCTGTGCTTCGGTTGCTTCGCGTCCCTCCACCTGAATGTCGCCTTTGCAGCAACAGCCGTCTTCATTATTGTAGGTGCAGCTTTTCACTGAACAATCCAAATATGCCATACTTTTTTCTCCTTTTCCTTCAAATCTGTCAGACAATTGTGAAACTCCTCATAATCTTCTTTAAATTGTTCAAAATTAACAAAAACATTCAAGACACGCTTTCGCTATGTGTTTTCTCAAGCTTTTGTCAATTTCTCACAATTCAATTTAGGTTTTTATGAGTTTCGCAATTGTCTTAGATTAGTATGGCGATTTTTGAAAAAAATATGCAAAAGAGCATATGCCATAATTTTCTGACATATGCCCTTCTTTCAATTTTTATTCATTTTTATTTTAATGCGGCAGGATTGATCTTCTTTGTTGCGATCTCATCCTTTAACATTGCAAGGAACTCTTCTTTTGGAACGGTTGTGGTAGCCTGTTCGCCATGAAGTCTGTAGCTTACTGTTCCGTCTTTTACTTCGTTCTTGCCAAGAATGATGAGGTAAGGAACTTTCTCTACCTGTGCAGCTCTTACACGATAGCCAAGTTTCTCGGCACGCTCGTCAATCTCCACACGGATACCGTTCTCATCCAGATAGCTGAGAAGTTCATGTGAGTATGCATTCAACTCTTCATCCTCATTTTTAACCGGAATGATTCTTGCCTGAACCGGTGCTAACCAGAGTGGCAGATTTCCTTTTGTTTCCTCTAAGATATAAGCCATGAAACGGTCAAGGGAACCAAGGATTGCTCTGTGTAAAACAACCGGTGTTTTCTTTGTGCCATCTTTGTCAATGTATGTCAGATTGAATTTTTCTGGTAAGCAGAAGTCAAGCTGGCAGGTGGAAAGTGTGTATTCATTTCCGATTGCCGGTTTTACGTTTACGTCAAGTTTTGGTCCGTAGAATGCAGCCTCACCGATTTCCTCTGTGTAGTCGATTCCAAGGTCATCTAATACTTTTCGGAGTGCATTCTCTGCTGTGTTCCACATCTCATCGTCATCATGATATTTTACTTTATCAGCAGGATCTCTTAAGGAGAGCACGCAACGGTAATCTGTGATGTTGAAATCCTTGTAAGTATCAAAAATCAGATCTACAACCTGTGAGAACTCTGACTCAATCTGTTCCGGTGTCACGAAAAGATGTGCGTCGTTCTGGCAGAAATGACGTCCTCTCTCGATACCTTTTAAAGTACCGCTGGCTTCGAAACGGAAGTCATGTGCGATCTCACCGATACGGATTGGAAGATCTTTGTAGGAGTGCATTCTGTTTGCATAAATCATCATATGATGCGGGCAGTTCATTGGACGGAGAACAAAGGACTCTCCCTCCACTTCCATTGCAGGGAACATATTGTCTTTGTAATGATCCCAGTGACCGGATGTTTTATACAGATTAACCGTACCAACACAAGGTGTCATAACATGAAGATATCCAAGCTTTCTCTCTTTTGCTTTGATATAATTTTCAAGTTCCTGCCATACTGTGTATCCTTTTGGAAGGAACATTGGAAGTCCACGTCCAACAAGGTCATCCGACATGAAAAGATTCATCTCTTTACCGATTTTTCTGTGGTCACGGTCTTTTGCTTCCTCAAGAAGTTTTAAGTGCTCCTCTAACTCTTCCTGTGTCGGGAAACATACACCGTAAATACGCTGCATTACGTGATTGTTTGCATCACCTTTCCAATATACACCAGAGTATTTTACAAGTTTGAAGTTCTTGCATAACTTTGTATTGTCTACGTGAGGTCCACGGCAGAGATCCGTGAAATCTCCCTGATCGTAAACAGAAATGTTTCCATCTTCCAGACCTTCAATTAAGTCCAGTTTGTATGGATCATCTTTGAACATTTCCATTGCTTCTGCTTTGGAAATCTCACGTCTGTAAATCTTCTTGCCTTCTTTGCAGACTTTCTTCATCTCTTTCTCGATTGCTGCAATTGCTTCGTCGTTGATGATATCATCGCCAAGGTCAATATCATAATAGAAACCTTCTTTTACAACTGGTCCTACCCAGAACTTTGCCTGTGGGTATAAGTGTTTTACTGCCTGTGCCATCACATGTGCGCAGGAATGGTTTAAAGTATTCAGTCTCTCGTCTGCTTTAAAATCTACCATTTTCTTCATTTCCTTTCGCTATATAAAAATAAGTTTCTGTAGGAAGTATCTCCGATTCTCTGTACAACATAAAAAATCCCTGATACTGCATTCCTACAATATCAGGGACGATATACTTATCGTGGTTCCACCCATCTTCATCTCTCCATCCTATCAGACATCAAACTTCTTACTGCCTGTCCATTCTGGAGAAATCTCATTCTTGATGATAACGGTATCACCGGACCGGATTGGGGTCACTCAGAGCTGGTCTTCACATAATCCTTAGCCGGAATGCTCACACCAAACGCCTTCCTCTCTGGGACTTTTTCTTATGCTACTCTTCTCTTCATCGTTTTGACTAGGGTCATTCTATACCCTTTTCTTCTATCTGTAAAGTACTTTTTACAGTTCAGATACGGCGGACTATCTTCCGCAGCAGTATTTGTACTTCTTACCACTTCCGCATGGGCATGGATCGTTACGTCCGACTTTTTTGCCTACATGAACAGTGCCGGATTTCTTCTGCTCTAAGAATAAAGCTCTTCTCTTCTCATCATCAAAAATCTCTTTCCACTGTGGTAATTCATATAACCAGTCTGCTTTTGCGTCAACCATGTTTTTGTATAATTTTTCTTTGTCAAAAACAAGGTTAACTTTTGTATCTTCTTCCATGGTGTCGATTGGATTAGCCTCTACCAAGCTGTCGTTGATTCCGTCTAAGAATCCTGTCATCTCCATAACACTGAGGTTGTACTTCTCTGCAAGCTCTTTTACAGTTCCTTCTACTTTCTCATCAGGATTTGTTAAAAGCTGTTCGTATACGCCCTTCTCTAAAAGGAAGTATCTCTGCCAGAATCTCTGTAATTCACCTCTATCTGCTTTCTCATTATAGGCAACTTTCTGCCACTGTTCCAATAATGCCATGTTACATTCCTCGATTTCTAATTATAGTATATTTGCATCATGCATAGATGCATTTGTTATTATAGCAAATATTGATGGGATTTTCAAAGGATTTTTTTTAGTGGGGAATAGCAAGTATTTTTAATACTAGAATACCAGACAACCGAAAGCTACCAAATCCATCATAATCTTAGACATTTATTTCTAACTATTTACCGTCTTAAGTAACTATTTATTTCCTTATACTTTGTCTCAATAAAAACATCTAATAAAGCTTTTTGCTCTATAGACAATTCAGCATGATCTCTAATCCATAAATGAATTGCTTTTCCTATTGCATATGATAATTTTTTCTGTTGTAATACACTTACATTGTTTCTAGAAACATTCGGGACAAATTCTTGATTTAAAACATTAATAACTGCCCCCTTTAATATTACCCCATCAACAAGATATGGTATCTTAATTCTTAATCCTGATAGTAAAACACTCTTAACATAGCATGTATCAGTATTTTCCCAACTAAATCTTCCTTTAAATGTATTTTCCTCATTATAGGGCAAATATAGTTTTTGGTTTTAGTTGTTTTGGTCTTGAGCTATCTGGATTCGGACTGGAGTTCGGCGATGGCGGTGTTGTATTCGGATTCGGTGTATTTTTTTAAGATACTCTCTTTTGGGATTTTAAATTCGAGCATATTTTTTATTGCAGTGATGTTGGCCTGCTTAGTTGCTTTTTTTACAGCTTTTTTTGAATATTGTTCCATTACTTCGCACATTTTTTGAACACCTCCCTCTTCATGTTTCAGATAGTGCACACGGTTGGTTAATTTCGGAAATTTGGCATTATCTATCTCTTTTTGCAGAAAACAGTCCATGTATTCTGAAATAGTTGTTCCGTCTTTTACAGTGGTATTGACGAATACACGCTCCAATCCGTCATCTACTTTTTCCTGCGTTTCCCGGATCACGCTGTCCACGTGATAGATCACCCTGCCACGTTTAAAGATATCGAACTCGGAAATATACACAACGATCAGATCGATCGTCTCCTCAAATTTATCATCCGTCTGCGAGTCCCGCACCGTGATGACCGATGCATTGAACCGCACTCTTTTTAAATGGTGATCCTTGTTAGAACGCTGCACTTCCACATTACACTTTTTTCCATTTCCAAGGATACAGAGTGCATCCAGACGGACAGATCGCCCATACAGGTTTCTCTCACTACTCTGTACGATAACGTCTTTTACGATGAGTTTCTCATCTTCTAAAATGATACGCAGCATCTCCTGACATACGCCAATATCATCTGCCAGTACTTCAAAAAACGTATCATCGATAGGTCTGAAATTTTTAACCTGTTCTATCTTTTCTTCTAATGTCTTTTGTTTTTTCCCGGTCATTTGACCTCCTGCTTTTATGGTATACAAACAGGCTTTCCAAATGATCTATGTTTATTATATAGAACCCCTCAAGATTCTTCAAGACTGTTTGCATGGATTTTTTAGTTACTGTTCTAAATCCCCTGTCTGTCATTTTCTCCTGCTGAATGGTCCACCGATGTGGTGATGGATTTTTGTTATGTTAGTATGTTTTGTAACTTTGATTTGATAAAAAAGATAGGTTTATTGTAAGGGGTTGGATGGGAGAAGTCAAGGATATAATGGTTTTTATGATGTGGAAAGAGCCAGCTCCTGACGGGCTGGCTCTGTGATGGGTTGGTTTTGGTCTGGGTTGTTTTGGTCTGGGTTATCTGGATTCAGACTGGAGTTCGGCGATGGCGGTGTTGTATTCGGACTCGGTGTAATCTTCCAGAATGACTTCCCTTGTTGCCCGAAAGCGGATGATCATGTTTTTGATGGCGGCAATGTTTGCCTGGCGTTGACCGATTTCTTTTCCGATTTCTTTGCCGGCTTCCTCTCCCTGCTGATATGCTTTTTCTGCGACTTCTTCTGAATATTTTCTCATTATTTCACACACTGCGTTTACACCTCCCTCTTCATGTTTCAGATAGTACACACGGTTGGTTAATTTCGGAAATTTGGCATTGTCTATCTCTTTTTGCAGAAAACAGTCCATGTATTCTGAGATAGTTGTTCCGTCTTTTACTGCGGTATTGACGAATACACGCTCCAATCCGTCGTCTACTTTTTCCTGTGTTTCCCGGATCTCGCTGTCCACGTGATAGATCACCCTGCCACGTTTAAAGATATCGAACTCGGAAATATACACAACGATCAGATCGATCGTCTCCTCAAATTTATCATCCGTCTGCGAGTCCCGCACCGTGATGACCGATGCATTGAACCGCACTCTTTTTAAATGGTGATCCTTGTTAGAACGCTGCACTTCCACATTACACTTTTTTCCATTTCCAAGGATACAGAGTGCATCCAGACGGACAGATCGCCCATACAGGTTTCTCTCACTACTCTGTACGATAACGTCTTTTACGATGAGTTTCTCATCTTCTAAAATGATACGCAGCATCTCCTGACATACACCAATATCATCTGCCAGTACTTCAAAAAACGTATCATCAATAGGTCTGAAATTTTTAACCTGTTCTTTCTTTTCCTCTAATGTCATTTGTTTTTTCCCGGTCATTTGTTTTTTCCCGGTCATTTGACCTCCTGCTTTTATGGTATACAAACAGGTTTTCCGAATGATCTATGCTTATTATATAGAACCCCTCAAGATTCTTCAAGACTGTTTGCATGGATTTTTTAGTTACTGTTCTAAATCTGTACCTGTCATTTTCTCCTGCTGAATGGTCCACCGATGTGGTGATGGATTTTTTGGTTACGTTAGCATGTTTTGTAACTTTGATTTGATAAAAAAGATAGGTTTATTGTAAGGGGTGATTTTTGGAAAGTCAAGAAATTAATTGACTATGTTTATCCGCGCTCCTTTTCCTTATCCTGCCGCAAAATACTGTCAATGTTGTGTTTAATAATACCATATTCTTTGGTCTGTTTTTTAAACGGTTGATTGCATAGGTAGTAAATAGCGATTTTACTACTTTCCTAACTACCTTTGAGACGGAATGCATGAAGGGAAATTATCTTACAATCGGTAATTTATCATATCTGTACTCAGCCTTAAAAGATTCCGAAAAGAACACAATTGCAAAGTATTATTCTGAAAAATACAACAAACAGTATAAGCCATCTTCTCATTTGAGAATTAGTAGTAGAGACATGGAATCTGCATTAAAGATTTTTAACTTAATAAGAAACCAGTGTGCTCATAGTTATTGCACATGATATACCCTATTCTCATCGCCACGCTTCATCTCCAGCGCTGTCCCATCCTTCCAGTCACAGCAATTGCGTAAGTACTCCGCCTCCGTGTTCAAAAAGTTTTCCGCATTTGGCGGCAGCACAATCGGCTCAATCGTATTGTTTTCGTAATTGCAGACATAAATGGTTTTGACACAATTTAAAAATACCCTGTCAAATCGCATTTTTTTCTTTTCCTGTGTATATCTCATATATTCAAACAGTGCACCTGCATCAATATCATTCTCGTCGGTCGGATGTAGAAAAAGATACAAACCATTGTAGTGCTTATGGATATAATTTGCATTTAGTTTTTCCAGTTTGCGGTCAAAACGATATTTCGCCTTGGAAAGATAATCCTGCTGCACAGTATTATCTGGCAGAATCGCCCAGAACCTTCCGTTGTAAAAATTCAGCCGTTCCCCATATTTTTCAAACGCCAGAGGAGGCAGTTCCTCTTTCCGGCAGCCAAGATATTTTTCGATAAAACTCTCCTCCTGCCCGTCATCCGGCAAAAGTGCCTGACTGACTTCCAACCCGAAATCCATGTTTGGATTAATCCAATCCGGCGATTCACTTTTCACAAAATATGGTTCGTATTCCTTCCACAGATATTTCAATGATACCGCCGCATAAATTTCATTCAAAAGCTTTTCATATGCCACCAGATTTACCTGCCTTTTCTTCCACAATTTTATTGACGAAAATGTTTTTTTCCGATAGGATGATTATATCGTGATTTCATCACTCAATAATTTCGCCGCTCGCCGAGCATATAAATATGTTCTTTTCGCTTGCGCTCATTATACCATAACTTATTCGATTTTTCCTGAAAGGATTCAAAATATGAAAAAAGTAAAACAAATTTTAGCAATCATCGGCGTGATCATTCTGGTTGGGCTTTATATTTCTACTATCGTCTGTGCAGTTTCTGCCAGCGAAAATTTTATGAACATGCTCATGACATCTATTTATGCTTCTGTGATCATCCCTGTTTTGATCTGGGCATACAGTTTTATTTACAAACTGATCAAAAAAGATTCCGAAGAAAAAAATACTGCAGAGCATTAAAAAATCAGCACCTGAACAAATTTCCTGTCAGGTGCTGATTCTGCTTTTATCTTATTTATTCTTCTGTGTTCTCAACTGTCTCCGTGCTTTCTGTATCCTCTGTGACTGTCAGCTCCTCAATCGTTTTTGAAAAAGCATCCGCAAGAGACGTTTCTGTCAGATAAATGCTTCCTCCATCAGCTGAAATAATATAGTATGCATTCAAAGTATCATTTTTATTTCCTACAAAAAGAGAAACAGACCCTTCACTTGTTGTGTAGGATATCAGATCTTCCGGCTGGTCAAATCCAAACTCTTTCAGATCTGTATAATCACTGATCTCTTCTATTGCTGTCAGCGATGACAGTGTTGAAAGCATGCTGTCGATCGCTTCTTCATCCATATCCAGTGATGTGTCTCCGTCATAGGTCCATGTATCCCCATCCTTTGTAAAAGTATACGTCACATGGTCAACCTCATAAGAAAATGCTGTGATCGTGTCAACGTCCACTTTGGAAATATAAATGGTAGAAGCCTCTTCTTCCGCTGTTTTCTCTTCCTCTTTATTTTTGTTATACCATTTCATTCCGAAGGTGGCAGCGATAAGCACTGCCAGCACGATCAGAATTACAATAAACTGAATTTTCTGTTTTTTCATATTCTATCTGTCTCCAATCTTGATTTTCTATCATCTATTGTTTTATTTTTTTCTTCTTGATGCCCATATCACAATTCCAAGAATCATCATAATGACCGGAAGCACGATCATCAGACCAAGCCCATACAGAATCCCTGCCGCCGCATCCACCGTGATGGCGCTGAGCGTGTAATCTTTTGTTGGGATCACACTTGTTGCAAGATCAGAATCGCCAACCATCTGGGCAATGATATCTGTAAACATTGCGCTGTTATTTCCGGAAACGATCTGGTCTGCACTGTCTGCAAACATTTCCACAGATCCGGCGACCACTACTTTTGCGACTGTATCTTCATCGATTGTTTTTTCCATGGCAACCGCAACCGCAAATGTTCCTGCAGCATCTCCCTCTTCCAGCTCTGATGTTGTTGCATTTGCTGCATCTGTCTTGGATACTGCTTTATCTGTCGTCTCCAATAATGCTGTATAAGTTGTATCATCTGTATCTTCTCCATAGGTAATTGCCTCGCTATATGGAGCAAAGATATATGAACCGCTGACGGAACTTGTATATGCACTTGAATTTACGTCAGGAAGCAGGTAATACGGTGTATTGCTGTAATAATAGGATTTATCATTTTCCATGACAATGCCGGAAACACGCTCCATTCCGCAGGCTGACAGGATCGACTCGAAGTTTTCCAGACCCTGTGCCTGGAAATTGCAGGTGATCAGCACTTTTCCACCCCGATTGATATAATCGATCACTTTGCTGGCATCATCCTCCGAAAAATCAGTGGTCGGTCCATTAATAATCAACGCTGCTGCATCTTCCGGAACCGCATCCTCTTTTAATAATGCAAGGTCAGATAATGTGATATTTGCTTTTTCAATTGCCTCTGTAAAGCCACCGGACAAAGCTGTTTCCCCATGTCCGGATACCTGATAGATCACCGGAAGTTCTGTCGAATCCATGGTCACATACTGAATCGCACTTGTAAGCTGTCCCTCTGCATCATATCCATCAATGCTTCTGGAATAACTGCTGTAATCATAACTATAGGTATACACATCATTGTAATCAATGACTCTGGATCTTGCGCTGCTCACAACGATCATGCTGTTGGAAGTCACAGAACTGTCTGTATACTGTGCTGCAAAAGTCGGGTTTGCAGCCGGATTGATATAGGAAACTTTGATGTGATCCGACAGGGATTCATATCTCTGTAATGTCTCATCCAGCTTTGTGTCTTTTGATGCATCGGACACCAGCACATAAATTGTCACGTCCTCGTCGAGACCTTTCAGATAATCCTTCGTATCATCTGTGATGGAGTAAATTTTCGTTGAAGTGACATCAATGGATGTCCATGTTGCCGGAAGTTCTGCCACGAACAGGTTCACAACAACAGTCACTGCCACCATTGCAATGATCATTCCCGTTGAAAAAACACCTGTCGATATTTTTTTGGAACTGATGCTCCAGCGGCGTTTCTGAACAGACTGCCCTGTCAGGAACAAAAGTAATGCAATGATCGTTACGTAATAGACAATTCCCGCTACATCCAGTGTTCCATTCATAAAGTTATCGAGCGGCGTGTAAAGATCGTAGCAGCCTAAAATTTTTGTCAGAAGATTCCCGCTCTCTGAGATCAGATTGCAGATGCTTCCCATCATATAGCCGGCAAATAATGCAACAAATGTCAAAACTGCGGAAATCACCTGGCTTTCGGTCAATGAGGAAATAAACATGCCAACGGCAATGCAGGCGCAGCCGTACAGCCAGAATCCAAGCACTGCTGCATAGGATTCCCCTAATGGGATCGTTCCGTAAGACATTAACAGCAATGGTGTGATCGCAATGATCACCATATCTATGGTAAATACGGAAGCCATTGCGAGATATTTTCCCAATACTACTTTTCCCACAGATACCGGTGCAGTCAGGATCAACTGGTCTGTTCTGCTGTGGCGTTCCTCCGCAAAACTGCGCATAGTCAGCACCGGTACCGTGATCAGCATGATAAATGCGATTGCCGACAGTGAGTAAGAAATATAAGGATAGCCTGCGCGCAGATTGTAAACATAAAAATATAGTCCATAGAGTACAAGAACTGCTGCAATAAACAACCATCCTGTCACCGTCTGAAAGTAAGCTTTTACTTCTCTTTTTAATATTGCAAACATTATTTCCCGTCCTCCTTACTCTCTTTTCCAAAATGAGGCTTTACAAAATGGAGTTTTTTCTCCGGCAGAACTTCCTTCTGTGTCCCCTCTTTTTCCGTGAGTTCAAGGAACACATCCTCAAGAGATTTTGAAACGGGATTCATCTGCAGAATGACAAATCCATGGTTGACGCAGGAGTCAAACACCTGTTCCCTGATATCCATTCCCGGTTTTGCGATCAGATTCAGATGTGCACACGCTTCGTCCTTCTGCTCTAATGGAATGCATTTTTCAACTTCTGCGATCCCGGTAAATGTCTCCTGCACTGCCGCATTGTCTCCTTTGACCAGAAGTTCGATCTCCTGCGCCCCGGACATCTGTTTCATCAGATTTTCCGTGGAATCGCCTGCCACTAATTTTCCCTTGGAAATAATGAAAATGTGATCACACACTGCAGATATTTCAGACAAAATATGCGAACTTAAAATAACCGTATGATTTTTGCCAAGTTCTTTGATAAGGTCACGGATCTCGATGATCTGTTTTGGATCAAGTCCGACCGTCGGTTCGTCCAGAATGATAATCTCCGGATACCCTAACACTGCCTGTGCAAATCCGACTCTCTGCCTGTAGCCTTTTGACAGGTTACGGATCAGTCTTGACTGCTGTGCGGTGATTCCGGTCGTCTCCATCGCCTCCTCCACATATTTATTTCTCAGACTTTTTTCGAGCTTCTTTAACTCTGCCACAAAGTTCAGATACTCCCTGACTGTCATATCCACATAAAGAGGCGGGATCTCCGGCAGATATCCCACACATTTTTTTGCCTCTTCCGGCTGTGCAAAAATATCAAATCCGTTAATTTTTACCTCTCCGCTGGTTGCACCTAAATACCCTGTAATAATGTTCATCGTGGTGGATTTTCCGGCGCCGTTTGGTCCTAAAAATCCATAAATTTTTCCTGGTTCCACAGTCAATGTCAGATCATTCACTGCAATATGGTCGCCATATTTTTTTACCAGATGGCTGATCTCGATCACAATTTTTTCCTCCTTACTTCCGGCTGCATGAAAATTGCGAAATCCGTCTGTTTTCACGAATTTCGCAACTGTCGGTTTTCGATAGTATTATCTTATTGAAAAAATGTGTTTAATTTTGGTAAAAATTGTGATAACTTTGTGAAACAACGATTTTTCTCTTCTTAAGTACCTGCTATTTAAACATATATATTGTATTTCTTCAGATCCTCTTTGACCTGCCCGATCGTCTCAAAGCAGATTCCGTGGATCCCGGCTTTTTTTGCTCCCTCGATATTTTCCATCCGGTCATCGATAAATACACACTCATCCGGTTTTAGCCGGTACTGATTTAACAATGTTTCATATATTTCAAGATCCGGTTTGATCTGCTTCACTGTATAGGAAAAAATCGCTCCGTCTGTCAACGGCAAGAAATCCAGCGCGTTGTCTTTTGTTCTCTGGTAAGTCCAATCCCCATAATTAGAAAGAATATACACATGCAAGCCCTCTTTTTTCATATTGGAAATCCATTCTTTCGTATAGGAAAACTGTTTGATCGCCAGCTCCAGATGATTCCAGAACAGATCTATCTCTTTTTTATATTCCGGTGCCTTCTCATAAAATGCCTGAAGGATCTGTTCATCTGACCAGACACCACGGTCTGTCTCAGGCCAGACCGGAGTATTGACCGTAGCATCCGCAACCGCTCTCACTGTCTTATCATCAAATCCAAGTTGTTTCATTGCGTCTTCCGGCTCCCACGCCACAAGAACTTTCCCGACATCTAAAATTATATTTTTTATCATAAATGCTCCTTCTTCCTTGTTTTGTCACAAAAGGCAGGGTGCACTGCACGCCTGCCTCAGTCTTTTTATTTATTGCGGTAAATGATATCTTCTCTGCCTGGTCCGTTGGAAACCATTGTGATCGGGTATCCGATCTGTTCCTCAACAAACTCAATATATTTTCTGCAGTTTTCCGGAAGATCCTCGTATTTCTTAATTCCACGGATATCACATTTCCATCCCGGAAGTTTTTTGAATACCGGTTTTGCTTTCTCTAATTTTGCAGTTACAGGGAAGTCTGTGGTTACTTCTCCGTCGATATCGTATCCAACACATACCGGGATCTCATCTAAGTATCCTAATACATCAAGTACGGTAAGTGCTACATCCGTTGTTCCCTGCAGACGGCATCCATACTTACTTGCAACACAGTCATACCATCCCATTCTTCTTGGACGTCCGGTTGTTGCTCCAAATTCACCACCGTCTCCGCCGCGTCTTCTCAGTTCGTCAGCCTCGTCTCCGAAGATCTCACTTACAAATGCACCTGCTCCTACTGCGGAAGAGTATGCTTTACTTACTGTTACGATCTTCTTGATCTCATATGGTGGGATGCCTGCTCCGATCGCACCGTATGCTGCTAAAGTAGAGGAAGATGTTACCATTGGATAAATTCCGTGATCTGGATCTTTTAAGGTACCAAGCTGGCCTTCTAATAAGATCTTCTTGCCTTCCTTGATTGCTTTGTCCAAGAATAAAGAAACATCTCCGACATATGGAGCTACCATGTCTCTGTACTCATGTAAAGTAGCTAATAATTCCTCTTCTTTTAATAATGGTTTGTGATACATATGCTCAAGCATAATGTTCTTTGTCTCGCAGGTACGTTTTACTTTTGCCTGTAATAATTCCTCGTCGAATAACTCACTTACCTGGAAACCAATCTTTGCATATTTGTCTGAATAAAATGGTGCGATACCGGACTTGGTAGAACCGAAAGAATTCTTTCCAAGACGCTCCTCCTCATACTGATCGAAAAGAACGTGGTATGGCATAACGATCTGTGCTCTATCTGAAATCATGATTTTTGGTGCAGGCACATTGCGGTCTGTGATCGATTTGATCTCACTTATTACCTTCGGGATATCCAGTGCAACACCATTTCCGATAATGTTGGTGATGTGGCTGTGGAATACACCGGATGGCAATGTATGTAATGCAAATTTACCATAGTTGTTTACGATGGTGTGACCTGCATTTGCTCCACCCTGAAAACGGATAACGATGTCCGCTTCATCTGCAAGCATATCTGTGATTTTTCCTTTTCCCTCGTCGCCCCAGTTAGCGCCTACTACTGCTGTAACCATTTGATTTTCCTCCTGCATAAAAAAAGTGATGGTCTGTAAAAACCATCACGCTTTCCTGTTTTTACTTTATGATTATACACGAATATATGTCATAAGTAAAATTAATATTCATTATATTTGATATAATTGTTTATTATATCATGAAGCAAAGCTTCATGATCGACATTCGCCGTTCGCCGAATGCATAAATGCATTCTTCTCACTTGCGCTCATTATATCATGATATTCCATATGCCATCAGACACCATTGGTTTCAGAAATATGGAAATCAAAAGCATAACCGCAAGAATCAGGACAGGTTCATATCGTACTAAACTTTCTTTCGAATCCACTGATTTTAAAGAGAACGGAAAAGAAAATCTTCTGCTTATTTCATATCCCAGCACAGTTCCTGCCGTATTGGTGATCAGATCATCAATATCCGTAAGCCTGAATGTAAATATCTGTAATAGTTCAATCCCCAGTGATACCGCGAGTCCCATGAAAAACATGGTTTTGAAAGACCGGTAATTCTTCCAGACCGCAGGTACAAAAAATCCCATCGGTATAAATAAAATGATATTCAAAATCGTATTTTTCATATATGCAAACGGACTGTTTACAATGTCTATAAACGGTATCAGATTCAGACCAAAATCTATCTGAAATGTCACAACCGCAGGAACACCCACAACTGAAAACAAAGCAATCGCATAAAATGCAAATATCAGTTTTACACAAAATGGTTTAAATTCCCATTTCCTGTAGATTGTACACTGCAAAATAGCCAAAGCAGGAATCACAAAAATAGCAGCTGAGACACAATCTATCCCGATTGATAATAAACGCATCATTGACGTTTCCCCCTAAATATCCTGATCCTGCATATAAATTTATCATATTACTGCCCGTAATCCCATTGATATTCTATTAAGATTGATGAAGAATTGATGAACTTTTTCTGACATTTTTTCACTACGGAACAGGCAGAAAATCATATAATTTTTCTGCCGCTGCCGACATCGGCGCACGCTCGTTTGAGACAATGCAAAACTCGCGTTCCGGTATCGCCCTATCAAATTTCAATACGAATAATTCCCCGCTTTCGATATATTTTTCTGCGAAATCCGACACGACACTGGCAACACCGAGGTTGCGCACTGCAAACTGAATGAGCATATCGCTCGTCGCAAGTTCAAATTCCGGCCGGACAAATGTGCCGCGTTCTGCCAGATAATCTTCCACATATTTTCTTGTGGAAGTACTGCCCTCTAAGCACATGACCGGAAGATTTTCAAGCTCTTTATAGCTTAATTTTCCGCCTTTTAAATACTCAAACTTTTTTCCCGCCACAAAGACATCCTGAATTTTGCGGACAGGTGTCATTTTAAAATCATATTTATTGTTCACCGGGGTACTGATAATTCCAAAATCAATTTTTCCGTCCTGCAAATGTTTCAACGTCTCCGGTGTCGGGGCATTCGTCACAGTCACTTTGATCTGCGGAAATGCATCATGGAACGCTTCTAAATAAGGAAGCAGATAAAACTGCAACGTCATGTCACTGGCACCCACACAGATTTCTCCGGCATCCAAGTTTAACATCTCCGAGAGTTTTTTCTCCCCGGTGAGGATTGTCTCATATCCTTTTCTCACATATTCCGCAAGCAGTCCGCCTTCTTTTGTCAAGCGCACGCCTTTGGATGTCCGCACAAAGAGAGCACAGGAAAGATCACTTTCTAAATGCTTGACTGCCTGGCTGACTGCCGGCTGTGAGATGGAAAGTGCCTCTGCTGCGAGGGAGATACTGTTGTATTTGGATACATAATAAAAAATTTTGTAGTATTCGAGGTTTGTCTGCATTATTTTACTCCGTGATTTTACTGTGACTTGCAAATAATTGCTTTCTTATTATAACAGTTTCCCACGAAAAAATCTTTTCTTTTGCGAAAACAAAAAATTTATATTTTTTCGCAAAAATAAACATTGTCTTTTTGCGGTCCATGCCTTATACTAAGTTGCTGAAACGTAAAGAATATGCGTGTTGAGGCTAAAAAACACGGACAGATTTTTAACTATTTTATAAATCAAGGAGTACAGATTATGACAAAAGACATGACAATGGGAAGCCCGCTCAGAATGATCTTACTTTTTTCCGTTCCGGTTTTACTGGGAAATATTTTTCAGCAGTTTTATAACATGGTGGATACGATCATTGTCGGGCAGTATCTTGGTGAGGATGCTCTGGCTGCGGTAGGCTCTACCGGATGTCTGATGTTCCTTGTATTAGGATTTGCAAATGGTATTGCGCAGGGATTTGGCGTTATGGTCTCCCACGCCTTCGGTGCAAAAGATTTCAAGCTGTTAAAGCATTATGTCGCACTCTCCCTGATACTGACTGCCATTGTATCGTTACTTCTGACTATCCCTACGGTGGCAGCTTCCAGACAGTTTCTTATTTTAATGAAAACACCGGACAATATCTTAGGACTCGCAGACTCTTATATTAAAGTCATTTTCGCAGGTATCCTGCTCACGATGTCCTACAACGTTGCCGCCGGTATTTTAAGAGGGATCGGCGACAGCAAAACACCGCTGTATTTCCTGATTCTCTCTTCCTTTTTAAATATTGTGCTCGACCTGTTTTTGATCGTCGTCGTAAAACTTGGAACCGCAGGCGCTGCCTATGCAACGATCATTGCGCAGGGTGTCTCCGCACTGCTTTGCTTTATTTATATGTTCCGCAAATTCGACATTTTAAAAACCAGCCGGGAAGATTACTACCTCGACAGATACGGTGTGTTCAATATGCTTTCCATCGGTATTCCGATGGCGCTCAACTATTCCATCACCGCTATCGGAACCATGATCCTGCAGGGCGCAGTCAATATTTTCGGTTCCAGTGTTGTGGCTGCCTTCACTGCCGCCTCCAAAGTGGAAAACCTCTCCACCCAGACCATGCCGACACTCGGCACTGCGATTGCCACCTACTGCGGCCAGAACCTCGGCGCAGGAAAATACAAACGTATCTACGAGGGAATGCGCAAAGGATTTTTCATCTGCATTTTTATCTCGCTTGCTGCCTCTGCCATCTGCGTATTCGGCGGACGTTTTATTGTGAGCTGGTTTGTGAGCAATCCTTCTGAAGAAATTTTCGACTATGCCATGCAGTATCTGAACACCATCAGTTTCTTCATGCTGCCGCTCGCATGGATTTTCCTTTACCGGAACGCCCTGCAGGGCTTAAACCGCGGACTTGTTCCAATGTTAAGCGGTGTTGTGGAAATGGTGTGCCGTATTATCGTAATCGCCGTCACCTTAAATCCGTTCGGTTACTGGGCAGTCCGTCTGGCAAGCCCGATTACATGGCTGTTCACCGGAATCCTTCTGATCGTAACGTATTTTATCTGGGAAAAACAGAGCCGGAAAAAACATTCCGGTTCATCGGACTAAAATTTTAGTTTTCCACCCCACTTCTGAACAGTCTCCACAAGCTGTATCAGATACCGGAACACCGGCTCCGTGATGACTGCGAACACGATCATGAGCATTGCACATTTTCCTGTGACCGCCGTGATCGCAAACAGTTCACTGAAAAACAGCATACAAAATAACCAGCCGATGACCATCGCTGCGATCAGGATCGCATGCGGTGTTGTCATCGGTTTTGCTATATGATAAAGGATCATGAAGCCGACAACTGCGATCAGGATCGTGCACGACGTGGAAACGCACTCTTTTTCCACTCCGAACTCCCTGCAGAAAATCACCAGACCGCTCACCACGATAAAATCTGTAATCCCAGCCGGAAGCGCCTGGATCAGGACATTGGTAAGAAAATGCCCATGGATCTGATTCCGGTTCTGCTCCAGCGCCAGAAAAAATGACGGAATCCCGATCGTAAAAACACTGATGAGCGACACCTGCGATGGCTCCAGCGGATAATCAATCAGAAACAGCATGGAAAATACGGCTAACAGCATGGAGAAAATGTTCTTGACCAGATAAAGGCTGGCAGTGCGCCCGATGTTGTTCACCACCCGCCGCCCTTCCATGACAACCGCCGGCATTTTATTGAAATCGTTATCGAGCAGCACAAGCTGTGCCACATGCGAAGCCGCCTCACTGCCTGATGCCATCGCAATGCTGCAGTCTGCATCTTTTAACGCAAGAATATCGTTCACGCCGTCTCCGGTCATTGCCACGGTCTTTCCCTGCTCTTTTAATGCCTGCACCAGAAGACGTTTCTGCTCCGGTGTCACCCTGCCGAACACCGTGTATTTTTTTGCTGCCTTCCGCACTGCCTCCGCTGTTTTCAACGTTGCTGCGTCCACCTGTTTTTCCGCATGGCGGATTCCCGCTTTCTTTGCAATCTCCGATACCGTGACCGGATTGTCCCCGGAGATCACTTTCACTTCCACTCCCCGCTTGGAAAAGTAACGGAATGTATCCATTGCCCCCTCCCGGATTGCATTATTGAGCAGGATAAATGCAATGGGAGTTGCATTTTCTGTCAGTTCTTTTCCATCCAGATTCCCCTCATACTCTGCAAATACAAGCACACGATATCCCTTTTCCAGAAATACTTCGATTGTTCCCTGAACAGCCGCATAATCCTGCCGCAGCACAAATTCCGGTGCGCCGACCACATAAGCTTTTCCTGCCAGAACCACTCCGCTGTATTTTGTGGCAGACGAAAACGGGACGATTTTTTCTGCACTGTTTTCCATCGGCTCCGTAAAATACTGCTGCAATGCCTCCATCGTTGCATTGTCGCACGGCAGGGCACGCACACAGTCAGAGAGCAGCTTTGCAATTTTATTTTTGTCTTCCGATTGCTGGTCTGCTTCCTGTTCTTTCGCTGCAAGGTTCTGGTCTTTTGCAAGGATAAACTGTGCCACTTCCATTTCCGGCACGGTAATGGTTCCGGTCTTATCCACACACAGTACATTTACCCGCGCCAGTGTCTCGATACATTTCATGTCATGGATCAGTACCTTTTGTTTTCCAAGCCTCATCACCGACACCACCATCGCCACACTTGCAAGAAGGTACAGGCCTTCCGGGATCATTCCGAGAATAGCCGCCACCATGCCCGTCACACTATCTTTCATCGTTGCCCCGGAAAAAAAGTATTGCTGTAAAAACAGGATCGCCCCGATCGGCAAAATGATCACGCCCACGGTCTGCACAAGGCGGTTCAACGCCCGGATCATCTCCGACTGCTCGCCCTCTTTTGTCTGCGTTGCCTGTAACATCAGTCCTGAAATATAAGAATCTTTTCCCACTTTTTCGAGTTTTGCCAGGCACTCTCCCGATATCACAAAACTTCCCGAAAAAATGGAATCTCCCTCTTTTTTTACAATCTCATCGGCCTCCCCTGTGATCAAAGCCTCGTTGACTGTGATATTGCCGGATAACACCAGTGCGTCCGCCGGAATCTGTCCACCTGCTGAAAGCGTTATCACATCATCCTGCACCAGTTCATCCGCCAAAACCTCCTGATCACTTCCGTTGCGCCGGACCGTGATTTTCGGTGTGTTTAATATCGTAAGATCATCCAGAATCTTTTTGGAACGCAGCTCCTGAATGATTCCGATCAACATATTTGAAATAATAATAGGTAAAAAAGTAAGATCCCGAAAAGACCCCACTACGATCAGAAGGATCGTAATGATCAAAAAAATAAGATTATAATAAGTTACAACATTTGAGCGGATGATCTGTGCCACTGTCTTTGTGGAAGAATCTACGCTTTCATTCGACAACCCTGCTTTTTTCCGAAATTCCACTTCAGCAGTGGACAGTCCACTCATATTCTGGCACATTCTGCATCTCTCCATCTCACTTTATGATGCTTTAGTATGCCCTGTTTTTTGTTAAACTATTTGAACAATCGCTAACTGTTCTTTATTTTGCTTTTAATGCCCAGACAGCTTTGATCTGGCTCCTGATTTTTCCATAGTTCCATTTCTGGCCACTGCGGTATAAAGAAAACGGATCGTTAATGGAAAATCCTTCATCATCATAGTCATAGAGCAGGATAAAATGTCCCCCTGTAGTGAAATCTCCCTGCCGCACAGAGCAGATCACGATATCTCCCTGATCTAAGTGCTGTTTGATCTCAGTCTGGCTGATATTGATCTGCTCGGAGCGGACACCGTAAGCTGCCGCCCCCTCTGTCATAAGCGACCACATCGTTCCTGTGCCGGACATATAAAACCCTTCCTGCATGGCAAATTTTGCGATTGCAGCCGGAGTTGCCTCCTCATTTCCAGTCAGCGCAACTACTGCCATCGCCAGTGTTGTCGGACCGCATCCGCTGATCGCAACATTGCTGTCATCCCCATATGCAAGGCAGCCCCAGCGTTTATCCCACTGTAAAAAGAGCGGATATTCTTCCTGTAACTCTTTCTCTGTCAGTTCTGCTTTATCATAATCCCTTGTGTTCCCTTTATAATCAGCTACAAATGCGATCATTTCCGGATTATTTGCCAGATTGATCAGTAATTTTTCCGGATATTTCTCTGCATTTTCCACGATCTGTGCGTAGCGTTCATCTGACGCTTCCATCTGTTCTAACTGTCTGATTGCCTGATTTAAGGAATAATCTACCGGTTTTGATAACACAACCTGTGGAATCTCCGCAAACGGATCATTCGTTTCTTCGCTGTCTGCCGGTTCTTCGACAGTTTCTGTAGCAGACTGTTCCTCTTTTTCCGTTCCATCTGCTGTTGTTCCATTATCTACGTTATTTGTAATTTGATTTTCTTTTTTCTCTTCACCGGAGTTATCCTGCGCTGATGCCAGCACTTCTTCTGTTTTTCCAAGTTTGATCTCAGGAAAATATCTTCCACAGACACATCCCAGTAAAAAAGATGTCAAAAGCATTACACTCAAAACGATTTTTCTTTTCCGTACAAGCTTTTTCTGTCTCAGTCTTCTTTCGTCTAATTCTGTCTGATTCTGTATCTGGCGCTGATTCTGCTCCTTCATCTATCGGTAACCTCTCTCGTATTTCTTTCTTGCGTAGCGTGTTCTATTATATACATAAACCCTGCAATTTTGCTACCCTCTTCATAAAATATTAATAAAACTTTGGGTTTTCTTTGGAATACTTACAGAAAAAAACAGGTGCCAAATGTATGATCCATTCAGCACCTGCCCTGTCCTGTCTGTTTTTATTTGTTGCTGAGATATTCGTGAATACCCTTAGCTGCTGCTTTACCGGCACCCATCGCAAGGATAACAGTTGCTGCACCTGTCACAGCGTCACCACCGGCATAAACACCTTCTTTGGAAGTTGCACCGGTCTCTTCTTCCGCAATAATGCATTTTCTGCGGTTGATATCAAGACCTTTTGTAGTGGATGAGATCAGAGGGTTTGGAGAAGTACCAAGTGACATGATCACAGTATCTGCCTCGATCTCATATTCAGAGCCCGGAATCTCAACCGGACTTCTTCTTCCGGAAGCATCCGGTTCGCCAAGTTCCATTTTGATCACTTTTGCACCCTTTACACAACCGTTTTCATCCACTAATAATTCGGTTGGATTCTGGAGAAGATCAAAGATGATACCCTCCTCTTTTGCGTGGTGTACTTCCTCTTTACGTGCCGGAAGTTCTTCCTCACCACGACGATATACGATATGTACCTCTGCGCCAAGTCTTCTTGCTGTTCTTGCAGCGTCCATTGCCACGTTACCACCGCCGACTACAATAACTTTCTTACCAGCTTTGATCGGTGTATCGTAATTGTCTAAGAACGCTTTCATAAGGTTATTTCTTGTTAAGAACTCATTGGCTGAGAATACACCCATTGCCTGCTCACCAGGAATACCCATAAATCTTGGAAGTCCTGCACCGGAACCAATGAAAACTGCCTCAAAGCCCTCGTTGTCCATCAACTCATCAATTGTAACGGATTTACCGATGACAACGTTGGTCTCAATCTTAACCCCTAATGCTTTCACGTTTTCCACTTCAGCGGCAACAACCTTCTGCTTTGGAAGACGGAATTCAGGGATACCATAAACTAACACACCACCTGCCTGATGTAATGCTTCGAAAATCGTCACATCATAACCAAGCTTTGCAAGATCTCCTGCACAGGTAAGACCTGCCGGGCCTGAGCCGATCACTGCTACTTTATGTCCATTTAACTTTTCTGCCTTTTTCGGTTTAATGCCATGTTCTCTTGCCCAGTCCGCAACAAAACGCTCTAATTTACCGATCGCTACAGGCTCTCCTTTGATTCCACGGATACATTTTCCCTCACACTGTGTCTCCTGTGGACATACACGGCCACAGACTGCCGGAAGTGCGGAAGACTCACTGATCACATGATAAGCAGCCTCAAAATTACCTTCTTTTACTTCTGCGATAAATCCCGGAATATTGATAGATACCGGACATCCTTTCATACACTGTGCATTTTTACAGTTTAAGCAACGGGCAGCTTCTGCCATTGCTTCTTCTTCATTATATCCCAAACATACTTCTTCAAAGTTCGCTGCACGAACGGCTGGCTCCTGCTCACGAACCGGAACTCTAGTTAATACGTCCATTTTTTCCTCCTGATTCTATGTAACTGACCAGACAGCATTCTCTCTGATCTGACAAATTTCTGATTTTTAACTGTTACAATTGCCACATCCGCCGTGATGTGTTGCACCTTCCTGTAATTTCAACATTGCTCTTCCCTCTTCGGTCTTGTACTGAGCCTGTCTTCTCATCGCCTGATCAAAATCAACCAGATGTCCGTCGAACTCCGGTCCGTCTACACATGCAAATTTCACTTCATCGCCGACAACCAGACGACATGCACCACACATTCCGGTTCCGTCTACCATGATCGGATTCATGGAAACAACCGTTGGAATTCCTAATTCTTTTGTCAGTTTGCAGACAAATTTCATCATGATCATTGGTCCGATTGCCACACAGTGGTCATAACGGTTACCATTATCCCAGAGTTCCTGCAGCTGTGCAGTACCGGTTCCCTTGAAACCGTACGAGCCATCATCCGTTGTCACATAAAGGTTTGTGGCAACTTTTTTCATCTCATCCTCTAAGATCAGTAAATCTTTGTTACGGGAACCCATGATAACATCACAGTCAACGCCGTGCTCATGCAGCCATTTTACCTGAGGATAAACCGGAGCTGTACCAACACCACCTGCAACAAATAAAATTTTCTTTTTCTTTAATTCTTCGATATCTTCATGGATCAGATCCGATGGGCATCCCAGAGGTCCAACGAAATCTTCAAAAGCATCCCCTTCCTGTAAGCTTACCATACGCTCTGTGGAAGCTCCTACGGTCTGGAATACGATCGTGATCGTTCCCTCTTCCCTGTCGTAATCACAAATGGTAAGTGGAATACGTTCACCTTCCTCATCAATTTTTACAATCACAAACTGTCCCGGTTCGCAATACTGCGCAACACGAGGAGCCTTGACATCCATAAGATAGATCTTGTCTGCCAGTTTTTCTCTTCTAACGATTGGATACATGTTTTTCCTCCTTGTATATACTCACTGCCTTTTTCATCTCTGTAATCGTTTTCCTTAATCACGAATCTCCTATGAAAATATACATTTTTTTAGCATTACTTTATATAATAAAGGAAAAGCCGTTAGATTTCAACGGCTTTTCCCTTGTTTTATTGCTTTTTCATATAATTGAAACATACTAATTATTTATAGCTTCTATTCTTACTACACCACTATTATGCCTCCACTTTGGAAAACAGAATTCTGTCATTATCCAATGCCTTTCCGGCACGGACTGCAAACTGCTCTAACAGATCATCCACTGACATCTTTTCCCGTTCTTCCCCGGAAACATCCAGCACAATATTTCCCGAATCCATCATGAGGGTACGGTTTCCAAGTTCAAGCGCCTGATGCATGTTGTGCGTGACCATAAGGCAGGTGATGTTCTGCTCTGACACTATCTTTTTTGTGAGGTTCAGTACTTTCTCTGCGGTGGCAGGGTCTAAAGCTGCGGTATGCTCATCCAGCAGCAAAATCTTAGGAGTCACCATCGTTGCCATCAAAAGTGTGAGTGCCTGACGCTGTCCACCGGACAAAAGTCCGACCGGCTGCTTCATACGGTCTTCTAACCCCATGTCTAGCAGTGCGAGCTGCTCTCTGAATTTTTTCTTGTCCGCTGCCCTGATCCGGCTGAAATAGGCATTCTTTGAAGTAGTCGTGCGCAGGTAGGCAAGCGCCATATTCTCCTCGATCGTCATATGTGGTGCGGTTCCCTTCAATGGATCCTGAAACAAATGACCAATCACTTTACTGCGGACATGCTCTTTCTGATAGGTAATGTCCTCACCATCCAGCATGATCAGTCCTTTGTCTGCAAAAAAGGCTCCTGTTATCGCATTAAACAGCGTTGATTTTCCGGCTCCGTTGCTTCCTACGATCGTTGCAAAATCCCCCTGCTTTAAGGTGAGATTCAGATTTTTTAATGCACATTTTTCATTGACAGTTCCCGGATTAAAAGTTTTGCTGACATCGCGCATCACAAGCATTGCGTTCTTCTCTGCCATTATCTTTCTCCTCCTTCGCTGTCATTTTTCGTAATCTCCTGAACGTATATCTGGTTCTGAGCCTTTGCGGCACGTTTCTGCCGGTAAAAATTCATCTGCTTTTTCAGATATGGGAATGCGATCGCCACGGCTACAATGATTGCAGAAACAAGTTTTAAACACTCTGCCGGTACATTTAATCTCAGGGCAACTGCCACGATAAAACGATACAGGCAGCTTCCTAAAATAACGCCGGTCACACGCTGTAACATACCGCCTTTTCCAATGATAGATTCCCCAATGATCAGGCTGGCGAGTGCGATTGTTACCATTCCGGTTCCAAGATTGATATCACAGGATTTCTGATACTGCGCAAGCAGTCCGCCGGAGAGACCGGTCAGGGCATTGGCAACACAAAGTCCGATCGTGATCATGGCACTTGTATTAATGCTGGAAGCTCTTACCATATCCGGATTATCTCCGGTTGCGCGGATGGAAAGTCCAAGCCTTGTATTTAAAAAGAAAGAGATCAGCACTCCTACAATGATAACGATCAGTGCAGCCACGATCAGTTTATACCACGTTCCACCGATCGCTGTTTTTGCCCAGGTAAAAACGGATTCACAGTTGAATAAGTTCATGTTGGAAGCGAATCCCATTACTGCAATATTAATTGTATACAATCCGGTATTTACGATGATTCCCGCCAAAATGGACTGAATCCCCATTTTTGTCTGTAAGAAAGCGGTCACAAAACCGGAGCAGACACCAGCTGCCATCGCTGCAAATAATCCTAATATCGGATGACCTGCAAGTGTCACCGATGCACAGACGGCACATCCCAATGTAAAACATCCATCGGTCGAAAGATCCGCAATGTTTAAAATACTGAAGGATATAAATAATGCCAGTGCGACCAGTGCATAGATAAAACCAAGTTCTAATGCACTCTGTACAATTGATAATGTAATAATGGAACCCATACCTTAATTAAACTCCTCTGCTGTTACTGTCTCGATCAATTCGGAACACATATCTTTAAAGATAGAATAATCGATTCCGACTTTTTCTGCAATCTCTGTATTTACGGTTACGATACCGCTGTCTAATGTTTCTACCGGTGTTGTGGCCGGATCTGCTCCGTTTGCAAGAATGTCTGCAACCATGTCTGCTGTCTTTGTTCCGAGTGTCTCATAGTTGACGCCGTATCCTAAGAATGCTCCGTTTAAAGCAAAGGAATCTGCACTTGTGTAGTGAGGGATACCTGCGTCTGCAAATTTTTCAAAAATCGCAAGTTCTGCTGTCATAACAGTGTTGTCCTGTGGTGTAAAAATAGCGTCTACTTTTTCTGCCACCAGGGAATCTGCTGCTGCCTGGATCTCACCGGTTGTTGTACCTGTTTTTTCTACATAGGAAATCCCATGTTCATCGCAGTAATCTTTTGCCGCCTGAATAGCACTTGTGGAAGAATCCTGGCTCTTATCATACAGAAATCCGATTTTTGCAGCATCCGGATCCGCTGCCAAAATGAAATCCATGATCTGTGCCACATCAATTGCATCGGATGTTCCTGTAATATTGGCACCCGGAGCATCTGCACTTGCTACAAGTCCTGCTCCGACCGGATCTGATACTGCGGAAAATACAACCGGGATCTGATTATCTTCCGTTGCGTTCTGCATGATCATTGCTGCCGGCGTTGCAATCGGAATGATCACATCGACACCCTCTGCCACAAGATCTGCTGCGATCTGGTTCAGGGTAGAGGAATCTGCCTGACCATTATAGGTGTAATCTGCATAATCAAATGTCACACCAAGTTCTGCTCCTTTTGCATCCAGCTCTGCTTCAATTGCTTTCTCAATCTGGTTTAAGGATGCATCATCTACATACTGTACGATTCCAACTTTGTACACGGTTTTGTCTGCAGTATTCTGTGCAGTGTCCTTTGCGGTATCGGCTGCGTCTGCACTGCTCTCTGTTGTGTTCGTGCTGTTTCCTGCATTGGATGTGTCTGTGCTGTTTCCACATCCACCGATCATTGCTGCTGCCATTGCCATTGTCAATACTGCTGCCATCATTTTTCTCTTCATCATTTTTTCCTCCAAATTTTAAGAATGTTTTTGAAAGAAATCCGTTTTGAAAGTTATAAGAATCATGTATTGCGGTTTTGTTTGCAAGTAAACAAAAACCGTCTCAAGCTGTTGCTTGAGACGGTAATAAAATCTTATTATCGCGGTACCACTCATCTTGACCATCCGGTCCACTCTCTCATGTACTATCATACACGCCTGATTGATAACGGGTTTGGTTCCCGGTGACTCCTACTGCTGATACATGGCTCTGTATGCTTCATGTATGTTGTTCAGGTCACCCTCGAAAGTCCATTCAGTAAAATGATCCATACTGCAATCCCACCACCTGCAGCTCTCTGTAATATCAACAGATTACTTACTACTCTTTCTCAACGGTTTTTCTTTATGGTGTTACTTTAATACATTAACGTATCTTTGTCAACACCTTTTTTTATTTTTATGAGAAGTATACGAGTTCATCTTCCGGCTTCTCGGCTGGAGTTATGGAAATTGGATACAATACAGGACCTTTTCCCTTGTACTCTTTTGCGAATTCTACGTGTACTTCTGCTGTGATATTGATCCAGGATTTGTGCGGAATTTCATCCTCCCTATCGTATTTCGTTTTGAAGCCGATGAAGGTAACATCCTCCACACAGCAGGTCATTGCAAAACGTCCCGGAACCATAATTCCTTTTTTCAGTTTGTCCGGATTGTATACAAGTGCTAAGAAAGAAACTTTCTTACCCTCATACTTTTTCGGATTGTCCTGACAATCCATATACCAGATCGCATAATCTGCATCGGAAATTTCAATCTCATCCGCAGTAATGTCAAACGGTAACTCCTCCGGTCTCTCGTCAAGTGTTCCGTCCGCACGCTCATAGACAAGCTGTGCTTTCCGGTTTAATGCCTTGACATTTCTGCGGTATTTTCCTTTGTCTGTACTGTCATCACAGCGATTGAAGATCACGACATCTGCGGAAAAAAGCTGTTCCATGATCATTGTACGCATATTTGCAAGATACATATCGAAAGTCGTTGCATCTACCGTGGCAAGCTGCTGTACGATCATCCAGTACTTTGGAAGTTCCATATCCATGAGTGTTCCCATCTGCCAGGTTCCGTTGTACTCTAAGAATACCTGCTCCGGCTGGTACTCGGTATTTACTTTTTTCAAAAAGTCCTCTGTAAAATCTGCCTCACTGTCTACCATGACAAGTTTTACATTATTTTTTTCAAGTTCTTCATCCGTAAACTCTGCATCGCCGTCTTCACAGCAGATGACAAGGCTTTTTCCCTCTTTTGCAAAACCCTGCTCAAATAAGGTGTCTTTGATGAGGGAGGTCTTTCCACTGTCCATAAAACCGGTAAATAAATATACTGGTATTTCGTTCATATATATTCTCCCTTATTAAATTCCGAATAACTCTTCTAATCTGTGTTCGTCAATGTTGCAGCCGATCACACAAAGTCTTCCTGTATAGTCAGGCTCGCCGTCACGAAGCTCATATTCACCCGGAACCATGTCAAAATAAATCCATGTGCCATTCTCATCTTCTACCATTCCCTTGGCACGGAGGATTGTTCCGTAATCATCTGTCTCGCAGAGAGTCTTTAATACATCCTCGATCTTTTCCTTCGTGAATTTGTGAGGCGTCTCTTTTCCCCAGCTTGTAAACACTTCATCTGCATGATGGTGATGATGATGCTCATGGTCATGGCATCCGCAGGTGCAGTTTTCGTCATGTTCATGATGGTGCTCATGGTCGTGATGGTGTTCATGGTCGTGATCATGCTCATGATCGTGGTCTTCATGATCGTGGTCATGATGGTGATGTTCATGCTCATGCTCCTCTGCCTCTTCTTTGGCATGCTGCTCAGCCATCAGTTTCATCTCAAGAGAATCTGCTCCCTCGATCACTTTTAATATCTGCTCGCCTTTGATTGCATCCCATGCTGTTGTGATGATTGCAGCCTTTGGATTCAATGTCTGGATCTGTTTTACACAAAGTTCTAACTGCTCAGGTGTTGCATTCTGGCTTCTGCTCAGTACAACAACTGTAGCATATTCAATCTGATTATTAAAAAATTCACCGAATGCTTTCATCTGTTTGCTTGCTTTTAAAGCATTTACGACAGTTACGAGTCCGTTTAATTTAACGTCTTCCTCTTTCTCGATATCGATCACAGACTTCATAACATCGGATAACTTACCGACACCAGATGGCTCGATCAGAATGCGGTCCGGATGATATTTGTCAATCACTTCGTGAAGATTCTTTCCGAAATCACCTACTAATGAGCAGCAGATACAGCCGGAATTCATCTCGGTGATCTGGATTCCTGCATCTTTTAAGAAACCGCCGTCGATTCCGACTTCACCGAACTCATTCTCGATCAGAACGATCTTCTCGCCCTTAAATACCTCATCGATCATTTTTTTAATAAATGTGGTTTTTCCTGCTCCTAAGAAACCGGAAATAATATCAATTTTTGTCATAATAAATCCACTCCTTTTTATGTCTTGATAATATGCAGAATGCAGATTATCATGGTTACATTGTATTATCTTTGTCTGTCCGGATCACACTTTCTGCCCGAACATTCCTATTTTACTCGATTATTTTACAAAATGCAAATTTTGTGCAATTTTTAATAATTATTTTATACCCTGTTTATTTTTATCCATTATATCCGAAAACACTTCTGCATATCCCTGTATGTACCGAGAACCAAAAGGGTATCTTCACTGCTTAGTTCCATATCCGGACCAATCGCCATATTCATCTTTCCGTCTGTTTTGATCGCCAGAATACTGATGCTGTACTTTTTACGGATATCCAGTTCACCGATCGTTTTTCCGATCCAGTCTCCCGGCACCTCCACCTCAAAAATAGCATGTGAATCATCCACTTCGATATAATCATGGATATGATCTGCCGTATAGCGGATCGCTGCCCAGTTGGCGATCTGTTTTTCCGGATAAATGACCTCGTCTGCTCCGTTGCGAAGCAGGAACTTTGCCTGTACATCCCGCTCTGCACGCGATATGACCATTTTAGCGCCAAGTTCTTTCAAAAGAGAAGTTGTCTCCAGGGAATTCTGGAAATTGCCTCCGATCGTCACAAAACAAATATCATAATTTTTGATTCCAAGCGACTCCAGAAAATTCTCATTGGTACTGTCACCGATCTGTGCGTCTGTAACATACGGAAGAATTTCATTGACAAGATTTTCATTCTCATCCACAGCCATCACTTCATGTCCAAGCTCATTCAACTGGTATGCAACATGCTTTCCAAATCTTCCGAGTCCGATAAGCAAAATATTTTTCATTATAATTTTCTCCTTTATCCAACAGTTATTTTATCAAGCGGTCTTTTTGCCCCGCTCTGGATTTTTACTGAAATTGCAGCATATATAAGTGTCAGTCCGCCAACTCTTCCAAGATACATCAAAACAACCAATATCAGATGTGATACCAGTCCAAGCTCCGTTGTGATCCCTAATGTAAGTCCTGCCGTGCCCACTGCAGATGCTGTTTCAAAAAGGCAATCCGACAATGCAACATGTTCTATCTGACTGATTGCGATTCCTCCTGCGAAAAACAGGAAGAAATACAAAATAGCGATCGTTGCCGCATTTTTTACCACTGTATTATCGAATCTTCTTCCAAAAACCTCTGTCTCCGGTTCTCTTCCGAATGTCGCAAACGCATTCAGTATCAACACTGCGATCGTTGTTGTCTTCATACCTCCCGCCGTCGATCCGGGAGATCCACCGATCAGCATCATCAAAATCATGATTGCTTTGGAAGAATCACTCATTGCTCCAAGATCTGCCGTATTAAAACCTGCCGTCCGAAGAGTTACCGACTGGAAAAGAGATGCCAGTATTCTTTTTCCTACAGAAAATCCGGTAAAATCAATCAGAAAGAAAAAAACAGCCGGTAGTAAGATCAAAACAGCGGTGGTAACGAGGATAATCTTACTCTGCAGACGGTAACGTTTCAAGTTCCATTTGTTTGTGCAAAAATCATCCCATGTCAGAAATCCGATGCCACCGATCACGATCAAAAGCATGATCACAAGATTGATCAATGGATTGGCAATATATCCTGTCAGAGATGGAAATGTCTGTTCCGTCGTTCCAAGTATGTCAAAACCTGCATTGCAAAAAGCCGATACCGAATGGAAGACTGACATCCAGATTCCTTTCCATCCATAATCCCTGCAAAATACAGGAAGCATGAGAATGGCACCGACCAATTCGATCAGAAATGTTCCCTGTAGAATAAATTTCGTAAGCCGGACAATTCCACCTACCTTCGGTGCTGAAATTGCATCCTGCATCGTGCTCCGCTGCATTAACGAGATCTTTCTCCCCGATACCATTGAAAAAGATGCAACCACAGTGATGACTCCCAATCCACCGGTCTGGATCAGAAGTAAGATCACTGCCTGGCCAAACGCTGACCAGTAGCTTCCTGTATCCACGACCACAAGTCCTGTCACGCAGACAGCTGATGTCGCAGTAAATAAAGTCTTATCAAACGGTGTCACAACTCCGGCAGAAGATGAGATCGGAAGCATTAAAATAATTGCTCCAAGTAATATCACACCTGCAAATCCAAATGCGATCATCTCAAACGATGACATTTTCTTTTTTTTACGGATACGTTCCGGCATATCAATTCTCCTCTTTTTCTGCTGCTTTCATTTTATTTGTGGAACTGCATATTGTAAAGCTTTTCGTAAGTTCCCTTCCTGGCTATCAGTTCTTCATGTGTTCCTGATTCTTCGATACCATCCTCAGATAAAACAATGATCTTCTCTGCGTTTTTGATGGTGGAAAGCCTGTGTGCAATTACAAATGTGGTACGGTTTTTTGCAAGCTTCTCCAATGAATCCTGTACTACTTTTTCACTCTCATTGTCAAGTGCGGAGGTTGCCTCATCAAAAATAAGGATCGGTGGATTTTTAAGGAAAACCCTTGCGATGGACAATCGCTGCTTCTGTCCGCCGGAAAGCTTGATCCCGCGCTGTCCGATGTCCGTATCATAACCGTTTGGAAGTGACATGATAAACTCATGCGCATTGGCGTTTTTTGCTGCCTCGATGACTTCCTCTCTTGTCGCATCCGGTTTTCCGTAACGGATATTATCAAAAACAGTTCCAACAAAAAGATACACATCCTGCTGCACAATGCCGATGTGGTCGCGCAGACTCTTTAAGGTGAGATCACGGACATCTTTTCCATCGATTTTTACTGCGCCGCCCGTCACGTCATAGAAACGTGGAATGAGGGAACAGAGCGTACTTTTTCCTGCGCCGGAGGAACCGACTAATGCCATGTAAGCCCCCGCCGGAACATTTAAACTGATATGATTCAACACTTTTTCCGTGTTTTCCTCATACTGGAATGAAACATTTTCAAAAGTAATATCTCCCTTTACATCCTTAAGTTCCACTGCATCTTTTTTGTCCTCGATATCCGGACAGATGGCGAGGATCTCCTGAAAACGCTCAAACCCGGTATAACCGTTCTGGAACTGCTCTGTGAAATCAATGAGGGTGCGGACAGGATCCGTAAACACACTGATATAGAGCATAAATGTGACAAGGTCGCTGACATCCACACTGCCTTTTGCGATCAGCACCGTACCTGTCAGGATCACACTGACCTGAATGAGTGTCGTAAACGCTCCAAGCCCTGCCTGATAACTTCCCATGTAAAAATAGCTGTTTTTCTTGGCTGCAAGGAAACCGTCATTGCCTTGTTTGAATTTACGGTTTTCAATCTCTTCATTGGCAAAAGATTTTACCACCCGGATACCGGATAAGTTATCCTCGATCTGCGCATTGATGTCTGCGATTTTTACACGGTTCTGTTTGAATGCGAGACGCATTTTTTTATTCAGGACAAATGCATAGATCAGCATGAACGGCAGAATTGCAAAGGCTGCAACTGCGAGCATTGGGCTGATATTCACAAGAATGATCAGTGCTCCGGCAATTTTGATCACGGACAGAATGATGTTCTCAGGTCCATGATGCATCAGTTCGCTGATATCAAAAAGATCGGTTGTGATACGGCTCATCAGCTGTCCGACTTTCTGGTCATCATAAAAGGAAAAGGACAGTTTCTGGTAATGTGCGAAAATTTCCGCACGCATGTCATACTCGATTTTCGCTCCCATCACATGTCCGTAATTACAAATGTAGAATTTGCTGTAACAGTCAACCGCCACCAGCGCAAACAGTCCAATGGCAATGTAAGCTGCCTGATGCAAAATTTCTGCCGGCTCACGGTACACAAGATTGTAGGTCACATACCGCACGACCAGCGGAATGATCAGGGCAACCGCCGCAGAGAGCGTTGCAAAAAACATGTCTGTCCAGAACACACGCATGTAAGGTTTATAATAGGTGAGCATTTTTTTCATGGTTCCACTTTTTTTCATAAATTCCGGTTCTCCTCTGCATAAGATAAGACTGATACATTCTTTTATGCATCAGTCTCATTCAAATTCATATGATATTATTTTAGACGTAAAGCTGAAATTGTCAAGCTTTTCCCCTACGCCGGATATGCTGCTTATTTTCTCTTTTCAAACCCATACACCCATTTTCCACGCAAAAATAAAGCAAGGAAAATGACCGAACTAATACTCCAGGTCAATGGATACGCCCAGAAGATCACGCGGATATCCGGGATAAAATGAACCGTAACCGTGATATAGCTTACACGGAACAGACACCATACACACAGCATGACGATCATTGGAACCGATGCATTTCCCGAACCACGAAGCACCGCAGCGATGCAGTGGGAAAAAGCCAGCAGAAAATAGAACAATGCAATGGTTCTCGACTGCATAACTCCATAATGTACTACATCCGGTTCACTGTTAAAGGCTGCAATAAGCACCGGTGCGGCTGTATAAATCACAACTCCGATCAATTCTGCAATGATAATCGAACAGAGAACGCCAAATCTCGCTCCTTTTTTTGCACGGTCATACTGCTTTGCACCAAGGTTCTGGCTGACAAAAGTGGTCAGCGCCATCGTAAAACAGGTCACCGGCAGAAACGCAAATCCTTCGATTTTGGAATAAGATCCACATCCCGCCATCGCCATTTTCCCAAATGCATTGATATTTGTCTGCACAAAAACATTCGCAATGGCGATCACAGAATTCTGAAAACCGGACGGCACACCGTTTTGTATGATCTGCCACAGCATCTGGCTGTCAAAACGGATTTTATTTAACTGAAGCCTATATTCTTCTTTTGCTCTCAGAAGATGGATCAGACATAAGAATGCACTTACAAATTGGGAAATCGCTGTTGCCAAAGCGGCTGCACCGACTCCCATCCCCAATCCTGAAATAAAGAAAATATCCAGCACCACATTGATACAGGAAGAAATGATCAGATAAATCAGCGGATGTCTGCTGTCTCCAACCGACTGCAAAATCCCTACAAAAATATTGTACATGATCACTCCGATAGAGCCTGCAAAATAAGTGCGGAAATAGGTGATAGATTCCGGAAGCACCTCTGCGGGTGTTCCCATCAACACCAGGATCTTCGGTGCTAAAAGCATGCCGATCACTGTCAATGCAATTCCTGCTGCAATTCCAAACGCAACCGTTGTGTGGATTGATTTCTCCAGATTTGCCCTGTCTTTCGCTCCATAATATCTGGCAATTACAACACCTGCACCCATTGCGATGCCATTGATAAATCCAACCATCAGAAAAATCAGATTCCCGGATGAGCTGACTGCCGCCAACGCATTGCTGCCGAGATAATTTCCTACGATCAGTGAATCTGCCGTGTTATACAATTGCTGAAACAAATTTCCAAGAAACAGCGGAATCGCAAATAAAATAATTTTTCTGGAAATGCTTCCCTCTGTCATTCTTGTTTTATCTTCTGTTCTCATCATTACTTCCTCGTATCTTTTTCTGCTCTACGCTCTGACTCTAATAATAGGTACTATCTATAGTATAGTTTTTTTCGTGTAAAATCAACAAGTTTTGAGGATTATAAGAGATTTGGATTGAACAAAATCTTGAGTTACATAACTAATGCTGCTCCATATAATCAATAAATTCCGTTGTCTTAGACCAGTACTTAATCCCCCAATTTTCAAAATTCCATTCATCCATGTAATTGTTACATTCATAGTCAATATACTCTTTTAATATTCTTTCATTTGCTACATCAATGTCTAACATTCTTGGAATTCTGATTCCTGTCTGCAACAGTCTGTTATAATCATTTTGTTCTGCTTCGATTTTATTGCCAAATGAGTAATATTCACATGGCTCATGGTGTATCTGTTTTAACACATAAAATTTACCTTCCCGTTCTGCCAAATAGGAATAACCACCTTTTCCATGTCCTAATAACTTCACAATTTTATATTCTTTCTGATTAACATTCATAACATCCTGCATTATCGTCCCCCCTGTTTATTCGGCAAAGTATATTCCTTGAATCCGACCACTAACGTAGCGTCAGGCTTTTGCATTGCAATTAACATTGTGTTGTTAAAGCTGTAATTATGAAATTTTGACATGGTATTCAGATAAATCTTGTACTTCTCGCTTTCAAAAAGTTCCTTGATACCCTACTCCAACTTCTCCGTTATTTCCTGTACTTTCTGTTTTTCTGTTTTAGCGTCTGCCATTGTTTTTGTTTCTTAATTGTCTGTTTCTATGCTATTAAATTTCTCCCTTTTCGGAAAAGTGTTTCTGATATTACTTAACCCAAACTATCCTGTTATTTATACATTTTAAGAAGTTAATGCAATTTGAGCTATTGATTTGCTTGGATATGATAAAGATTAGTTTTGCTGACTGGATTGAAATTGAGTTTAGGTTTAAAACATAATAAAAGCTATCCAATTTTTTTGACCGGGTAGCCTTTGTAAAATTTATTCTGCTGGAACTTCTGTGGCTGTGAGTGATATATACTCTGAAAAAATGGCATTTACCACAGCTTTCCTTTCGTCATCCAGTGATAAATAGTTCTGATTTACATTATCGTTGAATGTACCACAATCGGAATGATATTTGTATGTTTCTTCGTTGATTGTAATTTCAATGTTGCTTAAACAATCAGTTGTACCTTCTGTATTCCATGCATCACCACATAATATATTAGATATAGTTCTGATATCCTCATTTTCAGTGATGTTCGCATTTTCTCCTGTGAAAACATTATGAATACTTACTACTGCAACTGGGTCTATCATAAGTTCACTACTGGCCAGGACTTTTTCTGTTGCAAAAACCCACCATTTTTCATTCATATTAATCTCGATTATGCCTTCTTGTGAACCATATTGATATCCATAGCCTGTACCAAAGTTAGATTGATTGTCTTTTGTTGGCTTTTCACTTCCGTCTACTTCTGACGTAATCTCTCCATCCATAACACCACAACGGGCTTCTACTGTACTTTCATGACCTGTGTCAATATATAACTCGCCATTTACCATGACCATAGGAATTAAATCCCATTGTTCTGCTTCTTTGACAACTTTGATACCGTAAACCTCTGTTATCTGTGCTGGATAACTTTCTGCAATTTCTCCGTTATATGCTATTTCAATAATGTCACCAACATTTGGTTGTGGAGCAGTACCTATGTTTTTCATTGGTACTGTAATCAGATCTGCATTGTTTAATTCTTGACTACCCTCTACTGGTTCTACTAAAAAATAATTATCACGAATTTCAAGAATGGTTGCTTCAAAAATAGTGTTATTTTCTTCACCTATTCCACTTGGTCTGAGCCATTGACCTGTTTCTTCATCTTTCACTAAAATCAACTCGTAACCTCCCTCCGGTCTGTTAAAATAAATTTCTGTATCATCCGAAGTAAGCTCTAATTGGAAGCTATGCTCTGCTCCAATCGGACTGTTTATTCCACCAAATGTCGAAAAAAATGTAAGATAATGTGGTTTTACTCCACTTCCATTGTCTTTAAATCCTCTGATATATCCTGTAGATGTTGGAATTCCTACATCAAGCGTGATCTCCGTTCCATCCTCTGATACAGAGTAATCAACTAATACGACATCCATTCTTTTTTGAAAACCTGTGCCAATAAAGAATAGAGCTACTAATACAGCTAAAATTACAATTACTGCAATTATTCTTTTTTTCATAATCAAACACCTCCATTGATTTGGTGAAATTTCAAACAAATTCGTTTTTAAATTAACCTTAATGTAGATTTATACATCAAAAATGCAGAATTATACATGTTTTTCATTCAGACACACCATTTCGAAAGGGGAGTTAAATTTTTATTGAACCGATAGCCGACTCCCCAAACAGTCTGTATATAGGTTGGCTTGCTTGGGTTATCCTCTATCTTCTCCCGAATATTACGGATATGGCTCATGACGATGTTGTAATCACCGGAATATGATTCTTTCCACACAATGTCATAAATCCGTTCCTTGCTGAACACTATTCCCGGATGCTTTGCAAGAAGCTTGAAAATCTCAAACTCCGTATACGTAAGCTCAATCTCCTGATTTTCCCGAATAATCACCCGTTGAACCTCTGCTCGTGTCAAGTAAGAAACAAAAAAAAATTAATTTTTTTTATCAATGGGGAACCTTTAGCAAGATTCCCCATGTTACTTCTTTATAATTTTGTTTTCTCGCTATTACTACTGATTATACCATCATCCAGCCTGAAAGTCATCAAAGTTCCATCTGATTTCAATATGCTCATTATCATACACCAACACATAATCAATGAGATATCTGATTACTTCTTCATCAAACTCATCCAACTTACTAAGCTTTGTTAGCTGTTCCTGCTTTGCATCAAGAAAGAGATCCTTTTGCATATCAAGTGTTTCCTGCTTCTCTGTAATCAGACTTTCTATCTCTGCGATTTTCTGCTTAACTTCTGCAGTCTTTTTTGCCATCTGATCACGAGTGATATTTGTTTTTGTATAATCATCGTATATCTCAAACTTTAGCTTTGCATAGTGTGCCTTTGACTTTTTAAGTGATTCGATTTCCCTTTCAAGATTATCTGGACAATTACCGCCATCAGTTTTCAACTCAAATTCCTGCAACTGAGCCAATGCCATATTTCTAGCAATGTCTAGAAGTGTCGCCTCAAGTTCTTCACCTCTAATACGTGACACATGACCGTTGTGGCATCTGTATGAGGATTTATTTCCGTATTTATAAAGTCCCTTACCACATATTCCACAGCGAATATACGATTTACGCCACTTTCCATTTGGTTTTCTCTTCGTCACTTCTCGTCTTGCTATCATCTTGTGAGCAAGCTTGAAGTCTTCCACAGAAACTAATGGTTCATGACAGTTTTCAACAATTATCCAGTCCTCTTTATCTCTCTGCACAACCTGATGACCGGTATCAATATTATCAGCCGTCTTGTTATTGATTACAGAACCAATATAGACTTCATTATATAAAATCTCCATTACTGTACTGGCACTCCACATGTGCTCACCAATATCCCTTTCATAACATCTCTTAACTCCAATCTTTTGGTAATACTCAAATATGCTATCATATCCATTATTATTCAGATAATTTGCAATCTCGGTGTATTTCATGCCTTTAATAGCCAGTTCAAATATCAGCTGGACAACAGGTGCTGTTACTGGGTCAGGCACTAACATATGCTTATCATCTTCACTTTTCTGGTATCCAAAAGGAGCAAATGCAGCAATGTACTTTCCCTGCTTAGCCAACACTGCCTTAGCGGCTCTTACCTTTTTTGATGCATCCTTACAATACAATGCATTCACAAGATTTTTCAGTGCAACACTCATACCTCCGGTTGAACCAAAGCTGTTAGCAGAATCGTAATTATCATTCACGCTGATATATCTTACCTGAAGAACCGGAAATATACATTCCATATAGTTACCAACTTCAAGATAATCTCGTCCGAGTCTGCTGTAGTCCTTCGTCACAATAACCTGAATCTTACCAGCCTTTACCAGATCCATCATTTTTACAAAATTAGGTCTGCTAAAGTCTGCTCCGGAATATCCATCATCTGAAAATTCCATTATGTTGCAGTCCTTTAGTTCAGGCAGTTTCTGGATATGATCAAGCATTAACTTTCGCTGATGGGAAATACTGTTACTTTCCTCATGAGCAGCCAAGTTGTCATCTTCATCTGATAATCTCATATAGAGAGCTATCGTCTTATCCATTGCTGCTCACCTCTCTTTCTTCTGCCACTTTAAGCAGCTCCTTTAGGAAATCATCATACAAGAGCTTAACTTCTATATTGCCATCATAAAAAACAATTTCCGATACAAAAGCATCCACAAGCTCCTTTGTAAGTTTTCTTTTAGCCATATATTTATTGACAGTTTCTTCCCATCCTTCATCAATATGAAATTCTTTTTCATACAGACTTCTTCGATGAAGCAATTCAGTAATCTGCGCTTCAATCTCATTTACTCTGCTTTCATATTCTCTCTGATACTGGCACAGTTCTTCCGCAGTGATTAACTGTTCCCTATAATCTTCATACAAACCACTTTTGTTAGCGGTAATTCTTCTTACATCATTTTGAAGTTTTGCTATCTGCTTGGTATAAATATCATATTGAAGAACATTCTCTTTTCTGCTGTTCATCTTCTGAACAAACTTTGTTTTCTCAACACACAAACTCATATGCTGACGGATAACAGAAAAAACACTATCCATAACCTCAGAATAATCATAAGAGTACTTATTTTCACATAGCCTAGCTAATTTTCTACGGTTCTTACACTTATAATAGAACTTTTCTGAATAAGTGTGATGCCTGCCAATCAATACACTGCCTCCACAACAGGCGCATTTTGTTTTATATACCAGAATATTATCCGGCTTATTTGGAACATCAGCTTTAGGTTTTGATGCTTCTAAATGCTTCTTTTTGATATGCTCCATTCTCTCCCTTGTTTTGTAGAAAGTGTCCTTATCAATTATTGGTTCATGAACATTTTCTATTCGCTGCCATGTTGATGCATCTGTTTTAACATTCTTTCTCCCGGTATCAAGAGCCTTCCTTTGCTTTCCATGAACAATATTTCCAATGTAATATTCCCCTTGGAGTATCTCTTTTACATGCGAATAGTGCCATTCTCTTGCTTTTTCAGCAAGTTCAATCTTTCCTGACTTATAGAATCTGTATTTCGGAGGTGAAAGAATTCCTTCGTTTTGCAAAGTCTTTGCAATACCAGCATATCCCTTCCCATCCAAAAATATATTAAAAATTCTAACTACATTGTCAGATACCTCTTCATCAATCAAAAGCTTTCTTGAACCATCTGTAGCCCTGTAATATCCATATGGTGGCGTTCCCTCGCTGAAGCCGCCCTGTGCCCAAATACTATGCTTTCCGGTCTCTACTTTCTTTGAAAGGTCTTTGGAATAATATTCGTTCACAATATTCTTAAGCGGTACGGATAAATCAGTTCCCGGTCTTGCAGTATCAAAATCATCTGTGATAGCAATATATCTCACATCAAGAAAAGGAAATACCCTCTCAATGTAGTTGCCTGCTTCCACATAATTTCTCCCAAGTCTGCTAAGGTCACGGGTAATAACAGTATTAATCCTGCCAGCCCTTATATCCTGAATCATCCGGTCAAATTCTGGTCTTTCAAAAGTAGTTCCTGTCACCGATATATCGGCATAGACCTCAACCTCTACCATATCATCCTGCGAATTAATAAATTCCCTGATATATGCTATCTGTGTGTCTACAGTATCTCTTTCCTTATTCGCCTCTGATTCAAATGAAAGTCTCGCATAGATTCCAACCTGATATGGTTTTGCCTCCTTATCCATGCTTAAAACTGCTTTTGCCGTCAGATTGTCAGTCGGCTCTGCAACTGCAACCGGCATATTTTTTCTGCTCTTTCTTGCCATACTACACAGCCTCCTTTAATCTGATATTCAGTTTTCCTGTACTGTCCACCTCAACCGAATGCCCCTGACTTGCAATAACATTAAGACATTCTTTGTAGCAGTCATCAAAGTCAAACACTACTTCAATGTGGGTTTTATCAAATACCTTTATTTCACGGATAAGAGATACAACCACTTCCCTTGTAAGCTTCTCGATATTTTTATGTTCCGTAAAATAATCAAGCCATACAAAGCCTTTGCTCTTACGATTCAGCACATCTTCCATTTCCAATTCAATCTGGTGAATGGCAATCTCGGCACTCTTTTTCCTCTGCTCATATGCTGTATGAAGCTCTTTGTAATCTTCCTTTGAGATAATGCCATCCTTCATATCCTCATAAAGCATTCCTCTGAGGTCTGCACATCTGTCTACCTCTGCCTGTTTCTTTTCACGCCTTTCCTCAAGCTTTTTCATATCAAGCTGCTGAAACGGCACGTTGCCGATAAAAGAAAGAATTCTTTTAAGGTCAATCATGTTATCAATGTGTGTCTGTAAAAGCTCTAGCACCACTTCTTCCAACTTATCCGTGGAAATTCTGTGGGAACTGCACTGCTTTGAATCCTTATGGGTTGCACACAGATAATAGGCATAAGTTTTGCCACCCACTTTTGAAGTTTTTCTTACCATGGGAATCCCACAGCCGCCACAGGTAACTACCCCTGACAGCGGATAAACTTCCTCTCTGTCCGGTGATGTTCTTGTATCCATTGCAAGCAATCTCTGTACTACTTCAAAATCCCTGTCCGTGATAACCGGCTCATGGTTCTTTTCAATCCTTATCCATTCGCATTTTTCTTTGATTATGGTCTTTTTGACCTTGTGATTCGGTGTTGTCTGTTTTCCCTGTACGAGATTACCTATATAAACCTCATTTGTAAGGATTCTCCTTACCATGACTGAAGTCCACTCCGACTTTTCTTTTGTCTTAAAGCATGTCTGATAATTGCTTCCTGTGCTTGCTTTATACTCAGCCGGTGGAAGTATTCCTGATGAATTAAGTTCACATGCAATTGCATCCTGACTTTTTCCATGCAACTTCATTCTGAAAATATCTTTCACAACATTTGCTGCATATACATCAATTTCCAGTTTGTGCTTATCTTTATCATTCTTTTTGTATCCATATGGCACAAATGCCGTGATTACATCTCCCTGCTTTCTCTTAATTTCAAGATGTGAACGTATCTTAATTGAAATATCACGACAGTAAGCATCATTAATAAGATTTTTGAATGGAATAATAATCTCATCTGACTGCGACTTTGCCTCTCCGGAATCAATACCATCATTGATTGCAATAAATCTTACTCCCATAGCAGGGAATAATCGCTCAATATACATACCTGAATCTATATATTCTCTTCCGAATCTGCTCAGATCCTTAGTGACAACGCAATCAATTTTGCCTTTCTTAATATCTTCAAGCATCATCTGGAATGCCGGTCGCTCAAAATTAGAGCCGCTGAAACCATCATCAACATACTCCTGCACAACCTCAATATCATTTTTGTTTTCGAGAAAATCTCTAATCAGTGATTTCTGATTTGCGATACTGTTACTCTCAGTTTTTTCATGTGAAGCAACAGCGCCATCTTCCTTCGATAAACGAACATAGATGGCTGCATGATAGATCTTTTTGATCTGACTTATCTGACTCATATGCACATCCTCCTATTGTTGTTTAAGTTAGAAGATAACTTTTCAATAAGGTGATATGCACTAATTTAGAATTTTTATACCAAAAACATCATAGCACATATCACTTTGAAATTCCACCACAAATTTTCAGACATTCAAAAGCAGATTTTCAAATGCCTGTTCCATCGACAGTCCATTATTCGCAAAGCTTACCTTAATCATCATACTTCCACGACGCAGCATATATGGATTTCCCACCTGTTTTAAGAACTGTGCCTGCCTCTTACTCTGTGGCTGATTTTTATCTATTTTAATTTTTCTAATATCAGTCAGATCTTCTATTTTTACATTGTTAAAATCCACATCTAATAGTGCTCTGTATTCTTCTGCTGTCATAAAATCTATCCCCCTTTCAGTAAAAATGCCACCCATAGAATACAGGTGGCTATGTAACCCGGAGCAAATGCCCCGGTAATATTTAATTGTACTTTTCATATGCCCCAATCTGGATTTTTACACATTCAGTAATCTTATCAAGTAGTTCCGTATCTGAAATTGAAGCAACTACCCTCTCAATATGGACATTTACATCAATGGATACAATCTGCTCACATAATGCCATACTGTCAAATACCTCAAAATCTGTGTCAGTAACCTTTACCTTTGCAGCCGGTATTGGACAGTGGGTTGGCAGATATTTCTTTTTCCATGTTTTTGTGGACATGGCTACTGCTGTGACAACCGGTGAATACTGATTTGCCTTGTTATTTGAGATAATAATATAAGGTCTTGTATACTTCTGAATGCTCCCTTTACTTACTGACTCCAGATTTGCAATAACAATGTCGCCCCTGTTCAGTTTCATCTATGTCATTCCTCCTGTTCCCTGATATATTCTTCTGCCTCATCCTCTGTCGGACAGGCAACAATCCGTTTCCCATATTCATCAATCACTACTGTTTCGCCCGGAAATATAATCAGTTTTAATTTTCTATTTTCTTCTGTCATATCATTCATAAGAAATGAGAGCAGGTTCATAGCCCCTGCTCTCTGCATTAATACTGATTCCATGTTCCGCTGCAAGTGTCATTACAGCTTTAATCTCATTAAGTTCCATTGAAATGTCTACCACATCTCTTACTAGCACACAGATAATGACATCTCTTTCAATATAATATCTTAATCGTTCAACCGCTTTTTTATCTGTATTAAAAATTGTCTCAACAACTTTCATGCCGGACTTTTTTGCATATGCCTCGATACGGTCAGCTGTATCATTTGCATTATTCCTTACAAATATCAGACACTGCTTTTCTTTGGAATCCTGCATATTGCCTCCTATCTGCCGTCCCTGATGTTATGATAGAACTTTGATACCGTATCAAGCACCAGCCCTCTTATATCACTTTCCTGAACAGGCTCTTTGTACATCATCTCATAACACTCTTCAAGTTCTCCATTAATATCCTCCACATAGATATCATATTCGCTGAGTTTTCCAAGTGTATCAATAACGGTCTCATCTGTTGCACCAATCATATCCTTTGAAAGTGTTATGATTGTATTAACATCTTCTTCCATATTTAAACCAATAATGGCATATTTCATCGGAAATGAAACTCCTTCTGTAGAAGCAGGCTCTGAAAGCATAGCTACAATTTCATAGCCATTATCCTGACAATACTTTTCAAGCAACTTCGGCACAAAATGATCTGTAGCCTCTAATCCTGTTTTTGCATAATATATAATTGCTCTTTCCATCTTAAAATCTCCTTATAAATAATATTGATTTGATACTGTGCGCACTTTATCTCCTCACATAAGCTGACTTATCTGTACTCTCCACACCATCACACCTAAACATTTCTTTTCTGTCGGTGACCATAAATCAGTTTGTGTGGGAAGATAAAATACTATCTTCCCGGTTTCTTAACCATCCCCGTATCGGGTAACATATCCTTTGCCAGCCACAAACACTTCGTAGTTTCCTGCCCATCTGGACTTACGAAAGTAGCCACTCTCTGAAAATGCGTTTTGCTGAAATTCAGGTGCACTTATTATCTCATTACCTCCGGCTGCTAACCCGGTAGGCACAACCCTCTGCTCTTATCCTTAAAGGCTCCTGCTGTTACGTTTCTCATAATCGGCTACAGCTCTGAGGATAGTCATCGCACGAAATGGGATTCTGCCACCCTGTCATAGACAAGGCGATATAAGCTCGTGGGATATGCGTGTCCTATTCTGTTTTCAATATTCAACGGTTCTTTTCTCAGAACCTGAACAAAGTATAACTGACACCACGCATCTTCTACAGTAACCGACACTCTTTTGAACTAAGAGTAACACTCCCACCTGTTCCAAATCCTTATAAAAAAAGCCGGACTGCATTATCAAAAATGCAATCCGACTTTTTTATTCTGTCAGAAGTTTCATATTGTCAACGGCATTTAATACCATATTCCGGATAAACTGTACTTCCTTCTCCTTCAGACCAACCAGCAGATCATCGACTTCTGCCTTTCTTTCACACCCACACACAAGATAATCCAACGTTATATGAAACAATTCAGCAATACTAATCAGCGTATCTATTTTTGCTCCATTTACACCAGCTTCAATTTTCCGCAGAGCATCCACTGACAATCCAATCTGCTCGGCAAGCTGCTGTCTTGTCATTCTTCTTGCCGCACGCAACTCTTTTATTCTTTCTCCACTATTAACAATATCGTAGTACACCTTCCACTCTTTTCCGGCACCTTATATATTTGCTTAAGCTGTATTCATTGTACCGTAAGCGAATCTTTTGTAAGAGTGACTAAACCAGCTATTTCAGGTGGAATATTGTACACCTTAATACCAAGAATATAAATATTTGCGGATTAAAAAAGAGATATTTCCAAACTCTCATTACATTTTGGAAATATCTCTTTACTTAATATCCTCATCCGGCACAAACTCCATGATGTCCTCTATCTTACAATCAAGTATGGAACATAATCTGTTAAGGATTACCGTTTTTACGACCATATTCTTTCGCAATCGCTGTAACTGTGCTTTATCTATTCCATAATCTTTAATTAGTGCATACTGGCTAATATTTTTCTTCTTGAGTGTGATCCATAACCTGTCATATACTATCATTACAAAGACCTCCTCCTTGTATTCTACGCAAGAGTGTCCTATAATGATATGGTGCGTGTATGCACCATACTGTATGTATATGATAGAATAGAAAATAGCCATAATCTGCATAGAAAACAGCTCTCAAGGTTATTATGTAATATAGAACGGATTATCTGTTTTACTTTTATGGTATTCAACCGGGACAATTCAAGCACCTGACAATTTGACCGCAAATACCCTTCTCAGAAAGGATTCACAACAACACTATGAATGATAAAAACACATACTCTGTTGATAAATATTTGGAAATCATTGCCGAAAAAGAAGGAATCACAAAAGAAGAAGTCCAACAGGAAATTGGGCGGGCAGTTTCCATTGCTTTAAAAAGCCCTGATCCACAAATGCAACGCTTCTGGACAGACTTTCCATGTGAAAATGATACTCCCACCATTGAAGAAATCATATACCATCTCGCTGAAAAATTTGCAAAAGAGTCATAGACAAAGGACAGGATAACTACCCGTCTATTCACTCAGATAATCTTCCTGTCCTCTTAATATTTGTTCAATCATATGTAATGCAAATTCTATTTCTCTTTCGTCACATCGATTCATCATAAATGCAAAACGCTCAATGTGTTTTTCTGGGTGCTGCTGGCTCATCAAAACCATAGGCGATGACTCCAATGCATGAACAATATTCAAATATGTATCAAGACTCATTGCCCTTCTGCCATTTTCAACACTTTTGATAGTATCCAATGATACATCTGCCCGTTCTGCAAGCTCTGCCTGTGTAATTCCAAGCCTTCTGCGTTCTTTTCTGATATTCTCTGCAATAATTTCGTATATGTGCTCTCTTTTCCCCATAGCCCCATCATCCTTTCTGACTTATCGCATTATATCAGAAATTATTATGGGTTTTAGGAAACTGTAATCCTTTGACATTTTCGTGTAATACTTTGCATATTCCTTCTAAACACCAATCTACTTTTACACTGAAATTTAAAATTTCAGCAAAATGTATATAACAACATGAGAAAAGCCCGTGGCAGATCCACGAGCTTTATCTCCAGTTTGAAGCATGGATATAGATAGTTCCCTGCTTTTATTTAGTGTAACATACACCTTTACTTAGCTACATGTGTAAAATCCCAGTGCGAAAATACGTCTACATAGCAGGTTTTTGTTTCAACCACATATCTCTCCATGCCGCCTAATGCTTCATTATATCTTTCTTTATATTTTGTCTCAACGACCTTATATGTATAATACATAGGACGATATTTGATTAAATAATGAGATCCTTTTGGAACAGTTACGGAGTATCCGCTACCTAAAGAATATGATTTTGATGCACCTAGTGTAACACCCAACTCACTTCCTATAGTTCCACCATTTGTATATCCACCGGAAACTGAAGCTTTAAAGGAAATATTATAAGAAGTATCTTGAGTGTAATTCAATGATAATTTTGCGCTAGATGTAGAACTACCACCACTCGTGCCATTTCTCCATGCACCACTTTTTAAACTACCTTTGGTATATTGATAACCATATACGGTAACAAAATCAGAAATGCGTTCTTCATTTTCCTCATCAGCTTTAATTTCCGTTTCAAAATAATCAGCTCCATCATGAGGCAAATTTTCAGTGTCATAGTTATGAGTCTCCGCAGCAAACGCTGTTGTCGAGCACCCCAAAATCAATATAAAACTTAAAACCATACTAATTATTTTTTTCATTAGAAGTCACCCCCGCTTTGCTTTAAAAAAACTATAAACCAGATAAATAATTGCCAAAATGATACTAAAAACAAAAAAGCCACCAATATAAATAAGAGGACTTTTAAAAAGATAATCCATGTTATTGGTAAGATATCCATTTCCTGAACTAAATCCAGTTATTGAGTCAATATATTGGACAATAATGGAAAGAAACGGAAGCGTACTTAAACCAAATATGCCAAAAATTATCATTATTATAGCTAAAATCTTCAAATGAAAATCTTTCATCAAAATCACCCCCTATTTTAATATCATTTTGTCGTTATATGCAGATCATTCTATAAGCATATTCATAATTATATTTACTTCTCCTTTCCTCAGTATTCAATGTGCCATATAGAGCAATCTGTTGTATATTCTAAGAATAGCAGGAATCAAAGCAAAAGAAAATATCCTATGCAGAAAGTGACCTGTTTTTGCAGAAAATGACCAACAGAACAAAAATTACTCAGAAATCAAGTAAAAAACACAGCATTGATACTATTTCAAAGCTACAGTTCTGCTCTAAAGAATATATTGAGAGTACGCTTTCAACAATATTTCCTAGTCTAAAAACGGTATTAGAAGAATTTTGGTAAAAATTTAGCAGGCAATAATTTGAATATTATTGCCTGCCAAATTAATGATGAAATCATATGATTCTTCTGTCAATCAGAACCAATCTGCTTTCTCCTATCGGAGTCCAAGCATACACACTCTTGCAATATAACGTATCATCAGCTCCGAGCCTGTGCTTTCTGTATATTGTCTGACCAATACTTATTGCTGAAAAAATTCCCATTTCTAGGCAAATTTCTGAACATATCCATAACAATATCATATGATAAGCCTGATGTGTCCACAAACATCTCTTTCCCATCTTTAGATTTAACTGCAATTCCGTTATCACCCACATACGCTACTGTATTGTCATCTAATTTCTGTATTAATCCCGTCATTTCCGCAAATTTCTTTAGCGCAAACTCCCCGGATTCTTCACAAAGTTTTCGGAACTTTTCTGCATCCTCACCTACCATATACGGATATTTTCCATCTCTAATATACCATGAAATTCCCGTTTCTGAATCCGTGTATTTAGGATCAGTTAATGCCCACTCTTCCAAAGGAACACCCTGATACCATACTGTCATTTTTTCACTGGAATCATTGCTTATTTCTGGTTCATCATTTTGAATTTCTTTCTCAGCAATTTCATCCTGCCCCTGTTCATATCCTCTACATGACACGTTACACTTTAGTGCCTCATAAATTTCTTGAACATTTGCATATTTGTTAACTGCTGCAACATCCGGTGTCTCTAACACTTCCTTTTGTTGAAAAGCCTTTGATTGGTTATATTTTGAACCTGATTTTCTTCCTGCGTAAATATTGTTATTTACAGCGGTATTTACCATATTTACCATATTTATAATCCCTCCAGCAGCAATATAATCTAATTTTCTTATTATAGTATGTTGCACTTTATGCCAGATTGCTATAAAATGCAACATACAATGAAAATATTCTGTTGCGCTTGCTTAATATCCCATATTCAAGCAGCTATTATTGTGCATAAGCAGCAGAAGCAATATAGCCTACCTGCGAAGACCCAACAGAATACAACTCATAATGGAAATGGTATCTAACGCCTACCTTAACACCTGTAAATGTCAGTGTCCATGAATCTCCTGAATAGTTAGCAATTTGTACCGGTGCACTTGTTCCGTCATTTCCTACAAGAGTAATTGTTCCCTGAAGATAATCTGTTCCACTTTCATTAGGCATATAAACATTTAAGCACAACTTTGTAACGCTTGAGTTATTAATGGTGTAATAATAATTTCCGTTGAATACACCGCTTCTGGAATTGCTTCTTGTAATGGTTCTATTTGCATCATACTGAATCGTATCTGCAAGAGCAACGGCGTCATCATAAGCAGGTACTACGTCCAAATCGCCACAATCGCTTACTTCTACTGCCTTATTTGCATTAGGGGCAGCCTGTCCCTGAGTGGATACTTCACTTGCAAACGCAGTTGTTCCCATTGCCAAACATAACATCAAACTCAACACCAACGCCTTTAAACTTTTTACTTTCTTCATTTTAAAATCTCCTTTCAAATTAACATCGTATAAATTTTCATTCCAACAGGAATCTATAAACAACTTTATGCTTTTTTCTGTCTTTCCAGATTTAGATAAGTATTCATATTTCGCATATAAAACATCTGCAAATCATACTTTCCTAATTTGTTCATATCCTGAATAACCTTTTCAAAGCTGGATATAAGGTCACATCTTTCATTTAATCCCATGTGACCAGTTTCTTGTGGAAAAGAGCTGAGACTATTACCCCTATCAACATCATAATATGCCTCCAAAGCACTCATTTCGACATAAGAAGCATTTCTCAAATCAATATCGTTAATATTAATCTTTTCTTCAAATTCTTTTCCATTTTCATCAATCCCTTTGGCTATCACTACAGGATTATCATCTGTTGACTCTTCTGCATACTTAATATAAAACGAAAGACCGGTTCCATTTCCGCCTGAAAACAACATATCATCCGTCTTTAAATACACTTTCATTGATGTCTGAGGAAATGCCTCATTTCCGTTAACAGATGTTTTGCTATTGTTTTGTCGCTTTCCAAATAATTCAGATACACTCTGCACTCCCGAACCAATACGCATTTAACCACCTCCATTCGCATTATAATATGTTATTTATATGAATTAACATATATTAGTTTGCACTAAACGTGAATACCGTTGAAAAGGAACGTGTAGTATTAGGGAAGTTTGTTGACCTGAAAGTTGTATTAAATCTATAACTTCCCGCTTGCGTAATCGGACCACAATCATATGTATAATAGAAGCCATCTGCGCCTGTACCAGATATAATAAATGGCTCCTGATGTATCCACGAAATACTTCTTCCATCAAATGTTGTAGTATCGCTGCCATATCCATATACCTTGATCGTAACGCCAAAATTTCCATTTGTAAGCCAGCCATATTTATAAAGTGAAATGCTTGTCACCTGCGGAGCCGGTCCATCTCCAGGCCACCATAGCGGATTAATCCCTTCCTCATTACCACTGCCTTCAACTATTGTTCCTTCCTGATCTCCTGCAATATTCACCGTCATTCCACCATCATTGGTTTCAGAATATTCAGGAATACTACTCTCCTTTTCTGCTGCTGACACCATTGTTCCCATACCCATTAACATAGTCAATGCTAATGCAAATGCAATAACTTTCTTAATTTTTTTTTAACATATCAGTACCTCCTTTTTATACTTGTCATCTTGGAATAAACAATTAAGTTCCTATAGCATCTATGGCTACAGATATAATAGTAAAACACGCCAGTTAACTATCTTTCACTTTTCTTCTGGATAATCGGACGTTTCGGCTGATGAAATATTCCCATGCATGCAGGTGGGAATCTATCTATTCCATATACAGCTTCATTTCTCATGACATGTTCTACAACCTTCAACACTTTCTTATTAACCTTCTTCATTCTTTCACCTCCTGTTTAAAAATTTTTGCTATACACAGCAAAGCTGCACATAATATAACAGCTATTGCCATATAACTAACGTAAACCATATCTGCATCTAACAGAACACAGCCAAGTATTATGCACCCCTCAAGTAAAACAATAGTCCTCGCAGATTTTTTCGATTCCATCAATTCATCTGATGTCATGTGCATATTAGGATGATTCGCTGTACCAATCAATCCTATCCCTGTTATAGCAAGTAGTACTATTGCAAATAACCATTGTGGATGTTCTGACAATTTTTCACTTATAATCACGATAACTAAATAAGAAACAATGGATGCTAAATAACATCTATAAAACTTGTCCAAATGATATCCGCCAGTTCGCTTTCTTAATTCTAAGAAAAACACAAGAAAAAATATAGTTGGAAACAGTTTATGGAACGCCAAACTGATTACGATAATACTGCCAACCGTAATAAATTTCTCAATCCAACAGATAAAGACATAAATATATCTTTCTTCCATGTCTTTATCAATTAACCTTGCTTCTGTCATCTGACCAATTAAATCATCCGCTATTTTTTCAATCATAGTTATGCCTCCTGCCAAATTAAGTATAACTTTATCTGTTTACAAAACAATATCCATTGCAGAAAGTGACCTTTTTTTGCAGAAAATGACAAAAAAGTGATTTGCTGACAGCAAATCACTTTTTTAAGGTTCATCTTAGTTTGGCAATATAACTGAGAAGTAGAACTCATTATTATCATTTCGTATAGCATAAGAACCTTGATATTTTGTTATAACCTCAATTATATTTTTTATTCCAATCCCATGCTCATCCATTTCATATTTCTTTGAGGTCTGTATTTCTCCATCTTTAATATTAAGTTTACCATCATATGTATTCTTTACAGATATAATAATGTTGTCTTTCTCTTTAACCAGTTTCATTTTCATAACTTTTTTGCCTGAGCACTTTTCACAAGCCTCTATTGCATTATTCAAAAGATTCGATAATATAACAACAATATCCTCATCACGCATTTTAATTCCTGATAGATCATTGATTTGAAAAATAAATACAATTCCTTTATCCAATGTTTCCTTATATTTGCTATTTAATATAGCATCAATAATCACATTATTTGTTTTAATATAATCTAACTCTGTACTCAAATTTCCGCTTATACTTTTCACATAATCCTTTAGTTCATCATAATTTTCCATCTCTATCAAAGACTCAATGCACATAATCTGGTTCTTATATTCATGTGTTTTTTTCCGTTGTTTAACAAAATTTTCTGAAATAGAACGGTACATGTCTGTCTGATTTCGTGCTTTCAGTTGAAACACTTCATTTTCACGAATCTTAATTTCACGTTTTAATATATCATTTATCATATAGAACACAACTATATTCATCCCTGCTAAACACAATGCTATAACCAAGAATACATTTTCCTGCTTTTGATTCTCAATGTTTCCAGATGTCATGATCAATGCAATAACTGTGAAGATTGTAAAAACTGGGAAAAAAATAAATCGAAGCCAATCTGTACTTCTTAAAACATCCGAGGACTCCCCTCCTACTTTCTTCCTGATAAGCAAAACAACTAGGAAAAGAATTATTTTTCCCAAAACCGTTATTAAACTTCCACCTACAAAATGCAACCTGCTAATTTCTGCTATACTATCAAAAAGAGAAACATTTAACCATAGTGTAAAATAGTCTACAGAAAGCAGCAATGCCTGAAATAATAATGATAAGATTATTGCTTTTCCGAAATGAATTTTAAAATAAAAGCACATAAACACCGCAACAGCAACTATAGCCAATATTTGTTTCAAGATAAACTTATCATAAAATAATGAAGCTATTACATATTCACATACCACAATTCCTAAAATAATACTATAATTTCTATAATTATTTTTTGATCTCTTTTCAGCAAAACTTTCAAAAAATATTTTGCAGCATATTACCTCCAATATTATCATCATAATACTTTGAATGTAACTAATCAGCATCTACAATTCTCCTTTATACGAAACAAATGTTTCTTCAACAAATTTATATCGTGCTTTTGGAATTTCCAACTTAATACCATTGTTCAATAACGCCTCATACCGGCTGACTTTCTCAATATGCTTCATATTAACCAGATAACTTTGATGTATCCGGATAAAATCATTACCTTGCAACTCTTTTTCCAGCTCATCTAGTTTGCCATATATTGAATATTTTTTTAACTTGTCCTCCATAATGTAAAACTCAAGTTTATGCAATCTGCTCTCTATGTATAACAAACGCTCTAATGCTACAATCTTTGTACCCTCATTAAAGTTAAATTTCTTCTTTTGGGCTACATAATTCATATTCAAGCTGATTGCATCCATACACTCAAATATTAGTTCCGGAAAATTTACATTATTTTTCAGAATATATCTTATAGCTCCTACGCTGTATCCTTGAGGGGCACATGTAATAAATGCTGTAACAAAAACTATAAAAACATCATTGCTGACTTTTCTTATTTTCTGCGCAGTTTCCATTCCATCCAGTTCATCCATATTTACATCCAGAAAAACAATATCATACTTTGCTAGATTGATACCTAAACTTATAAAATCCTTTCCTGATTCAAATTCATCAATTTCGTATAATATATCATTTTCATTCATATATTCTATTAAAATATCATGAATGCGTTTTCTAAATTGTCTTTCATCATCACATATAGCAATTCTGAACATATGCTCATCCCCTTCCACACACAAATTTGACATACTTCTTTCATTTGGTTGGATTATTTTTTGTATATTTTCCTATTTTTTATTATATTTCGGCATTTTCATCCAAAATTTTAACCATTACTCTATATTTGTAATATTCCATGTTCGTCTACAAAATTATATATCAATACCTATTTTTAATACATTTTGCTATTGCACATATCGTTTCACTGCAATCTTTCCCATAACCATAAATACTGCTATCAGGACTATACTCACATACCCAGCATAAAAATAATCTTGTAGATCCAAACAAAATAAAATGATAAGAACACATACCTGCAATGCTGTTATGCAATGTGTTACCCTTGCATAATACTTTCTTCCTCATCAAGAGGTTTATTGATACTTTCCACTGGGGCAAGGACAATAATAATTACCACTGCAAGAACTCCGATCAATAAAATCACGGCATTAGGAACATTTTTCATTACAGGCTCATATGTATAAACCGGAATAAATAAAATTGCCATTGATATCAAAAAACAGCCGATTCTACTCTTACAGTGGCTGCCCCCACTATAGCTTCTCAACGAGGCATAAAATAACAGGAAGACCAGAACAAGTCCCGGTCTCCCCGTCACAATGCCAAATATTCCAGAAGCCAAAAGGTTTCCTGCAACAACAATGCCATTTTCTATCCCATATTGGTACAGTTCTGCATCCTCTTTTTGCACAATCTCCTTTTGTATCAATATTTCATTTATCTTCTTTGCAAATTTAGCAATCATACCCTGTTACCACCTTAAAATTTTCTAAGTTTTTTCGCATTATCCGGTAACTTGTCCTGTCCGAAAATAAACCAGCAGCAACGGTTCATATTGGTTGCAGTTACCGTAAGGGCAAGTGCTGCCACGCTGGTTAATGCTCCATGACTGAGTCGGTTCATCAATCTTCTTAATTTTGACATATATGTATGTCCTCCTTTGCATTTGATGAATGCACTATATCATACTTTACAGGAAAATGCGGCAAAGTGTAACAGATTGACATTTAAGTGTAACGCTTTGCATTTATTCCTTCACTTCAATTCCATAGAGCATTGCTGAAACCTCAAATATATCCCCTTTATCTGTAAAACTTACCGTTCCATTGTATTTTTCTACCACTTTGCGGACACTCTGAACACCATGCCCATGTCGGATATTATCTTTCTTGGTTGTTTTCAGGCTTTTATTTTTCTTTCCTGTTTTGCTGTTTGTTATTACAAGAAGCAAAATCCCCGACTGGTACTTATTTTCAATCTTTACAAAACGCTGTCCCTCCGGCACCTTGCTACAGGCTTCTACCGCATTATCCACAAGATTTCCATACAATACACCTATATCCCCGTGATCAAGCTGCATCTGCTTTGGAATACGAATAGATGTTTCTACTTTTATTCCCCTCGCCTTTGCCCTGCCAAATTTAATGCGGAGCACAGAATCTACGATTGGATTATCAGAATACTGCTTTTCATCTATCTGCTCAAATTCCATGCACATCGCACCGATTTTCTCTGAAAGTTCCTGCCCATCACTATTTTCCACCAGATGATACAGTTCATGCAATTTATGTTTCATATCGTGCTTTAACTTCTGCACTTCCTTATTCTGTTTTTCTGCTTCTTCATAATAGATGTCTTTATAGTGCATTTCTTCCCTGTACATTGCATCCTCATACTGTTTTTGCACAAGATAATTAAAACGCTCCATCATATACAGCATAAAATAATCCGTCAGAACAAGGGAAATTACAATACTGGCACACATAAGCAGGCTTTTTTCACTGCCCGCCTCCAATGACAAAAGAATAACAAAGCAACAGTTCAACACCGTAAAGGTAAATACCATAACCAGCACACCCAAAATTTCTTTCGGAAAGGCAGCAATCTGCATCCCTTTCTTTGAAATCAATTTTGACAGAATATACATCACATTTCCACGAACAAAGCTGCATATTACCATTACAAAATAATATTTATAACTTTCTCCCATGCTTCATACTCTGGATCATTCTTCATTGCTTCAAAACCCGCCTCTGAAATTGTAACAGATATTGACTCGCCTGCTCTTGTGGGGTGCATTGGAATTTGAGATATTTTATTGTAAATGTACTGCTTGTATTCCACCATCGTCATATCTTTAGCAGACACAGAACCTATTTTTGAATTGCCCACTATACTTCCACTAGCTTCGCTCTTTTCTCTTACACTATCCGCAAACCTTGTATCTTCCTTCTCCTGATCTTTAGCCGCATTTTTCTGCTGGTACTGATTGTAAGCCCGTGTCATATAGTTCACATTAATTGTATTACTCATAGTAACCTCCTCCAAATATATTTATATAATTTAACCCGTTGTGCTAGTTGATTGTTGATATAGAAAAACTTCAACAAAATATGCTATGCATGGCATTTAACAGTATATTCCGGGCATCCTGTGACATTGGAAAAATCAAGCAGCTAATTTTCTGAAATTTTTAACTTTTAAAAATAGGAAGGGATTTTTCGGGCTTTTTTAGTATATTTCACCAACTATGCAGTTTAAATAAAACAAGTAGCACAACGAGTTAATTTACCTAAACATGGTAATTACATATCTGCCAATTACTTTTTGACTGTTTTTTCTTCGTATAATTTTGCAATATCTTCTTTGTGTTGAAATATATCTTTCAGACGCAAGCTTTCCATATACTCATCGTCAGCCTTTTCTTGATATTGGCGTTTTTTTAATCTCTCTCCCAAAGTTCATTTAATTCATCTTTTTTACACTTTTTCGAATAAAAACTGTCTTTATCTTTGGAATGTGCATCAAACGCTCTTCCTGCCTCTTTTGTATGATCCTGCATATAGGAATAACCTTTATATCCATTTTCATCAATGTTTATTAAAGTTCCACCACACATCATATTTGAGCCATGGGCATCCTCTCTGATGATGTTCATCATTTTGTTTTTAAACTCTTTGTCCACCATCATTTTTTCAAATGCACTATTCGTTATTTGTACCGAAATATTCGATCCCCACGACATAGAATCTATTTCTTTCCAAATCTCTTTTTTAAAATTTTCCAATTTTTCTGACTCTGATAACCCCTGTGTTTGATTAACATCTGTTGCACCTGATGTAGTTCTTTTTGTAAAATCTTTTGTTTGAACAGAAAAATTACCTCCTAATATAGAATCAACACCCATGCAATTACCTCCTTGATATAATTCTATATTGTTTATTTCAATGATAGCTCCTCTAGCGTTCAGAGTAGCCCTTGTTCCCTTTGCGTTTTCTCCATACTCCTTTTTCAGTCGTGCCAGTTCATCATTATAGATAGATGTAAATACACGTGCCCTTGCAAATTCTTCCTCTGTGCTTATGGCTTTCCAGTTCCTTGATTCAGGATTGTAAGACAGCGTTTTATTTCCATTGTTGTCCCAAAACATACAAGCCGCATTCATCTTTCCTCCTGTCTTTCTCATGCTTGATTCATAGATGGTTTTTCTGTCCGGGGAAACTGTCTCACCATGCTGCATACATAATTTTCGATATGCCGCATCATCCCGCTTCCCGGTGGCAAATTCCTTCTGTGCAAGTTCCTTTATAGCTTTCTCGAATTCTTCCTCCGACATTGCAGGCTTATCACGTTTCGTCATAATATTATCCCAATTCGGTTTTGTGAATTGAATATCAACCGGCTTGAAACGCAGTGCGAAATTTCCATAATCACATTGTTACACCATTTACAATAAATTTGCGTATATTCTCTCCATCGACTAAGCGGAGAAACACTGTTCACAATAATTTCCATTACTCTATTTTTCACTATGCTTTGACATCAAAACTGCTTTTCAAATTTTCTTCATTTACGGATTCCCCTCCTACTATCGGAAGTCCTCTTTTTGCATTTCCCCATGCTTCATTATAAATCATGCACATTTCTGTTTGCCTCGCTGCCTCTGCATTCGTGGTATACATTGTCCATCCATTGTTGGAATAAGTTGCTACCATCTCCCCATTCTTATCATAAAATTCTATGTACTCACTATTGCCCGATGGCAGTTTCTGATACTTTACTTTCCCCTCAAGCAGAGTTGCGACAAAATCTATCGGCTTTAACACATTATGTCTATTTCTTGAAACAGCTTTTAATCCAGAAGTAATGATTCCCTTTCTATCCGGGGATACTTCTGATGTATAATTTTTCATCAATTTGTTAAAGCCATCTGATTTATTTTGAAATGTACCCTTTTCAAAATCTTTATAAGCCTGCGCTACAATCTGTTTTCTGTATTCTTCATCACTAATACCGCTTTTCTTTTTGGAAAACACATACTTATCGTTAAAATCGGGCAGATGGACACCGCCTATACTTCCTGTTCCTGAAAAAATCCTTTGTTGTAATGAACCATTGGACGAATTAACCTGCATTATTCCACCCTCTCCTGTAAATTTCCTAATTTATTCAGCATCTCATACATCCGGCTACTACCTAACATATAATTTTGCAAAACAAGAAACTTACCTGTCTGTTTGCTTTCTTGATATAACTTGATGTAGGCATCCTTCGCCTGATAAAAGCTGTCCTCCAATTCTTCAATCTCTTTTGTTGGCACTTCAGGAATATTCCCCTGAAAGACCTGTCCCCGGGCTGCTATTCTGGCACAGGATTTCTGCCATGCCACTTCCTGCTCATATTGCATATCCAGCCACTCAATTTCTTCTTTCGTCCATGGTGTACCACCTGCTGACTTATAATACTGCTCATTTCCATTTTTATAACGTTCCTCAATTTCAGAATAAAGCCTTGCATAACTCAATCCGCAGGCATTTACAACATCAGTATAGTCATACTGCCCTTTTTCTTCCCTAATTTCTTTTAATATTCCGGCTCTCATATCGCTGAACGATGTAACCGAATGCACAACTGTATGCTTAATTTTATCCATTAAATTTTCCCTGTTTTTCGATAATTGAGAAACCTCTAAAGTATCCTTATGAAACACTTTCTGGTCTTCATTTTGGCTTTCCTGTTTTCCCAAATATTCCCTATCAAACTTGAAAAAATCCGGCAGATGAATAGGATGACTTAAAAATGTAATTGACATATCTCTTTCTCCTTACTTAAAATCACTATCCAAGCGAAAAAGCACTATCCGTAACCGCTTCCGTCATAGCATTTGCTTCATAAGCATTAGACGCTTTTGACAACAGCCTTTCATTGTTCCACGACCGTAATAATCGGCTTCTTTCCTGTTCCTGCTTTGCAATCTTTTCATTCAACATTTCCTGCTGCTGTTTTTTAACCTGCGCCCGTTTTTCTAGATATTCTTCCAAAAGCTCTTTTTGTCTATCTTTCTTGTTGCTTGTCTTTTTATAAAAACTGTTTTGTGAACGAGCAAAAGTCGAGTAGACTCACACCTCACAATGTAAGCCCCTCACAGAACCGTACGTGCGG
>ERZ772878.265-NODE-265-length-66664-cov-15.0168_pt1 | contig 66664 bp, 54 predicted proteins | sample MGYA00580578_ERZ772878 | MGnify/ENA primary metagenome ERZ772878 (study PRJEB29015, sample SAMEA2737686) | human gut metagenome | biome: human gut; feature: human-associated habitat; material: faeces | place: China | collected 2012 ...
TGAAACTGTTCCGATAGGCAAAATATCGTGTAAAACCGTCCCGTTTGGGTCGGTTTCTGCCTTTCGGGACGCTAGGAATTGGGAAAAATTCAATGATGTCTAAAGCGTTCGGACGGTTAATGGACGGTAAAAATAGGTGATTGCTTTTGCGAACTTAATTATACGCTATCTGCAGTTCATTTTATATAAGGCATGCTTTATTCACAACACCGTAACACTTTCACAGTTATCCTGCAGCACTGAGCGGTCATTGGAGCTCCACAGCACGGCGGTTCCTCGTGCGCGAAGTACCGCAATACAGTGCAGCAATTCTGCTTTAATCTGCTCATCAATGGTATAAAAGGGATAGTCCAATACCAGCAGACCAACCGGTGCAAACATGACACGCAGCAGCACAAGTTTATCCCGCATACGACTGGACAGGTGACGCGGATATACGTCCAACCCTTCCGGATCAAAGCCCATCTCTGCTGCAAAATCACGCAGTGCCAGCCGCAGCATTCGACGATTGATCACATTACCGCGTTCACGAAAACGATTCATCGACCGGAATACGATATTCTCTGCCGCTGTCAGGTTCTCAAACACGCCCTTCTCCCAAAAGCGCGGTCCCATACAGCAAATCTCACCTGCATGCCGATGCCGCCAATCAGCTAAATGGTACATCCGGCCGTCCTGCATGGCAATACCTTCCGTCTGCCCCTGCCCGGAAAACATACGGTATATGATACCCCTGCCATTTAAACCGCAGCACAGCACCCCTGAGGCTCGTCCAGTGTATAAATCCACAGAAAACGGCGCTATATCATTATCTATCAGACTGATTTCCTGCAGCGAGAGATACAGACGCGGCACGGTCCTTTCCTTCGGAGACACCCCCGTTGATGAAATACGCAGGCGCTGATGAATACCATAAGCTGTCATATCCTTCCGCAGACGTTCCCAACATATCATGCCGCCGCGCATCACCGCGATACGATCCGCATATTGCAGCACCTTAGATACACTGGAATTAAATACAATGACCGATACGCCTTCATCCCTCAGCTGATGTAGGAAGGCGGCAAAACGTATCAGTTCGTCCCTGTCAAGACCCTCACCGGCCTCTCGGCAGATCAACACCTTTGCGCCGCACAACAGTGCACGGCAGATCGAGATTTCCAGCCGCTGCTCGTTTGTCAGACTGCTGCCGCAGGCGTGCGGCTCACAGCCGATGCCATAGTGTTCAAACACTTGTTTGGACAGTTCATCTATATTCTTTCGGTGCAAAAATAGATTTTTCCACGAAAATCCGCGCAATACTACCAGATTTTCCGCCGCTGTCATACCATTCACTACGGAAGCTTGATGGGTAATCTCGTAAATTCCCAGATTGCGGGCTTCGTTCTCCGAACGGTAGCTGACCGGAACGCCATCCAGATAGATTGTGCCCGAAGCCGGACATAACTTGCCGCACAGTACATCCGCCAGCACAGAGGCGCCGCTTTCGCTGATACCCGTAACACCCAGTATTTCACCCGTTCGAAGGGACAGGGAAACATACTCCAGATTCTGTCCAGACGGCTGTGCGGTAACAATCTGCTCCAGATAAAGAATCTCCTGTTTCATGGTTTAATTTCCCCTCATCTGCGGCAGTGTTACGATAACTGTTGTACCGATATCCTGCGTGCTGGCCACATCCACACCGTACTGCATCCCAAAATAAAACTGGATACGGCGATTGACATTGCGCAGCGCAATACCTGTTGACCGAGAACTGTCTGCTCTGCGTTCAATCGGGCCGCTGCGTTCCCGCAAACTTTTGCGCACACGACGTAGCTCATCTTCCGCAATACCGACACCGTTATCCTCCACTGAAATCTGCAGACGACTTCCTATACTTTCCACACGCATGGTGATCTTACCGCCATCTACTCGGCGGTTAATACCATGTGACAGTGCATTTTCCACCAGCGGCTGTAGGGTCATAACCGGCAGACTGCTGTCCATTACGTCTTCATTCTCGATATGCTCCTCATAGGTGAAGCGATCACCATAGCGATACCGCTGAATGAGCAAATAGTGATGTACATTGTCCAATTCCTGTGCCAGCGTAGCCAGTTCGCCCGGGCTGTTAATGCAGTAGCGGAACAGCATGCCAAGTGCTTCGGCCATCTCCGCTACATCCTCGCTACCTCGCCGCATAGCGCGACTGCGGATGATTTCCAGTGTGTTATACAGGAAATGCGGATTAATTTGGTTTTGCAGCGCGTGCAACTCGGCTTCGGTCTTCAGCGCTCGTGAAATAGATACCTCATGCAGCTTGTCAAACACCTGCTCAAGCATTTCTCGGTCATCCATGTGTAGCAGACGGTCTTTTTCCTCTGGTTCAAGGTAATCCGTATCGCCATCTGCCAGCATATTTTCCAACGCACGCCGTCTGCCCATATTACACCGCAGTTCCGCTGTATAGCTGATGGCCATCGCCAGCAGAGCTGCCGTGATACCGCATATTGGTATAATGCCACGTCTGCCGAGCGTGTACAGCATTCCTGTCATGACACCCAGCAACAGCACAAAGCCGCCCGCAAATAGCCATACACTTCGTTGATTGCGAATCTCTTTCCAATACTTCATGGTGCTTCCAGCCTTACGAATAGAATTTACGGTACTCAGACGGAGTAACTGTAGTTTCCTTTACAAAAATCTTGTTGAAAAACTTGATATCGCGGTAGCCTACTTTCTCAGCAATATCTGCAATGCGCATCTTTGAGGTCTTCAGTAGCTTCTTCGCCTGTTCAATGCGGATATGCTGCAAATACTCGACAAATCCAACACCGGTCTCGGTCTTAAACAGCGTGCTGAAATACGATGTGCTCAGGCACACATGCTTTGCTACCTGCGTCAGAGAGATGCTCTCTGCATAATGCTGCGCCACAAAGTTTTTTGCCTGTCGAATCACATTATTCTCCCGATTTTGCACAAACTGACGGCAGTTCTCAAGCATCTGCGCAGTCAGATCCACAAACCGTGTTGCAAGTTCTTCGCAGGAATAACCGCTGCACAGTACGTCAAACGGCTCCAGCAGCCGAGGTGCCCGGGCCTGCTCATCACGCGGCAGCCGTTCTGCCGCATCATTGAGGCAGGACAGCATCTGCTCCAGCAGAAAACAGCGGCTGCCTGGTACGGTATTCTCGCTTTCCCACTTGCTCCATACCCGGCGAATGAGGGCAGCGGCACTGTCCGTATTCATGTGCTCCACCGCATCACTCAGCGAATTTTCCCACTCACCGGTATAAAACATAACGATTTCCCGCAATGCAGCATCGGTCTGTTCATTGAACACCAGTACCGAGCTTTGCCGCTTTTCTAGACGCCACTTGAGCGCTGTTTTCGCCTGCTCTACCGCAGTCAGAATATTTTCGGCATCACCGTCCAACAGCTTACTTGCTGCACCGGTCAAATGGATCAGATGATTGACGCTGTTCAGGCTGCGAATCTCCTGTCTAATAGCACGAAGCAGCGTCTCGCTTTCGGATTCAGCCTGCTCTGCGGAATAGGACAGCAGGCATACTGCATCCAGATGATCAGAAAACGCCGATAGCAGAGTGCTATGCTCCTGTGCAAGCGCCCGAATGTACTCGAGCGTATCGCTCGCCTGATTGACCAGTGAAACGGCCTCATCGGACGATGCAGTAAAATTGCTGTCAATGCAGAAGGCCACACACTGCAGTTTTGTGTTATCCAGCACAAACAACTCACCGCCATGCCGTTGGGAACGTGTCGGCGTATATCCGGTCTCCCATACAGTACGCATGTATTGCTCCCGCAGGATGTCCATACTTTCCTGCAGTTCATTCTGTACACGGGCTGCCTGCTGCCGCTGCTCGGCCCGCTCGCCCAGTTCATGATCCAGTTTTTCGAGTGCTCGGTTCAGTTCGGCTTTCTTGAGCGGCTTGAGCAGGTAATCCCATACGCCAAAACGCAGTGCTGTCTGCGCGTATTGGAACTCGGTATAGCCGCTCATCACAATAAAATTTATAGCCGGGAATTCCTGCTTGGCGCGTTCGATCAGTTCCAGTCCGGTCATGCCCGGCATACAAATATCCGTAATGACAACATCTGGATGGAGTTCCTCTATCTTTTTCAACAGTTCTATGCCATTGCACGCTTCACCGACTATCTCTGCACCGGGATAGGTGATTAGCGCACGGCATAACTCAACAATATCAAATTCATCATCCGCAATGATAATCCTCAACATGGCGATTCCCCATTCTCTCTTTGCGCGGGTGTTCTCTTCTTCTGATAATAGAGTACCACAAAATTTCTCACGATTCAAATTTTTACGGCAGGTTCAAAAGATACCCCCTGTGAATCCAAAAAACGACCTGTTCTATCTGTCCGCCAGTCTGCTATACTGGTTACAGTGAGAGAATCCTACTAGCATTCTCTTCTTTAACACAGCAAAGGAGTTTTGCATTATGGGAAAAACCGCTATCCCATCTGTTTTTCCGGCAGAGGGTACTTACGAGCTGTCCACACTTCATGTAAATCTTTCTTGCGCGGCATCGCATGCCGTAATCCATTACACCATTGACGGTACCGAACCGACAGCAGACAGCCCGATTTACCACCGTGAGGCAGGTCTGATTCCGGTCAAGCACACAGATGGAGCAGAATCTATTACCATCCGCGCTTTTGCACAGGCAGACGGTCTGCAGCCAAGCGATACTGTTGCGTTTACCTACCGTTTTGCCTGCCGCCCCAAGGGCGTATTCCGCCATTCACTGCTGCGTGAACCGTCGGATACGGCTGCCGGTCTCATTCGTATTGAGGATTTCGATCTCGATCGTATGTATCTCATCATCGGTCAAAAACGCGCTGCACTGATTGACGCTGGCTGGGACTATGATGGTGATCTTCCGGCGCTATGTCACGCGCTCACCGGCGGTCTTCCGGTCGATCTGCTCATTGCACACGGTCATCCCGACCATGTTGCACAAGCTGGAAAATTTATTGAGTATGGCTGCAAGGTCTATGCTCCCTATGCTGACAAATCTATGAAGCAATTGGACTGCGGATTGGACTTTACCCATATTGAGGATTTGAAAGACGGCATGCGCTTTGACCTCGGCGGCACCGTACTGCAAATCTATGCTACGCCCGGACATACTCCCGGCAGCGTTGTTATTTTAGATGAAAACACCGGTGATCTGTTTGCATCCGATTCGTTTGGCAGCAATCGCCGTGAAATTCCGGACAGTGCATGGCTCCAGCTGAGCGGATACTCGCTGGAAAGCTGTCTGCGCTCTCTGGAGGCTTTTCTTGATGCCGCAGGCAATAAATGCAAACGCATTTTCACCGGCCACAACGCAGAAATGATGGACGCCCAACAATATTTGTCCACCTTGCGCAAAGCTATGCACAACGCTGTGGATAACGGTGCAGCCTGTCTTTTTCCCTCTCTGCGCAGCGCAGCCGAGTCGTTCGGCTCCGGCTCTATTGCCGTAGAGGGTGACTGGCGGCATGACCCGATTTGGGCCGCAGCTAATCTGCAATTCCTGTACGATATCGACACACAACAGGATCCGCCGCGTTATGCACCCGGTTTTGATCCAAAGATCAAAACCATACTTTGAAATCATTCTCCGCATCTTTCGACTCATCTCTCTTCTCTGCCGCCGATCGGTCATCCGGTCGGCGGTTCTTCTTTGTGCGAACAAATATGGGATGATTTTTACGTCTCTCTGCCAACTTCGAAAAAACACCCCCATAAATCAAAAAATACCCGCATTGGAAAATCGGTTAGAAACCGGTATGCTTATATCATCAAAAAGAAACACGGGAGGGAAAACGATGAAACGTGAATATTGTCTGGATATCGACGGCAACGTATATACCATTGGTGATCTGAATATGTTTCTTGACAATAAGGAGCCAATCTCCTATCCGGCAGCTGACTCACAGAATCCGACTAGGCCCTTCTTTACCGGAACCATCCGGCAGGAAGTCGAGATCGACAGCGTAAAGCGTTCGTTCCTTCTGTATATTCCGCAGCATTATCCCATTTCGGGTGCCGGCATTTTTCTGTATCCGGATGACAGCGTATCCGCCGAATCCTATTTGGAAAGCAGCGGATGGAAAACGGTTGCTGAGCAGACCAATACCGCATTGATCGTGCTCGAATCTCGTTCCGGCGGCTGGAATAAAAAAGATATTCAAAGCGAGATCAGTTACAGCGAAGCGGTTTTCAAAAAATCTATTGCCCGCGTGTATTTCAGCATGAACGAAGCCACCTACTATTGTATGGGTTTCGGAAACGGCGCTTACATCGCAGCTGCATATGCTATGCTCAACTCGGCACTGTTTGCAGCCATCGCTTTGAATGGAAACTACGATCTGCATCCAGATTTAATGGCACAGCTCCGCAGCATCCGCTCCGACCGAGACGCAAACCAGTCCAAACTGGATGTAGCGATGCCGACCTGGCTGATCGGCAAAGCAGCTCCTCTGCTGGATAGCCTGAAACGTGCAGCAAATGTCAGTGACGAGCAGCTTTACAACGATGCCGCCTGCGTCTACCGACAAAATCTCAAGCAGTATTTTGATCAGCCGAACGGTCTGCCAATGGTGGAAATCTGGCACACCGAACCCAGTCAGTGGCAACCCGAAGCAAATGAAAAATACCGCCGCATGACAGAATTTGTACTCCGATTCAAGCGATGGTTGAGCATCGGCAATGGCGATTTCCGACCCGCTCGAACATGGCAGGACATGAGACTTCACCGCTTTACCGCCGAGATAGAAAACAGACAGCGCGAATGGTTCGTATACGAACCTACGGCACTCCGTGCCGGCAAGTTGCTGCCGTTGGTACTGGCCATTCATGGATACAGCTGCACCGGCGAACTGTTCGCAGAAAACAGTGGCTGGCACGAGTTAGCCGAACGGCGTGGTTTTCTTCTGGTTTATGTTTCCGCTTTTCCCGATAACGGCATCAGCGGTGGGCACACCGTGCCGCTCCCTTCGTGGAATGCGCTGAATATCCACGCGCAAACCGATGATGTGAAATACATTGACTATGTACTGAGCAGTGTTAAAAACTCCTATCCTGTTGACCCTGAACGCATTTACGTTTCCGGTCACTCCAATGGCTCTCTACTGACACAGCGGCTGATGGAGGAACGACCGCTTGCATTTGCAGCCTTCGGACCACAGGGCGCACCTTATCATATGGGATTGGACGGTACTGCTGTTGATCGTACTATCCGCAAGGATGGCATTATCCGTCCGGTATGGCTGATGATGGGTGCCGAGGATATTGGAGATCAGGACAAGTTGGACTGCGGCTCGATCAATGACCGATTTCTCGATATGATGTGCGAGTTGAACAGCCTCGACCGCACAGGCGGCATTGACCGCGAAAACGGCAAGTATCATACCCGCACCTTTGTGAACGCAGAACGTGTTCCGCTGGTAAAGTTCACCGGCATCACAGACACGCCGCATACCTACACGCCGGAATTTGCCCAACTGTATTGGGATACGTTTTTCTGTCACTTCCGCAGAAAAGCCGACGGCACGATCATTTACACAGACTAATCGTTATTAGAGAAAAAAGAATGGAGGGATTCCTATTAGCACGATACTGGAAATGCGGGACATCACGAAATCGTTCCCGGGTGTGAAAGCCCTCGACGGCGTGAACCTGAAAGTGGAAAAGGGTACTGTCCACGCACTAATGGGAGAAAACGGCGCAGGCAAATCTACACTGATGAAAATCCTGTTCGGTCAACAGCCTCCTGACAGCGGTACGATCCTGTTTAACGGACAGGAAGTCCACTTCAAATCAGTAAAGGAAGCGGTAAACGCGGGCATCTCGATGATCTATCAGGAACTCAGCCCGATCAAGGAACTTTCCATTGCGGAAAACGTATTCGTCGGCCGCTATCCGAAAACCAGAGCGGGTGCGATCGACTGGAAAACCATGTACGATTCTTGCCAGAAGATCTTTGACCGCTGGGGACTCAATTACAATCCTCGCACCAAGATCAAGATGCTCAAAACTGCAGATATTCAGATGATCGAAATCATCAAGGCTATCTCGTTTAACGCACAGCTTGTTATCATGGACGAACCGACTTCCTCCATCTCTCAGAACGAGATCGAGATGCTGTACGACTTCATCCGTGCTCTCAAGCGTGAAAACATCACCATTATTATCATCACGCACAAGCTGGATGAGGTATACACCATCGCAGATGAAGTTACCGTCCTCCGTGATGGTCAGTATATCGGCGCCAAGCCGATTGGTGAACTCAGCCGTTCCGAGCTGATTAAGATGATGGTAGGCCGCGAAATGACCAACCTGTTCCCGCCCAAGGACATCGGCTACGGCGATGTTCTGCTGGAGGTCAAAAACCTCAATAACGGTGCCAAGGTAAAGGACATCTCCTTCCAGCTGCACAAGGGCGAAATCCTCGGCTTCGCTGGTATCGTTGGCGCCGGCCGTACCGAGACCATGCGTTCGATTTTCGGACTTGATCCATGTGAGTCCGGCGAGATATACTTAGAAGGTCAGCAAATCAAAATCCGCTGTGTACGCGATGCCATTAAGCACGATATTGTAATGGCGACCGAAAGCCGTAAGGACGACGGTCTGGTGCTCTGCCGCTCGGTAGAGGAGAACATCATGCTGCCGTCGCTGTACCGTCGTTCCAAGGGCGGTATCCTGGATGTAAAGAAAGAGCACGAAATCGCAGATTCTGCTTCCAAGCGTCTGTCGGTTAAGACCAGTTCACTGTCCACGATGGCTAACTTCCTGTCCGGCGGCAATCAGCAGAAGCTGATCCTGTGCAAGTGGCTGCTGATGGATCCCAAAGTGCTCATCCTCGATGAACCGACCCGAGGTATCGATATCGGTGCAAAATGGGAGATTTACAACATCATTATTGATCTGGCAAAGCAAGGGGTAGGCGTAATTCTTGTTTCGTCCGAAATGGAGGAAGTCATCAACCTGTCCGACCGCGTGATGGTCATGTGTGAGGGACAGATCAACGGCTGCCTGCATAAAGAAGACGGCATTACGCAGGAAAAGATCATGACTCTGGCATCGGAGGTTCAAAAATGAATAAGAAAAAAGAAGGATTGTTCAAAGGCGCATCTGTTGCGGAACTATACAGTAAATTCGGTGTTGTACTGATTCTGATCCTCTGCCTGATCATCGGCACCATCCTTTCGCCGGAATTCCTTACCGGCTCCAACCTGATGAGCGTAGCGCGAAATGTCGGCGTTTACGCAATCATTGCACTCGGCATGACCCGACTGCTAATTGGCGGCGGTGTTGACCTTTCCGCTGGCTCCAACGTAGCATTCTGCAGCGTTATTGTTGCGGTTATCTACGCACAGACCGGCAGCACGCTGATGGCCGTTATTGCTGCTATCCTCTGCGGTATGATCATCGGCGCGATCAACGGTTACTTTGCAAGTTACATCGGCCTGATGCCCTTTATCGTTACACTGGCCACCCAGATGACGGTTCGCGGTCTTGCCTATCTGGTAGCAGGCGGTGCTCCTGTTTATGGTGTCAGCAGTTCGATTATCTTCCTCGGTCAGGGCAATGTCGGCGGATTCCCAATGCTGCTGATCGTTGTACTGGTTGCAACCGCAATCATGCTGTTCGTTATGACCCGCACTTCGCACGGCCGCTATCTGTACGCCATCGGCGGTAACCCGGAAGCGGCAAGTGCATCCGGTATCAACGTAAAGCGTCAAGTGTTTGTTAACTACATTATCATGGGTCTGATGTGTGCCTTTGCCGGCATCCTGTATGCAGGCCGTACCAACAGTGGTCTGCCGGCAGGCGGCGTAAACTTCGAGTTTGAGGCCATCATCGGCAGCGTACTCGGCGGCACCAGCATGGCAGGCGGCATCGGCAACGTGGCTATGTCCATCGTAGGTATTTATGTTGTAGGTATTATTAACAATGTTATGAACCTGTGCAGTGTCAACGCATTCTGGCAGCAGGTTGTAAAGGGTATCGTTATTCTGATCGCGGTACTGCTCGATATCTTCACTCGCAATGCGATTATGAAATCCACGAAAAAGCGTTAAACCGCTTGTATACGGATTTTATGATAGAACCATGAGAAAGAGAACGGAGGAAAAAGAATGAAAAAGAGATTACTGGCGACATTATTAGCAGCAAGCGTAGCACTCTCCCTGGCAGCATGCGGACGAGGTGGCAGCTCCTCCGGCGGTGACTCCGCAGACGGTGAGCAGGCGCTGAACAAGCTCGGCTATATCTCCGCTGCATGGAGCGATGATTACTGCAAGCGTCTGAACGATGCCATCGTTGAACACGGTCCGGAATATGGCTTTGAGGTTGAGGCACTGAACGCCAGCCCGAACGGCATGGCGGACGTTACCGGCTATATTGAAGCCACTGAAGCACTGGCCCAGAAGAACATTGACGCTATTCTCTGTCAGCCGCTGTTCTCCGTGCCGGATATGCTGATGCAGTTCCAGCAGAAGGATATTAAGGTTGGCTTTGTCAACATCGTACCGCAGATTTCGGATTCCAGTAAGGATCTTGATTTCTGCTACGCGGGCAGCTCGGAGGAAGCAATCGGTGCTCAGTTGGCGGAAGCTATGTCCCCCGGCTTGAAGGATGGCGCAAAAATCTGTGTTATCTGCCTGCCGTATGGTCAGGACAACGCCGCAGGCCGCCTGAAGGGCCTGCAGGACTGGTTCGCGGCAAACCGCCCGGACGTTGAAATTCTGGAAGTAAACTATGTAGAACGCAACGAAGCAACCCTTGCACAGAGCATTTTCGAGGACTGGATTCAGAAGTACGGTGTTGACGGCTTTGACGGCGTAGCAACTCAGAGCTCCATGCAGACGCAGGGCATCGTAGAAAGTATGAAGGCTCTCGGCCTGAACAACACCAACTTTATCCTCGGCGGTATCTCCGCCTCGAGCAGCGACTGGATCAAGGAAGGCACTGAATACTGCGATCTGTATCAGGATCCGGATCTGGAAGCAACCACTGCACTCGATATGATGCGTCACATGGTAGACGGCACCACGAACGAACTCGAGTTCCTGGACGGCGCACCGACCAAGAACTTCGTAAACGTTCCGATGACTACCCTGAATGCCGATAACGCGGATGAGTATACCTCTGATGCGCTGGCAGCAAAGTAAGCAGTCTCCTCTTCTTTATATAAAGCCTCATGCGAAGAGACGCGGCACCATGTGCCGCGTCTCAGTTTGTCGAGAAACCCGGTTGCGCATTAAGCTACAATTGGGTTTCTATCATATTTAGAACAAGTCAAAAGCAAGAAACGGAAATAATCCTTCCATTTTCCATATCGCTAGCTTTTTCAAATTCATAGCGCTTATGAAACTGTTCCGATAGGCAAAATATCGTGTAAAACCGTCCCGTTTGGGTCGGTTTCTGCCTTTTGGGACGCTAGAAATTGGGGAAATCCAATGGTGAAAAAAGCATTCGGACGGTTAATGGACGGTAAAAATGGGGGATTTGCTTTTGTATTTTATGAGGTCTGTGGCTGACATTTGGAGGATAGAAAGCAGAAAGATAAAGATATTATATAATTGCCCCAAAATCATGTAGACTTAGTTAAACATGCACGGGTGTTTCACGATTTAATTGCTCTAGCACCAGTTCCATGCTTTTCTGCCAATACCTTGCGTTGGGAATATGAATCGGTTTCCGTTCTTTCTCCACGGCCTTAAATAGCGGCAACAGCAATTTTCTGGCGAAAGTCTGTCGATCGTTGCTGGCGTACATATCCTTGAGCGTTTTTGCGGTTAAGCTGCTCCCCAGTCGTTCAACAATGGTCTTTAGCTCGTTTTGCGTGATAAGATGTTCTTCAGTCAGCGCCAACAGCTCCTGCTCGATTATATGACACATTTGCTCGGCATCATCTTCGATGAAATGATCCATCACTGCCGAGGATGCTTTGCCTGCCAGCGCGCCGCCGCCAAAGGCTCCGGCCAGTCCACCAATCACACCGCCGACAGCAGTACCAATAATCGGAACTGCTGAACCGATTGCAGCGCCTGCGGCGGCACCGCCGACCCAGCCAGCAGTGCCTCCGGCGACAGAGGATGCGGTATTGGTCACATTTTTGAATAGCTGCTTTCCGGAAATACGGCCGCGGAAGATATTCACTACATCACCTGCAGATAGAATAACAACCGAGGCCGAGCCGGTAATGATGTTGCCGCGCAGTAATTTGGAGGCGCTCTTCATCGCTGCTGCACCATAGATGTTCTTGCCTTGGCGAAAAGCATTTACAAGCAGAGCAGAGGTTTTTGGACCCATCACACGGACAACAGCTTCGCTGCTGCCTACCAGTAAGCTGTTTAGTCCAGCTTTGGAGAGCTGTCCAGCGAAAATAGCGGTAACAAATGAAATGCCGCCGACTTTTAAACCGCTGTACGCTGCATTCTTTAGAGCGATTTCAGGCGTATCGCCGTTCCAAACCGAAGTAGCAAAAGTCAGTACAGCCGTTACACCAAAGGCCGAGGATGCAATAATCATACCGTTTGCTGCATCATAGGTCAGTGACTCTACTGTTCCGGCTTTTGCGATATTTTTTGCCTGTTCGTAGGTAAAGTGTCCCTTACGCACGATCTGTTGTGCTTCATTAGGATCAGATACTCCCGGGACTTCGCCGCGTCGAATACGCTCCTGCATGGCCTGTATAGCCGATTCATATTTGTCGCTGGGAACTTCGATTTGCATTGGTTTTCCGTCTGAACCTATGTATCGGAATTGACCATTTTCGAAGCATTCAGAAATGCATTTACCGCCGGTTTTACAATATTTCGATTGGATTTCAACACCGTCCACCAGACGATCGGCACCATTCTTCGCGTTGTCATCACCAAGGATACGCGCATCGTGTCCAGTGTATCGGTCATACAGCGTATTGGCCCGCTCGGCTGCAAAGCCATGTCCGCGTATAGCGTGAAATTTTTCCTCGCCATAGACAGTAGCACCGGAGCTTACATTACTGTATACCGTTCCGGCAGTTTGCGAATTTTTCAGCTTTCTCTGGGAGGATACCCTTTTATTTTTTTCGGAGTCCACCGCTCCCAACCTCCTTGGTGTTGTTAAAGCTGCTTCAAACGAGTTCTCACCTGCTTGATCGTCTGCAGATACTTTCTAACGATACGCTGACAGGTTTCAAAATTATCTGGATCTTCCTCTAAATCGGGCAGGTAAAGCTCTAGTCCCTGTAAGCATTTTGCAGAGGCTTTCTGCAACTGTGTGGGGTTCTCGCCATCGGCCAATAGTTCGTCAATTTCTTGTTCGATTTCGCCATCTGATTCTTCCAGCAGTTCGATCAAAGACTGCGCTTCTTCTACAAAGGAATCGAGTTCATCCTCATCATATTCTAGCACATCGTTGACCTGCAGTAAAACCTCTTTGATATATTCTTGTGCATCGTCAATATCCAGTGCTTCATTACCATCAGATAAAGCCAGCGGCTCAGATTCTGCAGACAGCTGTTGGGCGGATTGATTCGATTCATTGCTGGTATCCTGCTCTTCATTGAGTCCATCCAGAAAGCTCGATGCCAGATCAAGAAGTCCGCCTGCAATATCCCATCCAGTAGGTGCGGTTTCAATCTGATACAGCTCAGTCAGCAGCTCGTTAAATGCCGCCAGATTGTAGGACGAGGGAAGAGAACGATAGTTGATTCCTTCATCATATCTGCAGATAGAATTATCGTCACTATGGTAGAAACCATCTTCAGCGAACAGAAAACCCTTTTTACCGCTGCTAAATACGGTTTCATCAATTAAGCCAAAAACATCTTCTTTCCTGACATTGCCAGCATAAGTCATACATGCGTTGTTAATCAATTCCGACGGAATACGTCCGTATACATAACAAGGGTATACAGAATTGCAACGTGGCAGATATTCCTGAATGACTGCAATTTTCTTTTCTCGTTTTCCCATAGTGACCTGCTCCATTCTAAATAATCATTAAGTTCTAAGAATGATAAATTTGACAATTGCGATTCCGATTGTCGAAATCTGTATATTTGCATTATACACCGAAAGTTCCTCTATTTCCACCCTAAAAGTTTATTCTTCGCGAGAACTATCCGGGGTACACTAAACGAAAAGAGTCAACGGAGGAGCAGCATGGACTGGGTAGCTATCGGCGGACGTATCCGCAAGCAACGCGAATATTTGGGACTGACACGCGAGCAGTTTGCCGAAAAACTAGATATTACGCCCAAGTTTTGTGCGGATATTGAATTGGGTACCAAGGGTATGTCCGTTCCAACACTGTGCCGTATCGCAACTACGCTCAGCTTGTCCACCGACTATATTTTGTTTGGTAAGCAGGAGAAAAAAGATAAACTTTGGGTGTTCAAGGCGCTTTCGCCGATGATAGAGAGTGTAACGCCGAGTCAGCTTCCTTATTTGGAATCCGTACTGAAAACGGTTATTAGTGCCATGAATCATAAAGAGGATTAGTAGGAGAAATATATTTGAGTAGTTCAGAAAATAATGAGGTTGTTTACCATTACTGCAGTCTTGAAACGTTTAAAAATATTATTGCCAATCAGTGTTTATGGCTTTGCGATGTACAGAAAAGTAACGATAGCAAAGAGTGTATGGCATTACCAGAACGCATTAAAGAATTGACTGTAGAACAGAAGCTAAGAGAGAACTACCCGCCGGAACAGCGTAAGTTATTTGATCGGTTTATCAATTTTCTAGGCCACTCGGTTCGGCATACATATACAACATGCTTTTCACGTAAGCGTGATGATTTAAATCAGTGGCGTGGCTATGCTGCTGATGGAACAGGGTTATGTATCGGATTCAGAAAACACTTTTTTATGCAACTCAATAATTCGGAATGGGGCATACTATCATTCCAACCTGTTGATTATTCGGAAAATGGCATTGAATGTTGTGCACAAATTTATTTGGATGAATTCAAGGAATTAATGAATAACTTTGTTGTATTTGATACAAAAATGCATGATCCATCAGCAATTCCTATTGAAAATGAGTTGTTGCACCAGTTGTTTGCTATATCACCAATGTTCAAAAAATACTCTTTTCGCGAAGAAGAAGAGGAGCGTTTAGCTTTCAGTACAATATCATATGTAACAGATTACCGTACTGTATCTACACAAAAATGTGTAGATGTTTTAGTGGATCATGAACGACAAAAATATTTTGAAGAACAAACACATGATTTTAAATTATCTGATTTGAGATATCGAATAGCAAGAGATCAGTTGCAGGGTTATTACGAATTATCATTTGCACCTATTAAAGATGAACTAATAAGTGAGATTATTATTGGGCCTAAATCACTGGTGCAAGAAGAGGATATTTATCTGTTTCTAGCTGCACATGGCTATCATGAAAAAGAGATGGACAATAAAAAACATAATCAGTTTATAGTAGACAACATAAATGTTTGCACTTCGGAATTAAGTTATCGTTAAGAAAAGCCGTATGCTGATAAAGCATACGGCTTTTCGGTTACTTATTCAGTAGCTTAGCCCTTGCGTAAAACCGCGTTTTACTCATGCCAAGTAAATTCATTGCCTGCACAGCGGTAATTTCACCGCTGTGCCAGCGAGCGACAACACGCTCAAAATCGGGATAGTCCTTCGCGGCCTTGCCGCGATACTTACCCTGCGCTTTAGCGATAGCAATACCCTCTCGCTGGCGCTGTAAGATATACTCTCGTTCTAGCTCTGCGACTGCTGCGAATACGGTCAGCATAAACTTGCCGGTCGGTGTGGTGGTGTCAATCGCTTCTTTGCGACTGACAAACTCTACTTGCTTTTCGGTCAGATGCTCTACCAGATCGAGCAGATCACGAGTGTTTCGGGCAAAGCGGCTGATGGACTCGACGATAACGGTATCACCGCGCCGCACATATTCCATCATACGACGCAGTTCAGGACGGTCAGCGTTCTTGCCGCTGGCCTTGTCGATGAACAGTTCATCGACACCGAGTTCACGGAGCATAATTTCCTGTCTTGCGGTATTTTGTTCTTCTGTGCTGACACGCACATAACCAATTTTCATAGTACGTTCTCCTGTCAAAAAAGAATTTCCCGTTTAAGTCGGTTGAAATTTCGGGACGTTCCAAAACTCCAAAACCGACTTAAACGGGGCGATTTCCAAGCGTTCCGTATAGGTATACCCAAACGGAACTGTTCGTTACGGTTGTTTTCAGTATTCGTCACGCTCGATGAATTCGAGCATTGCTTTGCGCTGAATACGCCAGCGATTCCCGACGCGGAACGCCGGAATTTCGTTTTCATGCAGAAGCCGCAGCATGGTGCCGCGGCTGACCTGCAAAATCTGCTGACACTCATGCAGTGTCAAAACATCGGGATATTGGTCCAGATTCATGCTTATCAGCCTTTCTATGCAGTTTATTGTACTGTTTTGCACAGAAAAGGCTGATTTGTTATTTGGACACATCCTTGTCGCGCAGCACATGGATTGCTGCCGCTACCGCTGCGACAAACTTAATGCCAAACAGCAGCGTGTTCTTGATTACCTTCATTGGGTCACCACCTTTCTTAATATGCATAGAGTAGCTCGCCGGTCATCTCGTGGAGCAGGGTCGGATCGTAGAGCATTTCCTCAATCTCCTCCTCCGAGCAGCCGTAGTCGAGCAAAGCCTGTATCTCATCAGTTGAAACACCAAATGCCTTGGCAACGCTGAAAAGATCGTCATAATTTATGGGCGTATCCTCGTAGTCGCTGTGATAGTACGGATACTTACGCCACCAACGCCCGAAAGTCGTGTGCGGTGTGAAACTTCCAGTCGTGAGTTGTCCCGCTCGGTCGATTTTCAAAATCTCGCCCTCCTTCGGTTCGAGAATATCGGTGGGTGCTTTCAGCCGCAGCTTCTTTATAGCTTTGCAGAGGATTTCTTGCGTTGAAGCATAAATCAGAAAACCATCGTAGAACATAACGCAAAGCGGGTTATCGCCAACGATGAACCAGATAGCGTTATCCTTATCCAGAACGGTAAACACAAATGAACCCTCGACCTTTTCAGCCATAGCTTTCAGGCTGTTAAAGTCGAGGGCTTTCTGCTGTTCGAGAAGTTGAACGGCAATATAGCTGTCCGTTTCCACGCTCGTCAGCGGCAGGTTTTCTTCCACACGAAGTTCTTTGTCGTTCCAGAGTACACCGTTATGTGCAAGAGCAAATGAATTTCCGTCAACTTTACCGAGAAACGGATGATTGTTCTGGTTAAACTGCGCGTTGCCCTGTGTCGTCATACGGGTATGTCCCATCACGACATTTACACCGTGCGGAATATGAATTTTCATTTTCCGAGCGGGAAGGGGACGCTTATAAATCCGCAGACGGTCGTTGAAATTGTAGGCGATGCCCGTCGCGTCCGTGCCGCGCACTTGACACTCTCTGGCGAGCGTGTTCAAGATTTTGTTCTTCGTGTGGGTGCTCAGGCACTCCTTAAAGTCGATTAAACCGAATAAACTGCACATATTATTCCTCCTCCGCGCCAGCAGTAACGGGTTCATTGACATATAAACGGCGTTCCTTGAGATACTGGATAAGTTCCGGCTCGGTGATTTCGTCAAGGAAATCAAACCAACTCATGTCCTGAACCTGACAGTCGGACATAGAAACAGCCACCTCGACGAGATGATTGACCATCTGCAGGGTGGCTTTGAGAGTGTTCAGCTTGAGCGTACCGCGGAACATGCGAATTTCGACCGTATCCGAGTTGGTAAGGTTGACCGCTGTGTAACGTCCGGCACACGAATTCTTTGCGTGGCTCATTTGCTCGGATGGCGTAAGGCGGATACCATATCGTGCCGCCCAGCGATTCATCTGGCTCTGAGTGCGGCGGCTGAATCGTAGCAGCTCCGCCCAAAATTTTTCGACAAAGTAGAGCAGGCGGGCAATCGCGGCCTCCTGCTGTTCGTAAGTACAGCCAAATGCCAAGCGAGAGATATGAACGTGTAGGCCGCAAGTGCCAGCGGCGTGGCTCAAATAACCCATGCTCTGTGCCTTGCGAAGTACCTCTTCCCAAGGCATTTCGTTCAGATGGTATTCCAGTGTCATAGGGTGTGTGACAAGCTCCATGCCATCATCAAGACTGCCATCAGTTTTGATATACAGGTTTTCTGCGCTGGCGTTGGCAATATCGAGCAACTTTTGAGCGTTATTGTTTACCGTGCCGCCGTTATCAATCTCCAGCTCGACACCGAAGTGCCGCAGGCTCTTGCCGTGAAATACGAGATCCGGGGTGTAGTTGTATTCATGGATAATGTCGTTATGCTCGTCCCAGCAGGAGGAGCAGTAGACATTGTCATCGTTATCCCAATAGGCACGGTCGCGGCTGATAATACGACCGCAGTCCTCACAGCGAATGTAGTATTCGTCAAAACAGTGATCGCAGAGCGTGTGGGTATCGTCCTCGATGGCATTTTCTTCATAAATCCGCTCGTTGCAATAGTCGCAGACTACAGTCAAACGGTCGGTGCAGCTTTCACAAAGCCAGTCACCTTCTACTTGATACATAGTATCGAGCGGGTGTTCTGCGCCACAGTTTGCGCAAATTCGAGTCTCTTTCATTGTCAATTCCTCCATTTCAGTTGATTAATACTCCGAAGCTAACAGCATGGTGCTGTGCGTTTTGTCATCAATGACATACACTTTAGCATCTACCGCGCATTTGCAAGGCACATCAAGTTCGTACCGATACGGCGGCTGTTCCTGTGTATGGACGATGTGCTGTCCCGTCGGCGTTTTCGTCAATGTGAGCACTTGCAGATAATCTTTTTGTGCAGTCCGCATAGCAGCAATCATTTGCCACATGAGAACCATCAAAGCGTCCGGTATTTCGCTCTGCACGCCGCGTGTAATATACTTGGGATTTTCAAACATAATTTCCTCCTCGAAACGCGGAAATCCCACTGAAAGCAAATGCTTTCAGTGGGATTAGGGATGGATTTGTCCATAGCATTGTGGACAAACTGTGCGGTTATCGACTTGTCGTATGTCTTTGCGGTATACCCGCTCGCCGCAGCGATCACAGAGCGTGGTATACTCCTCGGCGCAGGCGTAGCACAACGCATCTTTGCCGAGAAGGATGCGTTGATTGATTGGCTTGCTCTTACCGCAGCAGGAGCATATAAAACAGTTCTCTGGCATTGGTTTTCCTCCTTTTTCGTTGTATATAGATATAATATATCAACGAAAAAGAGGTTATTACGGTACAAAAATTAGGATATATGATATAATAACGATTATATGTTTATGTTGTGAATTTCACTGGATTGCAAAGGAGAGAAATTTATTGTATGAAAGAATTGAAAGAACCATTTTCGGTAGCTGATATTTGCAGATTTTCGATTGTTGCAAGAAATGCATGCATAGAATTTCAAAAGAACGAGGATACGGACAATAAATCCAATGATATGATGTCAGATATTAAAGAATATGCACATAACTTAGATAAGACTCTGCAGCTATATTATGATGAGCCGGAGGAAATGTGTGATGAGGGCGTATTAAAGAAGGAACAAGAGGCGTTTAATCGTTTTTTCAAAACAATCGGGATAGAACCCAACTGGATGCAACGAAGTTGTCAGAAGGGCGAGAAACCGCGATATGCGTTTAATCGTGAAGAGTTTGTATTTCTTTCAATGATGCTGCAAGAACAGAATGCACCGCAGAGTATCTGGAAGAAAATTCGCCTTTCGATGAATGGTAAACACAAAAATTATGAATTGACTATACGAGAAGTAAGAAATTATTTGGATATTGTGGATATGATAGATAAGATGTTACAAGCGTCCTATCTTCCGGCAGAGGATATCCAAGAACATGTTTTCCATATGCATGAAAAAGTAAAATATGAAGATTTGCTATTAGAAAGTATTCGTCGTATGTTGGAATGGCAAGCATCTACTAGTGATAACAAATTATGGGGAAAAGAACTATCTCCTGCAAGAAAAAATATAGCACTACAAGATCGTATTTTGTGGTTGAAATGGATTTATTACAATGTGCTAAGTTTTACCTATTTAGTGGCTCATAAATTTCAAACTCTTCGACAAGATGATTTTGATAATATTGATGAAACAAATCGAGAATATTTTGGAGAGAAATTAAAAATCGATGCTGACGGTGCGTGTGACGCTGACGGTGCGTGTGACGCTGACGGTGCGTGTGATGCTGACGGTGCGTGTGACGCTGACGGTGCGCGTGACGCTGACGGTGCGTGTGACGCTGACGGTGTGTGTGACACTGACGGTGTGTGTGACACTGACGGTGCGTGTGACGCTGACGGTGCGTGTGATGCTGACGGTGCGTGTGACGCTGACGGTGCGTGTGACGCTGACGGTGCGTGTGACGCTGACGGTGCGTGTGACGCTGACGATAGATGGACTAATTCTACGCAGGATCCATTTGCTGATATTTTTTCGGAAAGTGCAATAAGACAAGAAGATTGTGAACGCTTTTCTCGAAAAGATCGTGAGAATATGGAGTTCGCAAGAGAGGCTTATCAGAATATGCGCATGGGGTATCGCGGCTTGGAAGAATTGATAAATGAGTTTGAAGATACACGCAAGGAATCTTCTAAAGATAGTAGACAAAGAATTGCAAACAATATAAAACAAAAAATAGAATTTCACGAAAAAACAGGAGGAGACTTTGAGGAAACTAGCATTAGGTATATGGGAGAAACTTCGCGTAAACTGTTGGAGTTGGTATTGGGAGATATCGTACTAAATCCTGATCTGTCGTTTTTAAAATAAAATATTATAACATAATAATCAAAATATAGCAATCCCATAATTTTGATTTCTTTTACGGGACTGCGCAATATCGCGATTTGAGGTATGATGTAGCCATCAACTAAGAGGAGGCTACACATGTTAACAATTCAAGAAATGAGTGCTGACTTGCGTCAGCCTGCGTTGCGCATTCTTCAAGCAGCGCAGAAAGACAAGACTACGCAGCGATATATAGCGTTACTCGCACAGCGCAATGCGGACGGAGAACGTGCGACGCTGTTTATCGGAGGCTCTGCGTTTCCGCTGTACCGGGTGGATGCTTTTGAGCGTGACGGCAATCGTTTAAGTCAGTTTCACGCTCCTGACGTTCGAAACAGTGAGGAGAATCGGACGTTTGGGCTGTTTATTGACACCGATGATCCCGATCACTTGTTTGTGTGCGACTCCGGCTCTGAGGGGAAGCCCGTCTTTCGGTTTGTTTCCGATTTTGTGGTACATGCGAGGCATCATCGGTATCAGTTTGTGCTAACAGCATCGTCGGATAAGGGGTTTCACTTTGCGTATACTGATGAACCTGAGTTGCAAGCGGTTCTTTCATGTCTCGTGCCGAAAGCGCAAGAATTGGAGTTCAATCGTATCAAGAAAGAGCTGGAGGATAAAGAAGATGATTGAAAAACGCGTAATACGGCACAAAAATAGACGCTTTGAAAGTGAGGAACTGCCTTCTCAGACGGTATTACGGCTGCGAAGCGATAAAAACAAGAGGTTAGTTCCCGACAAGGAGGATAACGTATTTGCTGCAGCATCTCAGATGTGCTCAGAACCGGTGCCGGCACACAATCGAGATGAGATGCAAGCAGTTGTGCGCGAATCCTTGGATGAGAAACTGATGGAATCCCCGCAGCTTGTCTTGAGGAGTGACCGCAATAAAGCGTTGATTCCTGACGGGGATGATACGCAGGTTTCGGTTGCTGCAGGTGAAAAAATGCTTCTGAAAGCATTAAACAGCCCGCGTATCAACTGGCACAATGAGCTGCCGGATGAGCCGGATATGCCGGATTCTGTGGAAGAGGAAGAAACTGTCGTTCCGAGTTCACAGATTCGTCCACAAGTGGGACGGGCCTCGGTGGACTTGCTCGAGAGTGAGTACGCTTTCACGCAGTACGTCAAAAAACTCATTCCGATGGCCATTGTTGGTGGGCGTCTATACCTGTTTCAGGCACCGTGCTACCGCCTGCTCAGCGATCAAGAAATAATCACAGAAATCAAGGCGGCGCTGCCACGGGATTTGCGAAAGGATATTTCGATGGCCTTTCTAAAGCGTGCAATCACTCAACTGAAGACGGAAAAAGACCTACAGATCGATCTGGAGGAGATCAATTATAACCCGTACGATGTTATTTTCGCAAACGGCATTTATAATGTTCAAACCGGTCACATGCGCGATGGTTGCCCAACAGATTGCTACATTGCTGCAAACGCGGCCAAATTCCGTCCGAAAAAGGGAAAAAAGATCAAGTCCAATGACGCAGAACGTGCTGTGGTCGATGACTTCTTCGAGCAGGCTTCCGGCGGTGATAAGGAAATCGAGCGTCTAATCTGGACCACCCTTGGTGTGATGCTGAGCACGGAGGCTAAGTTCAAAGCCTTCTTCTATCTGTTCGGTCCCCCTGATACGGGTAAAAGCCTGTTCGGTTCATTGGTTACGCGACTGATTGGTGCAGAAAACTGTGCGAATATCTTGCTTAACGAAGTGGACGCGAAGTACCACGGAGCTGAACTGCGCGGTAAACTAGCGAACATCAGTCTGGATCAACCGAGCGTCGTAATCCGCAATATCGGTGTGTTTAAACAGCTTACCAGCGGCGGCAGTGATGTTGTAACGGTTGAAAAGAAGTTCGGACCGGTAGAGCGTCTGGAATCCAGATTCATCAAATTTCTGTTTGCTGGCAACCATTTGCCTCGCTTGCGTGAGAACGACGATGCGTTCTGGACGCGGATGGTACTGGTGCCGTTTGAGAACAAGGTAGAGAAAGAGGATCGAGATCCGGATTTGTTGGAAAAGCTGCTTGACCGCTCGGACTACATCATTTTGCGAGCGCTCAAACACTACAAGGCTTTTCTTGATAACAATATGCGTTTCCCGGCGTGCCGCCGCTCAGAGGAGCTGAAGAACGGATATATTCCCGTTTCACCAAATGAAAAGGTGCGTATGTTTGTGGATGAGTGCTGCGAACTTGTGCCGGATGCACAGGCTATGACGCAGGAACTGTATGCGTGCTATTGCAGCTTCTGCCAAAGTAACGGCTACTCAGCTGAAACAATCAAGGCGTTTTCGACGATTCTGAAACGCGAGGTACCATTGGATACATTTCGGCAGAACTCGCAGCGAGGATATCGCGGTATTCGGATAAAATAATTTGCAAAAGATGCGGCAGATCCGGCCAATCCGGCAGGATTGCGTGATTTGTCGGATTGGTCCGCATCTAAAGTATACTATAATGATATATTATAACTATATACCATATCAAGGAGGAAACTATTATGTACAAGGGGTTTGCTGAAGTGGATACCATTCCCAATACCCATAAGCGCCTGCGGGAGGAAGGATACCATGTATCGGTCTGCATGCTGCGCGGCTTAGTTCGCAGCGGTGCGCTGAAAGCCGCATATTCGGGCAATAAGGCACTGCTGTACTATCCGAATGTCATCAAGGTATTGCAGGAGGGTACTGAACCGCCCGAAGCAGTAAAGCGTCAGATTCTGCGTCTGATGCAGCAGTAAGAAAGCAATGGGGGAGCGTACATCGGTTGCGTACGCTCCCTTGCTACGAGGAGGGATCAATATGGCAACCATTGAGCGAAAAGAAGGAAAACGTGGCGTAAGCTATCTGATTACCGTACATTGCGGATATGATTTGCACTATCGCAAGATACGGCATTATAAAACTTGGCGTGTTCCGGAGGGCTGGTCGGAAAAACGTGCCGAGCGGGAAGCACAGAAGATTGCTGTTGAGTTTGAACAGAAAATCCAGCAGGGCTTTCTGATCGACAATAAGCAGACCTTTGCTGAGTATGCGACCTATGTGATTGACTTAAAAGAAAGGACTGGCGTTAAGCACAGCACGATTCAGTCATATCGTTACTTGATGGGGCGAATTGTTCCGGTGATCGGGTATATGCGGTTGACAGATATTCGTCCGCAGCATTTGAATAATTTTTATAAAATGCTGATGGAGAAGGGCGTCCGCAGTAAAAAGCTGCGGGTACATACCAAGCTGGATTTAGGCGTATATCTGGAGAAGCATCATATATCGCGCAGTTTACTGGCAAAGCAGGCGCATGTTTCGCATACTACGGTAACGGTAGCCTGCCGCGGACAAAATATCCAGCTGGACAGTGCAGAGCGTATGGCAGAGGCATTGCAGGAACCATTGGACAAGCTCTTTATTGTCGGTAAGACAATGGAGCCGCTTTCCAATAAGACCATCAAGGAATATCATCGCTTTATTCGGGTGGTGCTGGCACAGGCCGAGCGGGAGATGCTGGTTCCATATAATGCAGCATCGCGGGCAACGCCGCCGAAGGTCAAGCGTAAAGAGGTCAATTACTTCCAGCCGGAGGTATTGGCAGAAATCCTCAAAGCGTTAGAGGAAGAACCATTGAAGTGGCGCATGATTACGCATTTGCTGATCATAACCGGCTGTCGCCGCGGTGAAATTATGGGCCTGAAGTGGAGTAAGGTCGATTGGGAGAATCATCGAATCAAGATCGACAGTAATCTGCTGTATGCCGGAGACTGCGGCCTGTATGAAGATACCACCAAGACGAGCAATGTTCGCTATATTCCGCTGCCAGACGAAACACTTCGGATGCTGCGCCGGTATCGCGCTGAACAGAATCAGCTGCGGTTGGTAAAAGGGGAGCACTGGAAGGATACTGACTTTGTGTTCACACAGGATAATGGCCTGCCGATGTATCCGGACAGCATTGGTTCATGGCTGACTAAGTTCAGCAAACGGCATAATCTGCCGCATATCAATCCGCATGCTTTTCGCCATACAGCAGCATCGCTGTTGATTGCGAATGGTATTGATGTGGTGACGATCGCCAATATGCTGGGCCACAGTCAGGTCAGCACAACGGATAATATCTATGCACATATTATCGAGGCTGAGCGCACCAAGGCCAGTGAATGTCTTGCTGATGTGATACTGCACACAAAACAGGGATAACAGCTGTGGGCTATACGGTAATCTGGTTATGCAAGAACATGAGAAAATGCCGAAACCTGTCTGAAACAGGCCGGTTTCGGCGATTTCCTTGGCTTGATGAAACTCGCTTTGAATAATATAATATAACTATAAGAGCCTAAGACAAAGCGGAAAAGCTAATGTTGAATATGCTGGAGGATGGATAATGGATAAAAGGAGAGTCGGTCAAATCAAAGAACGGTTTGACCTTGTAATACATAGCGATCAAGAAGCGGGTGTTGAATTTTGGTATGCACGCGATCTGATGTCGCTCCTCGGATATGAACGATGGGAGAACTTTGCGAAAGCAATCGTTCGTGCTATCGAATCCTGTGAAACAAGCGGGATAGCAGTGCAGGATCATTTTCGTGAGGTCACGAAAATGATAACTGTCGGCAAGGGAGCGCAGCGAGCAGTCAAGGACTATATGCTGACGCGCTATGCTTGCTATTTGATTGCACAGAACGGCGATCCGAAAAAAGAAGAAATTGCATTTGCACAGAGCTATTTTGCTGTTCAAACCCGCAAGCAGGAACTGATCGAAGAACGTATTTCTCTGATTGAGCGCACAGAGGCGCGCGGCAGATTGCGAGAATCGGAAAAGCGGCTTTCGCAGAACATTTATGAGCGCGGTGTAGATGATGCAGGATTCGGCCGTATTCGCTCTAAAGGCGATCAGGCGCTGTTTGGCGGTTATACGACACAGGAGATGAAAGAGCGGCTTGGCGTAAAGGACGGTCGCCCGCTGGCTGATTTTCTGCCGACACTTTCCATTGCAGCGAAGAACCTTGCGGCAGAAATGACCAATTACAACGTAGAGGAAAAAGACCTTCGAGGGGAACGTGATATTACCGGTGAGCACGTGCAGAATAATCGCTCCGTGCGGGATATGTTGGGACAGCGTGGTATTCAGCCGGAGAATCTGCCGCCTGCGGAAGATATCAAAAAGCTGGAGCGGCGTGTAAAATCTCAGGAAAAGAAACTGGCGGCACAGTCTGGAAAGCTGCCGGATAGCGAGGAGGGCTGTTGATAGAGCATAGTCTGCTGATTTGAAAAACCACTTTTAACAAAAGAGAGATAGAACAAAAGCCTCAGACGATAAAATGTCTGAGGCTTTTGCTATGTCCGCATGGACGGTAAATAGACGGTAAAAATTTTTTCTTCGATTTCTATTTGTACAGAAAATAAGAAAAACCGGTCATTTCTTACGAAATAACCGGTTGATCTGGTACGCCAGAAGGGATTCGAACCCCCGACCTTTTGGTTCGTAGCCAAACACTCTATCCAGCTGAGCTACTGGCGCATACACGATCTATTTTCTTTTGCTGTCGGCGTTTCGCTTTGTCGCTCTCGCTGACTGCCTTATTATAATATCACGGGTGGGCCCTGATGTCAACAATTATTTTCAGATTTTTTGAAAGTTTTTTCGGAAACCTGTTTTCGGCAAAACAAAGCCGCCTGTGGGGGAACAGGCGGCTATATACAGCAGAGAAGTTGGAGGTCTGCCATATACCTTATATTGCGTTTTATTCCTGCGGCGGAATGGTATCGAAGCCGACCTGCAGCTCTTCATCGGTGGGAACGTGGTTGCGCATGGTGCCGTTATGATATGCCTCGTATGCTGCCATATCAAAGTAGCCGGTACCGGTCAGACCGAACAGGATGGTCTTAGCTTCGCCGGTCTCCTTGCACTTGAGCGCTTCGTCGATTGCGGCGCGGATGGCGTGGCTGGACTCCGGTGCCGGAAGAATGGTCTCCACCTTGGCGAACTGAACTGCTGCGTCAAATACGTCGGTCTGCTTGACCGAAACCGCCTCCATATAACCGTCGTGGTACAGCTTGGAGAGGATCGGGCTCATGCCGTGGTAGCGCAGACCGCCTGCGTGGTTGGGCGCGGGCATGAAGCCGTTGCCGAGCGTGTACATGCGGGCCAGCGGCGTAACGTGGCCGGTATCGCAGAAATCGTAAACGTACTTGCCGCGCGTGAAGGACGGGCAGGACGCAGGCTCAACCGCAATGATGCGCGGGTCAGCCTTGCCGAGCAGTTTATCCTGCATGAACGGGGAGATCAGGCCGCCGAGGTTGGAGCCGCCGCCGGCACAGCCGATTACGATATCCGGATACTCGTCGAGCATCTCCATAGCCTGCTTGCTCTCCAGACCGATGATGGACTGGTGCAGCAGCACCTGATTGAGCACGGAGCCGAGTACATAGCGGTAGCCCTCGTGCGTAGTAGCTACTTCAACGGCCTCAGAAATCGCACAGCCGAGCGAGCCGCCGGTGGTCGGATCGTGTGCCAGAATAGCGCGGCCTGCCTCGGTCGTATTGGACGGAGACGGCGTTACATTCGCGTCAAAGGTTTGCATGATGGCCTTGCGGAACGGCTTCTGCTCGTAGGAGACCTTAACCATGAATACCTTCAAATCCAGTCCGAAATATGCGCATGCCTCGGAGAGTGCAGTACCCCACTGACCGGCACCGGTTTCGGTGGTAAGACCCTTGAGACCCTGCTCCTTGGCATAGTACGCCTGCGCGATCGCGGAATTCAGCTTGTGGCTGCCCGAGGTGTTGTTGCCCTCAAACTTGTAGTAGATCTTAGCTGGGGTGTCCAGCGCCTTCTCCAGATTATATGCGCGGCACAGCGGAGACGGACGGTACAGCTTATACATATCGAGCACCGGCTCGGGAATATCAATGTAGCGGGTGTCGTTGTCCAACTCCTGGTGCGCTAGCTTTTGGCAGAAGATGGGGTACAGCGCTTGTTCCGGCAGCGGCTGATGCGTACCCGGATGAATCAGCGGGTCCGGCTTTTCCTTCATGTCCGCCCGCAGGTTGTACCACTGCTTGGGCATCTGGTCTTCGGTCAAATAAAGTCTGTGGGGGATCTTAGCCATGGTGATTGCTCCTTTGCAAATTTCAGATAGAGTGGAGAGATGGTGAATATCTTCATTTGTCACTCTCAACTCGGTTTTACAAAATAAAAAACTCCTGTCCCAGATTTCTCTTGGGACAGGAGCGAATACGCTCTTGCGGTACCACCCAGATTGACGCAAACTGCGTCCACTCTGCTCACACATCAAACAATGCGCGCTCCCCTGATAACGGGCGGAGTCCCCGTCGCAGTTACTTGGCCGAAGCCGTTCGCCTTGCCCTGCTGAAGTCCATTCACACGGTCCTTGCCTGCCGCAATCACACCGCCTGCGGCTCTCTTGGAGGTTCGGTCTCCCTGCTACTCGTCTTCGTCATTGGTTTGTGTTGATTTACTTGGTATGGTCACAGTATATTCGCAAAACGGAGGATTGTCAAGTGTAATTTGCGAAAAACAATATATTATTTCTGATATAAATTATTATCATGAGAATGAAGGCCGCAGTATCGTCTTTTTCTGCATACTGTGCTATAATGGGTAGCAGAATGAGAATTTATCGAGGGAGCGAGTGCAAATGCGCGTGATCGAGGGCGAAAACGAACTGCGGCTGACCTGTTCGCGGAGTGCGAGCGGCGGCATTGCGCTTTTGCGGTGCGAAACGCAGGACGATATTGTGCATCTGCCGGATGAGATAGACGGTGTGCCTGTTACCGAGGTCGGCGCGTATGTACTCAGCGAGCGGGTTCCCAATCTGACAGGCAAGGACACGTTCGCTGTCCGTATCACCTGCGGCGGCACGGAGCCGAAGCACAATGCAGCGGCTATCCGCACGGTTACGCTCCCGAAGGATGCAAAAAGTGTTGGCAGTTATGCATTTTATAACTGCCGAAACCTTGAACGCATTGAACTGACTGATTCGGTGAGTGAGTTCGGCGGCGGTGCGCTGATGAACTGCATGAGCCTGCGCGAAGTCATCCTGCATGCCGCACCGTCCGCGCCAACCTGCCTGCCCAGGCTGCTCGGCGAGTACGCCGGAGAACTCGATGTGCGGTTTGATGAGCACGCGCGGCTGCTGTTCCCCGAGTACGTCGAGGAACTGGAGGATCTCAGTCCGGCGCATATTTTTCAGCGACGCATTCACGGTGCAGGATACAGCTACCGCCAGTGCTTTGACGGCGGTGTGCTGAATTTTCGGCAGTATGATGCTGCCCTGAGCGAACTGCTCGAGCGGCACGATTTTTCGGTTGCGGCACGCGTAGCCGTGCGGCGGCTTGCCGTACCGTTTGCGCTCTCGGATGCCGCAAAAGCGGACTATCTCGCGGTTTTACGCACCCACGGCGGCAATCTGGCGCAGTCCTGCGCCAAGGCAGGCGAGACCGCTGCATTGACCTTCTTGCTGTCGCTCGGTGTGCTCTCTGCCGCCGATGTGGATGCCGCGTGCACGTCTGCCCGCGAAGCAGAGCAGACGGCAGCGCTGTCCGTTTTGCTGCCAGCCGCCGGCAAAACGCAGTCCAAGGGACGCGCCAAATCGTTTGAATTATGATATAAATATATAGAAGTTATCAATAAATCCGTAGGGCACTCCGCCCTACGATGCAAGATGAACCTGTGAGGTGATGTTTTCTATGTCGCAGTCCTCCCGCTGGACTTCTATCGGACGCGAAATCCTGTTTTCTGCCCGCACCGAACTGTACATGAACCTGCCGTTCCTCGATTCCGCGCTGGCGGCGCTGCCTGCGGCAGACGGTTACGATACACCCACGCTCGCTACCGACACGCGCGTGCTATTTTTCAGCGGTGCATGGCTGGCGCAGCAGTACGAGCGTTCCCGCGCGAACGTCAACCGCGCCTATCTGCACACGCTGTTCCACTGTCTGCTGCGCCATCCCGGAAAGACACGCGGACGCGATGCCGATCTGTGGGATCTGTCGTGCGATATTGCGGTCGAAAGCATGCTGGATTCACTGGATTACCGCTGCCTGCAGGCGGAAAAGGTGTCAGTTCGGCGGCAGAATATCTACCGCGAACTGCAGGACGAACTGCCGGTCCTGACGGCTGAGGCGGTCTATCGCCACTTTCGCCGCACGCGGCTGAATTCGTATGACTGTGCCACGCTCACGCGCGTGTTTGCGACAGACGAGCACACGCTGTGGTACAAGGAGGACGACGATCAGCAGGAGCGCCGCTGGCAGCAGCAGGCCGAGCGCACGCAGACCGCGATGGAGACGGTTTTCGCGAACAAGGCGGAAGGCGGTCAGGCTGTGCGGGAGCAGCTTGCCGTTTCCACCCGCAAAACGACTGATTTCCGCGCGTTCCTGCGCCGTTTTGCCGCTCTGCGGGAGGAGGTCTCGGTGGATGCGGATTCGTTCGACTACGGCTACTACGCCTACGGGTTGCGTCATTTCGGAAATATGCCGCTGATCGAGCCGTTAGAAACGCGGGAGGTGCGGAAAATCGAGGATTTCGTCATCGCTATCGATACCTCGATGTCCACCTCCGGTGAACTCGTGCGCGCGTTCCTCAGCCGCACCTATGAGCTTTTGCAGGAGAACACCAGCTTTTTCCGGCATTTCAACCTGCGTATTCTGCAGTGCGACGATCAGCTACGTTCGGACAAAAAGGTGACAAATGTGCGGGAACTCGCGGAATATATGGAGCATTTTGAACTGATCGGTCAGTCTGCGACCGATTTTCGTCCGGTTTTCGAGCACGTTGACCGCTTAAATGCCGAAGGCGCGTTCCGCCATCTGCGCGGCCTGCTGTACTTCACGGACGGACTCGGCATCTACCCGAAAAAGCGTCCGAAGTACGACGCGGCATTCGTCATGCTCGAAGGCGAAGCCTATCCGGATAAGGTGCCGTCCTGGGGGATTCGGGCGGTAATCAGCGAGGATGCGTTGGCCGTAGAATAAAAGTAGAATGAAAAAGGACGCTTTACGCGTCCTTTTTTGCAGTTCGGTTATTTTTCACCCATTCGGCGATCGTCTGCTTGACCTTCTTTATCTGCAGCGGCTTTGCCAGATGGGCATTCATGCCTGCGGCGAGGCATTTCTGTGCATCCTCGTAAAAGGCGTTTGCGGTCATGGCGATGATGGGCAGCGTTTTCGCGTCCGGTCGGTTGAGCGAGCGAATGGTCTTCGCAGCGTCAATGCCGTTCATCACAGGCATCATCACATCCATGAGAACCGCGTCGAATGTGTCCGGTGGATTGTTCTGCACGATCTCCACAGCCTGTTTGCCATCCGTGACGACAGTTACGGTCGCTCCTTCGTCGGTCAGCAGAATCTGTGCGATTTCGGCGTTGAGCGCATTGTCCTCGACGAGCAGCAGCTTGCAGCCTGCAATGCTGATATCCGGCGCGGCATGTGCGTCCGGTGTCTGCTCGGGAGACGGTGCAATTTCAAACGGCAAAGTGATTACAAAAGTGGAGCCGACACCAAGCTGACTCGTGACCGCAATCGAGCCGCCCATCCGGTCAACAAGCTCCTTGGTGATGGTCATGCCGAGACCGGTGCCGTGATAATAGCTGCGCGCGTCCTGCTTTTCCTGCGTGAACGGTTCAAAAATATGGTCAACAAAGTCCGGACTCATGCCGATACCCGTATCCGAAATCGTCCAGCGGTAGGTGCATTTGCCGTCCTGTTCACCGAGCGAGTCCGTAAGGGTGGTGATTTTACCGCCGGGACGGTTGTATTTGATGCAGTTGCTGTAAATATTGAGGAAAATCTGCCGCAGATGCAGTGGACTGCCGTAAATATACGGGTACGGAATGATGGATTTGTCCTTTTCATACTCCCACTCAATGCCGGCTTCTTCGGCGCGGCCGATGATAATGGTAATGATATCGCGGGTCAAATCCACCAGACTGATGCGCTCATGCGTGAGGACTGTCGTGCCCTCCTCCAGCTTGCTCATCTGCAGCACATCGTTGATGAGCGACAGCAGGTGATTGGCGGAAATCTGCATTTTTTTGTGATTTTCCAGCAGCAGCGCCTTGTCATCAAAGTGGGTTTCGTCCACCTGCAGCAGACCGATAATGCCGTTGAGCGGTGTGCGGATATCGTGACTCATGCGTGAGAGAAATTCGGTTTTGGTGCGGTTCGCAATACGCATTTCATCGAAGGCGGCCTGCAGACGGGCGTTCTCCTGCTCGTCGCGGGCGTGCATCTGCGAGGTATCCTGCAGCAGGATAATCGCCGTGACCATCGGCGTTTCGGCATTGATTTCCGGATCAAACACGGTGGTCTGCGTCATCAGCACGGTTTTCTGTACCCAGCGGATAGCGCCGTCATCCTCCTGCACGCAGTATTCCACCGTGATGTGTTTTTCACCGGCGGCAAAGCGCTTGAGCAGACGGACGCTGGTATCTGCCGTGCGGTAGCTGCCGAGTGTTGCCGGTGTGACGCGCTTGCGGTACTCGTCGCAGTAGTCGCGGTAGGCGCAGGGAAGCGGGTAGTCGAGGAACAGCGCCCGGTCCGAATCACTCTTGCCGGCAGGTGAAATGTTGCGCTCGAGGGTGTCGCGCGTGAGGTTTACCGTGTAGATTGTGCCCGCCATATCGAGCAGCGCGTCCACATAGCTGTCGTTCTCAAGGATAGACTGCTTTAGCTGCTCGTAGTACAGCGTCAGCTGCTCCTTCGGGTCGATGGCTTGGTCGGCGTTCAGCCGAATGGTCTCGAATGCGAGGATGAAATGATGCAGCCTGCCGTTTTTGTCCCAGTCAATCGGAAGAACGGTCAAACGGCTGTAGCGGCTTTCCTCGGCCGCGTTGTACTGCAGTTCGAGGGTATCCTCTGCGCTGTGCAGGTCGCGCTGCAGCACGTCAAGCTGCAGCGCAGAACGGATGCGGCTGCGCTCGCTTTTAGCAGCCTGTTCCTCGGCAATCTGCTCGACGGCGCCGGTGTAGCTGCCGTCCGATGCCAGAAAAAAGCTTTCGCACGCGCGGATAGTGCGGTAGGTGTCCAGACGCGCATCGCAGTACAGGCAGTCGGAAAAGCTGCGGTGCAGACGGTTGACCTGCTTCAACAGCTGAAAATCCAGCCGCTTTTCGGCGGCGGCTTCCTCGCGCTTGACGTGGTTTTTGTTGATATACATGTTTTTGTCCGCAAAGTCAAACAGATCGCGCATATTGCTGTCCGGGTTGTCCGATGCAAGCGCAAAGCCGACTGCATAGCTGAGCGGCATATCCGGATGCTGTCGGGACTCCTCAGCGAGCTGTTTACGGACATGGAAGAGCAATTTCTGCAGCGCATCGGCATCCAGTCCGTGCGTTACCGCGAGGAACTCATCGCCGCCTGTGCGGCCGACAAAATGTTCCTCGGGCATGGCCGCACGCAGCGCGACCGCAAACCGCCGGATGTATGCGTCACCGGTCTCATGGCCCATGCTGTTGTTGATGCGGCGCAGATTATTCAGGTCAAAGCTGCACACACCGGTTTCGGGCGCAGGCGGCGTCGGATCGTCGAGCAGCTCCTCGCACTTGTTCTTGTTGGGGAGACCGGTCGCGGCATCCAGATAGACCTTATGCTGCAGAGCGCGGTTCATCGCAGCCGTGCGCAGCGCCTGAAACAGCTGGTAGCCGATCAGCAGCATGAGCACGACGATATCCGCGGTGATATACTTTTCCAGAATGGAAAGCGAGGTTGCCTTGCGCTGTGAGTACGCCTCTGCCAGACCGGTCGCGTCATTGCAGATGCCGAAAAAGGTTTCGCTTATGGGAATGATGTCCGTGTTATTTGAGCCGACTGCGCGCACGCGGCCTATCTCCTGCTTGAGTGCTTGAAAATAGTCGTCCAGCTCCTGCATTTTGCTTTGGAAGGCGTCATTGTTCAGCCGCACGAGGTTGAGCTCGTCGCTGCCGAAGCGCAGTCCGTCGATAAACGCGTCAATATCTGCGAGCATGCCGTCCTGCGGCTGACCGGAGATTTCCAGCTTGACAATACGCTGGGTCATGCCGCGCACGAGTCCGGCGTAGTTGACGATACGCGCGGTGCCCTGAACACTGGCAACGAGGTTCATCATTCAGACGATCAATATAGTCAGCACGACTGCCAGTGCGCCAATGGCGGCGTTGACGATGCCGGTGCTTTTCTTTTTGGGGTTGCCAGCCATGTGCAATGCCCTCCTTGCAGGCTGCCGAATTTTGTCGAACAAATTAGACAGGTGAGAAAGTTATATATAAAATCATTATATCGTAAAAAGGAAACAGATGCAATGACAGAAGCGGGGAATCACGCGCTTCACAGAGATATCCACAGACTTGTGGATACATTGCCGATTTTGTGCTATAATGCAGAAAAAGCAATCGGAGGGACAGAGGATGAAGCTGCGTTATATGATTATCGGTGCCGGTGGCGTTGGCGGACCGGTAGGCGCGTATTTGAGCAAATCCGGTGCGGATACCACGCTTATTGCACGCGGAAAGCATCTTGCGGTCCTGCAGGAGCACGGCTTGACGCTTGTATCCGGAGAAAATGAGCGCGAGAGCATTCCGGTCAAGGCAATCGACATGGACGGCTTTCTTGCCGCGAGGGAGCAGGGCGCTCCCGCGCCGGATGTGATTTTCGTGTGTGTCAAGGGATACTCTCTCGCGGATACCGTACCGTTCATCCGCAAGGCAGCAGGCAAAGACACAGTAGTTATTCCGGTGCTCAACATCTACGGCACAGGCCGTACCCTGCAGGCAGAGCTACCTGAGCTGCTCGTCACGGACGGCTGCATCTACATTTCGGCCAACCGGATTGCGCCGGGCGTCATTCAGAAGCACGGCGCAATCTGCCGTATCGTGTACGGACTGCCGAGCCACAAGATCGACCATCCGGTGCTGCAGCAGGTCGAGACAGACCTCAAAAACGCCGGAATCGACCCGGTTTATTCTCCCTATGTCGAGCGCGACACGCTGCTCAAATTTGCATATGTGTCGCCGAATGCGGCCTGCGGACAGTATTATCACGCGAAAGCTGCGGAAATGCAGCATCCGGGCGAGGTGCGCGACAGCTTTGTGCGCCTGATAAAAGAGGTCGCTGCGATAGCGAACAAGATGGGTATTCCGCTGGAGAGCAGGCCGGGGGAACTGGTCGAGCGCAACCTGCGCATTCTGGACGCACTTGCACCGACTGCGTCTACCTCTATGCAGCGCGATATGGAAGCCGGCAAGCAGTCCGAGGTGGATGGTCTGATTTATCAGGTTGTGCGTCTGGCAGAGCAGTATGACGTGGATGTGCCGGAGTATCGCAAAATCGCAGAGGCGGTAAAAAAACAGACGGAAAATAAGTGAAAACGGCAAAGACCCGGAATCTTCCGAAAAAGATTCCGGGTCTTTGCGCTATAGATGGTGATGCTGTTTCGACTGTCATTGTCAACAACGACAATTTCACTGCACACCGTCCGATGGACGGTGACATTCGCAATCCTTCTTGAGCGCCTGAAGCTGCTGCTCCATGGTCGGCACCTCGCACTTGCCGGTGCGGATGGCCTCGAGCACGACCTCGGGCGACGCAGGAACCTTATTGATGCGCACGCCGATGGCACGCGACACGGCATTGAGAATCGCCGGTGTGACGGGCACGGTCGCAACCTCGGAAATGCCCTTGGCACCGAACGGACCCTGCGGTTCCGGGTCCTCGATTAAAATAATCTCGTAATCCGGCGTATCCTCGGCACGCGGCAGACCCAGCTGGCGGTACAGCGTCTTGACCGGATAGCCGTTCCTTGTCGGATAACCCTCGGTCAGTGCGTAGCCCTGTCCCATCGAGCAGGAGCCGTGCATCTGTCCCTCGATGATATGCGGATTGATGGCGCGGCCGACATCGTGCGCCGCGATGATCTTGAGCAGCCGGACTTCGCCGGTTTCTTTGTCCACCTCGACAATGGCGGCCTGCGTGGCATACGCATACGCCGGAAAGTTGCGGTATTTTGCACCGCGCTGCTTTGCACCCTCAAAATCACCGATGGCGAAGCACGGGTCGGATGCATAATAGTATTCTGCGCGGCGTTCCTCGCCCGGCCGCCACGGACGGCTGTCTAAATCCTGCTTGAGCTTGACGCACGCCTCATATACCGCACGGCCGCCGCACAGCGTCTGCCGCTCGGAAACCGACTCGCCGGTCGGGATGGTCAGCTCGGTGTCGCCGTTGGTGATGTAAATATCCGCGATATCCATGCCGAGCGTTTCCGCCGCGATCTGCGTCATGGCTGTACGGAAGCCCTGTCCCATATCCGTGCCGGAAACGATCATGTGCAGGCGGCCGTCGCCCTGCAGAATCAGCCTGCACGCGCCGTCATCGGTGAAAATACCCTTGCCGACACCGACATTCTTAAATCCCGAGGCCATGCCCCATCCAAGCACCTTGCTGCCCTTGGGATACTGGCCTTCGTATTCCTTGAGTGCTTTTCGCAAACTTTTTTCGCACTGGTTGATGGTATCCATCATACCCATGCTGTATTTGAGCACCTCACCGCCGACCGAGGTCGCACCCGGATAGACGGCATTGCGTCGGCGCAGCTCAAACGGGTCGATACCCAGCTTTTCCGCCATCATATCCATCGCGGTCTCAATCGAAATCGCCGCCTGATTGATGCCGTAGCCGCGAAACGCGCCGCCCTGCAGATTATTGTTGCGGATCGCCGAGCCTTCCACCTTGACATGGGGAATGATGTACGGGCCGCCGCTCATCAGCGCGCCGGTCATCAGCGTGCCGTAGCTTTCGCATTCGTACGGGCCGCCGTCCGAAAACATGCGGCAGTCCAGATACTGGAACTTGCCGTCCGGCGTAAAGCCGATCTCGTAATCCGTATGGTAGCCATGGCGTTTGGTGGTGAGGATCAAATCCTCCTTGCGCGTCAGCGTAATCTTGACCGGCTTGCCGCAGGCATGAGCGGCAACAACCGCCGGTGCTTCGAGAAATGAGTCGCATTTTTTACCGAAGCCGCCGCCGAGCGGCGTGACGATAACGCGGATATCCTCCTCCGGCTTGTCCAGAATCTTTGCCAGCATACTGCGGATTTCAAACGGCGCTTGTGTGCAGGAATAGAGGATTGTTTTGCTGTCCTGCACCATGCCGATGGCCGAAACCGGCTCCATGCAGGCGTGCTCCTGCGGCTCAATATCCTTGGAGACGTTGAGCTTGACGATATCCGTCCGTTCCTTTGCCTGCTCCACATCACCGCTGACGCGGCCGGTGTGTACGATGAAGCTGTTTTTGCGGTAGCCGTCCGCCATGGTGTAGATACCGGGCAGCTCCTCATAGTCGATTTTAACCAGCTTGACGGCCGCTCTCGCGTGCGCCGCCGTATCCGCGACAACCAGCGCGAGATGGTCACCGAGAAACCGCACCTCATCCGTGCAAAAGACCGGCTGCTCCGGCGTCCATGTGCCAACCTTATTCATGCCGGGCACGTCAGCCGCCGTCACGATGCGCACCACGCCTTCTGCCTGTTCGGCGGCGGTGCAGTCCATCGCGTTGATCTTTGCGTGCGGCGCCGGCGCCCAGACAAATGCACCGTGCAGCAGGGTATTCGCGCCGATGTCCTCAGCGGTGAGGTCGTCGCAGAATTTCAGTTTGCCGCCGGTCTTGTCCATGCCGTCCACATCCCAGACCGACTTGCCGACTGCGGAACCGGTGATTTCGGGCACGACCTGATTTTCCCCGACCACAATAACCGTGCTTTCGTGGCTGCGGAAGCTGTCAATATCCGGATCTTCCCCACGCAGCCGCGCCGCTGCCAGCTTGACCGCCTCGATAATCTTGACATAGCCGGTGCAGCGGCAGTAGTTGTTTTTCAGTCCGTCGTAGATTTCCGGCTCGGTCGGAGCCGGATGGTGCAGCAGCAGCGCTTTTGTCGCCATCACCATGCCCGGTGTACAGAAGCCGCACTGCACGGCGCCGACATCAAGAAACGAGTGCTGAATCACCTGCAGCATGGTGTCGTTTGGTGCGTTTTCGATGGTCTCGACGGCTCTGCCGTCCAATCGGTGCACGAGCGTCACGCATGAACGCATCAGCCTGCCGTCCACCAGCACGCTGCACGCGCCGCAGTGACCGGTGCTGCAGGCTTCTTTTGTGCCCTTCATGCACTTTACATTGCGGAGATATTCGAGCAGGGTGCGGTTTTCACCGTCCTGTACTTCAATTTGTGTGCCATTGAGCGTAAATCGTAGCATGGGATTTCGCCCTCCTGCCGTTACTTGATTTTTGCTTTGATGCGCATGAAGCGTCTGTGACCGGAGTCAAGCGCCTCGTAAAAGTCCTCGCTGTCCTTCGGGTCATCCTTTGTCAGCTTGGAGACCACATACATCAGCACGAACGCGGTCGCCAGACCGATCGTGCCGTACCACACATAGCCGAGATCCCAGACGAAGAAGGTCAGGCAGATGATGATCGCACCGACCGAAATCGAGGTGATAGCGGCTTTTCGGGTTGCCCACTTGCAATAAATGCCGAATACCAGTGCCGGGAACAGCGATTCGACCAGAGAGTCCGCGAAAATCATCAGATTGTAGACGTATTCCCAGTGCATGAGCGATACGGCGACTGTTACGGTACCGAACAGCAGAATCACCACGCGGATAACCGAGGTCTCGGAGGCCTTGAACCTGCAGTGGCCGATGCCGACGAGCAGATCCTTATAGATGATAGAGGACATGACCATCAGCAGCGCATTTGCGGTGGACAGACCGACCGCCAGTACGCCGATGAGGAACACGATCATCAAAATCTGCGCGAGCAGACCGTGCGTGCCCGCGATGATGTTGCACATATACGGGATAACCAGTTCGGTCTCCGAGCTGGTCAGATTCGGCATGGCAGCCAGTGCTACCAGACCGATGAGCATTGTGCCGCCCCAGACAATGATCTGCAGGAACGGTGCAAGGAAAGCCATCTGACGCTGGTCCTTCAGACCCGCGCTGTAATAGCCCGAGCGCACAAAGACCTGCGGCAGCAGCAGCGTGTAGCCGAACGCGCACGCAAGCGGATAGCTGACGCGCGACGGATAGGTGCAGATACCGATCGGACCAGGGTAGGAGAACCAGTCCGGCGTCTGCACACGGACGGTCTGGAACGCCTCGATGATCGAGCCGTTGAATACGATCTTGAGCGTTACGAAAATAATTGCCCACAACGCCAGAATGAAGAACCAGCCCTGTACAGCATCCGCCAGTGCGGTGGATTTTACACCGCCGAGCATGACGAATACCGTCATGATAATGCCGCAAATGAGCGTAAACGTCTGCGAGGATACCGCGCCGCCGGTGGCCACCTCAGCCGCGCGTCCACCGGCTACCAGTACCGCCGAGATAAACGGCACGGCGCAGATAATGTAAACCATGTCGATGATAACGGTCAGCGCCTTGGACTTGTAGCGGCAGAAGAAGAAATCCGCCGGAGTGGTGAAGTGCTTCTGCTGGTTGACCAGCCATACCTTGGTCATTGTAAAGTAGCAGATGATCGGGAACATGGAGTAGATGCACATCTCCGAGAAGAAGTAGCCCAGTCCGTAGCGGTAATATGCGCCCGGGCCTGCGAAAAATACCCAGACGCTCATGCAGGAGGCGATATAGGTCATGACCATGACCGGCCACTTGAACCGGCCGCCCTGCAGATCGACCTTGCCTGCGTCACGTTTTTCCTTCCATGTGGTGTAGCGCGCGATGGCGATTAAAAATAGAAAATATGCCGCAAAAACGATCCATACCGTTTTGCCTGAAAGTAAACCCTGTGTTGTCATTTTCTCTGTTATCCTTTATTTGTCCGATTCTTTTTGCGTTTCGGAAGCGGCAGGCGTCATATTCTCTGCTGTTTCGCCCTGTTCCTCGTCCTCAATCAGAGGATACTCCTTTTCGGTCAGCTTGCAGCCGATATACACGGACAGCACCGTGCCGACAAAGCTGATCAGACCGTGTATGATGCAGGCGGTCTCGCTGCCGTAGGGTGGGAATCCCGGGAAATTATAGAATACCCAGAAGAACAGCACAGACGCCAGCCAGATTTTCTCTGTTCTGCCGATTTTCATTTTGTGTCACCTTGTTTTCTTGTTTATATGTAATTTCAGGTATGCATTAGTCCTGAGAGCGCCACTCGTCAAGTAGCGCATCCGAATCCACGACAAGTCCCAGATGCAGCGAGATCATGCGCAGCGCAGGCTCTTCGAGGTGCTCGGAGCCGCGGGTCAGGTCGCGCGGCACGACGACGCGGAAATCGCGGTTTGCGGCATCGAAGGCGGTGTTGATGACGCAGCAGTCGGTCATGCAGCCGGTGAGCACCACGCGGCGGATGCCGAGGTTGCGCAGCAGCAGCTCCAGATCGGTCGGATAGAACGCGCTCAGGCGCTTTTTGGTCGTCACCATGTAGTCCTCGTCGTGTACGTCGATGGACATTCTGTTCCAGCGTGTGCCTTCGATGGCGTGCTCTGCGATGTTGGGAATCTCACCGACCGTAACCGGAAACACCATGCGCCACGCAGACGGAAACAGCTTTTCATCTGCGCCGCCCTTACGCAGCGTTGAGCGGACATGGATGATTGGCAGACCGAGCGCGCGTGCTTCGTTCATGAAATGATTGAGCGGTTCGATGATCTCGCGTCCTCGCGGAGATGGACATGGACAGTCCGGATCGGTTGACAGGTGTCCATCGTGCATGTCGATCGTAATGACAGCTGTATCGCGGCGATTAAGGAAAACCTGCTGTAATTGCTCTGGAACCTCCTTTTCGATGCTGTCAAAGTATGCTTTCATTTGATTTTTCTCCTTCCCGGCAAAACGCCGTAGCAATCTGTGCAGCGCTGTCAATAGCGGTATTGGAGTTATTATAGCACATGTGTCATGATATGTGCAAATGTTTTGGTCGGGGTGGGTGAAAGATTGTAAGGGTGGGGGACTGGGGCGAGGTTGGGCGGGAGGATGGTGGTGCGGCTATCGCCATCGTTCCGCGAAGGGAGCGACGTCAGAGAGCAGGAAGCCCCGAACACCACCGCCATTTCAATCCACGCCCCCGCGAAGGGAGCGACGGTAGCCGGATCGCCACAGACATTGATTTCCTCATTTCAATCCACGCTCCCGCGAAGAGAGCGACCGCAGCTCATCCGAGAGGTCAATGTACCCAACACATTTCAATCCACGCTCCCGCGAAGGGAGCGACAAGGACACCAAGATGCCACTGGAGGGCGCGACTTTTATTTCAATCCACGCTCCCGCGAAGGGAGCGACAGGCCGAGCAGCGCAAGGCCGACAAGACCAAGGCATTTCAATCCACGCTCCCGCGAAGGGAGCGACCTCGGCGGTGTCGTAGTAATACTGCATATCCATATTTCAATCCACGCTCCCGCGAAGGGAGCGACTGGGACATCAACAGAATAATCAATGGCAACGGGAATTTCAATCCACGCTCCCGCGAAGGGAGCGACCTTTTCGTTCCCTTAAGCCCGTCAGGAGGAGCGACAATTTCAATCCACGCTCCCGCGAAGGGAGCGACGACAAGCAGATTCGTTCTCTGATCGAGTATGACGTATTTCAATCCACGCTCCCGCGAAGGGAGCGACATGATATCGGGTTGGGGCGACTGATAAGTTAGTTATTTCAATCCACGCTCCCGCGAAGGGAGCGACGCGACGCCCGCACCGGTCCTCGCAGGGAAAAAATATTTCAATCCACGCTCCCGCGAAGGGAGCGACGAAAACGTAGATTTCTATCAGGAGTTTTCGCCGATTTCAATCCACGCTCCCGCGAAGGGAGCGACCTGCGACACGATGTATGCAGCGCTGCACCACACCCATTTCAATCCACGCTCCCGCGAAGGGAGCGACTGCGCGTTCTCACTGGTTTGAGGCAAGCAAGGCGTTATTTCAATCCACGCTCCCGCGAAGGGAGCGACCCAGGCGGTAAGAATTTTTATCATGCCACCAATCGATTTCAATCCACGCTCCCGCGAAGGGAGCGACTGCAAGTCTCCGGATGTAGACGGTCACTACTGTGAATTTCAATCCACGCTCCCGCGAAGGGAGCGACTTCATGTTCTGCCCGTACCACTTTTCAACGCAGAATTTCAATCCACGCTCCCGCGAAGGGAGCGACACCAAGCTGGAAGGACTTCTGACGAAGCATTTCGCATTTCAATCCACGCTCCCGCGAAGGGAGCGACGATCAGCGCAAGTATTCATTGTTGGAGTACAGCGCAATTTCAATCCACGCTCCCGCGAAGGGAGCGACGTCTGCACGCTGGTTTCCATGGTCGTCGCCAAGTCATTTCAATCCACGCTCCCGCGAAGGGAGCGACATATCACAAGCGCAGCTGCTGCAGGACTGGCGCATTTCAATCCACGCTCCCGCGAAGGGAGCGACGTTGCGCCGGTGGTGCACGGGCGGTGGGTGTTTATTTCAATCCACGCTCCCGCGAAGGGAGCGACACTGCCGCCCTACCACGAGCACCCGCGACAAGCTATTTCAATCCACGCTCCCGTGAAGGGAGCGACGCTACCATCGCTATTATCACAACGCAAAAGAGGGATTTCAATCCACGCTCCCGTGAAGGGAGCGACGTATTATCGGACGGATAAGCGAGATCAGGAGGAGATTTCAATCCACGCTCCCGTGAAGGGAGCGACGTTACCCGCATAATCAAACATCACCAGGATATTACCATTTCAATCCACGCTCCCGTGAAGGGAGCGACTGTCAATATTGTTAAGAAGCTTGGACGCAAGTCATTTCAATCCACGCTCCCGTGAAGGGAGCGACGTATCTCGGTACACGTTCGAGCCATGGGCAGGTATTTCAATCCACGCTCCCGTGAAGGGAGCGACTTAAGCACCACAACAATAGCGTCAAGCAACGCTTATTTCAATCCACGCTCCCGTGAAGGGAGCGACTGTCAATATTGTTAAGAAGCTTGGACGCAAGTCATTTCAATCCACGCTCCCGTGAAGGGAGCGACGTATCTCGGTACACGTTCGAGCCATGGGCAGGTATTTCAATCCACGCTCCCGTGAAGGGAGCGACTTAAGCACCACAACAATAGCGTCAAGCAACGCTTATTTCAATCCACGCTCCCGTGAAGGGAGCGACGCCACGCGCAGCCAGCGCACAAACGCTGCTTGCAGAATTTCAATCCACGCTCCCGTGAAGGGAGCGACCTCGAGGAATACGAGGTAATCGCCGCAATGGTCATTTCAATCCACGCTCCCGTGAAGGGAGCGACGCCACGCGCAGCCAGCGCACAAACGCTGCTTGCAGAATTTCAATCCACGCTCCCGTGAAGGGAGCGACTCGGTGGGCAATAGATTTTTTACATTCTGCTGTTTATTTCAATCCACGCTCCCGTGAAGGGAGCGACGGCTTTGCCGGTACTCTGATCCACTACCTTATCATTTCAATCCACGCTCCCGTGAAGGGAGCGACTGCCTCGCTAACACCTTATAAGGTGTATCTACAAATTTCAATCCACGCTCCCGTGAAGGGAGCGACATGATCTCAACAAGCTGCTGAGATCGGCGGCCTGATTTCAATCCACGCTCCCGTGAAGGGAGCGACCAATACCCCTTATTTATTATGCCGTGCCGCGGGATTTCAATCCACGCTCCCGTGAAGGGAGCGACCTTTACTCCCGTTGTTGGCTTTTGGCCATGCTGACATTTCAATCCACGCTCCCGTGAAGGGAGCGACGGTCAAAGGTGTTATTATCAAAGTGGTAGCAATATTTCAATCCACGCTCCCGTGAAGGGAGCGACTGATCGGCAGATCCGGTGTTGTGTTGAGTACGAATTTCAATCCACGCTCCCGTGAAGGGAGCGACGGTGCGGTAAGTGTACAAGATTATTTTCAGCGTATTTCAATCCACGCTCCCGTGAAGGGAGCGACATCGACAACGCAGATCTACGCGGAGATGTCGGACATTTCAATCCACGCTCCCGTGAAGGGAGCGACGGCTGCGGGATAATTGAACCTTGGAAAAAGGTTATTTCAATCCACGCTCCCGTGAAGGGAGCGACTCCCGCGTACGCAGCATCAACATCCAAACAAACCATTTCAATCCACGCTCCCGTGAAGGGAGCGACGACCACCACCGCGCCCGCCTGCGGAACCATGAAAATTTCAATCCACGCTCCCGTGAAGGGAGCGACCTTCGGCCTGGCAGACGACCTGCGGTGCAGCATCATTTCAATCCACGCTCCCGTGAAGGGAGCGACTTCCGTTGCTCCATGCACCGATTTTCTTGCACAAATTTCAATCCACGCTCCCGTGAAGGGAGCGACGAAGTCGTTTATGCGTAAGTTAATCAACAACATTATTTCAATCCACGCTCCTGTGAAGGGAGCGACCTGCGCCGGAACGGTGTGGACATCTACACGATCCAATTTCAATCCACGCTCCCGTGAAGGGAGCGACTAGACATCGCCACGATGTCAGCCTCTGTGGTGGCATTTCAATCCACGCTCCCGTGAAGGGAGCGACATCCAACCAGACAGTGTTGTCGGCAGCGTTGTCGATTTCAATCCACGCTCCCGTGAAGGGAGCGACGAATTGCCGCCGCGGCCGGAGTAGTAGTTGCTCATTTCAATCCACGCTCCCGTGAAGGGAGCGACATGGCGGGCGCCGATACCGAGGTACAGGCTGCAATATTTCAATCCACGCTCCCGTGAAGGGAGCGACCATCAATGGCGCGCAGCTCGTTCTCTGCCGCGTCATTTCAATCCACGCTCCCGTGAAGGGAGCGACATCAACTGTGACATTTGCCGCTTGTCAAAATCGCTTATTTCAATCCACGCTCCCGTGAAGGGAGCGACTGGTTCATCCAACCGGACGCATAATCAACGGTACATTTCAATCCACGCTCCCGTGAAGGGAGCGACAGTACGCATTTCCGCTGATTACATCGTGTGCATCATTTCAATCCACGCTCCCGTGAAGGGAGCGACTTAACTGTTTTGTGGTAATATATTCGCACCCTGCATTTCAATCCACGCTCCCGTGAAGGGAGCGACTTTGCATTTTCCTGCGCCTGCTGTGCGGTCGTACCATTTCAATCCACGCTCCCGTGAAGGGAGCGACCCAGCACCGAACGAACCGTTTGCCATAGTTGCGAGATTTCAATCCACGCTCCCGTGAAGGGAGCGACCACGCACGCAAGTTGATTTGCAGGTCATTTCATCATTTCAATCCACGCTCCCGTGAAGGGAGCGACTATTGAGATAATACGTCCATTCTTAGCACGGAATATTTCAATCCACGCTCCCGTGAAGGGAGCGACGCGATTGCGCGTGTTTGTGCACCGCCTTACTGTATTATTTCAATCCACGCTCCCGTGAAGGGAGCGACGCGGTGAGGCAAGCAATGATTCCGGCAAACAAAATTATTTCAATCCACGCTCCCGCGAAGGGAGCGACGCCGAAAGTCCATTCCATCCTTCTTGTGTGGCGCATTTCAATCCACGCTCCCGCGAAGGGAGCGACGGTCATGGATAAGGCACACGGGGACAAATGGCCATTTCAATCCACGCTCCCGCGAAGGGAGCGACTATAGGTCATATTACACCTAAAGTCAATAGGTATATTTCAATCCACGCTCCCGCGAAGGGAGCGACGTGCAGCGGCTAATATTATCATTATCGCGCTCGATATTTCAATCCACGCTCCCGCGAAGGGAGCGACCAATGTCAATGGGTGGCATTCCTGCTCCGTAAAGATTTCAATCCACGCTCCCGCGAAGGGAGCGACGTACCGCGCGTGCTTCCTCCACGCTTGCCACAGGTCATTTCAATCCACGCTCCCGCGAAGGGAGCGACTGTGGCAGGGTTTCCGCGCCGCTATGGATGATACCATTTCAATCCACGCTCCCGCGAAGGGAGCGACGTTCACGCCGCTTTTCTGATCGCCCAGCAGGGCGAGATTTCAATCCACGCTCCCGCGAAGGGAGCGACGCAGTCGATGATATTAAGCATTGCCGACGCAGTAATTTCAATCCACGCTCCCGCGAAGGGAGCGACACCCCGGTTGCGGCGTGCCTGCAAGCACCCGCTGAACTCATTTCAATCCACGCTCCCGCGAAGGGAGCGACGAGGCGTTGTGCTCCCTCCGCCTCATGCAGCTTCGGATTTCAATCCACGCTCCCGCGAAGGGAGCGACCCGTGCCTCTGATTTGCAGAGCATGAGACATTGCCATTTCAATCCACGCTCCCGCGAAGGGAGCGACCCCTTGCTCTAACCTCTCGGCGCACTATCGTCTGATTTCAATCCACGCTCCCGCGAAGGGAGCGACAGTAGTAGCTTCCAGAGCAACGGCCTGCGCTCGCGATTTCAATCCACGCTCCCGCGAAGGGAGCGACATAACTCGCATTAAAAGTATCAATGATTTCTCGATATTTCAATCCACGCTCCCGCGAAGGGAGCGACTTGATCCTTAGGCAGCTGCGTACCGGCTGACGATGTAATTTCAATCCACGCTCCCGCGAAGGGAGCGACCTTGTTAAGAGTGATACATTTCCTCTCGGTCGGTCATTTCAATCCACGCTCCCGCGAAGGGAGCGACGTCGCAAGGATTTCTTTCAAGCGTTCATCCGATACGATTTCAATCCACGCTCCCGCGAAGGGAGCGACGGGATACGTCTTGCGGATTCTCCATTCCTCCGGCATTTCAATCCACGCTCCCGCGAAGGGAGCGACCGAGACTGGTATCGCGGAGAACAGCGTTTCCGCATTTCAATCCACGCTCCCGCGAAGGGAGCGACAGAGCCGAAATATTTATCAGGCTGCTCGCGAGCTATTTCAATCCACGCTCCCGCGAAGGGAGCGACCAGGATCGGCCGCTTCGAGATCGAGGGCATGGACATTTCAATCCACGCTCCCGCGAAGGGAGCGACGATCGCGCAGATAAATTTCTTTATCCCGATCTATATTTCAATCCACGCTCCCGCGAAGGGAGCGACTCGATTGCGTCATACTCTGCGCGGGTCAAAACGCATTTCAATCCACGCTCCCGCGAAGGGAGCGACACAGTCGATGATATTAAGCATTGCCGACGCAGTAATTTCAATCCACGCTCCCGCGAAGGGAGCGACAGCTTCGCCCAATTTATCCGATTCAGCAACAAGCATTTCAATCCACGCTCCCGCGAAGGGAGCGACGGCTCGATGTTGTTTGCAATCGGCACCTTGAAATTTCAATCCACGCTCCCGCGAAGGGAGCGACTGCAACAGATCAGCGATGAGTGCGGAATACCTAAAGATTTCAATCCACGCTCCCGCGAAGGGAGCGACAGGTTTACAATCGCCTGTGGTTCTGCGTCCGTATAATTTCAATCCACGCTCCCGCGAAGGGAGCGACCCGTTGCCTTGTCTTTGATTTCATTCAGCAGGTCATTTCAATCCACGCTCCCGCGAAGGGAGCGACGAGGACTACTGCTATAAGCGTGGAGAGGTTACGCCATTTCAATCCACGCTCCCGCGAAGGGAGCGACGTGATCTCTGCGCTTGTGTGGAGAATGCAGAATTATTTCAATCCACGCTCCCGCGAAGGGAGCGACCTTCTTGCTCAAATTAACTTTTTTATTCCGGTATATATTTCAATCCACGCTCCCGCGAAGGGAGCGACTCCTGCTAAGGTTGGTAATTCTCGTTGGTTCAAATTTCAATCCACGCTCCCGCGAAGGGAGCGACGAACTGGTGCAGGGTACTAAGATCGAGTACGTCATTTCAATCCACGCTCCCGCGAAGGGAGCGACCACCTCACTAACTAAGCACAATCAACAGTAGTTATTTCAATCCACGCTCCCGCGAAGGGAGCGACTTTTGTACTTCTCACGCGCCTTATCGTAAAAACATTTCAATCCACGCTCCCGCGAAGGGAGCGACAGCAAAAATCACCAAGACTATTCCCGATGATTTTCACAAAATAAACAATTGCAATAACAGTTTTGCATAGAATCGTGTAAAATACAACTGCAAATTTGACATCCGATAAAAGTATTGTATATATCCTATCGGAAATTCCGGTGCGAAGCGCCGACGTTTTTCGGTTCGCTTACACTTCGCACCGCTTTACACCATGAGTACGCCTTCCGGCTCATAGCCGCGTTTCGTGCCGAAATGCTCAATCTTATTCTCATACTTGCTGCCAAGATAGTAAAATCGCAGACTGTCCAGTTCATCATCCATAATGGAGCACAGCTTCTGCTGCAGCATACGGCACTGAGCCGCGTCAATCAGGCATTCAAACACGGAATTCTGCACACGCTGTCCATAATTGACGCACTGCCTGGCAATTTGCCGCAGGCGTTTGCGCCCGGCGGCTGTTTCGGTGTTGACGTCATAAGTAATCACAACCAGCATATTCGGCACCTCATTTCCACAAAAACGGCGGATAATCGTCCAGATCGCCGCGCAAATAGCGCGCCAGCAGCAGTGCCTGCGCGTAGGGCACCATACCCCAAGACAGCTTTTCCTCAAGGTACGGGTGACGAATTTCCTCGCGCTTTTTCTCCTGCCAGCCCTGTAAAAAGGTTTTGCGGGCGTTCTCTGAGAGATAAACCGCACCGTTCTCCTGCGCTTCAAAATCCTTCGCGGAAAACCTGCCGAGATTGACAGCCGAAAGCACAAAACGGTCTGCAAAGCACGGCCGCAGTTCTTCCATCAAATCGGCGGCAAGAGACTGCCGGCCCGGACGGTCGGTGTGCAGAAAACCGACATAGCTGTCCAGTCCGACGACTTCCAGCGCAGCGGCGCAGTCGTTCGCCAGCAGGGAATAGGCGAACGACAGCAGTGCGTTGCACGGGTCGAGCGGCGGACGGCGCGAGCGTCCGGTGAACGAAAACACGTCTTTGTGGTTGAGAATCAACTGGTCGAATACATCAAAATAGATGGCCGCACCTGCGCCTTCCAGTCCGCGCAGAGAGCCTGAATCAGTCTCTGCCTGCATCTGCGGCAGCAGTGCTTTCAGCTTGGCGGAGGCGGCTTTGAGCGTTTCCATGTCCACGCGCATGGCATGGTCGCGGCAGGTGCGCTCGATGCTCCAGCGCGCGTTGTAAATCTTGCCGAACACCATCATGCGGGCAATACGGCAGGCTTGTGGTGGGTCATCCGCCGTGCGGTACTGTGTGCGTCGAAGCAGTACATTACCGTTGCTCACGCCGCAGGTTCGTGCCAGGAATCGCCCTCTCGGCGTACAGAATGACAGACTCACATCGCGTTTTGCGCACGCACCCATGAGCGCCGGAGACGCGCCTGCATAGCTGAAGCTGATAATTCCGGCGAGGGCATGGAGCGGAAATCGAGCCGTTACCTGCTTCTCGCGGTTGACGACAACATTTTCGCCATCGAGTGTCAGATAGGCGTCCTCGGAGGTGACAAACAGCGTGTTAAGCAGCTTTTTCATTCCTCCATCGCTCCTTTCAGGTAGCCGGAGACAGATTTCGCCTTCATCAGCTCGGGCAAACACAATTCCTTGAGCGAGCAGGCCGAGCAGCTTTTCTGCGGTTTTACCTTAGGCGTGCAGCCGCGGCGCAGATAGTCGTGCATTTCGGCAAGGCTGTCGCGTACACGCTGCCGCAGTTCGTCTGTAAATTCGACAGGCGTCCGTCGGCGCGGTTCACCGTAGAACAGCGCACCGTCGGAAATCTGACAGCACAGCATTTCCTCAAGGCACATCGCCTGGGCGCACAGCTGCAACTCGTCCGCGTCGTGCGGCTTGGGCTTGCCGCGCTTGTATTCGACCGGAAACGGCATCCACAGTCCGTCTCGTCCCTGCAGGGCAACGCCGTTTTCCGAGCGATGAAATTCCACCACATCGCATTCACCGGACACGCCAAGCACCGTCGAATGGATGCGCATGGCACGAACAATCAGCAGGTCGCCGCGGCTTTCTGTGCCGCCGCCGTGCGCTTTCTCGTGCAGAATCGAGCCGTCCACCGTGCGGTAATTCTCCGCCCACTGGTGCTCCACATGGATGAGCGCCCATTGCCGACGGCAGAATGCGAAATGCTGCAAACCGGAGAGCTGGAGGAAGTCCTCCTCGGCGTAGATTACCCCAGTACCTTGCAGGTCACGCCGGCCGGCAGGTTGGCTTCGTCAACCGTGATGGTGTAGTCCGTGTACGTACGCGGCGCAATCACGTCTTCGTTGTGCTCGGCATGAACCAGATCAAACAGCTTGTGCGAGGGTGCGTTGCCAAGCTCGGAATCATGCTTGAACACAATAAGCTGGCGTACAGCCATCTTGCCGCGAGCAGCCGAATGGTCGTTCTCGAACATGTTGATGATTGCCGTCCACAGCAGTTCAAGGTCAGCCTCAGAGAATCCGGTCGTCTTGCGGGCGAGATTTGCGGAAACATAGCCTTCCGCACGGTACAGACCGTAAGGCACGATGTACTTGCGGCCCATTTCGGTGCCCTTTTTCTCCGCGTCAGCCTCGGTGGTGATGGCAACACGCGTGATGGTGACTTCCTGCGGCACAATGGGATCCACACTGCGGGCAAAGCCAAGCTGTACCGGACCACGCACCTGTCCGCAGTTGAGCGCACCCTTGACAAAGGTGGTCATAACCGCACCAAATGTGCGAATATCGTAGAAATTCTGGCACATAAAGTCACGCAGCTTGCTGTCAAGCTGATCGTCCTTCTTCTTTGCATCCTTGAGCTTGTCCGGCGCTACGCCGACATAAGCGCAGGCTTCCGCATCGCTGCGGTTGAGCGGCACACTGTCCTTAACGTAAATGCGGTAGCCGGATTCGCCTTCCTTAGCCATCTCTACATAGTTGCGGATTTTGCGCTTGAGGCATACATCGGTCACCAGACCGTAGCCGGTTTCCGGGTCGATACGCGGCATGTTGCCCGCATCCGGATCGCCGTTCGGATTGCCGTTTTCCACGTCGAAAAAGATTACAAATTCATAGCGGTTTTTGATGGGTTCCATTTACTTGTCCTCCTTTACTTTGCGATGGTAGTATCCAAGATAAAAACAGGTGGTTTCTTCGGGGTTATAGCGAGAGGGAAGCGTCTCGGTCAGCAGAGAGAGCAGATGTTCCTTTTCGTTTTGCAATTTAACGGCGTAATTGTGCTTATTGCGCATCAGTTTTTTCATATGGTACTCACTAAGCGGAATAATTTTATTAAATGCAGTTTTAGGAGTGGAGCCAGCCGCACGAAAATAGCTGTCTTTAATACTGCGGTTGATTTGATAATCTACAGATGCAAGCTGAATCTGCTCGAGGACATAAAATAACTGTCCCAGAACGTAGGGCTGATAGGTGCAGTCTTCGTTCAAGTGCATATATGCCACCTCTTTTAGAATAGAATAGTTAGACTGATTTTCGCAGTTTTTCAGCAGATACGCCTTCAAAATTGCGGCACGCCGCCAGTTTATCTCAGAATCTGCGCGGATACGGAGCATAACACCGTTCAGCAGTGCAGCCGGATAGCGGTCGTTGTTCCAGACGGCGCGGGCAGTCGCACCGGCCATAACCGGACTCGGCTTTTTGTCGCGGGCACTTTGGTTGACGGTTTCGGCAAGCAGCTGCCACAGCGGCAAAAAGCCGGCAGGCGCCTTCGCCGGACGCTTGATTTCCAGACGTTCATAGTGCGCGTTGACGTTCTTCATCAATTCACCAAACGTGTTTTTATAGAAGAATCGCACACTCAGACGCGCAGCATTCGGTGCCAGACCGAGAATGTAGAATGCACGGTCAGGATCAAGATTTAATTCCTGACACGGTTCGCTGTCTGCAAGGTGTTTGAGCGCAGCGGATAAGTCATTATCCGACCAGCTTTGCGTGTTATTGCCCATAAGGCAGCTGAAAAAATCAGTATACTGCGGTTCCGCGGTCTCCGCCCAGCAAACGACAGTGGTGTCGCCGATGTACTGCGTATGCTCGCGGTCAGCCAGCAGGTGATTGAGCGCCGTCGTATAAGCAAATGCAGCGTGCTTGCCAACAGGTGCGTTGTAGTTCTGCTCATGACCGTAGGAACAGAAGGCGGGTGCGTTGAACGATACAAGTGCGGCGCCGCTGGACTGCGCATCACGCACACCTTTGATGGCAGGATGAACGGCGGCAATCTCGTCGAGTTCGCCGGTGACAAGACATTGCTGTTTGGGTGCATCGGAGTCACTGTCATAATGCGCCTGCCATGCAGCGCAGATGACCGGATCATCTGCCGGATACTGTCCGTTCACATAAAATACCAGATTGGCACCGGCAATGAGTTTGTCGTAATCATTGACAAGAGTAGGGTGCTGTGCAGCTTCGGCAGGCTGCCATGTATCAAAGAAAGAGAGAATTGCGTGTGCGAAAGGAGAGTCCACAGTGCCTAACAGCTTGTGGTGCAGCTCGGCAGCGGCGTGAAAGCATTGCAGACTGCGCTCCGGTTTGCCTTTTGCGTCTATGCCAAGCAGATATGCCGAATTATCCCACATAAAGTTGGACGTGACACCGGAAGAACGCTTGACTGCCGCCGGCAGACGAATATCCTCACGCGGACGGAGCACTTTCTTTTTGCCTGCCTCTGCTTCGTGCAGCAGCGGAATAACCTGGGCAAGTTCACCGTTTTCCCGCAGCTGGAGCGCATAACTGATTTTCGGTCTGCCCCAGCCGGGCGCATCAATTTCACCGCGGGCATTGAGGGCATCATAATATTGCGTCAGCGCCTGCAAAATCATTTGACCACCTCCGCACTGTGAATCGGGGGAACCTCCATGACACCGTCTATCAGCTTGGCGCGGAAGAACATCGGTGTGATATTGGCGGGATCGCTGTAATCCATGTCGAGCAGCATCCAGCCGAGATCGTGCTCACCAAGCAGTTCCTCCGGACAAGGCGGAAGTTGTTCACAAAGCTCAAACTTTACCGGAAATTCCCGTGTGCCGAAGTAGGGCATGCTGTAGCACTGTCCGCGGCGCAGACGGCGTTTCATAATGTCCTGAAACTTGCCGGGATTGTCGGTCGGCGCAGCCTTGTCGGTCATTTCAAAGTGCGCTTCGATGACATAGTGGACATCGCGCAGTACCATTGCGGCACGCTGCTGAATGCTTTCCGACGCAGCAAGGTACAGCTCACCCTTGGGTTTTGCAATCCACGCCTTGACTGAACGTGCGTTGATGGTGTCCTTCACCTCATTTCGGCGGATGTTGGTGAAGTGAATCGGCGCACAGACATGAATGCGGTCGATGATCCAGCGAAGACCGGGGTGCCAGTAAATACTTTCCAGCAACCCGCGTGCCGCCGAGGGTGTCATGCAGTCATAGCTGACGCGTTCGGTCTTCATTTCAGGTCTGCTGAATAGAGCGTATGGACCGCTTACTTCAACTTGAATTGACATTGGTATATTTCCCTCCTTTACGAAGCCTTGCCAGATATTCCTTGGCATCAACAGAGAGTGGGATATGTGACAGGGCTTCGGTGTAATTTATTGAATAGACAGGGAAGCAAACTTCCTTATCCATGTTTATATCATAGCACTAAAATAAAACAAGAACAACTAATTTCATGAAAAATGTATTCTGCAATATGCATAAATTTAAGAGGGAAGATTTATGCATGTATATAAATTAATACATATAGAGGTTGTATGTATTTCTATTATTCATGGAAAAAGTTATAATAATATTATTGTCGCTGCGAACAGCGTGGATTGAAATATGAAAAATGTTTTCAGTAGAAGAACGAGAGAATGTAATTGCATTCTCTCGTTTTTCTTTCACCCGAAAAACGCCTGACCGCTGTCTGCCTTGAGCGACAGACCGGTTTTCTCATCATACAGTGACAGATCGCACAGAATAGCACCGCGGTCGTCCAGAGCATTGGTTTCATCGGCGGTTTGAAGCGCACCGGTGTCGTACAGTGCCTGAAAATGCGTATCATACACCTGAACGGAGAACTGTCCGAGCTGACGGTACAGCGATTTGGAACACGCTCCGGCGCACAGCCGGTCGATAAGCTCCGCGCCCTCACGCCACGGAATATAAACTGTGCGTGTGTCGTTGTCGATCATGTGAAAATTCTCGGCGATTGTGCGGAACGGATACAGAGAGCCGCCGCGTCCACGCTCAAACGCGTCGATCACGCCGATTTTATCAATCGCGGAACCGTTCAGCTTGCGCAGTTCGCGGAAATAGTTTTCCATTGTCTGCGGAGAAGCGGGATCGGCATTGTTATCCAGCGCAATATTTGTCGCGCCGATGGCTTGTCCAAACAGCGGCGGAGCCTTCTCCGTGCGGCGGAAAATAGTAACAATGCTGTCCTCTGCGGCACGCTTGCCCTCGCGGTTGCAGCGTCCGGCGGCCTGCAGAATGGAATCCAGACCCGCCAGTTCGCGGTAAACGGCGGGGAAATCTATGTCAACACCGGCTTCAACAAGAGAAGTCGATACGACACGGCAGGGCAAACCGTCATTTAGTCGGCGTCGGATTTCCTCGAGCACCGTACGGCGGTGTGCCGGAACCATCAATGTGGACAGATGGAAACTGCCTTCCTCCGGCAATTTCGAGAAAATGGACTGCGCCGCTTTGCGGGAATTGACGATGCAGAGGACCTGCTCATGTGCGCACAGCAATTCGGCGAGTGCGTCATCCTCGAGGACACCGACTTGCCGGAACGTTACACGGCGGAATTTGTCAAAATAGAACGGAATCTCCGGACAAATCTCGGAAACCACGTGCGACGGTGCGAATCGTTGTATCAAATCGCCGAGTACCGGCTGGGTAGCCGTACACAGCACAGCGGTTGCGCCGAACTGCTCTACCAGAGTACCGATGGCTGCAACGCACGGCATCAGATGGCACAGCGGAAGCATTTGCGCTTCATCGAAAATAATCACGCTGTTCGCCAGATTGTGCAGCTTGCGGCACTGTGAGGAACGGTTAGCGTACATCGACTCGAAAAACTGAACGGCGGTTGTGATAACGAGCGGGCTGTCCCAGTTTTCGGCGGCCAGTGACTTGGGATCGGGATTGCCGTTTTCCTCATCGTTCTCGAACTGTACACCGGAGTGATGCTCGAGTACGTTCTCATCGCCTAAAATACCGCGGAAAACATCGGCATTCTGCTCGATGATGGAGGTGTACGGTACAACATAAATCACACGTTTCATACCGTGCTCAACGGCGTGATGCAGCGCAAATGCGAGAGAACTGGTCGTTTTACCGCCGCCGGTCGGAACCGTAAGCGTGTAAATGCCCTTGGGATTGGCTGCGGCGGAAACGCACGCCTGCAAGATCTGCTGACGGAGCTTGTTCAGCGCGGAAGTCGGGTTGTCCCATTCGTTTAGCTTGGCCTGTAAGCGGGTGAGCAGGGTTTCAAGCGAATCCCCGATGCCGCGCGGCATATCGCCTTTCATGAATCGCTCGGTATCCAGATAATCCGCGTCCACCAGACAGGAGTACAGCATGCGCGTGCGGAATGACTCGTAAAGCGACGGCTTGGTGACCGGACGCTGCGGCAGGCGTACCGGCGGAATGGGGTAACCCGGATCGAGCGGCGGAATAGCGGGAGTGCCCCACTTTTTTATTCTGCCGGTGAAGGTGGGCACGCCTTCCGGGTCATTTGTGCTGCCTAAATCCGGCAAACCGCTGTGATGCCCCATGATACAAGCGGCTAAGAGCAGATTGTTTGACAACATGATGTTTCGTGCACCGGCGGTTGCATGATCGACCTTTGGACCATTATCCAGAAGACGATGCTGAAATGCGGCAGTTGCTTTTCCGTCATCGTGGTGAACACCGGCCTCGTGACCTTCAGCTTGTGCACCGAATGCTTCGGCAAACTGCCCGCAGAGCGTGCCGACACCGCGCTCGTGATCGGAGAGAAGCTGATATTCTGTACGTTCAACGCCGTTTTCATTGATCGGACGGGTGTGTGCATAGAATTTTTTATCCATAGCGATCACCTTCTATTGAATTGTTATATACAGTATATAACAGTTAAAGTCCGATAAAAAGTACAACACCCAATATGCCTGCCAAGAAGACCGCCTTGAATTACAGCAAACTGCTGAAAATATCGGTCAAATCCCATAGATTTTGTTGGCTTGATTTGTACAAAACTGGCAAAACCGCCAGAAAACGAAATTCCCACAATTCCGAGGTTGACACTGGGGATTGACTGTGCTATTCTATAACCAACAAATCCAGTAAGGAATCGGAAAGGAGCGAGCAAAATGTTCATCGTAAACGCACGAATGTCGGGTCGAATGTGTATGAACATGCTGTATTATGCTCAGATGCTGCCTGACCGACAGAATACGAAATTACTTTGAATCGTCTTGCTTGACGCTGCGCGTTCTTGCGGATTCATTGTATTTTCTGAAGCGGGGAGCTGCGAGCTTCCCGCTTTTTTTGCGCATTTAAGAGGAATAAGGAGGAATTTTCTTGATAAAATTGTCACATATCTCGAAGGAGTTTGTGAGCGGCAAGCGAACCGTTCATGCGGTGCAGGATGTTTCGCTGACGATTGACAAGGGCGAAATTTTCGGTATGATCGGCTTTTCCGGTGCGGGTAAATCGACGTTGGTGCGCTGCATCAATCTGCTCGAGCGGCCGACCTCCGGCAAGGTGATCGTAGATGGTCAGGATATGCTGTCGCTCTCGGCAAAGGAGCTGCGGCAGGCCCGCAAGAAGATTGGCATGATCTTCCAGCACTTCAACCTGATGCCATCGCGCACCGTAGCCGGCAACGTAGCGTATCCGCTGCGCGGCAGCGGCCTTTCCAAACAGCAGATCGAGGAAAAAGTACAGCGGTTACTTAATCTGGTCGGCATCGGTGATAAGGCGGAGGCGTATCCCAAGCAGCTGTCCGGCGGTCAGAAACAGCGTGTAGCAATCGCTCGCGCACTGGCAAACGACCCGAATGTGCTGCTCTGCGATGAGGCTACCTCGGCACTCGATCCGCAGACCACCAAGGCGATTCTGCAGCTGCTCAAGCACCTGAACGAAACCCTCGGCATCACGGTCGTTATCATCACCCATGAAATGGCGGTCGTCAAGGAGATCTGCCACCGCGTAGCCGTTATGGAGCACGGCAAGGTGGTCGAGTCCGGCGAGGTGTTCAACATTTTCGCCAACCCGAGAGAGGACATCACCAAGAACTTCATCCACACGACCTCCAATCTCCGCAAGATCGAAGAACTCATCGCGGAGGATTCGCCGGTCGTCAAGCTGAATCCGGGTGAACTGATCGTGCGCCTGAGCTATATTCAGCGCAACGTGTCCGAGCCGCTCATCTCGACGGTATCGCGCAAATTCGACATTGTGCTCAACATCATCTTTTCCGATATCGCCATCGTGCAGAATGCACCGATTGGCGGCACGGTAGCTATCATCAGCGGCGGCCGCGATCAAATCACACAGGCAATCGCCTATCTCAGTGAGAAAAACGTAGGAGTGGAGGTCATCAAGGATGCAAGAGTTTCTGAATAACATCATTCCGAACGTGATGGCAAAGCTGCCGGACTTCTATGCAGCCATCGGCGACACGCTGCTCATGGTGGTCTGGTCGGGTGCGATCTCGTTCGTGCTCGGTCTGACACTGGGCGTGCTGATCACGGTCACCAAGCCGGGCGGCATTCTGGAAAACAAAATCGTCTATCAGATTTTGGACAAGCTGGTCAGCCTGTTCCGTTCCATCCCGTTCATCATCCTGCTGACGTGGGTAATGCCGGTCTCCCGTGCAATTATGGGTACGGCAATCTATGTTCGGGGTGCAATCGTTCCGCTGGTATTCGGTGCGGTGCCGTTCTTCACCCGTCAGGTGGAAAGCGCGCTTGCCGAGCTGGACGGCGGTCTGATCGAAGCGGCACTCTCGATGGGCTCCACACCGCTGGAAATCATTTCCCGCGTTTACCTGAAGGAAAGCGTTGCTGCCATCGCGCGCGGCACAACCATCACAGCCATCAGCCTGCTGAATCTGACTGCAATGGCCGGTGTCGTCGGTGCCGGAGGTCTGGGCGACTTCGCCATCCGTTACGGCCACGACCGCAACATGCTGGACGTTACCAACGTCACTGTGCTGGTCCTCGTCATCATTGTTTGTATTATGGAGTTCGTTGGCGGCAAGGTCGTCAAGAAGAACACGCATTAAGGAGTGTCTGACATGAGTATTTCCAATCGCAAAGTTGTTATTGTCGGTGCAGGCCATGTCGGCTCCCATGTCGGCTACGCACTGATTTCGCAGAGTTTGGCAGACGAGATCGTCTACATCGACTCCGATCACGCCAAGGCAGTCGCACAGGCGTTCGACCTGACCGATGCGACCAATTATCTTCCGGTTCGCACCAAGATCACCGCGGGTGACTACAGCGATGCCAAGGACGCACAGATTATGATCATTTCGGCAGGCCCGCTGCCGACCGGCAATCAGACCCGTATGGATACACTGGGTCAGACCATCGCCATCCTGAAAGATGTAACAAAATCCATCAAAGAATCCGGTTTTGACGGCATTATCGTCAATATCTCCAATCCGGCGGACGTTATCACGCATTACATCCAGCACACGCTGAACTGGGCGCCGGAGCGCATCTTCTCCACCAGCACTACGTTGGATTCCGCAAGACTGCGCCGCGAGATCGCGCAGGAGATCGGCATTGACCAGAAATCCATCACCGCTTACGCGCTCGGCGAGCACGGCGAAAGCCAGATGGTCGCATGGTCGGCTGTCACCATCGCGGGCAAGCCGCTTTCCCAGTGGCGCGAGGAGTATCCGGACACCTTCGGCAAACTCGACCTGGATGCGCTTGCTGACGCAGGCCGTGAAGGCGGCTGGACCATCCTGCGCGGCAAGCAGTGTACGGAGTTCGGCATCGGCGCTTCTGCCGCAGAGGTCGTTCGCGCCATTTTCTACAACGAGAACCGCGTTCTTTCGGTTTCTGTTCTGTTGGACGGCAAATACGGTCAGCACGATGTGTACGCCAGCGTGCCCGCTATCGTGGGTCGCGACGGCATCGCAGAGATCATTGAGCTGCACCTCACCCCGGAGGAGCAGGAGAAGTTCAACGCATCCTGCAAGACCATGAGCGAGAATTATCAGCTGTCGCTCACTCTCTAACATCAGTCAATTAAAAAATTCACATCATAAACGGAGGTAATCCCAATGAAGCTCAAAAGAATCATCACACTGTCCCTGTCCGCAGCAACCCTCGCCCTGTCTCTGACCGCCTGCGGCGGATCGAGCAGCGCAGCTTCCGATGACGCACAGGCATCCGACAGCAATTCCGGCGATGCCGCAACCGTAAAGCTCGGCGTAGTCGGTAGCATCTATGAGGATCTGTGGACTCCGGCCAAGGAAAAGCTGGCTGACGAGGGCATCGACCTCGAGTTCGTACAGTTCTCGGACTACGTTACCCCGAACAACGCGCTGGCGAACGGCGAAATCGACCTGAACGCATTCCAGCACCGCATTTACCTGCAGAGCGAGATCGACAACTACGGCTATGAGATCGAGAACATCGGCAACACCTTTATCATTCCGCTGAACCTGTACTCCGACAAGGTTAAGTCGGTTGATGAGCTTAAGGACGGCGACACCGTAGCCATTCCGGACGATGTAACCAACGGCGGCCGCGCGCTCAAGGTGCTGGAGGCTGCCGGTCTGATCAAGCTGAAGGACAGTGCAGACTTCAATCCGACCATCGACGACATCGAGACCTACAACACCAAGATCACCATCGAGGAGCTGAAGGCTAACGTAATCCCGTCCACGCTGGCTGACGTTACCGCAGCTGTCGTAAACGGCAACTACGCACTGGATTTCGGCCTTAAGACCGAGGATGCCATCTACAAGGATGATCAGCTGGACATCGAGGAGTACTGGAACCTGATCGCAGCACGTTCCGCTGACCTCGAGGATGCAGACAAGCTGGAAACCTACAAGAAGGTTGTTGCAGCGTTCCAGTCCGATGAGACCGAGGCAGTATTCAATGACCAGTTCGGCGGCTACTTCATCAAGGCAGGCTGGGACCAGGATCTGCTGGCAGACAAGTAATTCATAATTATTCCTAATGCCGCCGGAAACAACCGGCGGTATTTTCGGCAGGGAGGAAACAGTAATGCAGATCAACAAACAGGCGCTGTGGGAGATCATTCCGGACAGCGAACGCCTGCTTTTCGAGGAAAATATTCCGGCGGAATACCTGAGCGATGCGCTCGGCCGCCGCACCGGCACGGCAGACGCGCTCGTGTTCGCGCGCTCGACCGAGGAAGTCAGCGGCGTGCTCCGGTACGCCAACGAAAACGGTATCCCGGTTACGCCGCGCGGCGCGGGCACCAATCTGGTAGGCTCGACAATTCCGCTGTTCGGTGGTATCATTCTGGATGTATCCCGTATGAACCGCGTGCTCGAGCTTGACTGCGACACCATGACCATCACCGTCGAGCCGGGTATGCTGCTCAAAGATCTGCAGGCGTATGTTGAGGAGCACGGTCTGTTTTACCCGCCCGACCCAGGCGAAAAAGCCTCGAGCATCGGCGGCAACATCAGCACTAATGCGGGCGGTATGCGCGCAGTCAAGTACGGCGTAACGCGCGATTATGTGCGCGGGCTGGAGGTCGTCCTTGCGGACGGCACGGTGCTGCATGTCGGCGGCAAGCAGGTGAAGGACGCGAGCGGACTGTCGCTCAAGCATCTGCTCATCGGCTCGGAGGGTACGCTGGCGGTCATCACCAAGTGCCTGCTGCGCCTTCTTCCCAAGCCGGAGACCACGGTGAGCGTGCTCGTGCCGTTTGCCGATCTCGGCACGGGTATCCGCAGCGTGCTGACCATCCTGCAGGCGAACGCCAACCCGACCGCAGTCGAGTTCATGGAACGCAAGGTGGTCGCGCTCGGCGAGGAGTTCTGCAAGGTGAAATATCCGCGTCCGGATGCGGGTTCGTACATTCTGCTGACGTTTGACGGCCACGAGAGCGAGGTCAACGCGAATATCGAGCGTGTGCGCCGCCTTGCGCTCGACAATGGTGCGATCGACTGCATCGTGCTGCGCAGCGCGGAGCAGGCCGCCGACATCTGGAAGGTGCGCGGTGCGCTCGTTATGGCGGTCGAGGCTGTGTCCGAGCAGGAGCCGGTGGACATCGTGGTGCCCATCAGCCACACGGCGGATTTCGTTCGCTATATCAACGAGCTGGAAGCGTCCTCGGGTATGCGCATGATCGCGTTCGGTCATGCGGGTGACGGCAATGTGCATCTGTGCGTGGTGCGCGACGGCCGCGACCAGCAGACATGGGAGCGTGAACTGCACGACAACATGGAGCAGGCATACGCGAAGGCGTATTCCTACGGCGGCGTAGCATCGGGTGAGCACGGCATCGGCATTTCCAAGCGGTCGTACTTCCTGCGGGAGACCGCGCAGGAGAATCTTGCCGTGATGAACACCATCAAGACCGCTCTCGACCCGAAACATATACTGAACGATCAGAAATCTTACATTGTGGGAGGAAAATAACCATGCAGAGCTTATCTGAACGCACCGCCGGCTTTACCGACTCGGTCATCCGCCGCATGACGCGCGTTTCCATGCAGTATGACGCGGTTAACCTGTCGCAGGGCTTCCCGGACTTTGAGCCGCCGAAGGAGCTGCTCGACCGTCTGGCGCAGGTGGTCTACGAAGACTATCACCAGTATTCGATCACATGGGGTTCGCAGAACTTCCGCGAAGCGCTGGCCGCCAAGCAGACCTATTTCATGGGCCGCAGGATCGACCCGAACACCGAGATTGTTACGACCTGCGGCAGCACCGAGGCGATGATGGCTGCGATGATGACGGTCACCAATCCGGGTGACAAGGTTATCATTTTCTCCCCGTTTTACGAGAACTACGGTGCGGATACCATTCTGTCCGGCGCAGAGCCGATTTATGTGCCGCTCGTGCCGCCGGATTTCCACTTTGACGCAAATGTGCTCGAGGACGCGTTCCGTCAGCACCCGAAGGCCATCATCCTGTGCAACCCGTCCAACCCGTGCGGCAAGGTGTTCACCCGTGCAGAACTGGAGATTATCGCGTCTCTCGCAGAGAAATACGACACCTATGTTATCACCGACGAGGTGTATGAGCATATCGTATTCGCACCCAACAAGCACACTTATTTTGCCACGCTGCCGGGCATGTGGGAGCGCACGCTGTCGTGCTCGTCGCTCTCCAAGACGTACTCGGTTACCGGTTGGAGACTGGGCTATATCATCGCCCCGCCGGAGATCATCGACCGCGCGAAAAAGGTGCATGATTTCCTGACCGTCGGCGCAGCAGCACCCTTGCAGGAGGCTGTTGTTACCGGTCTCAAGATGGGCCAGGACTACTACGACGACTTGCAGGCCAAGTACACACAAAAAAAGGAGCTGTTCCTCAAGGGTCTGGACGATCTGCAGATTGCCCATACCAATCCGCAGGGCGCGTACTATGTTCTGCTCGACATTTCCGAGTTCGGCTACGAGAGCGATCTTGCGTTCTGTGAGGATCTGGCGCATTATGTCGGTGTAGGCGCGGTTCCCGGCTCGAGCTTCTTCCGTGAGCCGGTCAACAACCTGATTCGCCTGCATTTTGCCAAGAAGGACGAGACGCTGCTCGATGCACTCAACCGTCTGGAAGGTCTGCGTGATAAGATCAAACCGAAACACCGATAAACAGGAGGAAAAGCCGTCATGGATGTAAAGAAAGCCGCAGCGGAAACAAAGGACTACATCGTATCCATCCGTCGGGAATTTCACCGGCACCCGGAGCTGAGCCTGCAGGAATTCCGCACGGCACAGCGCATTGAGGAGGAACTGGACAAGTTCGGCATTCCGCACACGCGCGTAGGCGAAACCGGCGTGCTCGGCACGCTGAAGGGCGCAAAGGACAACGGAAAAGTGCTGGTTCTGCGTGCGGATATCGACGCGCTGCCCATTGAGGAGACGCACGAGTGCGTCTATCGCTCGGAGAATGCAGGCGTCATGCACGCCTGCGGCCATGATGCGCACGCTGCCTGCCTTCTGGGTGCCGCGAAAATCCTGTCGGAGAACAGAGACGCGTTCCGCGGAAAGGTCCGTCTTGTGTTTCAGCCGGGTGAGGAAATCGGAAAAGGCGCAAAGCCGTTTGTCGCAGCCGGTGTGCTGGAGGGTGCCGAGCGCGTGTTCGGTCTGCACACGGCATACGATTTGGAGGCAGGCACGGTAGGACTCAAACCGGGCATCAACAACGCCGCAGTCGATCATTTTCGCATTCGCGTGCACGGCAGGTCCACGCACGTTTCCACGCCGCATATGGGCGTGGATGCGCTGTATATCGCCAGCCAGATTGTTGTGGCAGTGCAGGGACTGGTTACGCGCCGCACTTCACCGACCGAGCCGGTGATTATCGGCATCGGCAAGCTGAACGCGGGCACGACCTACAACGCCGTGGCAGCATTTGCTGAAATGGAGGGCACAACGCGCACCATTTCGCAGGAGAGCCGCGACCGCGTCCGTGCACAGGTCAGTGAGACCGCGCAGAGCATTGCGGCGCTGTACGGCGGCACGGCGGAAATCGAGTGGACGGACTTTGCCGCTGCGCTCGTCAATGACCCGCAGGTGTGCGAGGAAGCTGCTCGGGTCGTGGACGAGCTGCTCGGAGAAGGACACGTTGTCACAGACCGTGAGCTGTCGCTCAGCGGCGACAATTTTGCCGAGTTTGAGCTGTATAAGCCGGGCGCGTATGCGTATCTCGGCACCGGCAATCCGGATTTTCCGCACACGATGATCACCAACCATAACGGCGGCTTCGATGTGGACGAGAATGCACTTGTGACCGGTGCCGGTCTGTATGTCGGGTATACAGTCGCGCGGCTTGGATAAAGCAAAACGCTCAGCTATCAAACGATAGCTGAGCGTTTTGCTTTTGAAATTACAGTTTTGAACTTACATCCCGCACTCAAGTCCGTTATACCGTGTTACTACAAACGGATAGCTGAGTGTCTCCGGCTGGATGCCAAGCTGCCGCAGACCGGCGCACAAATCCTCGACAACCTGCATATCGTGGTCGCGCTGCGCGACGGACAGTTTCATTTTATCTCCATACGACGAGATCAGCAGCGCAAACGGCTGCACAGCACACGGCAGGATTGCGCCGTAATCGAGTACATACGGACGGCAGCTTTCCGGCAGGGCGAACCGGCCGACATTGGTAATGAGAAAGCTGTCCTCGAGCACAAAATCGGTCGTGACCTTTTGCGCCGCCTGCATTTTCTCCGCGAGCGGCATATCTGCCTCATGCAGCGATTCACAGCGGTCTGCGGCGGCTTTTGCACGATAGAGCAGCTGTTCGCGCTGCATCTGATCCTTCAAAAATGCCTTCGTGCGCCGGAACACCTCGTCATTCGGCAGATCGCGGTATTCCGGAAAATACGGCAGATCGATGAAGCAAATAAAATACCGCGTGGTAAGCGTCGGCAGCAGCGGACGCAGATCGACCGGAATCTCCGCGATAACCGGCTTGTCCGTTCCGCCGAACTTATCATCAAACGCTTTCATCATCAGCGGAGCCAGTACAGACAGCGGACTGACGCCGATGGACTTTGCGTAATCGTGCAGCTGCGAAAACGGGAACGTCACCTCGGTGACGACCTCGGAGCCGTCAGCGCCCCACTGTACCTCAGGGGCATGAACAGCCTCCGGCTTTTTCCAGATGCCATCCGGCGAAAATTCACAGTCTGCCAGCTGCTCGTAGCCGTTTGCGCTCTCCTCGGGAGACCAGCGGGTATCCATGCCGCGCACAGAGCCGTCATTCTCAACCGGGAAACCGCAGTTTTTCAGGTACTGGAACAGTACACAGCGGATAAACTCCTCGAATCCGCGTCCATCCGAGATAGAGTGCTGATACTCCATATAGATGGTCTTGTCGTGGTAGCCGACGAGAAATAAGTATCCGTTCGTATCCTTGGAGCCGATGGTGTAGCGGGTGGATACGCCGTCGAACGGCAGCACTACGGCAGGCTGCACGTTTCGGCGGTAGCGGAACGCGGTCTCGGTCGGCTCGGCGGTCAGCATCATGTGCGGAAAGCGCAGCAGTGCCTGTTCGACGGCTTCGCGCAGCTTGTCCGGGCGCACTTTATCGCGCATGCGGATGGTGTGGCGCGGCACACAGGCGACGGTTTCATGGGTGTTATACAGGAAGATTTTTGCATAGCTGTCCGTGCGGAGCAGCGGGTCATTCATGGTCATTATAGCATTCTCCTCAAAGCATAATCCGGCGCATCTTATATGGTAATTTCAGTATATCACCCTGCAACGACGTTGTAAATCAAAATGAGTCGAATTTGCACAGTATTATGCAAATATAGAACATGATGTACGATATAATGAACCGCGAGCCTGAAAATACTTGCGATTTGGTTGGCAGAGTATATCATGCCGGAGAAGCTGACATATGAGCATGGAATTTCTGCCGCGGCTGTTCGATTCGTTCTCGCGCGAGCGTATTCCGTGTGAGAAGCAAAAAACAAGCGACACCATTTGGCAGTTGGTGTCGCTTGTGTGCGTTTTCAGGCGCTGTCGGTATTGTCTGCCCTTGCAGGGCGGTTGTTCATACCATATCCGTTGGGTGGTATGGATCGGATGGGATTACTGGTCGGTGTAGCGGCTGAGGATAACCGCTACCTGAGCACGGGTTGCGGTGCCGTTCGGCACGAGCGTAGTCGGGGTAACGCCGGTTACCAGACCGTTGCCGTTCGCCCAGCTCATTGCTTCAGCAGCCCACGACTCGACAGAAGCCGCATCTGCGTAGCCATCGAGTGCTGCGCTGCCCTGCGGCGTATAACCGCGATAGGTATCGTAGCGGTACAGGATGGCCGCCAGCTGCTGACGGGTGATCAGCGTATCCGGCTGGAATCTGCCGTCGGTGAAGCCGTTGACAATGTCGTTTTCGGAGGCCCATGCGATGGCTTCCGCGTACCACTTGCCGTCCGCCACATCGGTGAACTGTGCGGTGGAAGCGGCCTTGCTGCCGCTCATGCGGTAGAGCACCTGAACCAGCATTGCGCGGGTCATGCCGTCATCCGGACCGAACCTGGTTGCGGTCAGGCCCTTGAACCAGCCGTTCTCGAGTGCAGTGTTGACCTCGTTGTAGAACCACTTGCGCAGGTTGACATCGGAGAAGTCGCTGCTGTATTCGTGGGTGATAACGAAGGTGGAGAAGTGGGTGGTCTTAAAGGTAGCCTTTCCGGTCGCTGCATCATAAATGACAGGCAGCTTCTCGAACGAGCCGTCCTCGGAAAGATAGTATGCAACCAGATGCGCGGCGCTCTCGCCGCTCTTGAGGCTGTATGCTACAGAAACCGAAGCCGTGCCGTTCAGCGCATGAATGCGGGTTGCAGTGCCGTTTTTCGGCTGCACCTGCGCAGAAATGTTCAGGATGGTGCCGTTCTTCGGCAGGTATTTGCGCTGTGCGTCCGTCAGGGAGGACTTGTCAGCGGAAGCGAGCGAAATACTTGCCATACCGTCAGCCTGTGCGGCGCTGCCGAGTGCGGTCAGCGTCTCACGGTCGAGTGCAACCGTGCCGTTCGGCAGGATAAGCGCTGCGCCGTTCTTTGCACCGGCAAGAGCAGCTACCACATCGCCGGTGAGCGATACCGCGCGTACGGTGGAGTCTGCGGACAGATCAAGCGTCAGCGAATCCTTGCCGGAAACCGCAGTCAGCTTGGAGCTGTCGGCAGAAACCGCTGCGGTGCCGTTCCTTACCGCAACCGTTGCGGGAATCTTGGTGCCGTCCGGTGCAGTGATGGAGGACGAGCCGTTGTCGGACGGAGCCGGTGCACCGCCGCCGCCCGCTCCACCGCCGCCGCCT
>ERZ772878.272-NODE-272-length-65522-cov-15.583_pt1 | contig 65522 bp, 56 predicted proteins | sample MGYA00580578_ERZ772878 | MGnify/ENA primary metagenome ERZ772878 (study PRJEB29015, sample SAMEA2737686) | human gut metagenome | biome: human gut; feature: human-associated habitat; material: faeces | place: China | collected 2012 ...
TGCAGATGCGTAACATACATTCCAAAACACGACAGCTATTGCAAGCTTGCTTGCACTAAGCTGATTGGGTTGGGGAACATAGGGCGACTTGCTTGTATAATATACTCATTTCATGTTAAGATAATATCAGCTTTATATATGAAAGGATTTTCTCATGCCTGGTTTTATTTTACATTTAACTGCAGCCCAGATGCTGCGAAGCCATCTTCACGAGTACCCTGATTTTCCTTATCCGATTCAATCTGTAAATGATTTTCTGGTTGGGAATCTTCTACCGGATGCGACAGATCAAAAAGAGCTTTCACATTTTCGTAACCCTGTTTATCGTGATAAGATGATGGTATTTCCGGATTTAACACGTTTTACTGCTAAATACGCCTCTCTTCTTTCTGATTCCAGTGTTTTGGGCTACTACTTTCATTTATATATCGACCGTCGGTTTTTCAAGGATTTTATTCCCAAGATTGTTGATTTTTATGATGCAACCGGACAGATTACAGATATAAAAGAAGAGATTGCGACCGTTTATATCAGAAATTTCCAGACTTATATCCCTTTTGAAAAATATCTTACTGAGGAATATTATTACGGGGACTATACAAAGATGAATACTTATCTTGTAAATCGTTATCAGATTCCACTCGATCTGAACGCACAGATAATAAATCCAGGGATCAATGAAATTCAGTATGAAAATGTACAGCAAGTCTTAGATTCATTACATGAATACCTTAGTGTTACCGAAGATGCGGTAAATGACCTCAAGGTGTTTCCACTTAATAAGCTTCTTGCTTCACTCGAACAATATACAATTGAATTTCTATCCAATCCTTTATAGAAAAACTCTACCATTCTTGCTACATTTCAATGTGCAAGAAATGATAGAGTTTCTTTTTCATCTTTTTTACAAACTAATTTATTCTATCTTCATAATGACGGAAGAACTTGCACTCTGCATCATTACACCTGTCTGCATCTGCCAGCTTCATATTCAGATGGAACACATGCTCCAATTTCTTTTTTGTTCCCTCGTAGCAGGAATATATATACGGAACTTTCTTTTCTTTCAAAACTTTCTCCAATAGTGGTGCCTGCTCTTTCAGGAAATCTTTTTCTGCTGTCATCAGATATACAGGTGGAAATTTTTCTGTCACATATGTGTCTACATTAACCAGTTCTAATTCCTCCTGTGTACCGCCTTCCGGGAGAAATTCTTTCATCAGATTATCTGTCATCTCGTTGTTCATTTCTTCCAGGTCGAAATGATACTGCCCACAGTTCAGGGCTACTGCACGAATCTTAAGATCCTGCGGTGTCTGGATTCCAAATTTTTCTTTGTAAACTTTTGCATATTCTGGATTTGTACATAAATTCGTATACAGGCCAAGCATATGTGCCCCGGCAGAGTCACCGACTGCAAATATATTCTCTGTATCGAATCCATATTCTTCTGCATGACCTAAAATCCAGCCAAACACAAGGTTCGTATCTATAATAGATGCCGGAAATTTTGACTCTGGTGCTAGGCGATAAGAAAAGTTTACAACTGCAAATCCTTTCTGTGCAAGATTCATACAATAATACTGATACCGTTCCTTATCTCCGTATACCCATCCTCCGCCATGCACACTGACAATAACCGCAAGTTTTTCTTCTATATTAATTGCTTTTGGACGATATATATCCAGAGCCTGCCAAACCTTATCTTCTCCGTAGACAATGTTATCAAATCTTTTTACATCTTCCGGTGTTTTTAATCCTGCATCTCTTATCATATCTCCTGCTGCAAATTTTGTGCGAATAATTGTGCTGATTTTCATTTTCTATCTACCTTTCATATCAAAAAGAATCTGCTCATGTTCTTCCTGCTCTTTCGTCTCCGCAACCGGCCGGTTCGCATAGATCAGATCATTATCACTATATTCTTTCTGGCTGACAATCTTTGTAACCATCTCTACAGCATCAAGCATATCATCCTCTCGCCATTTCTTCAACTTTCTGTTATACTTGTAACAACAGTTTTATCGAAGAACAGTAATTAAAAACACAGTATTTTTCGGAGGAAATTATGGACACAAAGGACATCCGCTGCTTCCGTCTGGTTTATGAGGAGCGAAGCATCCACAGGGCAGCCAGGCAGCTTTTCATCACCCCACAAGGATTGAGCCGAATCATTCAGAAATTAGAAAATGAACTGCAGCTCTCCCTCTTCCGTCGGACTACACAGGGCATGGTTCCAACTGAGTCCGGCAGTTATTTCTATCAGCAGAGTCAGACACTGATTTATCAATTAGATAATATAAAAGTAAAGCTTCAGAACCTGCATGACACCCAGCAGAAGTTCCGTCTCGGTTTTTCCTGCGGAATTCTGAATCTTTTATCCATCCAGAAATTAAACTCGTTGCAGAGTCAGATTCCAAATGCCAAGATTCAGTGGGAGGAACTCGAGAATCTGGAAGTGACCGAGCAGGTTCGAAGAGGACTGCTCGATCTCGGGGTTGTCATTGGGACTGCTCCGGTTAATGAACTTGCCGTCCAGACCCTTTGTTCCTGCAAGATGAATGCACTGGTTTACCCCGGTCATCCATTCTATGGAAGAGACAAACTCAGCATTAAAGATTTGAATGAGGAACCATTGATCACGCTGAATCAGAAGTATTTCACTTACCATAGTCTGATCCAGCGCTGTGAAGACTTTGGTTTTCTTCCGAATATTGTGATCACAACCATGGAAAGCCAGCTACTTTACCGCTTCTGTCAGGAGAAAGCCGGAATCGGAATTGATGCCGACATTCATCGGGATAATTTTCTTCTAAATGATCTGCACCGAATTGAATTATCCGACGCAATTCCATGGAAGATCAGTCTCGTGTACAACCGGTCTTTGAGCAATACGGATATATTTTTAAAAATAAAAAATTTTCTCTCCACTTCTATTACAGAGGATATCTTGTCATGAGATATTCTCTGTTTTTAGAATGTCAGAAATCCGACATCTTTTTTTCATTTCCATTTTCCAAATCAGCCGTGTCAACTTTTTGTTGATAGGTGGTCAATTCTGATTGATATTCCATTTTTCCTTTTTCTGTTAAACTAAAGTCAAGAAAAAACAACTGATTTTGAAAGGAGATTCCCACAATGAAAAGACATTTTCCACACTTATGCAGCCCGATCACAATCGGAAGAGTGACCTTCCGTAACCGTATGTTCTCTGCTCCAATGGGCGGAACTGACATCACAAATGATGGATGTATCGGACCGAAATCAACTGCATTTTATGAATTAAGAGGAAAAGGCGGTGCCGCTGCTGTCACCGTCAGCGAGTGTATGGTTCACCCGAAGACAGATGGTTCCCATGCTTACCATCTGGACCCGTCAATCCTGAACTCTCTGGCTTCTGCGACTTATACTGCTGACGCAATTTCCCGTCACGGAGCTGTCGCAAGTCTGGAACTTTCTCATTCCGGAATGTATGCCGGAACTTACATGACAGACAAAGAGAAACAGCATTCCATGCATCAGTGGGGCCCTTGCGATACCGTTCGTCTAGATGGTGTTCCGGTAAAAGCCCTGACAGAAGACATGCTTCATGAAATTGCAGATGCTTACGGAAATGTTGCCACACTTGCAAAACGCGCAGGATTCGGTATGCTGATGATCCACGGTGGTCACGGCTGGCTGATCAACCAGTTCCTCTCTCCATATTTCAACCAGCGTACAGATAATTATGGTGGAAGTCTTGAAAACCGCTGCCGTTTTGCCATTGAAGTCCTGAAAAAGGTACGTGAAGCTGTCGGACCGGGATTCCCGATTGAGTTCCGTATGAGTGGATCTGAACTTTTCGAAGGTGGTTATGACCTGGAAGAAGGCGTACGCATTGCCCAGCAGATTGAGCCATACGTTGACCTGATCCATGTTTCCGCAGGAACTTACCAGCGTGGCTTCGGCGTAACTCATCCCTCCATGTTCAAAGATCACGGATGTAATGTTTACCTTGCTGCTGAGATTAAAAAGCACGTCAGCGTTCCGGTTGCTACAATCGGTGGACTCAATGATCCTGCACAGATGGAAGAAATCATTGCTTCCGGAAAAGCAGACATTGTTTACATGGCCCGTGCTCTCCTGGCAGACCCATTCCTTCCAAGAAAAGTAGAAGAAAATAAGGAATACGAGATTGTCCGCTGTCTCAGATGCTATACCTGTATGGCAGAGCGTGCAACAACTTCTACCAGAAGATGTACCGTAAATCCTCTGATTGGAAGAGAAATCGAAGGAGATGAAGTAACACCTGCTCCGGTGCGCAAGAAAGTACTTGTAGCCGGCGGTGGCCCTGGCGGACTCTATGCAGCTTACACTGCTGCCAGACGCGGACATGATGTTACACTCTATGAAAAAGAAGATGCTATCGGCGGTATCTTAAAGAGTGAGCAGGCACTTCCATTCAAACAGGAAATGTACCAGCTTGCCGGAACTTATGCTCATTTCGCCGAAAATGCAGGTGTGAAAATTGTAACTTCCACAGAAGTCACAAAAGAACTAGTTGAGAAAGAAGCTCCGGACGCATTGATCATTGCAGTCGGTTCTGAGCCACTTGTCCCACCGATCAAAGGACTGGATGGAGAGAATGTTACAATTGTAAATAATTACTATCTTGAGAAAGAGAAAGTAACAGACCGTGTAGTTGTTTTAGGTGGTGGGCTTGCCGGATGCGAATGTGCAATTCATCTCGGAATGGAAGGAAAAGAAGTTCACCTGGTTGAGATGAGAGATGAACTTGCTCCGGATGCCAATGTCAGACAGCGTCCACTTCTCTTAAAGGAAGTTGATCAGTACGCTTCTGTCCACACCGGATACCGTGGACTGGAAGTCACTGCAGAAGGCGTTCTGTGCGAGACAAAGGAAAAAGAACAAGTGCTTGTTCCTGGAACTTCCGTAATCTGCGCACTCGGACAGCGTTCCCGCAGCAAGGTTGCTGATGCACTCCGCGACGGAGCTCCTTATGTGAGAATTATTGGAGATGCTCACAGAGTGTCTACGATTACAAATGCAGTGTATGAAGGATATCACGCTGCACTGGATATCTAGTTTAAAAAAACAGCCAGAATTTCTCTGGCTGTTTTCCTATATCACCGTCATTTCACTATTTATAAATCAGGAAAATCATTCTTTCTACGCACACTCCGTTGTACTCTCGAACTGCGAATTATACAGATCTGCATAGAATCCGCCTCTTGCAAGAAGTTCCTCATGATTTCCCTGTTCGATGATATCTCCGTCCTTCATCACAAGGATCAGATCGGCATCACGAATTGTTGACAAACGATGAGCAATAACAAAGCTTGTTCTTCCCTTCATCAGATTATCCATTGCTTTCTGTATCATTTCTTCTGTACGGGTATCAACAGAACTTGTCGCCTCGTCAAGAATCAGGATCTTCGGATCTGCAAGGATTGCCCTTGCGATTGTGAGGAGCTGTTTCTGTCCCTGGGATACATTACTTGCTTCCTCATTCAGTTCCATATTGTATCCACCCGGAAGTGTCTGAATAAAGCGGTGCACATGTGCCGCCTTCGCTGCCTGGATCACTTCTTCCTCTGTCGCATCCAGTTTACCATAACGGATATTGTCACTGATCGTACCATGGAACAACCAGGTATCCTGCAGAACCATTCCGAACATTTCACGGAGTTCACTTCTATTGAAGTCTCGGACATCGTGTCCGTCAATCTTGATCGAACCTCCATTCACATCATAGAAACGCATGAGCAATTTGATCATGGTTGTCTTTCCGGCTCCTGTCGGACCAACGATTGCGATCTTCTGACCTTCTTTCACATCCGCTGAGAAGTCATTAATGATGATCTTATCTTCATTATATCCAAAACGTACATGCTCAAATTCAACATTTCCCTGAAGATTCTCTACAGAAACCGGATTCTCTACCGTCTGATCTTCTTCCGGTCCTTCCAGGAATTCGAAGACACGCTCTGATGCTGCAGCTGTTGACTGAAGCATATTTGCCACCTGTGCGATCTGCTGCAATGGCTGCGTAAAGTTACGTACATACTGAATAAAGGACTGGATATCTCCAACTTCAATTACATCCTTAATTGTCAGATATCCACCAAGGATTGCCACTGCCACGTAACCTAAATTTCCAACAAACTGCATCACAGGCATCATCAAACCGGAGAAGAACTGGGATTTCCATGCGGAATCATACAGCTTATCATTTGTTTCATTAAATACTTCGATTACTTCCTCTTCTTTATTAAATGCCTTGATGATGTTGTGGCCACCATAGATTTCTTCTACCTGTCCATTTACATTTCCAAGAAATGTCTGCTGCCCTACAAAATATTTCTGTGAATGTTTCATCACGAATCCGATCAATCCGGCAGAAAGCGGAAGAATCAGAACTGCGATCACTGTCATCAGCGGGCTGATTGACAGCATCATGATAAATACACCAATCAGAGTTGTAACCGATGTGATCATCTGAGTCGCACTCTGGTTCAAGCTCTGTCCAAGCGTGTCAACATCATTTGTCACACGGGAAAGCACTTCACCAACCGGCTTTGTGTCAAAATAGCTCATCGGCATACGGTTGATCTTCTCGGAGATTTCTCTTCTCAGACGATAAGTTGTCTTCTGAGACACACCTGTCATCAAATATCCCTGCACAAAACTGCAGATTGCGCTGATTACATACAAGCAAAGAACAGTCAGCAGAATCTGTCCGATTTTGCCGAAATCCATTCCGTCTCCACCGGAAACTTTGCTTACAAGTCCATTGAAGATCTCCGTCGTTGCTTTTCCTAAAATCTTCGGTCCGACAATATTGAATATGGTTCCACAGATAGCAAACACGGCTACGAAAAATACCTGTACCTTGTAAATTGCCATGTAGCGGATCAGCTTCTTCATTGTTCCTTTGAAGTCTTTTGCTTTTTCATTCGGTCTTCGACCGCCATGCATTCTAGCCATGAATCTGATCCTCCTTTCCATCCGTCTGCTCATTTAACGCTGCTTCTAATTCTTTCTTGGACAGCTGGGATTCTGCAATTTCACGGTATACCGGACAGTTCTTGAGAAGCTCGGCATGTGTTCCCTTTCCTGCCACTTTACCTTCGTCCAATACTATGATCTGCTCTGCATGCAGGATCGTACTGATTCTCTGTGCAACGATCAGCACCGTACTTCCGCTTGTCTTTTCAGCCAGCGCGCGGCGGAGTGTTACATCCGTCTTATAGTCAAGAGCAGAAAAACTGTCGTCAAAAATAAATACCTGTGGGTGCTTTGCAATTGCTCTTGCAATAGAAAGTCTCTGCTTCTGTCCACCGGATACGTTCGAACCTCCCTGTGAGATTGGACTCTTATATTTCTCCGGTTTTGTATCAATAAATTCTGTTGCCTGTGCGATCTCCGCCGCCTCGATCATCTCATCATCGCTTCCATGTGAATTACCAAACATGATATTCGATGCGATATCTCCTGAGAACAGAACTCCCTTCTGCGGAACATATCCAAGTTTCTCTCGAAGTTCATGCTGTTTTACTTCGCGGATATCCACCCCATCCAGCGTAATATCACCGGATGTCACATCATAAAAACGCGGAATCAGATTTACCAGTGTAGACTTACCACTTCCGGTACTTCCAATGATTGCTGTTGTCTCACCCGGCTTCGCTGTAAATGTAATATCTTCCAGAACATCTTCATCTGCACCTGGATAGCGGAAGGATACATGATCAAATGTAAGGACACCTTTTCCATCTTCCGGGAAATGTTTTTCTTGCTTTGGATCGTGAATCATTGTCTCACTCTTCAACACTTCCTCAACACGGTCTGCTGCCACAGCTGCTCTTGGAAGCATAATTGAAATCATACAAAGCATTAAGAATCCCATAATGATCTGCATCGTATACTGGATAAATGCCATCATATCTCCAACCTGCATCTGTCCATCACTGATTCCGTGTGCTCCCGTCCATACGATCAGAACAGATACACCGTTCATGACAAACATCATCACCGGCATCATAAATGTCATTGCACGGTTAACGAAAAGATTCGTCTTCGTCAGTGTGCGGTTCGCATCATCAAATCTCTCTTCCTCATGCTTCTCTGTACTGAATGCACGTATAACCGGAAGTCCTGTCAGAATTTCTCTTGTTACAAGGTTCAACTTATCAACAAGATTCTGCAATACTTTGAACTTTGGCATAACAACAAGGAACAGCAACAAAACTACAAATGCAATGATAATAACCGCAAGTCCGATGATCCAGGACATGGATACATTGGTCTTCATAACCTGCAGCACTCCACCGATTGCAAGGATTGGCGCATACAGAACCATACGAAGCAACATAACGATCAGCATCTGAATCTGCTGGATATCATTCGTACTTCTCGTGATCAAAGATGCTGTTGAGAAGTGATTGAATTCATTGTTTGAAAATCCAACAACCTTATGGAACACTCCGCTTCTCAGATCACGTCCTGCACTTGCTCCAACTCTTGATGCCAGAAATGCAACCATAATACTTGCTGCCATTCCCAGAAGTGCAAGTACAGCCATCTGACCTCCTGTTTTTAACAGATAATGAATCTGTGTCTGATCCATGTCCATTCCAAGGTCTTTATATGCACTCTTGCAGAAACTGACTGCTGCCTGATCAAGAATCGTATCTGGCATCTCTGACATCTGCTCTTCGATTTTCTCAACCATTGTTGTTCTCTGCTCAGCCGGAAGCATTTTCAGAAGATCAAACATAGACATGTCATCCAGTGACACTGCCTGGGATTCACCTTGTGGCATTCCTTCCGGCATTGTCTGGTTTTCCCCTTGTGGCATGCTCTGCGCCATTCCCTGGGACATCTGCTCTTTCAGCTTGTCTTCCATCTGCTTTGTTGTATCGCTTCCAGATTCAATTCCAGATGTCATCATCATTGGAATCTGAAGGATATCTTTCAGATTCTCCATCGTATTTTCCTCTTCAGCAACAGAATCTTTCAAGACATAAGCTTCTTTTTTATAAGAAGTATTATCTTCTGTATATGCATCCATCACCGTCTGTTGATCGTCTTCCGATACAAACAAAAGCAATTTTTCCATTTCTTCTGTTGCAATCTGTCTCGGTACTTCATCTTCAATACCGCCTTGCTGGATTCCTACATTTACAATATCTGATGTGTAGGCCGGCAAGGACAGATCACAATACGCCTGCACAACCAGAATCAGCACGATCGCAATCATAGCTTTCCAGTATGATGCAGCATATTTGAATAAATTCTTCATAATCTGCGTGGTTCCTTTCCTAGTAATTCTCTGTTACTGTTCGCAATATGTGCGAGCAACAACAACTCTCTTCAAGTTACATAATCTATCACTAACCGCTGATTCTAAGCGACAGCAATCTACTCCATTTATTACTCCACATTCTCTAAAATCTGCAAGAGCAGCCGGCGAAAAAGCATCTTCTCTTCCGCAGTCATTCCTTCAAACACGATTTCTTCCAGTTTCTCAGCTGTCTTGATTACATAAGCTACGCAATCTTTCCCTTTCTTTGCAAGAGTGAGACGCATCACCCTCTGATCCTGCTCATCCGCTTTTCTTATAATATAACCTTCCTGCTCCATCTTCTTGATCATTGATGTAATTGATGGCGGCGTTACATTCAAGCGCTTCGCAAGTTCCTTCTGAGACATGGAATCTTCCTGATGAAGGGCAAATAAGATACCTGACTGGGCTCTGTTCAAATCGTATTCTGCATACAATTCCTGTGCCCTCTTCCCTATCAAATGCATGCTCTTTCCCATCAATCCAAGCAATGGAACATCTTCTTTCTGACACTTCACGTTCTTTTCCCTCCTTGATTTATTGATACATTCTACAAAAAAAATTCTGACTATCACTTTTTCCACAGAATGAATAGCGAAAATTAGTTAGTTAATTAACTAAATGAAAATATAGTACTTTTCACAAAGTAAGTCAATATTATTTCTATTTTTTCACATTTTCTTAATACTTTTTGCACACAAACAAGTTAGATAGTTAATTAAATTTAATGTATAAAAATGGTGAAACCAAATGACTGACTCCATCTGATTTCACCATTTCCTCTTAAAACTCATTACTGTTCACACGATGTGCGACCAGCAACGCATCTCGCCATTTTAAATCGCCTTTGGCGATGGGGCGAGATGCATTCAAGCCAAAACATGCATCCTCCGTGTCAATCAGCGAAGTGATTGACACGGGAGTGAACAATAACTAAAACTCTTTCTTTTTCATGACTCTCATACTGTAAATATAAGAAATGAACCATACAAACAAACTCAGCACGATAAGTGCAATCGCAATTTCAAAATCGCCTATCCCTTCTATCATATACAAAATACTTTCTTTTAATCTCAGGTTATCCATCACAAAAGAGCCAATTGCATAACAAATTGCAAAAACAATTAAAATTGCAATTGGTATCGCTAATCGTCCTTTCTCTCCTTCAAACCTTAACCGAATTGCAATCGTAATTCCCGCAATTGCCTGAAATACAAAGATTGTGATCAACTCCATTGCCAGCATTTCCGGATCAAACACCTCTTCTGGCTTTATGAGTACAGTGATTCCTGCACAGATTACTCCAATACACCATCCACACGCTGTCATAATAAAGGAAAAAATATATTTTTCTCTAACATATACTTTTCTATTTACAGGTAAAGAAAATAAATACATATATCCATGATTGTTTTCATCATAACTAATTGTATTCCCCGCATATACTGCTATAACAGATGGGATATAGATTGCAATAAAAGTAGCTGTCTTCTTTTCCGTCAGCGTAAAAAATAACGCCACAAACGCTAACACACAAAAAAGATTGCCACCTTGCCGAAAAAACAACCGAAAATCCTTTTCCAAAAGTCCTCTGATTCCTTTCATCACATCCCGCCTCCTGTCAACATCAGAATCACCTGATCGAGTGATCCGCTTTCCACTACAATTTCCGGATAATTTTCTGTATAATACTGCTTCTCATTTGTCAGACAGGCAATTCCGAAATTTTCTTTTCTCTCTTTCAGGATATAGTTTTTATCTAAAGCCTGATACTGTTCCTCGCTGACTTTCAACATGGCATACTTTTCAAGAATTCTATCCATCTCTTCATGAAGTACGATCTTTCCTTTATGAATCACATAAATATCATCACACAGATGCTCTAAGTCTGAAGATATATGTGAACTGATCAGGATACTTCTCTCCGGTTCTTCTTCCATATATGTTCTCAAAATATCCAGCATCCATTCTCTTGCTCCGACATCAAGACCGGCTGTCGGCTCATCCAGCATCAGGAAATCTGCCTGATGCGTCAATGCAATGATCAGATTCAGCTTTGCTTTCATTCCAGTTGAATACTCTTTTAAGAATTTATCCAGTGGAATCTGATATCTTTCACACATCTGAAGAAATTTTTCTTCTTCAAACTTTGGATACAGTTTGGCAAGAACTGCCTTAACATCTTTTCCTTTTAAATATCCGCTGAATCCTGCTTCTGCCAGGACTACTCCCATCTGTTCTTTCTCTTTCTCGTTTAACTCTTGCGGTGTTTTTCCAAGAATCTTTATCTCGCCGCCATCATAGGAAATGAGTCCGAGTACTGCCTTGAACACAGTGCTCTTACCGGCTCCGTTTTCTCCGACCAGACCTGTGATCCTTCCTTTTTCTACATTTAGCGAACAGTCTAACTGAAATTCGCCGTAGCTTTTCTTTACCCCTTTGATATCTAACATAATTATTCGTCCTCCATGATGAGTTCAAACAAGGAGCGGATCTCTTCCTCTTTCATTCCGCAGCGTCTTCCCTTCTGAATCGCCGCTTCCAGATCCGCCTCAACTTCTTTTCTGCGCTCTTCTTCCATCAACTGTGTATTCGAAGCTGCAACATAAGTTCCTTTTCCATGAACCGTGACCGTCATGCCCTCCGCTTCCAGATTGTCATATGCCTTCTTTACGGTAAGTGCACTGATCTTCAGTTCCTTTGCCATCGTTCTCACTGACGGCAGTATATCATTTTCTTTTAATTCTCCGGAGATGATCTGCGCCTTGATCTGCTCCATGATCTGTTCATAGATCGGTACCATCGATGAATTATTGATTATAATCTTCATAAGCAACCTCCTGTTGTAAACAGTATATAACAGTGTATCACTGTTGTCAACTGTTATATACTGTTTGTTTTTTTATTTTTTAGAGCAATGGTATATTATATTACTCCGTTATCCATTATTTTTCAGCATGTTGTAAACTAAAATGCATCCTAAGATATAAAAAGAAGTTTCTAACATAAAATTTTCATCTTATATCAGAAACTTCTTTCTTCATTTGCTCTATTTCATTATAACCTTGCAATGTTTCTTATTACTAAAAAATCGCCACAGCCTCATTCACACTCTTCACACCCAGCAGCTTGATTCCCTTAACATCCTTCACCGTCTTCATGCACACTTCCGGAAGGATACACGTCTCGAATCCAAGCTTCTTCGCCTCAGCCACACGCTGCTCCGGCATATTCACCGCACGTACCTCACCACTCAGACCAACCTCACCGAACACGATCGTTTTTTCATCGATCGGACGATTCCGGTAACTTGACACGAGTGCCATCACGATTCCGAGATCGATTGCCGGCTCATTCATCTTGATTCCGCCCGCAATATTTACATAGGCATCGCAATTTCCAAGATTCATACCAAGTCGTTTTTCAAGTACTGCCATCAGAAGATTCACCCTGTTATAATCTGTTCCTGCCGCAGTTCTTCTCGGCATACCAAAGTTCGTTCTTGCAACTAGTGCCTGAATCTCCAGAAGAATTGGGCGTGTTCCCTCCATCGAACAGGCTACAACTGAACCGGATGCATTCTCCGGTTTTCCACTCAGCATATATTCGGATGGATTCTCTACTTCTACAAGTCCATTCTGTCTCATCTCAAAGACACCGATCTCATTCGTAGAGCCAAAACGATTCTTCACAGCTCTGAGGATTCGGTAAGATGCATGACGATCTCCTTCAAAATAAAGTACCGTATCCACCATATGTTCCAGCACACGCGGACCAGCCACGGTTCCTTCTTTTGTCACATGGCCAACAATGAAGATTGGGATACATAGTCCCTTCGCCAGCTGCATAAATACATTCGTAGACTCACGGACCTGGGAGACACTTCCCGGTGCGGAATTCACATCTTCACTGTACATCGTCTGGATGGAATCAATGATCACAAGCTCCGGCTTCTCTTTCTCGATCACGCTGCGGATAATCCCAAGATTCGTCTCACACAAAAGCAACAGATTCTGGCTGAATTCACCCATACGGTTTGCACGAAGCTTGATCTGAGTCTGAGACTCTTCACCTGAAATATATAAAATCTTCTGCTGCTTCGCCATCCTCTGGCAGACTTGCAAGAGCAAAGTTGATTTTCCAATTCCCGGATCTCCTCCTACCAGAACAAGTGACCCCGGCACGATCCCACCACCAAGAACCCTGTCTAATTCTTTAATTCCAGTCTTATTCCTTGTATCATCATCCGCGGAAACTTCTGTGATTGGAACCACTTTCGCTTCATTCACCGCTCTGGCTGCTACAGTCGTTCCTTTCGTGATGCCACTGTCAATTCTCTCCTCGACAAATGTATTCCATTCCTTACACATTGGACACTGACCGAGCCACTTCGCTTCCTCATGCCCACAATTCTGACAGAAGTAAACTGTTTTCTTTCCTTTTGCCATTCATAATTTCCTTTCTGTTCGAAGCAAGCGTAATACAGCTTGCCAGGTTTATAGATTAGAAAAGGGAAAGGCGCATCTTGCAATTCCTTTCCCTCTGTTTTACACTACTCTTGTTTCTATCCGAATCTGACTGATTAGCATTTGACAACTTTGATTGCAGCACTCTGATCTGCGTTAAGTTCAACACTTACACTTAATTTTCCGCTTAAGTTTGTTCCCATCTTACCTGCAGACTCTCCGGCGATAAATACTTCATATTCGCTCTCTGGCTCAAGTTCCAATGTAAACTGTACGTCTTCCGGTGCGGAAACTGTGAACTCAACTTCTGTTTCTGTCTCTTTGAAGTTCTCTACTGTACTTCCCGGAACAGACTCATAAACGAACATTCCATTTTTCTCCAACTTTGTAATCTCCGCAAATGTCTTTACTTTATAAAGATCTCCTTTAAATTCAAATCCGTCCTTCTTTGTCTTGGATGCAAGAGTGTAATCTCCAAAGCTTAATGTTCCGTCGTTCTCTGCACGCAATAATTCTTTCACTGTTGCCATTTTTAATTTCCTCCTGGGTATATATATGTTCCTATTATATACTACTTAAAATAGTTTTTCTATAGATTTTATTTATTCTTCACATTTACAATTCGATGTGATTTTAAGATTCTGTCTTCACAAAATGAATTCCCTTTTTGTATGCTCCTGCTGCCACATGATCCCCTTCCTGAATCTCTCCGTTCAGGATTGCATCTGCCAGCTTATCCTCCAGTTCTGTCTGCAATGCACGTCGCAGTGGTCTTGCTCCGTACTTCGCATCCGTTCCTTTCTCCACAATGAGAGCCTTCGCAGATTCACGCAGTTTCAGATGAATATTCATCTGTGATTCCAGACGTTTAGTAAACTGATTGCATAACAAAGAAACGATTTTCTTCATCTCTTCTTTGCCAAGTGAATGGAATACAATAATCTCATCAATTCGGTTCAGGAATTCCGGACGGAAGATCTGTTTCACTTCGTCCATCACATTCTGCTTCATCTTCTTATAATCACTCGCCGGATCTTCTTTTGTCGCAAATCCTAGCTTCTTCGGTTCAACAATTGCTTTCGCACCTGCATTTGATGTCATAATGATTACAGTATTAGAAAAGTCAACCTTTCTCCCCTGAGAATCTGTAATATGCCCATCATCCAGCACCTGAAGAAGTACATTGAACACATCCGGATGTGCTTTCTCAATCTCATCAAACAGAATCACGGAATATGGATGTGTACGCACCTGGTCACTGAGTTGTCCACCTTCTTCATGACCGACATATCCCGGAGGAGATCCGATCATCTTGGAAACAGAATGTTTCTCCATATATTCTGACATATCAACACGGATCATTGCATCTTCTTTCCCAAATAACGCTTCTGCCAGTGCTTTCGATAATTCTGTCTTACCAACACCGGTTGGCCCGAGGAACAAGAAGGAACCGATCGGGCGCTTCGGATCTTTCAGTCCTACTCTTCCTCTCTTCACGGCTCGTGCAACTGCGCCGACAGCCTCGTCCTGTCCGATCACTCTCTTCTGAAGGACATGCTCCAGATTCTTCAGACGCTGGGCATCACTCTCTGCGAGCTTGCTTACCGGTACTTTTGTCCATGCAGACACCACTTCTGCAACCACATCTACAGTTACCGGCGGGTTCGCCTTCGCCTGTTTCTTCTCAAAGCGTTTCTTCACTGAGTCTAATTTCTTCTGCACTGCATCCTGTTCTTTCTGAATCAGAGACGCTTCCGCAAAATCTCCCCGTTCAATGCTCTCTTCCTTCTGCGAAGCAAGCTCTTTCACTGCCTGTTCTAACTGCTTCAGATTCTCTGGAACCTCATATCCCTTCAGACTTACCTTTGAGCATGCTTCATCCAAAACATCGATAGCCTTATCCGGAAGATTCCGGTCTGTAATGTAACGCTCTGACAGCTGTACAGCTGACTCCAGTGCCTGTTCTTCAATCACAACTTTATGATGCGCTTCGTATTTCTCTTTCAGGCCTTTTAAGATCTCAACACACTGCTCCTGTGTCGGCTCTTCGATCGTCACCGGCTGGAATCTTCGCTCAAGTGCTGCATCTTTCTCAATGTACTTCCGATATTCTGCAATCGTAGTTGCACCGATCAGCTGCATCTCACCTCTCGCCAGTGAAGGTTTCAGAATGCTGGATGCATCAATCGCTCCTTCTGCGCCTCCGGCACCGATCATCGTATGGATCTCATCAAGGAACAGAATTACATTTCCACAGGCTTCTACTTCTGAGATCAGGCCTTTCATACGCTCTTCAAACTCACCACGGTACTTTGAACCAGCGATCAGTCCCGGAAGATCCAGACTGTAAATCTTCTTATCTTTCATCTTCTCCGGAACCACACCGGATGCGATTCTCTGTGCTAAACCTTCAATAATTGCTGTCTTACCGACTCCCGGTTCTCCAACCAGACATGGGTTGTTCTTTGTTCTTCGGCTTAAAATCTCCATCAGACGGTAAATTTCCTGGTTTCTTCCCACAACCGGATCCATTTTTCCTTCTGCCGCACGTTCTGTCAGATCCGTACAGTACTGCTCCATCATCGCACCGCTTCCGCGATTATCCTCCTGAAGTTCTTCCTGATAGATCTTCGGATCGATCCCTGCTGCATTCATAATGCTCTGGAATAGTTTCTGAAGATTCACATTCAATGTGATCAGAATCTTTGCTGCCACACAATCCACATCACGAATCATCGCAAGAAGGAGATGTTCTGTTCCGATTTCCGTTGTACGGAGTCTTTTACACTCCTTCGCGCTGTTCTCTAACAGATACTGGAGTCTCGGACTCTCTTCTAATCTCTTTCCTTTGGCTGCCGGATGTTCTTCTGCCGGAGTGATCAGCTCATCCATCAGCTTCAGGATCTTTTCCGACTCTACTCCACTGTTCGCAAGTACCTGTCCTGCCACTCCTGTATATTCTTCTCTCAATGCCAGAAGCAAATGTTCTGTTCCGATATACGGATGCTTCATCTCTCTGGCAGCTTTAGCCGCATACTTAAGCGCATGCTGCGCCGGCTTTGTATATGAAATCTGCATATATGTCTCCCTTATGTCTTTCTACTTCTCTGCTACCGGTTCTCGTGCAGCTCATATTCGTCAAAAATCTCATCTACCAGCTCATGAACCTCCTGCCGTGAGATGTTCTTGCAACGCCCTCGCGCAAGTACGATCCTTAACTGCTCTTTCATCACTTCGAGCTGCTGAAGTTTATCTACATCAACCGCGATCACTGCGCCTCTGCGTTTATCCAGACTGATATATCCTTCCCGCTTCAACACATGATACGCTTTGTTCACAGTATGCATATTCACTCCAACCGTATCTGCAAGCTGTCTGACAGATGGGAGTGAATCCCCTTCCTGAATATCTGACATAGCAATACCAAGAATGATCTGGTTACACAATTGAATGTAAATCGCCTCATCACTGTTGAAATCAACTTCTATCAGCATACGCGTAACCCCTTTCTCTTTCGTGTAAAACATATCTTCTGTAAAATCAGCCGCAGGAGATATTTTCCACTTGTTATATCCATCCTAGCACAACCTCTTGTTTGATTCAAGCAAAAACGCAGAAGAAAAGGAAGGTTTTCTTCCTCTTCTCCTGCGTAAAGCATCACTATTTTATTTCTCAGGAAATACAATTTCCATTCTTGTTCCTTTTCCGTACTCACTATCCACCTGAACTTTTGCCCCATGCAGAATTGCTCCATGCTTCACGATCGACAGTCCAAGTCCTGTTCCACCCCGTTCTTTCGAATGGCTCTTGTCAACTCTGTAGAATCGTTCAAAGATTCTATCCTGATGTTCTTTTGGAATTCCGATTCCTGTATCACTCACGCGGACTTTCGGTCCTTCCAGTGTATTTCCTACCCAAATGGTTACATTTCCATTTTCTTTATTATACTTTACAGCATTTTCTGTAATATTATAGATCATTTCATCCAGAATCTGACGGATTCCATGTATTTTCACAGATTCTCCTGTCAGTTCCATATGAATATTCCGCTGAGCCGCAGTAAGAGAAAGACGACTGACAATTTCTCTCGTCAGTTCAAATAAATCTACATCTTCTTTCTCAAGCTCAACAGATTCGTCATCTAGCTTTGATATCTTAATAATATCTTCGATTAAGGTCAGAAGTCTGCGTGCCTCCTTATAAATAGTCTCAGAGAATCTTGGGATATCCTCCGGACGTACCAGTCCATTCATCATGATCTCTGCGTATCCGGAAATCGAAGTGAGCGGAGTTTTCAGCTCATGGGATACATTTGCAGAGAATTCTTTACGCATATTGGCCACAGCTTCTTTTTCTTTATTCTGCTTATCCATAGCTTCCAAAAGCGGGGTCATCTCCTCATATACAACATTATCCAATGGGTTTTCCAAATCCAGATGAATTACAGGTTCCATCAGTCTGTTTGTCTGCCATTTTGCAAGAAACCAGGCAAGTACAAGTCCAATGATTCCAATCCCTATAACCACCGGCAAAATATTTAATGAAGTCCACATCAAACTATCCATTGATTTTGAAACACGAAGAACGTTCCCATCATCCAGAAGAACCGCATAATAATACAATTCTTTTCTTACGGTATCCGACATACGGATCTTCTCGCCTGTCCCATTCTTCAAAGCCTGCTGTACTTCGGCTCTGGTCTTATGATTCTCCATTGTACTTCCATCATTTCTGGAATCATACAGAACCTCTCCCGTAGATGCGATCAGCGTCACCCGCGTTCCCTGATCCACATCATCCAGCTGTGCAAGATACTCTGTTCCTGACAGATCGACTGCCCGTTTGATATACGATGCCTCCTGTTTGATCTCACCCTCAAGGATCTTCAGGTTCCGCTGATACACACCAACAGACATGATCAGATATATCGGAACTAAAATTGCAATCAGTATAAACATCATGCTTTTCTGAATTCGTTTTCTCACTTTCTCATATCCTCCAGACTTGTATTACGCTTCTCCACCGATCCGATATCCAACACCACGAACCGTCTTGACCAAACTGCCCTGCTCACCTAACTTCTGGCGAAGCGTCCGGATATGAACATCAACCGTTCTTGTCTCTCCATCAAAATCATAGCCCCAGATCTCTGTCAGAAGCTGATCTCTTGTCAGCACGATTCCCTGATTGCGCATCAGTTTCTCAAGTAACTCAAACTCTTTCAATGTCAATACAGCATTCTCTCCGTCTACTTTTACTTCATGTTTCTTCGTATCTAAGCAGATTCCTCCAACAGAAAGTTTCGTCTTATCCTGCTGCTTCCCACTTCTGCGAAGCACTGCTTTGATTCTGGAGATCAGCTCCATCATACCGAATGGTTTTGTCACGTAATCATCCGCACCGGAATCCAGTCCCACTACCTTATCATACTCTGACCCCTTCGCTGTCACCATGATCACAGGGATATCCTTTGTCTTTGATGAATTTTTCAGTTTCTTAAGAATCTCAAGTCCATCTTCCCCCGGAAGCATAATATCAAGCAAAACAAGCTCTGGCGTGTCAAACGCCAAAGCCTCCATAAATGCCGTCCCGTCTGCAAATCCTCTGGCTTCCAGACCGGTTGTCTCCAGAGTGTAGATTACAAGTTCGCGAATGTTATCGTCATCTTCTACACAAAAAATCATATATTTCGTTCTCCCTCCTGATGCATCACAGAACTATCCTTATGTACTCCGGTAATTGAAAATTCTACCCACTCGGCAATATTGGTCGCATGGTCTCCAATTCGCTCAAGATATTTTGTCACCATGATCAGATCAAAGATTTTTCTTCCATCACGGCTGTCAGCCTCACGGATCAACTGAATCATCTGATCTCGGATCTCATCAAAATAATCATCGATCTCATCATCATCTTTCATAACTGTACGGGCAAGTTCAAGATCTTTTTCAACATATGCTGTTACACTGTTGCGTACCATCTTGCTTACTCCTGTTGCCATTGCTGTCAGCTTATCAAGATTCTCCTCCATCTTCTCCCACTTGGAAGAAATGATGATCTCTGCGATATCAGAAGTCTGATCTCCGATACGTTCCATATCTGTGATCATCTTAAGTGCTGCTGAGATTCTTCTAAGATCTCTTGCAACCGGCTGCTGCTGAAGCAAAAGTTTCAGACAAAGTCTCTCGATATCTTTTTCAATCTGATCGATCTCTTCATCTTCCTTGATCACAACCTGAGCCTGTTCTGTGTTGCCGTCCTTTAACGCCTGTGTTACCTTTGTAATTGCTGCTTCACACAATTCACCCATATGTGTAAGCTGTGTATCCAATGTATGAAGCTGCATATCATATCTGTACCGCATAAATCAACCAAACCTCCCTGTGATGTAATCCTCAGTTCTCTTATCCTCAGGAATGGAGAACAATTTTTCAGTGTCATTATATTCGATCACTTCTCCTAAGAGGAAAAATGCTGTGTTATCCGATACCCGGACAGCCTGCTGCATATTATGCGTTACCATAACGATAGTATAATCTTTTTTCAGTTCCATCGCAAGGTCTTCAATCTTAGATGTTGAGATTGGATCCAGTGCGGATGTCGGCTCATCCATCAGAATTACTTCGGGCTCAACTGCCAGTGTTCTTGCGATACACAGTCTCTGCTGCTGTCCACCGGAAAGTCCGAGCGCACTTTTATTCAGACGATCTTTGAGTTCATCCCAAATCGCTGCCTGACGAAGGCTTCGCTCAACGATCTCATCCAGCTGAGATTTTTTCTTGATTCCGGAAATTCTAGGTCCATAAGCCACATTGTCATACACACTCTTTGGAAATGGATTTGGCTGCTGAAATACCATTCCAACACGATGACGCAGTGTGATCTCGTCCATTTCCTTGAAAATATCCTTGCCGTCGAGCAGAACATTTCCATCAATCTTACAATTTTCCACCAGATCATTCATACGGTTCAGTGTCTTCAGAAATGTAGATTTTCCACATCCGGAAGGTCCGATAAATGCAGTGATCTTATTCGCCTCGATCTTCATATTCACATCTTTGAGTGCATGGAAGTCTCCATAATGAAGATTCAGATGGCTGATATCAAATTTATAATCATTTGCTTTTTTTGCTTCCATTTTTATTAATTATCCTTTCCACATGCCAGTCAACGAAATGATTGACATAGAAATTATCAGTTAGCTTTCTCTTTCATTTTCTGTCTTTAGTTTCCTGAATTCTTCTTATTAATGTGTCGACTCAATGCATTTGCACCAATGCTGAACAGTAGAACAAGAATCATCAGGATTGCTGCTGACAGGTTTGCAAGGTTCGGATCCTGTCCATTGATCTGAAGTCCCCAGATCTGCAAGGACAATGTCTCTGCCGGACGGAAAATATTCAGTGGGCAGGTCGGTGATGTCAGATTCCAGTTATTCCAACGCAGATCTGTTCCTGATCCTGTTGTATACAGAAGTGCTGCCGCCTCACCAAATCCTCTTCCGGCTGCCAAAATAACACCTGTCATAATTCTTGGAATACACGCCGGGATCAACACATGATAAATGGACTGCCATCTTGTTGCTCCAAGTCCAAGACTTGCCTGCAGATAATGTCCCGGCAGACCATTGATCGCGTCTTCTGTCGTTGTTGTGATAACCGGAATTGCCAGAATGGAAATGGACAATGCTCCTGCAAGAAGACTCTTTCCAAGTCCGAAAAATACAAGGAATACCAGATATCCGAACAGTCCGACAACAATGGATGGAAGGGAAGAAAGTGTCTCAATACAAATTCTCAGAAATTTTGTAAGAAATCCTTTCTTCGCATACATTGCCAGATAGATTCCGGCTGTCACTCCAAGCGGAATGGAGAATAACAGCGAAATAAATACCAGATAAATTGTATTGAACAACTGGTTTCCGATGCTTCCTTTTCTCGCAAAGGCAAACATCTCCGGTGTTGCTCCTGTAAATCCCTTGATAATTACATAAGATGCAAATCCAATCAATAATGTAAAGAAGAACACTGCGATCAGATAAAACACGCCTGTCATTATTTGATTTATTCCTCGCGCACGTTGCACTCGATTCATCTATTTGCTCCCCCTTACTCTTTGTCTTTCTTCGGTCTTGAGAAATAATGGATCAGCAGGATGAATAACAGAGATAATAAGAACAATAACAATGCCATTGTCCAGAGTGCTGTCTTCATTTCACCACCCTCAGTTGCATTTCCCATCTGCGCTGCAATTTCTGTAGTCAAACTCTTTGTTGTTGAGAATAATCCCTTTGGAAGAGCTGTTGTCTGTCCAATTACCATTGCAACCGCAAGCGCCTCACCGAATGCTCTCGCAAGTCCGAGAATAATTCCTGAAAGAATTCCTGAACCTGCTGCCGGAATGACAACTTTATAGATGGACTGCCACCTTGTAGAACCCAGTCCGTAGGCTGCCATACGGTAATCTTTTGGTACAGAATGAATGGAATCTGCCGCCACATTACTGATGGTCGGGAAGATCATCAGTGCCAAAACAATCCCCGCTGCCAAAACAGAATGTCCAACCTGTAAATGAAATACTTTCTTAATTGCCGGAATCAGGACTGTAAGTCCAACCCATCCATAAACAACGGAAGGAATTCCAGCGAAAATTTCAACGATTGGTCTGTAAAACTTTTCTCCGAATTTCGGCGCGATCTCAATCATAAAGATTGCCGAACCTACTGCAAATGGAGTCGCGATCAAAAGTGCCAGACCACAGGTGCACAGAGAACCTACGATAAAGATCAATGCTCCGACAGTTCCACCACCCTGTGCATTATCTTCCGGGTTCCAGTCTGTCGATCCTAAGAATTCAAATATGGAATGACCAAATATCGTAAATGTACCGGATCCCTTATATATAAGAAAAGCTCCGATACAGATTGTGATAGCAATAACAAGCAAACCACCCGCTGTCATCAGTCCTCTCCATGCATACTCTTTTGTAAACATGTTTTGTTTCTTCATATTTTCACCTTTTATCAGTGAAATGTACTGCTGTTCTGAATTTTCCAGGAACACACAGTACATTTCGTAGCTCTTTACTTTATGCTATTAGGTTACTGTTCACACGATGTGCGACCAGCAACGCTATTAGTGCTCTGTTACAGTCATCTTAGATGCAACACCATAACCAAGTTTCTCCATCTGAGCGCCATATTCATCACCTGTGATATAATCAAGGAATGCTTTTGTCACTTCATTTGGTTCACCCTTTGTGTACATATGCTCGAATGTCCATACAGGATATTTTCCGCTGTAAGTATTCTCAAGTGTTGGCTCAACATCATCAATTGCTACTGTCTCAACACCTGCATCTCCTGTCAGATAAGAAAGTGCTACATAACCGATTGCTCCGTTTGTACTTTTCACATTTGTAAGAAGAACTCCGGAATCATCTGTTTCCATGGATGTGTTAGAAGCTTCTTCGTTTCCGTCCAGTGCATATTTCTGGAATGTTGCTCTTGTTCCTGAAGACTCAGGACGTGTTACAAGAACGATATTCTCATCCGGTCCTCCAACATCTTTCCAGTTTGTTGTCTTTCCTGTGAAGATGGAGATCAACTGCTCTTTTGTCAGGCTCTTAACACCTGCTTCTGCAACATCTTTGTTTACGATCGGTGCCATAGTTACAACACATACCTGATGATCTACAAGCTCTTTTGCTGCTGTCTCATCCAGTTTATCTTCTGCTGCCACATCAGAGTTACCGATATCTACAGTTCCTTCTGATACCTGCTTCAGTCCTTCTCCTGAACCACCTGCATCGATTGTGATAGATACATCCGGATGATCATTTAAGAACGAATCTGCTGCATCATCAGCAAGTGGTTTCAGTGCTGATGAACCTGCTGCTGTGATTGTTCCGCTTAATGAGCTGTCACTGCTCTCTGTATTTGTACCTGCTGCATTATCTGAAGTTCCGTTTGATGAACTTCCACATCCAACTGCCATTGTGGCTGTCATACCTGCTACTGTAAGTAATGCGATAAACTTTTTCATTTTCATGTGAATTATCTCCTTTACATTTCATACACATTTCTAATCCCGCTGCATTTTCTTTTTTATTTTCTACAGCCATTTGTGCTTCCCTCAAGCACAGTACATATGTTACGTAAGAAATGTAAAGTCTGAAATCAACCAAACGTTAAGTTTATGTAAAACAACAACAGGTGTTTTTTCGGATTTGTGCAGATCCCTGGCGGAGCGTTTTTATATATTAGGAAAGAACTTTCCTAATATATAAAAAAAGAGAGGTCTCTCAACCTCTCTCACAAATCATCTCTTTATCTGAAGCAAACACATAAGGACTACGCCCAGAATCAGACCACCGAGAAAACAGACAATATATCCAAGAACCACCTTCCGATTTCCCCTTTCACAGCTTGTCTTCCTGATGTCATTATATGAAGCTTCCTGCGAAAATATTCCTTCTAATCTTCGAGTGTTCCCCTTGCCCAACGAATCAGCCATAGAATACTCCAAGTCAGCAACACTCCCATGATCACACCGACAATATTGATTCCTGCTTCATCCCACTGACAGTGTCTTCCTACGATCAGAACCTTGTGTGCCTCATCCGCAATTGCCAGGATCGTACAAAGTCCGAATACCGCACACGCCGCTTTCCAGGCTTTCATCACATTCTTCATTGCCAAAACCAATAATCCTGATTCTATGAAATAAACGATAAAGTGTGCCCATTTTCTCAGATACATGTGCACACCGTCCACACTGTCCTGTGGAAAAAAGTGCTGTTGGATCCATTCTGCCATCGGCAGACTGGTTGCTGCTGTCTGTGGTCCATTCTGGCTTGACAAAACCAAAAGAAGGATCAGCCAGATGATTGCCGGCAAAAACGAGATCATCGTCAGCTTCCTGTTCTTCTCTCTATTCGTTTTCTTATTGCTCTTCAAAAATCTACTCCTAACTGATATACTGCTTTTCTTTTTTGCTCATTATACCATGTAGAAATACTTTGTCAAATTTTAGTTTCTTACCTTACTTATACGTTAAACAAGTAGTTCGCAATCCCATACATCTACGCCACTGTCCTGGAACACGCCATGCAGACGTTCATGCAGCTGCTCCTTTGTCACATCTTTCTTTAGAATCACCTGAATGAATCCGCCTCCACCGGCTCCTGATATAAACTTCCCATCTACCAGGTCTTCACATACAAGAAGGATCTGATCGATACAGGTATTGGTTGTACCGGCATCCAACATACAGGATAATTTCCAATGTTGGTTTAAAAGCTCAGCAAATTCGTCAATATCTCCCTGCTCCAGCGCAAAACGCATTAACACGGCGATTGCCTTCATCTCCTTTAATGCCTTCAATGACTCTGGTCTGCTTCCGATATAGCCACCAACTACATCACGCAGCAGATTTCTTGCAAGACGTCTCTGACCAGTATAGATCAATGCAAAACGTTCTTTCAGTTCTTTCTTTCCCTCTTCCGGCATCTCTATCTTCTCTACAACAAGATTCTGGGCAATCCCCGGTTTTGTTGAGATCAGTTTAATTCCTTCTGTCAGTCCGCCAACCTGATCCTGCCAGCCGCCTCCGGTACTCATGATCTGCTCCATACCAAGGACAACATCATAGATCTCTGCATCTGTACGCTCCTGACCAAGGAATTCAAAGATTCCCTTTACGCACGCTCCTGATAAGATACTGCTTGTTCCAAGTCCTGATCCTTTCGGTACTCCGTAAACCTGGGTAGAAAGATAGATTCCTCCTCCCATCCGCTTTAAGATCTCCTGAAGATCTGCTTCTTCCTTGACCGGGATAATTCCACAGGCGATCAAAGCTGCTTTATGCAGTGCAAATGAATCATATGGATTATGACAATCCTGGATCTCAGCTACACTGTCTACAGTTGTATAGACTCCGATATCCTTACTTTCAAATTCCACATGAAGCTCATCTAATCTCTTTACCGTGATCTGTACCGGACAGATTCCTCTTAATTTCATTGCAGCATTAAGAACTACTCCACCCTTTTCATTACAATGTGGTGGTGTATCCGTCCAGCCTCCGCCCCAGTTCACGCGGACCGGAAGGGCGATATCAACCTGATCTTTTACAATTCTATATCCTGCACTATCTGGAAGCTTCTTCTCTGCTTCTTCATAAATTGCCTCCTGGATTGTTCCAAAACAGTCATTTTCGAGTGCATCATAATGCAGATCATCATAAATCGTTCTTGTCTTTTTCATATAACAGGAAACTGCATGATAGATTCGGATCTTCAATGAGAAATCTGCTTCTTCCGCATCTTCCATCAGTAACTTAAAAATTTCTTTCGATATTCCACGCTTTCCAAATATCTTGAGTGCCTCCGCATAATACATTCCCTGCTCCAGTTTTCTGATGAAACACCTTGCAAGAATACGGTTTTCAAGAAACCTCTCCTGATCACAGGATGCCTCAATATCTGCTGCATTAAAACTGGAATAGAGGCTCATGCGTTCAGTCTCGCGCCATCTGGAAATCTCTTCTTTTGTTGCAGTACCATGTGCCATCTTGTAAATGATTTCAGCCATATCAAGTGCATCTTCCCAGTCATCACACACCGGATAAAGATCTGCAAACCACAGATAGGTCTCTTCTCCTTTCCAGAGTTCTTCTTTCGTCACTTTATTCTGAGCCATAAACTGATTCAATGTCGTGCCGAGAAATGAAACCTCTCCCGGATATTTTCCTTTCGGATTATCTGGCACACCATAAATCCTGATTACTTTTTTCCCACCTGTCAGTTCAGTTCCGTGCATGACGATCTGTTCCGGAATCTTCCGGTCCATAATGCGCACATGGGAAAGAACGGTTCCGTCGCCGACCTCAGAATTACCAAGAATATAACAATTCTCCAGATATGCTTCTTTTCCTATCTTCGCACGGCTTCCTACATAAGCATTATGCGCTGCAAATCCTTCTTTTTGCACCGCTGAATTCACCTGCATCTTCCAATCCAGGAACTCGTAATCCTGCACATCTTTTGTTACAAGACTTCTCAATTCCCTTGTTGTTCCGAAATGAATAAATTCCGCCGGTGACAGACACAACAGCTTCATTGAGAAATGATGGATCGCATTCCAGATCTGTGTCCTGCATTCATGCAGTGCCTCATTGAGCTGTCCTTCTGCTGCCTCTTTATAGAAATCTTCTAATGTAGAATCATTTGCAAGCGGATATAAAAAATCCCCATAAAAGCTGATTCTTGCTTCTTCATTACAAAACTGCCTGAATTTCTTCTCGTCTACTTTGCCCCCTGTTGAAATCAGACGGAACAGTGCCTGCAACAGTGCGCTGCCAAACAATACCGCACCTGTATCAAGATCTACATTTCCTGCTTTATTGACAGCTCCCATCTCTCGCAGACGCTCTTCTGTCTGTTTATGAAGAAAACACTTTACATAATCATGTCCGTCGTTCAGAAATACGCCATGATTCTTTCCTGTAGCTACCGGCTCTTTAATGGAAATTGCTGCTGCTCCGTCAAACTGCGCATCAATCTGAAGTGGATTAAACAAAAGCAATACATCACCTGACAAAACAAGCATTCCCTCCTGGATTCTGGATGGAACTCCTGACATTCCTACAATAAACTCATCAAATAAAGTGGAACTTCTTCCATCCGGCAATTCTCTTGGAACCGGTGAGAAAAGCTTGCCGATTGCAGAATACTGCGGCACTCTCTTACTGTCACCACCTGAATGAATCACAAGAATTCTACGATTCTTAAAAGGATTCTCTCTCTCAGGCTCCTGATCTGCAATATAACGCATCACCTGAACTGTAGCGCCTCCTGATCCCACACGTTTTCCCTCCGGATCTGGAAGAACCGCATACGTTGTCTCTTCCGGAAGAAGACCTTTTTCCAGACGGTTCTCGATCTGATTCCGATAAGCCGTTGCCTGTGCTTCATTTGATGCTGTCAATATAATATAATCCCATTTGATAAAGCTTTTTTTCTTTAAACTTCTTTCATAATCTTCCCAGGAATCCAGATAGGACTGACGCAGGAAGAGATTGTTCATCTTCTCGTATTTCATTTTCTTACCCCTTATCTAACCTTTTCTTTTTTTCTTATCTTAGTTAAACGTTCAAACAGCATCCAATGCTAGGATAACACACATTTTATAAAATTGAAAGTAATCGCAACCCGAGTAGACGTTTTTCTATATCAGAACAGTAACCAGAACACGACTTTTTCATATACAAAAAAGAGCTGTGAAAAACGAAATTATTCTCTATTTTTCACAACTCTTTTCAAAAATCAGTTTAAAATGCTCTTATTGCTGTGTAAAATCATTATTCGCTGTTGGTGCTACCGCACTTTCCTGAGCACTGATAGACTGAACTGTCTCAGAAGGTGTATACGTTTCTGTCGGATACAAAAATGTATGCATCTGTGTACTCATGTCATTCAATGTAACCGGAACTTCATAGAACACACCATCAATCTTACCGGAATAGAATACCTTTGGAAATGCATCCATTGCTTCCACCTTGTATTCTGTAATTTTACTTAAAAGACGAAGTACTTCGCTCTCTAAATAGTTTGTATTAATTTTATCAAGCATGCTCTTGGCAATATCGATCTTTTTCGCTTTATCAAGCTCCTGTGCTTTTGAGAAAATCTTAAAGAGAACTGTTCTCTGTCTTTCACTTCTCTTATAATCTCCTCCTTCTGTATAACGGATACGGCTAAATGCAACCGCCTGTGTTCCGTCTAATGTATAAGTACCTGCTTCTGTAATGTGTGCAGAAGATGTTCCCCTGATTCCATTAAGCTCATCAATATAACCATTGATATACTTTGTTTCTTCTTCTGTAATATCCTGCTCGATTCCATCCATATCATCAACCAGTTCTGCTACATTCATGAAGTTAACTGTAATATATTTCTGAATATCCAGATCAAAGTTTGTATTTAATGTATCCATTGCAAGCTCCGGTCCTCCGAAAGAGTGTGCATGTGTGATCTTATCCAGACCATGACCTTCAATCTGTACATAACAATCTCTATAGACAGAAGCAATATACACTTTTTTATTTGTATTATCTACATTTACCACCATCAGGGAGTCTGATCTTGTTCCCTTACCAAGATTATTTTCTCTGGAGTCAACTCCAAAAATAGCAAATGTCTCCTGATTCACTTCCGGCTCTTCTACTTCTTCCGGCTCTTCTTCCTCTTGCACTACCTGCTTTGTCTCTTTCTTTGGCTCTTCCTTTTCTTTCTTCTTTCCGCAACCGGAAAAAGAAGCAACTGCAAGTGCAACAATCAAAAGAACTGCAAGCATTCTTCTCTTTTTCACCTGAATTTTCCTCCTTCTCTCTGTCTTATCTCCATATTTGCACAAAATGGCTATGTTTCTTTAACAAACACAGCCATTTTAGCACACTTTAATTTAGAATGCTATAGAAAATCCTCAGTTCTCGCCCGAAAACGGTTCTTTCTGACATTTTTCACCGATTTTCTCACCCATCTTTACCAATGTCTCTGCACCGGTTGCACTGTTTCTCACCAGATCTTCATCCGTCTGCACTTTTCCCGGTTCTGTCAAAAGAACGACTGTAGACCCGCCAAACTCGAACATTCCTTTTTCTTCTCCCCGGTGTACAACAGATACTTTCTTCTTATGATTCTTAATCCGTCCAACCATAAGAGCACCGACTTCCATCTGCAAAACGGTTCCCAGTTCTTCTGTCTGTACAAGACAATATTCCCTTGTATTCATCTTGTAAATCGGAGCATAGTCATTTGCCACCGGATTTACTGTATGAAATACTCCTCTGATCTTTCGCTGTGCAGATTTCACACCATCTGCCACATAACAATATCTGTGATAGTCATCTACCGTGAGACGGATTATATAAGCTGTTCCACCTTCATAGCGTTTCGCAAGCTTTTCATCCTTCAGAAGACTACGGACTGTATACTGTGTCTGTTTGATAAGAAAAAGTCCATCCCTTTGAATCGGACAAACTGTCACTTTCCCGTCACAAGGACTGATCAGTACTTCTTTTCTTCCGTCAATCGGACGTTCCTCTGCTAAAATCTTACGCGTAAAAAAGTCATTATAAGAAGAATAATGATTCTTATCATAGATTGACAGATCAATCTGATTCTTTCTGACAAACGATGGAATCAACAGCCTGGATACTCTGCTGTCCAGCACTTTTCCACCAAGTCGGGATACCCTGGAACCAAGCAATGGTTTCAGCATCATTCTTGTCAATGTATGTCCATAGATATATTCCAGGAATCTGTCCTGTCCTGTTGTTTTCTCCGTCCTGTTTCCGTTTCTGTCTGCATAAATCATAATCTCTCCTCTTACATGAATCTTCGTCTCAATGTCCAGACTACTGCAACCGCTACTACTCCGACTAATGCAGAAAGTGTCTTATTCCCCGGCTTTTTTAATTTGAAATCCATAACAAACAGAAGTCCTACAAGAAGAACCATCGCATGCAGTACAATTCTGAAATCACAGTGCAGAAATGGGCGAAGCACAACAAGAATCGGTAATGCGATCGACATGGATGTGATTGGCAATCCCTGATAACACTTTCTGTTCTCTGTTGTCTCATCCTGCCTGGACTCTTCTGTTACATTAAACCATGCCAGACGGATCAATCCTGCCAATACATAAAACATAAGAATAAGAACACCGACAATCCCATTCATTCCCATACAATAACAGATGATCGCCGGTCCAACTCCAAAGCAGACAATGTCACACAGGGAATCAATCTGGATTCCAAAACGTTTCTCTATTTCTGTTCTATCCTTCTTTGTTCTTGCAATCTTCCCATCAAACATATCACACAGACCGGACAGTGCAAGACACAATACTGCAAGATCCAGATGTCCATTCAATGACAGCATCATCCCACCAATCGAAATCCACAGACTGATATATGTAAGTATAACTGTGTAATCATAAACACCTAACATTTTATTTCCCCCTTTTTTTTATTCTTTTCAGAATAACTCTCCAGTTATTTATGCTTTCTTCCTTAAGTTTCTTCCTATTGTAAAATTCGCCACGATCGTAAAAATTGCACTGATCAGTAATTCTGTATAATATCCAAGTCCTCTGCTTAAGATCATTCCCGGAATCAAAAGTGTGCTTCCAAAAACTGGTTCAAAAATCATCGAAAACAGTTTTTCACTGATGCCCATACCACCTGGCAGTGGCAGCATATCCACAGAAACTGAAATCACAGACTGCAGAAGAATGATCACGAATGCATTCGTTCCGGACAGTCCAAATGCCTTATATACAAACCAGGTTGCTGTAAACAGTGCGAACCTCTGAAATAGTGTGATTGCAAATACATTAACCAGCACCATCATATGATCTTTCAGATAAACCGCTGTTGTATGATACTGATCCATTGATGCATTCAGTTTCTCAATTCTTGTACTCTTATGTCGCATCAGATGCATTTTTTCCAGCAGTTCCATTCCTTTCACAAGAATAGAACGTGCAAGCACCGGATGAAATACAAGGAGCAGCATAGAAGCCACACAAAACACATTTAAACCTGTTCCAAGATAAAAAATATGACGGATCTCATACATATGTGTTCTGATGAATCCCCTACCGAAGATCATAAGTCCAAGGCCGATCACAACGAGAACCATCTTATATGTAATCGTGACAATCATCAGCACAAGTGTTGATACCGGGATTGGAATTTTCTCTTTCTTCATATAATAAATCTGCGCCGGCTGTCCTCCTGTTGCGGATGGCGTGATACAGCTGAAAAAGAATCCCACAGAGGAAAACAGGAAACATTTCCATTTCTTTAGATGAATACCAAGCGTATGCATCATATAAAATATAATAATTGACTCTCCCCATATAAAGATAATCACACAGACAACACCCGGAAACAACCAGTATAAATTCACTGTTTTCAGGATTTCTGCAATCTCGCTTAAATCCTCTCCATGGAACACTCCATAGAGTGTTGCCACAAAGACAAGAAAGAGAAAAAGTACATTAAATATCATTTTCTTTTTATTTTCCATTTTCTCCTCCTGCTTTTCGAACCAGATTTCTGTAAATTTTCCATCCGTTTGTCCGGCAGCTTACAAACCAGGTAAGCTCCGCTACCACAACTCCACCGATCACATCCACAATTACATGCTGTTTTGTTACAAGCGTAGAAACAAAGACCAACACCGCGATCATTACAGATACGATCTTATACCACACCGGTATTTTTTTATCTCTCCTGATTCCAATACAACAGAACCAGCTTGCCATACAATGGATTGATGGAAATAAATTCACCGGTTTATCAATCTGATATAAAAAACGCATGCCCTGAACAAAAATTCCATTTCCGACAAGTTCTGGTCTTACATTTGTTGTCGGATAAAATACAAAAAACAGAAAACAAATGATTCTTGCATACAAATCAGCCGTAAAAAATCTATATTTTATCTCTTCCTCCCGCAATGATATAAGCAGATAATTAATCACCCAGAAAATGTAACATCCAAAATAAACAAGAATAAAGGCTGGGATCAACGGGATCTTTGCGTCTAATGCAAGTGACAGGTTATGGTACTCACCTGTATCTGCCAATCTAGGTGATCCCCAGTAGACAGCTGAATTCACCAGAAAAGTAATTACCGGTGGGAGTAAGATTTCTATTATTCTCTTTCTGTCCAAATTCCCTGTCCTTTGTCTCACTTCTTGTTTTCTCCATTCTTTTCCCATTTTATGATGTAACCGGATTGCTTCATTGCTATGCACTTCCCACAATCCTTGAACATTATTTTATCCCACTTTTTCATAATAACAATAGGCTTTGGCATTTATTAAAGAAAAAAGTGCCATTCTTTAAGGAACAGCACTTTTTTCTTTAGAATATCTTTAGAATTTACCACAAATGCATTTCAGGGCTTACATCTCGTCTTCCCTGTATCCAAAATTTTTCATCATATAATCGCTGTCTCTCCAGTTCTTCTGAACCTTCACCCACAGCTTCAAATTTACTTTGCAATCCAGCAGACGCTCGATCTCAAATCTTGCAGTACTTCCGATTTTTTTCAGCATACTTCCCTGTTTTCCGATGATGATCCCTTTATGGGAATCTCTCTCGCAAATGATTGTTGCATCAATATGACACACTTTATGATTCATTTTCATCTGATCGATTGCTACTGCGATTCCATGTGGAATCTCTTCATTTAAACTATGCAATGCTTTCTCGCGGATAATCTCTGCCACGATCTGGCGCTCCGGCTGGTCTGTGATTGTATCTTCATCATAGAACTGCGGTCCGTATGGAAGATATTTCATAATTACATTTACAAGCTCATCCGTATTATCGCCTCTTCTTGCAGATACCGGAACGATTTCCGCAAAATCGCATTCCTTGCGATATGCATCTATAAAAGTAAGAACCTCTTCCTTCTTCACCATATCAACTTTATTAATAACAAGAATAACCGGTGTCTTTACCTTCTTTAACTGCTCGATGATATGCTTCTCACCTGCACCGATAAATGTAGATGGCTCTACAAGCCAAAGTACAACATCCACTTCATTCAAAGAACGTTCTGCAATATTCACCATATACTCACCAAGTTTATTCTTTGCTTTGTGAATTCCCGGTGTATCTACAAACACAATCTGACCTTCCTCTGTTGTCAGAACAGTCTGGATACGGTTTCTTGTTGTCTGTGGTTTATTTGATGTGATTGCAATCTTCTGTCCGATCAGACGATTCATCAAAGTAGATTTTCCGACATTTGGTCTTCCGATCAGTGTGACAAATCCTGATTTAAAATTATCCTGCATACTTTTTCCTTTCTTTTTCCATCTTAAAGTGTCTTTATTTCAAGGAACATCTCTTTCTGCTCCTCAATCTTCTCTTCACTTCCGATCACGCAAAGTTCATGTGCATCAAGTAATGCTTGAAGTACATCGGCAAGTGCACGGATGTCTGACTGCTGTGCATCAAGGATCTGATTTCTCTCTTCCCTGATCATCTCAGCTGATACATGATTCATATAAAGATTCATTGATCTGCTTCCCTTTGCTGCCGGATTCATCGGACGGTCGATATTACTGATCGTTCCGATAATAAACTTGTTCATGTCTCTGTCATCTACATTGAAGTTCTTCAGATATTCCACAACTCCTTCGTAGATTTCCATTGTCTTCTCCAGATTCGGGTCACGGTAAGATACCAGATATCCCTCTCCAATACGATTGAAGCTGCTCATGCATCCGTAAGCTCCGCCCTTCACACGGACATTCTGCCACAGATAATCATAGCTTAAGATGACTTTCAGAATCTGAAGTGCTCCTGTATATTCAACACCACGGTCGATAAAGTTACCTGTTCTTGCAACATACTGAACTTTTGAAGATGTCTTGAATCCCTCGTTGCGTTTCACACAATGAATTTCACACGGTGTTGCTGCTTCTTTCTCTTCTGTATGAAGTGTGTCTGCAATCTTTGCAAATGCTTCTTCCATCGGTGCAAGACCATCCGCTGATGAAGTATAACTGATGATCAGATTATCCTTGCGGAAAATCTGCTGTGCAATCTGTCTTAAGTTTTCAATCAGTTCTGCTTTCTTCTCCTCAAAGTTTTCCTCCAGTTCCTTTACAACCTCATAGTAACCGATTCCATCGGTATCATCTTTGAACTTCGCCATCGGTGAAGTATAAGACAGAGAGCGAAGGGCTGCTGTCGTATGTCCGGATGACAGGAAGGACATCTGCAGTCTGGATTTGAGCATTGCTAAGATCTCTTTCAGACGTTTCTCGTCTCCAAGGTCAGATTCCATTAAGATTTCACGCATCATGGAGAACAAAACATCCATCTTCGGATACAGCGCTTTCCCTTTGATTTCAAATGTCGCACAGAATTCTTTCTCTTTTACCTTTGTTACATCTGTATAAAGCTCCAGAGAAGTTCCGATTCCTCCTGTGTGTACATTGATCTCATTAAATAATTCACTGTATTCATAATTCTTTGTATTAATAATTCCAAGCACACTCTGCAGAATACTGATATATGGAAGTTTCTCTTCCGGAATACCGGACAAGTCAAACAAAAGCGCTGTGTATCCGATTCCATTCGTCTCAACTTCGTGGTGTACCAGCTTCACTCCGCCTGTCTCAAGCTCTTTATTATAAATCGGTGCGATTTCTCTTGAAATATCTTCGCGTCCGAGTACAGGAATCTTCGCCAGGTCTTCCGGTGTCGACTCTTCTTCCTGATATTCTTCCAACTCTTTCGTTGCTTTCACAAGTGCATCGATTTCTTCTTTTGACAAACTGTCTTTGTATGCCTGAAGCTTATCTGCAAGTTCCTTATCCATTCTTGCAGTACGTCCGCGCTCCGGTTTGATAATAACGATAGAACCATGTGTGTTATCAAGAAGATATTTCTGAATCAGTTCTTCAAAATATCCTGTCTCCACCTGTTCTTTCAAGAATTCAAATGTCGGAATTGCCTGCATGTGGATAAATGGTTTCGTCTCATCATACAACCAGCTGTCAAACAACTGCAATCCATACATCAGTCCACGCGGATAATTTCCGAAATCTGCCTCACGGAAACGGAACTCATGATAGTTGATTCCGGCACGGAGCGCTTTCTTATTGATTCCATTTTTCACAATGTCTTTCAGTGTATCTTCAATCACACGAATAAATTCTTCCTTCTGCTCTACATTCGCATTCTTAGAAATTACAGAGAAAATCGGCTGATAAACTCCATTGTCATAAGATCCGGAAATATCCTTGCCGACACCTGCATCGAGAAGTGCTTTCTTCAGCGGTGCTCCCGGTGCGGACAGAAGTGCATAATCCAAAATCTCAAATGCAAGATACAGCTTCTCATCCAGTGTCGTACCGATCACTTTATTATAAGAAAGATATGTGTTGTCCTCATCACTTTCCTCACTCGCGATGGAATACTCCTGAACCACTTCCTTCATCTCTGTAAATGGCTTCTGCAGATGAATCTCTGAATCCACCGGTTCATTCTCAAAATCTGACAAATACTTCTCATCAAGCCATCTTAATTTTTCTTCCATATCCATGTCACCATACAGGTAAATATAGCTGTTAGATGGATGATAATACTTTCTATGGAAATCTAAAAATTGCTCATAAGTAAGTTCTGGAATCATCTCTGGGTCTCCACCGGACTCTACGGAATACGCATTATCCGGGAACAGAGAATTCAGAACCACGCGGTCAAGCACACCTTCCGGAGAAGAGAATGCTCCTTTCATCTCATTATAAACAACACCACTGATCGTCAATTCTCCCTCTGGATCATCCAGCTTATAGCTCCATCCTTCCTGGCGGAATGTCTTGTCATGCTGATAAATATTTGGATAAAATACTGCATCCATATAAACATGCATCAGATTCTGAAAATCCTTGTCATTACAGCTTGCCACCGGATATACTGTCTTGTCCGGATAAGTCATCGCATTCAAAAATGTATTCAGAGAACCTTTCACAAGCTCTACAAACGGATCCTTCACCGGAAATTCTTTCGATCCGCACAGAACAGAATGTTCCATAATATGTGGAACTCCTGTACTGTCTGACGGTGGTGTACGGAATCCAATCGTAAACACTTTGTTCTCATCATCATTTTCCATAAGAAGCACTCTCGCTCCGCTTTTCTTGTGCTTCAGAAGTGTCCCCTTTGACTTCAGATCAGATAAATCTTCTGTTTGGAGCACTTCATATGCATTCAAATCATATATACTCATTCTTTTTCTCCTATTGCTTTTTTTCTAATTTCTTTATTCTTCTGTTCCTATTAGAACTTTTTTCCCACGAAATGCAAATCCATAATGGCGGATTCGCTCCTTTTTAATTCCTCTGGCAAGCAGTTCCGTATCATATTCTTTTTCTTCAATCTGACGCAGTGCATTCTCCACTGTCTGCTCAAGTGATTTTTCTTTTGTTATATTCTGAACCTTAAATTCCATTACAATTGCATCCAAATCTGCTTTTAATGGTTCCATAACTACATCATAACGTCCAAATCCACTTTCCCTGTTGGAAGTAATCCTGTATTTGTCAGCTAGATCCACGATCAGTCCAAGAACAAATCCGTGGTAGAATCTCTCCGGTTTCTGTTCTTCGGATGGCTTATTCCCGGTATCAAAACTGCTAAAGGTCTGAAGTGCAACCTGATTCATGAACTGATTCATATAATCCAGATTTCCTGCAATCAATGCATCTTTAAAGTTGCCATATGCAGAATCTTCTTCTGAGAACCAGTCTTCGATCATCTTCTCAAACATCAGCATCGTCTCATGGTTTGTGATTTTCAGATAATATTGACGCTTACCGGTTCTGTTATCCATCTCATACCGGTCAACTTTCAGGTAACCACTGGCAAGCAGAAGACTCCAGATGGCTCCACGTTTTCTTCCAAGCTGCTCAAAAATCACCTGTTCATCCAAATCTGTGCTGATTGTTCTACCTTGCAACAGATCTTCCATCTCCGATTTAATCTTTGCCGGACTTCGACGAATCAAATTGGATACAAGTACATTTCCACTGGTATCTGCCCAGTAAGTTCCATATTCTCCTGTATCTAGATATTTTGTGATCGACCACGGATTATAAATGTCTTTCCGCTTCCCAAAAGAAAATCCATCATACCAATAGCGGACATTTTCTTCTTCCCTTGACAGTCCATTGTACTCTAAAGCATTAAAGACCTCTTTTTCCGTAAATCCGAAAAAACCGCTATATTTTTCGGATGTTGTTGTCACGACTTCAAGATTGTTCAAATCTGAAAAAATAGATTCTTTACTTACTCTTGTAATCCCAGTCAATAATCCCCTCTCCATATATGGATTCGTTTTAAATGTTGAATTAAACAAGCTTCTGACAAATGCAGTAAGTTCTTTCCAATATCCATGAACATAAGCCTCCTGCAAAGGTGTATCATATTCATCCAAAAGAATGATTACCTTTTTACCATAATATCTTTCCAGGTAATCAGACACATAGTTAATTGCAATTGCTGCTGCATCATCAGACATTGTTTCCTCAACTGAATCAAAATATGCACGATCTTTCTCATTCAGCTGCTCACTGTTTCTTAGAAATTCAAACTGGCTGTACATTCTCACAAGCTTTCGGATAATTGCTCTTCTGGCTGACTCATATGTTGTTGCTTTAATATCAGCAAAACTAAGTGAGATTACCGGATAGCTGCCTTGAAGTTCACGGAATTTTTCATAGCTCCAGATATTAAGTTCCTCAAAATATTTTCTGCTATCTACATGGTTCACTGAAAAGAAGTATTCTGTCATACTCATATTTAAAGTCTTTCCAAACCTTCTCGGACGGGTGATTAGTGTAACACTATCCTGATTTTCCCACCATTCCCTGATAAAATCAGTCTTATCAATATAAAAGCAGTTGTTTTTTCTGATCGATACAAAATCCTGATTTCCAATAGATATTACTGACTTCATATAATCCAGATCCTTTCCGCATGTTATCATCGCATTACTTTCCCTATTGTATCATATTTTTTCACTTAAACAAAGAGTATAGTTTGTAATAACATTTGGCACTTAATGATATGTTACTGTAAATCAGAACCTTTCCTTTTGCTCTCCTTTGTACGCATAACTCACATCCTGGAATATAACTTCTCCCTAAAGACCTGACAACTTCTCCTTTTTCCAGTTATCCTCGACATCACTTTCAATACCTTTTAATATTTATAGTTTTTATCTATAAATATATTCTTCATATATACATTATCTATTGGAAAACTTCGTTCAAAAACGATAAAATTTATCTATAAACACTTTGGTTATGAGTAGATTGTTCCCATCGTTTATTTTTTAGAAAGTATACGTTAAAAAAGAATCTATCTACACCAGCTATCCACAAATCAAACAATAAGGAGAACGATATGGAAATTATTAAAGATTTACCGGAAGTATTTGAAGAATTTGCAGAGCAGCGTCAGAAATCATTTCTCGCTGTAAAACAGTTAAAGGACAAAGGAATCCCTGTGATTGGATCCTACTGTACTTATTTTCCAAAGGAGATCGCCATGGCAATGGGCGCAGCAACAGTCAGCCTCTGCTCTACATCTGATGAGACGATTCCAGCAGCAGAAAAGGATCTGCCACGTAACTTATGCCCACTGATCAAATCCAGTTATGGATTTGCAAAGACAGACAAATGTCCTTTCTTCTACTTCTCAGACGTTGTTGTCGGAGAGACAACATGTGACGGTAAGAAGAAAATGTACGAATACATGGGCGAATTCAAAGAGGTCTTCATCATGGAACTGCTACAATCCCAGAAAACTGAAGTACTTGACCTTTGGAAAGCTGAGATTCTCCGCTTCAAAGAATATCTTGAAGAAAAATTCGAGGTGACGATTACAGACGAGCAGGTTCGTGAAGCAGTTAAGCTGGAGAATGAAGTGCGTGCATCCTTGAAGAACCTTTATGGAGTAATGAGACATGATCCTGCACCGATCAAAGGTCATGATCTTTTCCGCGTTCTGTACGGAAGTGGTTTTAAGCTCGACCGTACACTGATTGCTGAGGAAGTTGACGCACTGAGCGCTAAGATTGAGAAAGAATATGCGGAAGGAAAACGTGAAGATAAGAAACCTAGAATCTTGATCACCGGATGCCCGATCGGCGGTGCAACAGAGAAGATCATCGACGCTGTTGAGAATAACGGCGGAATCGTCGTTACATTCGAAAACTGCTCCGGTGCAAAATCCATTGATCGTCTGATCGACGAAGATGCTGAAGACATTTACCAGGCAATCGCAGAGCGTTACCTCTCTATCGGATGTTCTGTTATGACTCCAAACCCGAATCGTCTGGAACTTCTCGGAAGGCTGATCGACGAGTACAAAGTAGATGGAGTACTTGAGATGACGCTTCAGGCATGTCACACTTATAACGTAGAGACACTTTCCATCCGTCGCTTTGTAAATGAGGAAAAAGGAATTCCATACATGAATGTTGAAACAGATTATTCCCAGACTGATGTCGGACAGCTGAATACACGTATTGCAGCCTTTATCGAAATGTTATAATCTGGTAACTGTTCAGAGCCAAGCAAAATTTCAAAAAACAGCTATAAAATGCTTGCATTTTTAAGAATGTTTTTGAAATTTTATTTGGCGGATACGCCACACCGACGAAATGCGTAGCATTTTGGAGGTTGGCTCTGAACAGTCGGCTGTTCTCGTGTGAGAGCCGACTGTTTTTATAAAGGAGTTTTTATTATGAACTATATTGGAATTGACATCGGTTCAACTTGCGCGAAAACCGTTGTTTTGAACGAAAAGAAAGAAATTATCCTGGAATTCGTTCAACCAACCGGATGGAGCAGCATAGATACGGCCGAGGAAATCCTTCAGAAACTTAAATTTGCCGGAATCAACCTTTCTGATGACTCTTCCTGCTGTGTAGCAACCGGTTACGGACGCATCTCTGTTCCTTATGCAGATAAGGCTGTTACAGAGATCACATGCCATGCACTTGGTGCTGTACATTTATTTCACCAGCCGGACCTGACCGTAATTGACATCGGTGGCCAGGATACGAAGATCATTCAGATTGAACAGGGCTTCGTAAAGGATTTTATCATGAACGATAAATGCGCCGCCGGAACCGGACGTTTTCTTGAAGTGATGGCTAACACCCTCTCCCTTCGCCCGAATGAAATGTTTGAGCTGGCACGCCTGGGTTCTGACACAACGATCAGCTCCATGTGTACTGTATTCGCAGAATCCGAAGTTATCGGACTGATCGGCAAAGGTGAACCGAAAGAAAATATTGCTTATGCAGTAGTAGATTCCACCATTCGTAAGGTTACCGCCCAGCTCAGCCGAATGAATGGTGAGATGTCCACATTTTGCCTGACCGGCGGTCTATGTGAATGTGAATATATCCGCGAAGCTTTATCAAAAAAACTTGGAAAAGAAGTGATCTCCAGCCCGGATGCCCGCTACGCCGGTGCGATCGGTGCCGCACTCAGTGCGATGAAGATACGCTAACAAAAAATGCCCCGGAACAGACTTTAAAACCAATCTGTCCAGGGGCAACTTATATTCTTTCACTTATATTCTTTTATCTTGGGCTTTTCTCTTCGTCTATTATCTGATTCTGAAGATTGGGCTGATCTTCTTGTAGATTAAAAATACAATCAGTGAAACAACAATTCCCTTCACAAGGTTGAACGGTGCTACCGCAAACATAACAAATGTAGAAAGGCTTGTGATATGTGAGTTAACTGCTGTTCCCATACCAACCAGTGCGTCAATCGGCATTCCGAATGCAGCTGCATAAGTTGGAAGCAATACAAATGCGTTGACGAAGCATCCAATCACGATCATCAGAACTGTTCCTGTTACCATTCCGATCAATGCACTCTTTCTTGTTCTGTTTCTTCTGTAAATGAGGCCTGCCGGTACACAGAATGAACATCCGATAATAAAGTTTGCAATCTCTCCAACACCTGCTGTTTGTGTTCCTGTTAAAACAAGATTCAGTAAGATTTTAACAAGTTCTACAAGAACTCCTGCCATTGGTCCCATTGCAAAGCATCCTACCAGAACCGGAACCTCACTTAAATCAATCTTATAAAATGTCGGTGCAAACGGAAGCGGAATATCAAACATCATCAAAACTACTGCGATTGCTGAAAGCATTCCGATCTGAACTAATGCCTTTACCCCCAGCTTCGGCTGAATCTTCGCATCTGCGTTTGTTAGTGTCTTTGTCTCTGTACTCATAGTGTTACTCTCCTTTTTCTATCCACTGTCTTTATCCTAAACAGCACTTTTTCTTTTTGAAAAAGGTAATCTTCACAAGAAAAAACCCGGAAGGTTTATTACCTTCCGGGATTCATGTTTTCTGCTCTTAATGGCATTCTCGCAAGATTCTCAGACAATCAGATATCCTATTCGAATATCTCTCTTTCTGTTCCTGCGGGCATGAACTTCTTCTCTCATCCAGACTTTACTGTCGGTACCGGAATTCCCATTCTGTAATGCCATCACAGACGAGTCACCAGTTCAGCCGCATCATATGCGGGTCGCGGACTATACCGCCGGTTGGGACTTGCACCCTACCCCGAAGATTAAATTCCTTTTACTCTTACTACTATAGCGCGCTCTTAATAAAAATGCAACCCCTTTTATTGATATTTAATATCATTTTTGTGTTGAAATCGATATCACCCACAGCACTTTCGACTAATATGTTAATATTCCTTTTATCCTACTAGGTTTATAGAGTTCTTAATAGAATTTTTCAATAATGTTCATTTTAGGTTCAAAAGTTCATCACACTTTTTTCACAAAATACCTCTATACTATAATTGTTCTTAAAAAGAACACTTTTTCATAAACTTTTTCCCCCTTGAGTCACAGAGATGTGGCTCATTTCCTCTTATTTAAAGAAAATCCTGTCATCTCGACAAGATTTTCTCATACATTCTTTATAGAATACGTTTTCTCCATTTTTCCCATAGGGTTCCCTGTACATACTGATAAGCTTTATCGTAAACCAATATCGCTATCTGCCCAACCATTACAGCTGCCAAAAGCAACTGATCTGATACTACTTTCTGAAACAGCATCGAACGGAATCCAAAAAGACACGGGAGATAAACCAAGTTAAAGATCAAATATTTTGCAAACCAAAAAATTCCCATCCTATGTCCCATCTGTGGTCTTTTCGCAAGAAACATCCAGACCGCTTCAATTCCAAGAATATAGAATCCCATCGCAGCAAATGTAATCACATAAAACTTATTTGGCGTGACAAGAAATCCTAATAACACTGCTGCCAGATAAAAAGCAACTCCTGTGCGAAGTCCAAACTCTCGGATAACAATCCCTACAAAAAATGCCGCTGCTGCCAGCAAAAACAATGTATTTGTCTCGATCACGCTTCCCAGTGCCATACAAACAACAGTCACTGCAAGCAAAAGGCCGCCGAATGCTATTTGTTTTGCTTTTACATGCATGAGCAGAGATCGCCTCCCATACATTCACACAATGTGTCCGCAAGCCATAAGTCGCAGCACATATTTCCTGTACCACAGGAATTCTGTCCTCCCGGTGCATAGCCTCCACCATACGGACTATTCTGATATCTTCTGCTGTTAAAGTCGAGCTGATTCAACAGCTGACGAAACTGCATGTTATTTGGTTCCATATTTACTGCCTGTGCTGCGTGATCCCTCGCCAGAATCTGATTTCCGATTCCTGCATTCGCACAGCCACTCAGATAATACCACATTGCACTTCTCTGCTGAACCTGATCCAGTGTATTGATCGCCTCTCTGTAACGTCTGCTGTTAATATAATTCGCAGCTGCCTGCAGTTTAGGATCCATCGTTCCATAGCCATAAGAGCTGTTCTGATTTCCATAAGAATAACTTTCAGAAGAACCATATCCATAATTATTCCCATACGAATTTCCTCCGTTCGCACGTTCTCTCATGATAATATCATACGCTTCCTGTACTTCCTTAAACTTCTCTTCTGCAAGATCTGCTAACGGATTGTTCACATTTGCATCCGGGTGATATTTTCTTGTCAGATCCCGATACACTCTCTTTATTTCATCATCCGATGCGTTTGGTGATACCCCAAGCACATCATATGGATTTTTGTTCATCTTTGTTGTCCTCTCTTTTCTTCATCTGAATCTTATTATAATGATTCCAAACTCCATCATACAGTATATTTCTCAAAATGTCTACGTCAACCAGACATGGTAATTGTTCAAAACGAACCGTACTCTCCGCGACCATCATTCGAAGGATCTGTTCCATCTGCGCCTCATAGTCCGGCCGCTTTGCCAGTTCTTTCAATGGATTATAGCGATTCTTCTTTCTATCTTCCGGCAGATCCTCGTAAGCGTCCATCAGATAAATGAATTTTCCGAGATAGAACCCCATCTTTCTGAGCGTCTTCTCCCAGATATCCTCCTTCCAAACAAAAAGTTCCGCCATTAATCTGCCAAAACATCCTGCTGCCCGGTCAATATCCATGCTGTTCTCATGTTCACATTCTCCAAGTTCTTTCAATGATTTCCGGATGATCTCACTCTGCCGCGGATATTTCTCTATGGTTTTCTTCGCTTTTCCCTGAATCAGGCTCTTCGTCATCAGACTTGACACTTTACGATCATCCTGCCAGTCATCTTCCATATGATAATAAGCCAGCAGTACATTCATCGCCGCCGCATAAGATGTTATCTCATTTTGCAACATATGCTGCCGTTTCGCTGGATGAACTTTACAGCGGTGTTCCTCATGTTTCGTAGTCGTCTCATATAAAGAAGATAACAGAATAACTGCAAATGTCATGTCATACGTCAATGTCATCTGCCCCATAAATCCATAATCTTCTTTCAATGTACGGCAAAGTCCACAATAATATGCCCTGTATTTCTTCAGATCTTTTACTTTTAATTCCGGTTCACAGACCGTTACATATCCAAACATGCAATCCCTTTCTCTTCTGGCAATTTTCCTGACTTTATCTATTCTACCTTATTCTTTCCACTTTGCCTATCACATGTCTGCAAAATTAATAAGATCTTCACAGATTTTTTAATTGTTAACCTTTTTGCATTTTATAGTTGACAATCAACTTTTCATGAATTATACTAACGAAGAACTCAATCGTTGTTCTATTTCAAACAGTAATGTTAAAGCTCGCTTGAAACAGCGATAAGTATTAAGATCTAAAGGAGTAAATTGAAATGTCACAGAATGAAACTTCCGGCACAGTTGCCGTAGACAACCAGAAAATAAAAACAAAACAGATGGTGCTCATTGCCCTGATGACTGCAGTAACCTGCGTCCTCGGACCACTTTCCATCCCACTGCCATTCAGCCCTGTTCCGATCTCCCTTACAAACTTTGCAATCTTTCTTGCAATCTTTGTTCTCGGAATGAAAAACGGAACAATCAGCTTTATCATCTACCTCCTGCTCGGAGCAGTTGGTGTCCCGGTCTTCTCCTCTTTCCGCGGAGGTCTCCAGGTTCTCGCAGGACCAACCGGAGGATACCTGATCGGATTCATCTTCCTCGCACTGATCATGGGATTTGCACTCGATCACTTTGACCGTAAGCTCCTTCCTACAATCATTGGAATGATCATCGGAATGGTTGTATGTTATGCATTCGGAACTGTATGGCTTGCCAAACTGTTAAGCCTCTCCTTCAAAGAAGGTCTTATGATGGGTGTTATCCCATATCTTCCGGGAGATGCAGCAAAAATCATCATTGCTGCAATCGTAGGACCAAAACTTTACGGAGCAACACAGAAAATCAGATAATTGAATTAAAAAAACGCCCAAACAGATACTCTATTTGTTTCTGTTCTGGGTGTTTTTTACTTTTGTCCTCGACTTCAATATTTTCCTTGAATCCGTCACCTCGAAGCAAATACTTTCGGTTTGAATAATGTAAGTGAGGAAGTTTCTTTGTTGTTGAGGACACATATAAGGCAGGAGCGTTCCGAATACACTTTGCAGAATCTGTTAGGAAAAGTCAGACAGGAGCCCCGCATGGCGAGTGTTCTGGCTTTTCCGTTACAGATTGTCAAAGGGATGAGGTAGAGCGGGCCGGTGTCCGATGCAATAAAGAAACTTCCTCACGCATCTTAATCAAACCCAAGCTACTCAACCTTAAATTCCTCTCATCGTCAGCTGGATCCTCTTCTTCTTCAGATCCACGCTCATCACCTTCACATCCACAATATCTCCAACGCTTACTGCTTCCAGCGGATGTTTGATATATCTGTCTGTGATCTGAGAAATGTGTACAAGTCCATCCTGGTGAACTCCAATGTCCACAAATACTCCGAAGTCGATCACATTTCTTACAGTACCTTTCAGCACCATACCTTCCTTCAGATCTTTCATCTCAAGTACATCTGTACGAAGGATTGGCTTTGGCATCTCATCACGCGGATCACGGGCCGGTTTCTCAAGCTCTTTGACGATATCACGAAGTGTGATCTCACCAATACCAAGCTCTTCTGCAAGCTTCTTATAATCACCAATCGTAAGGCCAAGTCCTGTCAGCTGATGTGCTGTGATAGCCGCTGCTTCATATCCCTGTTTCTTCAACAGCTTCTCTGCCGCAGCATAAGACTCCGGATGAACACCTGTCGAATCCAGCGGATTCTTTCCTTCTGAAATACGCATGAATCCTGCGCACTGCTCAAAAGCTTTTGGTCCGAGTTTCGGTACTTTTAACAGTTCTTTTCTGTCTGTAAATCGTCCGTTTTCTTCTCTGTAAGCCACAATATTTTTTGCGATTGCACTGCTGATTCCTGAGATGTAAGAAAGTAACGGTGCAGAAGCAGTATTTAAATCTACTCCAACTTTATTTACGCAATCCTCTACAACTCCGTTTAAAGACTCCCCAAGCTTCTTCTGGTTCATATCATGCTGATACTGACCGACACCGATGGATTTCGGATCAATCTTTACAAGCTCTGCAAGCGGATCCTGCAGACGGCGTGCGATTGATGCCGCGCTTCTCTGTCCCACATCAAATTTCGGGAATTCTTCTGTTGCCAGCTTACTTGCAGAATAGACAGATGCTCCCGCCTCATTAACGATCACATACTGTACCTTCTCCGGAATCTCTTTCAGAAGCTCTACGATAAACTGTTCTGATTCACGGGAAGCAGTACCATTTCCAAGAGAGATCAGAGAAACGTGATACTTCGGAATAATCTTCTTAAGCAGATCCTTACTTGCCTGAATTTTCTTCTCTGTTGTCGGCGCAGTCGGATAAATAACTGTTGTTCCAATTACCTTTCCGGTCTCATCAACAACTGCCAGCTTACAACCGGTACGGAACGCCGGATCCCAGCCAAGCACAACCTTGCCTGCAATCGGCGGCTGCATCAAAAGCTGATGAAGGTTCTTTCCAAACACTTCGATTGCCCCATCCTCTGCCTTCTCTGTCAGTTCATTTCTGACCTCACGCTCAATAGCCGGGCCGATCAGGCGATTGTAGCTGTCTGCGATCGTCTCTTTCAACACCGGTGTTGTATACGGATTTTCTGTACGGATCACTTTACGCTCAAGATATCTTAAAATATCTTCTTCCGGTGCTTCCACCTTCACTGTCAGGAATTTCTCTTTCTCTCCACGATTCAATGCAAGGATTCTGTGTCCGGCAAGCTTCGCAACCGCTTCCTCGAACTCATAATACATCTCGTAAACAGACTCTGCCTCCGGGTCCTTCGCCTGAGAAGTAACCTTTCCTTTTCTCATTGTCGTCTCCCGGATCCAGGTTCTGTAAACTGCCTCATCTGAAATGCTTTCTGCAATGATATCACATGCTCCGCTGATCGCATCCTTTGCACTTTCCACACCTTTTTCTTCAGAAATATAAGCTTCTGCTATTTTCTCAAGCGGCTCTTTTGTCTTCTGCAATGTGATTAGTGCAGCCAATGGCTCAAGTCCCTTTTCCTTCGCGATTGTCGCACGGGTACGTCGTTTCGGACGATACGGACGATACAGGTCTTCTACTGCCACAAGTGTTTCCGCTGCCAGAATCTGTTTCTTTAATTCTTCTGTCAGTTTTCCCTGCTCTTCAATACTTGAGATTACCTGTTCTTTCTTCTCTTCCAGATTTCTTAAATACACCAGACGCTCATATAGCTTTCTCAACTGTTCGTCATTCAGTTCTCCGGTTGCTTCTTTTCTATATCTTGAAATAAATGGAATCGTATTGCCTTCATCGATCAGCTGTACTGCCGCATCGATCTGCCAGCGTTTTACATCCAGTTCTTCTGTCAGTCTCTGATTAATATCCATTCTTTTTAGTCCTTTCCACTTTCATAGGCATTCTGTACCTGTTCGGTCAGCTCTTTTCCGCCGTTCGCATACCATTCTACCACAAAAGTATCAAAGTAATCCACTGGTTTCTCCCCACTGATAATCTGAAGAAACGCTTCATTCTCCAGTTCCTGTAATTCCTGCGGGATTTCGGCATTTACGTTTTCCAAAGGCAGTGTCTTTGCACTTCGTATTCCCGCTTTCTGCAATTCCCCCACTGCCTCAATTCTTGATGCATAAGCTGCCCAGCCATTTGCCGTTGTCAACTGTCCATTCAAAAATGATTTACATGTATCATAATAAGATTTTTCTAGTCCACTCAATTCCGACGCATCAAGCGTTTTGTCCAACGCTGCCTGAATATGTTCCGTTGTCCGATAAAGTGCATCCTCATAATCCACATTAATATTCAACGGACGGGCTGTCGGATCTACATTAATGGAAAAATAGTCATTCAATTCTCTTGCTGAAGCATCATTTGCATATCTGGACTGGTCAAAAATCGCACTCACATACTTTGCTACAATTTCCGGATGTTCATATCCTTTGCGTACCACCACATACATCCACTGGTCATAGGATTCAAAAACTGATATCTTCTGTGTCTCATTCACTTGTTCTTTGTCTAAAAGATACGGTTTCCACTCTGCATTTGAATCGACACTATATGCCGCACTAAGCGGATTATTCGGAGCCCACCAACGTCCGTAGATTGCTCCGCAATGTCCGGTTTTTAACAGATTATCTATGTTTTCCGTCTTTCTCAACAAGAATCTCTGGTCGAGTATCCCATCCTCATATAGATTACGAAGCTTTGAAAGTGCTTCTTTTGTTTCCTGCGTTACTGACCCATAAACTACATCTCCACTTTCATCCAGAATCCAGTGACATGGCATTGCACCTGTATGTATAAACGCTGAATCCACTCCATAAGTTTGGTCCGCCCCGGCAATCACATCTGTACTACAGGCAAGACCAATCGTCTGACCGTCTCCTGCTGCATCCTGTTCTACAAATGCACGCACTATCTCCAACGCTTCTTCTACCGTTTCCGGTTCCTTCAATCCCAACTTCTCAATCCAGTCTTTCCTCAACCAGAGAAGTGGAGCTCCGTCATCGATCACCGTATTCGGAAATGCATACAACTTTCCATCAACTGTTGCAGATTGTAAGAGAGAATCTCCATAACTGTCATACATTTCTTTGATTGTATCTGTCGTACACTCTTCATAAGTTTCTGTGAGGTCTTCAATCATACCTGCTTCAATCAGGCGGAGCAGGTTATCTCTTCCTTTCACGACAAGCACATCCGGAATATCTCGATCTTCAATCGCTACATTGACTGCCTCTTCATACGTATTGCCATCCTGCAATTCAAAGACATCTGCATTTTGAATATTAAGCACTTTCTTCAGATATCTCGTATACGCATTGTTTTCGTACGTATTTCCCACCGGGAGATTCGAATTATTTGCTCCTGCAATCTTGCCAAGTGTATACGTGACTGTCTCAGGATATTTTCCAAGCGGCGTATGCATTGCTTCATACATCAGTTTTCTTTTCACTTCAGCTGCTTCGCCTGCACCAGACCCACTTTGAGATGCTTCTGACTGTTCCATCTGTCTTTGACTTTCCTTTGTCTCAAAACAAGTTCCGCACCAAAGTGCCATCAATAAAACTAATACAAGATGGGCTGAGTGAATTCGCTTTTTCCTATCGTTTTTCATAGCACCTTTGCCTCCGTCTTCTTCGGAATCCGGATAAAGACACGCGTTCCTTTTCCAGGAGTACTTTCTATCTTCATCTCACCTTTCTCTCCGTAAAGAACATGGATTCTGTCACAGACATTTCGCACGCCATAACCGGACGACTGATAGGTCAGGATCTGATCTGCCTTTTCCTGCGTCATTCCTGCTCCGTTGTCCCTGATTTCAAAGAAAATATGCTTATCTTCTTCACGAATCGTCAGCCACAATGTTGGATCCTCATTATCTGACACATCGATTCCGTGATCGATTGCATTTTCTGCCAGCGGCTGCAGGATCAGCTTCGGTATCATATAATCATTAAGACCGTCTGAAATCTGTTCGACCACACGGAACTCGTTATCATGCATAACAAGCTGGATCTTGAGGTATGCACGGATATTATCAATTTCTTTTGCCACCGTAGTCATTGTTTCACCACGATTCAGGCTTGTCCGATAATAGGTAGACAGTGCCAATGTTACATGACTGATTTCATCCTCCCCCGCTTCAATCGCTTTCCAGTTGATGATAGAAAGCGAATTGTAAAGGAAATGTGGATTGATCTGTGCCTGCAGTGCTCTCATCTCACTATTCTGAAGCTGGATCTTACTCTCATATACTTCTGAGATCAAATGGTTCATCTGATCCATCATGCGCCGGAACGACCGAATCAGCACACCAACCTCATCTTTGGACTTACTCTGCACCGTAACCTTGCGAAGCCCCATATTGATCTGGTTCATATTCTCTGTCAATAATTCCAACTGTGACACCATACGGATGGAGAAAACATACCCTAAAAGACTCAAAAGGAGAACACTGATTATAATTAATGGAATATTTTTAAGCAGAAGCTTATGGATTGCATTTTCACTTACCGCCTTTGGACGATAGATATAGAAATTCCATCCGGTATCTTTCATTGTTCTCTGTGAAATATAATACTTATCACTGACATCCTTAAGATTCTCAATATTCTTTGGACGGTATTTTTTATCCATAGAACAATCTGCATAAACAACAGTTCCGTTTTCATCCATAATCATGCCACCAGTATTGTCTGTAATCTGACTCATGAATGGACCAAGAACTTTTTCATAATCCAGGCGCATCTCCAATACTGCTTTGATCGTATCATTATCGTAGAATTTTCGACTGGCAATGATTGATTTATTTCCCCCACGAGTAATGCTCCACTGCATCAGCGTTCCTTCATTCAGCCTGGAATACCACTGTTGATTCTCCGCTTCTGACATTGGAAGAAGTGTATCTCCATGTGGCACTTCTATATTGTCAGAATACAGCGTAATACTCCGAATCTCTTTGTGATAGATGGTCGGCATCTGAAGCAACGGATCTGCTACTTTCACATATTTCAAATATTTCTCATAATCTGATTCCATTTCCGTATCGAAAATATTCCTGAGACTTTGTGAATAGGATAAATAATCGACCAGATTTTCATAAATCTGTGACTGGTTCTCAATTGAGTTCACCGACTGCTCCAGTATTTTTTCCAGGTTATACTGTTCCTTTTCTCTCAGCTGATTCGTCATGCCATATTGCATAGAAAAAGCCAGGAATCCAACCGGCACCAATCCTACAATCAGCATCAAAACTGACAGTTTCTTACGGAATTTCAGATTTTCAAATCGATAGAGCAGTTTCCGTATTTGTTTTTTCATCCGCCTCTGTTCCTTTCCTGCATGCTTCCGGTGTGTCTCCGAAAAATTCCCGGAAGCTTCTGCAGAAGTAAGAGTTATTGGAAAATCCTACTTCTTTTGCAATTCCGGAGATCTTCATATTCGTTGTCTCAAGAAGTTCTTTCGCTTTTTCCATCCGCACCTCACGAATAAAGCGGTTCAGTGTCACTCCCGTTTCTTCTTTGAACACAGCACTTAAATATCCGGGAGAAAGAAATACCATTGCTGAAAGCGTCTCTGCTCCAAGATTCCTCTCCTGATAGTGATGATAAATGTAACTTTTTACTTTCGTAATCTCTGAACGGAATCCGTCTTCCTGTTCCTGTATACAGTGTTCATATTCCTGAAGTGCTTCGTCTACTATAGCGATCACATCCTTCAGGTTTTTGCAACGATATAACCGATCCACTCTCTTCGAAAGCATTTTCTCATCCATTCCATCCATCTGATCAAGCAATTCTTTTAAAATTCCGGAAAATACAAACTTTACATACATATCTGAAAACTGCTTATTGGCACGGTATTTATCCTCCAATTTCTGAAAATCCTGACGAAGATGGGGCAGATCTTTATATTGAATATCATTCGTGATCTGTTCCATGATTTCAGAATCTTCTGCCGGGTCTGCTTTCTTCTCTTCCTGCTTCTCTCCGTGAAAAAATAAATGCTGATGCGGCTGGTAGAACTGCTCTTCCAGCATTCCTTCCAGGGCTTTAAACTCCTCTGCCAGCTTCTTTCTATCCTCAATTTCTTCACTGACCGCAAAATAACATTCACTGTCAAACTGATGCGCAAAGAACCGATACATTTTCTCTACAACCACATGATAGTCTGTATACTTCTCCGCGAACAGAAAGATGGACTCATTTGAATTCAGATTCACATAATAAAATTCTCTCTGCACCTCTTCCTTCAGACTTGTCAGAAAATGTTCCTCCTCCGTCTCGAAAAAACCATTGGATGCACTGACAAGAACCATGCGCGAAAACTGTGAAACATCGTCTTCTGTTTCATCCGTTAATTTCTCAAGTTGAACAAAATCCTCTTCTTTTCCCGAATATAGATATCTCAGGAAGAAGTATTTCTTCAGATAATCTTCTTTTCTGTTCTGCTGCTTTTGCTTCTCTTCCTTAGATGAGATATTTTCCATCACTCGTTGAAAGGTCTTATGAAATTCGTTCGGATCGACCGGCTTTAGGACATAATCCACGACACCATATCGCAGAGCCTCTCTCGCGTAGGAAAAATCATTATATCCACTAAAAATCACGATTTCCATCTCCGGATGATCTTCTCTTACTGCTTTTGTCAGTTCCAGTCCGTTCATGTAAGGCATCTTTACATCCGAAAATAAAATATCTACATGATTCGAAGCCAGTATACCAAGTGCATCCTTTCCATTCGCCGCTTCTAAAATCTGGAAGTCTCCTTCTCTTTTCAACAGAAAACGGATTCCCCTTCTCTCCAGTTTTTCATCATCTACGATCAGTATTGTAATCATTCCCCCGCGCCTCCCACACGCTCATTTTACATTTTCACTATTCCTTTTATAACGTCCGAAAACAGCAGGGAATGATCACTCACTCTCTGCTGTCTTTTTTAAGTTTTTATAATTCTATTTTAATTCATCTCTCAGCCATTGTCTATACTAGCCTTTGTTACTGTTCACAGTAACTAGCCTTTAACTGCTCCTGCTACAACACCTTCGATAATATATCTCTGGCAGAACAGGTAGAAGATGATGATCGGCACAATTGCAAGAACCAGAGTTCCCATCATTGCTCCCATATCTACGGAACCATATCCACCTTTCAGATACTGGACTGCCATCGGCACTGTCTTATATTTTCTCTGATCCAATACAAGTGATGGAAGCAGATAGTCGTTCCAGATCCACATTGCCTGAAGAATTGTAACTGTTACACAAGTCGGCTTTGCAATCGGAAGTACAACTTTGAAGAATGTCTGGATTGGTGTACATCCATCGATCATCGCAGCTTCTTCAATCTCCAGTGGAATGGATTTCATGAATCCGGTGAACATAAAGACGGAAAGTCCTGCACCAAATCCAAGATAGATCACAACCAGTCCCCATGGATTTCCCATATGAAGCATATTTGCAATCTTAGATAATGTAAACATTTCCATCTGGAATGGTACGATCATTGCAAACAGGCAAAGCATATAAAGGATCTTCGTAAATTTTGTCTTCACGCGGCAGATATACCATGCACACATGGAGCAACATAAGATGATTACTGCTACAGATAAAATTGTGATAAACAAACTCCATCCAAATGCCTGAATCAATCCTGTCTGTTTAATACCACGGATATAGTTCTCTAATCCGACATACATCTTTCCGGTCGGTATCTCGAACGGTGCTTTACTGATATAGGCTTTTTTCTTAAAGGAGTTGATAAATACCAGTATGATCGGATACACATACAGCAGACTGAGCACTGCAAAAATGATTGTTAATAATGTACCATGTTTTACTTTTTTGTTCATTACTGCTGCACCTCCTTTGATGTTGTCATTTTATTCTGGATCAATGCAATCACACCTACAATAATGAAGAAGACAACTGCTTTTGCCTGTCCTACGCCTTCCCAACCGGTTCTTCCATAGAATGTATTATAGATGTTCAGGGCAAGCATTTCTGACATCTTGTCCGGTCCACCGTTTGTCAATGCAAGGTTCTGGTCGAAAAGTTTAAATCCGTTTGTGAGTGTCAGGAAAGTACAGATGGTGATGGATGGCATAACCATCGGAATTGTAACATATCTTAAAAGCTGTACTTTATTCGCTCCATCAATCTGTGCTGCCTCGATCAGTTCTCCAGGAATATTCTGGATGCCTGAGATATAGATGATCATCATGTATCCAACCTGCTGCCAGAGCATCAGGATAACTAATCCCCAGAAACCGTATTTCGAAGAATATGTAAGCGTTTTCTGGAAATGTGCCAGAATACCGTTTAATAACAGCTGCCATACATATCCAAGTACGATACCGCCGATCAGGTTTGGCATAAAGAATACCGTACGGAAAATATTAGTTCCTTTAATACTCTTTGTCAAAAGCATTGCTACCGCAAATGCAAAAATGTTGATCAATAATACTGTTACAATTGTAAATAATGCGGTAAACCAGAGAGAGTGAAGAAAATCCCCATCTCCCAGTATCTTTGCATAGTTGCCAAGTCCAATAAATCTGGCATCTGTTACCGTTGTGAATTTGCAGAACGAAAGATATACACCTAACACGAATGGTGCAAGGAAACCTATCGTAAATGCAATCAGCGTCGGCAATACAAATACCGGAAAATATCTTTTTATTGCTTTTTGCATGTTCTTCTCCTCCTGTCTCTCTTTCTGTAAAAAGCCTGTCTGCACCTTTGCTTTTTACATTTCTAATTACATGATTTCAGCCTGCCCACGGTATTCTCGTTGGCAGGCTGCATGATATTTTCACTATTTCACAGCCTTTTTATCTGCCGGTTCTGTGAAAAGTCTTTTTTATTCGTTTGCTGCTGCGTATTCTTCAGCCCATCCATCAACGAATGCTGTCTGTACACTATCCCATGTACCTGTGCCCTGTGCATAGTTCAGAAGAGCACCACCAACATTGTTCTTCCAGTTCTCAGATGGCATTGTTGTAAAGTTCCAGCTTACTGGTGTCTTTCCAGCCTTTGTGTACTCGGCATTTGCTTTTACAAGCGGGTTGTCCGGAAGATAATCTGCGAATGTTGTAAACGGTGTTACGAATCCCATCTCATTTGCCAGCATGTCACGACCTTCGTCACTCTCAACTACCCATTTCATGAAATCAAGTGTTGCCTGAATATCTTCTTCAGAAGCGTTTTTATTTACACACCAGTAGTTCTCTGATCCTGTACAAAGTCCCTGATTCTCTTCTCCGTCAACTCCGATGTAGATTGGAAGCATTCCCATATCTTCATCTGCTACTTCGTTATCTTTGATATCATTGTAAGCCCATGTACCATTCTGATAGAATACTGCTTCACCAAGTGAGAATTCGCTTGCTGCGTCATCTCCTGTCTTAGAAGAGATCATAGATGGCTCACATGTAGAGTTGTTCAGATACAGATCCCAGATCTGTTTGTAGTTGTCAAGGTATGTTCCCTTGATAGCATCTGTAGTATCAATTCCGTCTGCCTTGTACTCATAGTAGATTGGCAGGTTTGCAAGGTGTGTCTTGAATCTCCAGTCAGAAGAAGAATCCATTCCTGCTGAAGTGAAAGCTCCTTCTACTCCAAGATCATCTTTATGTGCCTGAATCTCTTCTGCAGCTGTCTTAAGTGCCTGGAAGTTATTCAGCTCATCGATGGATTTGATGCTTGCATCCGGCAGTTCGAAGTATTTGTTCAGAAGTGCTTTGTTGTAGATCAGACCATAAGTCTCAATAACATAAGCGATTCCGTCTACTGCATCACCATCTTTTAATACATAGTCATCAGACTCAACGTCTTTGTAAACGTCACTTCCTGAAAGGTCATAGCAATAATCTTTCCATGTAGCAAGTCCAACCGGTCCGTTTACCTGGAACAATGTCGGTGCCTCGTCTTTTGCCATCTCTGATTTCAGCTGTGACTCGTATGTTCCTGATGCAGCTGTCTGTACATCAACCTGAACACCAGTTTCATCTGTGTACTCTTTAGCAAGTTCTACCCACTGATCAGCCTGCTCTGGTTTGAAGTTCAGATAATAAACTTTTCCGGATGACTTATCTCCTTTTGCTGTTTCATCTCCGCCTGATGTGCTTCCACATCCTGCAAGCATTCCGCCTGCCATTGAAGCTGCAAGTACAAGTGCAAGAATCTTTTTCTTCTTCATAATTGAATCCTCCTTTTATGTTTACTTGTCTTTGTTTTTCTTGATGATGTTATTATAAGAAAAAGTTCCAAAATAAGATATAATAAAATTCCAAGAAACATAACACTATTTCAAGATTATTGTAATTTTTAAAGATTTTGTGTATGATACAAGAGTTCATAAAGAGTCAAATCAGAAAGGATGTGTCTGTTTTTATGCTATCAGACACGACAGGATAGAAAAAGATGGATCGTACGATCAACTATCAGATAACAGAAGAGGCAGATGGCCTGCGCATCGAACAGTTCCTGCGCCACCAGGGCTACTCCTATCAGAACATCACCCAGTTAAAAAAAATGCCGGAAAGCATTTTAAGGAATGGAGTCTGGGAGTATATGCGTTCACCACTTGCTACCGGAGATCTTCTCACAGTATATATTCAGGAAAATGAAAGTTCACCGAATATCCCTCCTGTCGAACTGCCACTTAGCATTATATATGAAGATGAAGATATCCTTGTTGTCAACAAACCTGCCGGAATGCCGATCCACCCGTCACTGAATAATTATGAAAATTCTCTTGCAAATGGATTGATGTGGTACTACACGCAGCAAGGAAAGCCATTTATCTTCCGCTGCACAAACCGTCTTGACCGGGATACTTCCGGACTGACTGTCATTGCCAAACACTTGATCAGTTCCAGTATTCTCTCCTCCATGGGGGCTCGTCATGAGATTAAGCGTGAATATCTTGCGATCGTCCGCGGCAGTGTAACACCTCCATCCGGCACGATTGATGCTCCACTCGCCCGCACCGGCAGTTCCATGATTGAGCGAAAAGTAGACTTCGAGCATGGAGAGCGTGCAGTCACACATTATAAAGTTGTAGAAGAAAAAAACGGGCACAGCCTTGTCTCTCTTATCTTAGAGACCGGCCGCACCCATCAGATCCGTGTCCATATGCAATATTTAGGTTTTCCTCTTGTCGGTGATTATCTATATAATCCCGATATGGAATATATCCACCGTCAGGCATTACATTCCTGGAAACTCTCCTTTATTCATCCGATCACAAGGGAGCCGATGGAATTTACAGCAGAACTGCCTGATGATATGAAAAAGATTCTTCTATAGTAATTCCTTGCGTAAAGAAAGTCCCTCACAATCGAGGGACTCTTCTTATACACTAAGCTTCTTATCTGCCATCCATCCGCTAAGTAAAAATACTATTACACAGATTATAATGTAGTAAGCAGGATATCCGACACCAAAGAACGAATCTCCTTCGACCTCTACATTCGGAAGTACATTGCTGATCAGATTATAAATCTTTTCTATTATAAATGTAATTCCAAAGAAAGCTACGATTGAGATTCCTCCTGCATATTTTGAGTTTCTCAAAATCGTTCTAGAACCAATCACTGCAAGATATCCAACCATCACAACCTCTATCCATCCGACAAAGATGCAGAAAAGATTCCAGATAATCTGTGCAATCAGCTGCCCTTCGCCTGACAATTGTATAAAACTATCTCTTATGATCGCAAATACATTTCCAAGTTCTCCGACATACTGAAGCATCCCTACAAAACAAAGCAGTCCGGCAATCACATAAAGTGCAAACACGAAAAACATCTGTACAATCGCTACAACAAATTTTGCTCCAAGAATTTCCCATACGGATTTCGGAGTCATCCAGATCATATAGCTTTGCTTTGTTTTCAAATCTCTGTTTAAAATCAGTATACTCTCAATTCCCATATAGAACACTACAAAAAACGATCCGACTAATAAAAGCGTTGCACTGATTCCCATCAATGCATCCTTTTCAACCAGCACGCCTCCAAGAAATGTAAGCACACAGACAGCTAAAGCTACCATAACAATCATTCTCGAAGTCCGCTGTTTCTTCCATTCATATTTCATTAATTTTCCCATCGATACTCCCTCCTTACATCTTCTGCAGATAAAGCTCTGCAAGTGAATTTCCCGTTGTCATTCTCTCTGTTTCAACATTCACGACATCCACAAGCTGTCCATCTTTTATAAAAATCGCATCCTCAATAAAGCTTTCTACCTCTTCAATCAGATGAGTAGAGATCACCATTGTACGATTCTCATCTGCTTCTTCCAGGATCAAAGCAATGATCTCTTCTCTCGCTTTATAGTCCACACCGTTCAAAGGCTCATCTAACAAGAGAAGATCTGCTTTTCTCGCCAATGTCGCTGCCGCTTTCAGCTTGGCATTCATTCCGCTTGACATTGCAGATGCTTTCATCTCTTCATTCAAGCCCAGGCGTTCAATTGTTTTTCTAAACTGCTCTCTGTCAAAATCCTCAAAGAAATCTGCATAATATTCTTCTACATCTTTTACCTTCATATAACTATAGAAAAATGGTTCCGTTGACATATATGCGATGGATGCTTTGTCCTGATAGCTAAGCGGATGTCCCTCAAATAAAATCTCTCCCTCTGTTGGCTGTGTCAGTCCCGCCGCCATCTTCATAAGTGTCGTCTTACCACTTCCATTTTCTCCGAGAAGACCATAAATCGTGCCCTTTTTCAACTTCAAAGTAAGCTCTTTAACTGCTTCTTTATTCCCGAATTTCTTTGTGATATTTCTGTACTCTAACATCATTTCTGCTCCTCCTCGTAATCGGCAATCTGCTCGATAATCTCGCCTTTCTGAAATCCAAGATCACGCATCTCGTGTACAAAATTCTTCAACAGCTCTTCTGCCATCTCCTTCTTCACATTGTCAAACATATACTCCTCCTCCGACACAAATGTACCGATTCCACGCTTCGTGTAACAATATCCTGCCATCTCCATCTCCCGGTAGATTCTCGCCGCTGTGTTCTGATTCACTTTATACAAAACTGCAAGCTCCCTGTTCGATGGCATCTTCTCACCCGGTTTCAACTCGCCCTTTACCATCTTTTTCTTAAGCTCGTTAATCACCTGAAGATAGATTGGACTTCCTGAATTATATTCCATGTGATTCCTCCATTTATCTTTTTTTTCATTTGCTGCATCAGTGCTATAGTTAGATAGTACACTAGGTTTTTAGTTTTGTCAATATAAATATAGACATTTTTATCTTTATGTGTTAATATAAATACACTTTCATTATGTTTAACCAGGCAACTGAGAGGGCGTTCTCACCTGCTTCTAGTCTTGTGGAAGGGGTGGTCATTATGAGTACATATGAAGAATTGATGGTTATTCTGACGACAGCCAGTTTGATTGTTTTGATTTTGAATTATACACATAAAAAATAGACGTCCTTGCTTGGCGGCAAACGTCTATTTTTTAATACTTTGCTACTGAAGCAGATGGGATAGAGCCATCAACTCAGTTGTCTTGTTAAGCATATTGTAAGTCACTTTTTCACTTCTGTCAAGCATCATTCCCAAAGTTTACTCAATCTGCCAGTCAATCGGCTCAATCCCATTCTTCTCCAGAAATGCATTTGTCTGACTGAATGGCTTGCTTCCAAAGAAACCTCTGTAAGCAGCCAGCGGGCTTGGATGCGGTGCTTCCAGGATAAGATGCTTTGGATTCGTAAGCATTCTCTTCTTCCTTTGCGCAGGAGCTCCCCACAGAATAAAGACAATCGGTCTGTCCTGACTGTTCAGAGCCAGAATTGCTGCATCTGTGAATTCTTCCCATCCAATTCCTCTGTGAGAGTTCGCCTGATGCGCGCGCACAGTCAACACCGTGTTTAGCATTAATACTCCCTGCTCGGCCCATTTTGTCAAACATCCATGACTTGGAATCGTACATCCAAGATCATCATGAAGTTCTTTATAAATGTTCACAAGTGACGGTGGAATATCCACACCTTTCTGCACGGAAAAGCTTAATCCATGTGCCTGACCGTTATTATGATAAGGATCCTGTCCAAGGATCACAACCTTCACATTCTTCAGTGGAGTCAGATGAAATGCATTGAAAATATCCTGTGCCGGTGGAAAGATCAGTTTTGTCCTGTATTCTTCGTTTACCGTCTCAAATAATTTCCTATAATAAGGTTTAGAAAACTCTCCTTTCAACGCCTCATACCAGTCTCCGTTCAAACCACTCATTTTTATTTCCCTCTTCTTTCTGCTTCAACCATTCTCTACAGTCTGACAGAAATTCCTTCGTTTCTTAAATACTCTTTTACTTCTTTGATTTCCAGCTCTTTATAATGGAATAAAGATGCTGCCAATGCTGCATCTGCACCGCCCTCTGTCAGTGCCTCTTTAAAATGTTCCAACGTTCCGGCTCCACCGGATGCGATCACCGGAATGGATACACTATCTGCAATTGCCCGTGTCAGTTCCAGATCATATCCGGCCTTCGTTCCGTCACCGTCCATACTCGTCAGAAGAATCTCACCTGCGCCAAGGGCCTCTACTTTCTTCGCCCACTCAATCGCATCGATTCCGACATCCAGACGTCCACCGTTCTTATAAATATTCCATCCTGTTCCGTCTGCTCTTTTCTTCGCGTCAATCGCCACTACTACACACTGGCTTCCAAACTTCTCTGCCGCTTCACGGATCAGCTCCGGTCTGTTGATTGCAGAAGAATTGATTGAAATCTTATCCGCACCTTCTCTTAACAATGCACGGAAATCATCAACTGTCCGGATTCCTCCGCCGACAGTAAACGGAATAAACACACATTCCGCAACCTTTCGTACCATATCAACAACTGTTCCTCTATCATCTGAAGAAGCTGTGATATCCAGAAATACAAGTTCATCAGCTCCTGCCTTATCATATGCCTTTGCAATCTCCACCGGGTCTCCGGCATCCTGAAGATCAACAAAATTCACACCTTTTACAACACGTCCGGCATTCACATCCAAACATGGGATAATTCTTTTTGTAAACATTCCGCACAACCTCCTACAGTTCTACAAAGTTTTTCAGAATCTTCAGTCCTACATCACTGCTCTTCTCCGGATGGAACTGGCATGCGAAAATATTGTCCTTCTCAACAGACGCATGGATATGTGTTGTATACTCTGTTGATGCCTTGACAATCTGTTCCTCTTCTGCTTTCAGATAATAAGAATGTACAAAATATACATAAGAATTCTCAGCGATTCCCTTAAAAAGTCTTCCATCATTCTCTAAATGAAGGGAATTCCATCCCATATGGGGAATCTTATATCCTTCTTTATCAGGTATCCTTAAGATCTCACCCTTTAGAATTCCAAGTCCTTCTACACCCGGAGCCTCATCGCTGTGCTCAAATAAAAGCTGCAATCCAAGGCAAATTCCAAGAAATGGTGTTCCCTTTTCTGTAACCTCGCGGATTACTTCATCGAGTCCTGACTGTTTTAATTTCTCCATAGCATCTCCAAATGCACCGACCCCCGGAAGAATCACTTTATCTGCATGAAGGATCTCATCTCTGTCCGCTGTAACTGTGACATCCTGTCCAAGTGCAAGCAATGCTTTCTCAACACTGCGGATATTACCGGCATCATAATCGATTATTGCTATCATTTTGCCTACCTCTTATCTGTAATCTATTATCTAGTATCTATTTTCTATACTTTACCACACTTTGCGTCGAGTTCAAACCAAAATTCGACACCATTGTCATAATTTTTCACACCATAGCCCTGATGGAAAGATTCCATGATTGCCTTAACGATTGAAAGTCCAATCCCGTTTCCACCATATTCACGTGTATGTGCTTTATCCACTTTATAAAATTTATCCCACAGTTTCGGTATATCCTCTTCTGGAATCGGTTTTCCACTATTGAATACAGAAACACGTACCTTTCCTTCAGTCCGAATAATTTTCACTTCGATTCTCTTCTCATTTTCAGCATGATGGATCGCATTTGTCAGGTAATTACGCACAACCTGCTCTGTCTTAAATTCATCCGCCCATACATACGCTGATTCGCCTGCAATAAAATCTATATTTGCTTCAGCCTGTTGGATCAGAATATCACAGCTTGCAATTACGCCCTTTACAAGCTTTACAATATCAAATCGTTCAAACTCCACTTCATCCGAACCAAATTCAAGCTGATTCAATATCAGCAGATTCTTCACCATCCGATTCATTTTTCCTGCCTCGTCAATAATGACATTACAATAAAATTCTGTACTCTCCGGATCGTCATTAATTCCTTCCTTCAGTCCTTCTGCATACCCTTGAATCAATGCAATCGGTGTTTTTAACTCATGAGAAACATTTCCCAGGAATTCATTTCTCATGTCTTCCAGTTTTTCTTTTTGTTCAATATCATGCTGCAGCTGATTGTTTGCTGTTTTCAATTCAGAAATAGTCTTCTCCAACTGTTCTGACATTTTATTAAAGTTTTCACCAAGAACGCCAATCTCATTTTTTCCACCGCTTGTATATTTCGCATCAAAATTCAGATTGGCCATATCTTCGGACAGCCGCGCCAGTTCCAACACCGGTTTCGTAATTTTACGGGAAAAAATCCACACCAAAATACCACCGAAAAACAAACCGAAAATTCCAAGATAGATCAAAAACTGATTGGCAAGATTTGCGCTTTCGCGTATACTGTCCAGAGGACTTCGCATCGTAACAAACACATTGTCACTCAAATATCCCCACATTTCTAAATAGTCTATGCCGCTTTGCGGATCCTTTATTTTTCGTACCACATAATCATTTGTGTGCTTCAAGATTCTTTCCTGATCATCGTCCTTCAAAAAGAAAATACGGAGCATCTGTTTGTACAGGAAACCTTCTTCCTTTACATTTGTAAATACAACTTTTCCATCGTCAGAAATATCCATCGCGCAGACATCAATATTTGTTTTTTCAAGTTCCGCCACAAGTTTCTTCTGCACAGCCTCATTTCCAAGATTTCCATTGTTCACTGCTTCACTCATTGCCTCATACATCTCAATCAGATCTTTCTGCTTATGAGACATATAATATCGTCCAAGGAACCCTGTATTAACAATAAAAACTGTCATCAGAATAAAAACAAGAAGACCAATAAAAATAGCTGTCATCTGTCCGCTCAACGTATATTTCCGTTCTTTTTTTGCTTTCTTCATCTGATTTATTTCTCCGCGCTCTGAACTTCGAACTTATATCCCATGCCCCAGATTGTTTTGATATATTCGCCCTTATCTCCTAATTTACTTCTCAGTTTCTTCACATGTGTGTCAATTGTTCTTGCATCACCAAAATAATCATAATTCCATACATTATTCAATATTTTCTCTCTGGAAAGCGCAATTCCCTGATTTTCTATAAAATAGGTCAACAATTCGAATTCTTTATAACTAAGTTCGACCGGTGTTCCGTCAATCTTCACGATATGTGCTGACTTGTCAACGGTAATACCGCCTGCCTCCAGCGAATCATTGCCGACCGTTCCAAAAGTTCTGCGAAGGATTGCATTCACTCTTGCCACAAGAATCTTTGGACTGAATGGCTTGGAGATGTATTCATCTACACCAAGTTCAAATCCCTGCAACTCATCTCGCTCCTCAGAACGCGCTGTCAACATAATGATCGGCACTTTAGAAGTCTCTCGAACCTCACGGCACACCTGCCAGCCATCCATTTTCGGCATCATTACATCTAAAATGATCAGGGCAATCTCTTTATCTTCGTAAAAAAGATCCATTGCTTCCATTCCATCTCCGGCTTCTAATACTGTATACCCTTCTCTTGTAAGGAAATCCTTCACAAGTTTTCTCATTCTGCTCTCGTCATCCACAACTAATATTTTTGCTCTTTCCATCTTCTTTTCTCCTAACTTATATTTGGGTGTACCACATCACTTCTACATTTAATTACCTTTTAATATACCAAATAGTTTTGTCAATATTGTGAACAACAAAACGGTCAATCTATAAATGTGTATCAAAACTTCATTTACAGACTGACCGTCTCTTCTTTTAATGTACCATATTTTGTTTTCGTCAATTCTTTTCGGTCTGATTATTCAAACTCATAGTTAGAAAAACATTCATTTGCCTCTTCTTCATCCTGTCCATTCACAACTACACGCATTGGCAGTCCCAGCTTAATAGACATTAATCCCATAAGGGATTTACCATCGATGATATAATTTCTGTTTGCCATATCAGTTACATCAACGTCTGATTTTAATTTCTGACAAGTGTTGCAAAATGTCATGATCTGCCCGGCTGACATAAACTTCACTTTCTTTTCTACCATGTTTTTTACCTCCATCTGTCTATCAAATACAAGTAATAATAAAAGTCAACACAGAAATCTGCACAATGCCTGAATGCAGATTTCTGTAATTTCAAACATACTTGACCAGTATATACCACTTATTCCGGAGGTGCAAGTGAATTTTTGATTTTTTTCGACATATTGTCTACCTTTTTTGTTATAAAGTTCTCACCCGGAGAATCTTGACAGCCACTACTGTCACTTCTATAATAATTGATGGCTTATTATTACTGCTTTCTTCCGGAAAGCAGTAATTCAATCATGGCAGTAGGTACTACACACAAAAATGAGGTGATATCTATGAAACACAAATTTCAAATTTCTGAATCTATCCGGCTTGGAGCAATCCTTGCACTTTCCGGTGGATTCATGGATGCTTACTCTTATATGGAGCGTGGAGAAGTATTTGCCAATGCACAGACTGGAAACATGCTTCTCTTTGGAGTACATCTCTCTCAGGGAGACTTCCAGAACACACTGAAATACCTTTTCCCTGTACTCGCCTTTGCACTTGGAATCGCTCTTGCTGAAGTTGTCCGGGCTAAGGCTGGAAATCTGCTTCACTGGAGACAGATTTCTGTTCTGGCAGAAGCACTGATCCTGATTGCAGTCAGTTTCTTCCCAACAGCATTGAATCTTCCGGCTAATGCACTGACTTCTTTCGCCTGTGGAATCCAGGTCGAAAGTTTTCGTAAGATTCACGGCAAAGGAATTGCTACTACAATGTGCATCGGTAATCTGCGCAGTGGGACAGAGAACCTACACCACTATTTCCATACAAAAGAACGACATTTTCTAGATACGAGCCTTTTGTATTACGGAATCATCGCCTGCTTTATTGTCGGCGCAGTAATCGGCAATGCAGCAGTCCAGCTGTTCCGGACAAAGGCAATTCTTGGCTGTTCTTTCTTATTATTAATTTCATTCTTTATGATGTTTATTGATTGGGAAAAGAAAGAAAAGGAGCTTGCACTTTAATGTGTGGCTTCTTTTTTCATACCGGTTTTCTCAGATAGAAAAAATCCCGAAAGTGCAATGTTGATCAGCACTTCCGGGAAATAAATTTACTGCGGATGACAGGACTTGAACCTGCACGTCGTAAACACCAGAACCTAAATCTGGCGCGTCTGCCAATTCCGCCACATCCGCATATTTCTTATTCAATTATTGATTAAGAAAAAAATAGAACAAGCAATTTGCTTGTTCCAGTGAGCGTGCGGGGATTCGAACCCCGGACAACTTGATTAAAAGTCAAGTGCTCTAC